>Ga0194121_10005214_pt1 | contig 18190 bp, 16 predicted proteins | sample TA2MahCa50mmetaG_FD_148609 | JGI IMG/M metagenome (GOLD analysis project Ga0194121, IMG submission 148609) | Freshwater microbial communities from Lake Tanganyika, Tanzania - TA2015020 Mahale Deep Cast 50m | ecosystem: Environmental > Aquatic > Freshwater > Lake | place: Tanzania: Lake...
CCGCGATGCCCACCGTCAGGGCGGCGAGCGGCAGCGACGGGCCACTCCGGCGCGGCCGGCGCCGCGCCGGCCGGCGCGTCACGGCAGCATCCCGAGCAGCGCATCGATCTCCTCGACCGGTGCGTCGTGCTTCTGCTCGATCGAGTGGTGCCGGCCGCGCAGCAGCAGCTCCTTCGCCTCGGCCGGGCGGCGCAGCTGCAGCAGGCACTTGGCGCGCAGGATGTAGGCCATCACCCAATCGTCGCGCAACGCCAGCGCGCGGGCGAAGTGCGGCTCGGCCGCCGCGAATTCGCCGCACTCCATCAGCGCGCTGCCGAGGCTGTAGCGCGCCAGCTCGTGGTCGGGGTTCTTGTCGACCAGCGCGCTCCACTTCGCCACCTTGGCGCGCGCCGGATTCGCGGTCGGATCACCAGTCATGCGGCGGACATTAGCATCACCGGCACCATGGCCGACTCGACGCGCACCCTGCATCGCACCGCGTGCAATCGCGACTGCCCCGACGCCTGTTCGCTGCTGGTCGAGGTCGAGGCGGGTCGCGCGGTCGCGCTGCGCGGCGCGCCCGACGATCCGGTCACGCGCGGCTTCCTCTGCGAGCGCACGGCGACGTTCCTCGCGCGCCAGTACGCGCCCGATCGCCTCACCACGCCGCTGCTTCGCCGCGGCGGGCGGCTCGAACCGGTCGGCTGGGACGAGGCGCTCGACTTCGCCGCGCAGAACCTGCTGCGCATCCGCGCCGAGGCGGGCCCCGCGGCGATCTTCCACTACCGCTCGGGTGGTTCGCTCGGGTTGTTCAAGAACGTCGCCGACCACTTCTTCGAGCTGTTCGGTCCGGTCACCACCAAGCGCGGGGACATCTGCTCGGGCGGCGGCGAGGCGGCGAACCACGCCGACTTCGGCGCCTCCGACTCGAACGACCTGTTCGACCTGCTGCACAGCCGCCTGATCGTGGTGTGGGGCAAGAACGTCCACGTCTCGGGTTCGCACCTGCTGCCGGTGCTGCTCGAGGCGAAGCGGCGCGGCGCGCGCCTGGTCGGCATCGACTGCGTGCGGACGCGGATGGCGCCGCTGTGCGACCTCTTCCTGCAGCCGCGACCGGGCACCGACGGCGAGCTCGCGCTGGCGGTGGCCGGCGAGCTGTTCGCCCGCGGTCAGGTCGCGCCCGACCTCGAGCGCTTCGCCCACGGCGTCGCCACTTTCCGCGATCTCGCCGGCGCGCGGACGCTGGCGCAGCGCGCGGCGCTGGCAGGCGTCCCCGCCGCCGACCTCGCCCGCTTCGCCGAGCTCTACGGCGAGCGGCATCCGGCGGCGATCCTGGTCGGGTGGGGCCTGGCGCGCCGCGCGAACGGGGCGGCGGCGGTGCGCGCGATCGATGCGCTGGCCACGGTCCGCGGCAACATGGGCGTGAGCGGCGGCGGCGCGAGCTACTACTTCGCCCGCCGCGCGAGCTTCGATCTCTCGTTCGTGCAGGGCGAGGCGGCCGCACCGCGCACGATCTGCGAGCCGTTGATGGGGCAGGAGCTGCTCGCCGCCGCGCCGCCGGTGCGCGCGATCTGGGTGACGGCGGGCAACCCGCTGGCGATGCTGCCCGACGCCCGCGCGCTCCGGCGCGCCTTCGAGCGCACCGAATTCGTCGCCGTCGTCGACACCCACCCGACCGACACCACGGACGTGGCGCACGTCGTCTTCCCGTGCCCGACGCTGCTCGAGGACGCCGACCTGATCGGGGCGTACGGCAACCACTGGCTGCGGGCGTCGACGCCGGCGATCCCGCCGCCGCCCGGCGTGCGCCACGAACTCGAGCTGCTCGGCGGCCTGGCAGCGCGAGTCGGGCTCGGCGATCGCTTCGACGCCTCGCGCGAGCACTGGGAGGCGCGGCTCCTGCGCAAGGTGGCGCCGCACGGCATCGACGCGGCGCGCTTGCGCGCCGGGCCGGTGCGCAGCCCACTGGCGCCGGCGGTGCGCTTCGCCGGCAATCGCTTCGACACGCCGGACCGCATGGCCAACCTGCCGGCCGCGGCGCCGGCGCTACCCCCGCCGCTCGACGCCGCCTTCCCGCTGCGGCTGATGGCGGTGTCGACGCCGAAGGCGCAGTCCTCGCAATGGTCGCTGCCGCCGCCGTCACCGGCCGAGGTGCGGGTCCATCCGGCCGGGGCGATGGGTCTCGCCGACGGCGCTCCCGCCTGGATCGAGAGCGCGCTGGGACGTCTCGCCGTCGTCGTGCGCCACGACGCGGCGATCCACCGCGAGGTGGCGTTCATGGCGAAGGGGGGGCAGCAGCGCCGCGGCGACTGCGCCAACGTGCTGATCCGCGCCGCGCTCACCGATCTCGGCGACGGCGGCGCGCTCTACGACGAGCCGGTGCGGCTCGTCGCCCGCTGATCCGGCCGACTCGGCGGCTCAGCGCCGCTCGTCGTCGGCGTAGCTCGCGCCACCGCCGGCCGGGGCCGGACCGCCGCTGCCGCCGGCGAACTCCGCGTTGGCGAGTTGCTCGAGCTCCTCGACCGTGATCAGGAGGCGCTGCGAGCGGACCCGCTGCGGTCCGCTGCGCGTCAGCAGCGCGACGGCATGGCCGTTCACCCAGCCGAAGAGATGTTCGTCGCCTTGCAGCGCGAGCGGCGGCAGGTCGACCTTCACGGCCGCGCCGTTGGCCAGCCGACCGGCCTGCGCGGCGGCGATGTCGACGCGCGGGAAATGGCGCAGAGCGTTCTCGAGCGGCAGCACGTGCTGCGGACCGAGCGCATCGAGCGCGGTCGCCTCGTCGAGCCGGAAGCCGCCCGACTCGGTGCGAGTCAGCTGCGCGAGATAGCCGCCGGTGCCGAGCACCTCGCCGAGGTCGCGCGCGATCGAGCGGACATAGGTGCCGCCGGCCGATGCGACGGTCAGCTCGAGGTCGGGCCAGCGGTAGCTGGTGACCTTCAAGTCGTAGACGCGCACCTTGCGCATCGGCGCGTCGATGCCCTCGCCGCGGCGGGCCAGATCGTAGAGCCGTTCGCCGTCGACCTTGACGGCCGAGTAGCGCGGCGGCCGCTGCTCGATCTCGCCGACGAAGCGGCTGGCCGCCGCCAGCACCAGCTCCTCGGTCGGCGGCGCTGGCGCCGGCTCGCGCACGGTGATCGGGCCTTCGGCGTCATCGGTGACCGAGGTGGCGCCGAGCCGGATGCGCGCGCCGTAGACCTTGCGCGACTTCGCCAGCAGCTCCTGCAGCCGCCGCGCCCGACCGACCACCAGCACGAGGACGCCGGTGGCCAGCGGATCGAGGGTGCCGCAGTGGCCGATCTCGCGCGTCTTCAGCCGCTTGCAGGCGTGATCGACGGCGTCGCGGGAGGTGATGCCGGCGGGCTTGTCGAGGACGACGATGCCGTGGGGGACGCCCATGGGCGCTCCAGCTGTCCCCGGGACGAGGTCGCGAAGGCCGGGTCGAACACGCCGTTCGCCGAGTCGCGGGGAACGGAGCCTTATACCGCGTCGTGCGAGGTCGGCGAGGGCGTGCGGCATCATGCGTCGCCCGACCCTCGGCAACGGAGATCGCGATGCCGGCCGACCTGCTCCTCCCGCTGCTGTTGACGCTGCCGCTCCAGGGCGGCGCAGCCGCCGCGCCGGCCGACGTGCGGCCGACGCTGGCCGAGATCTTCCGCCCGCCGCGCCTGCTCGGGACCCGGCCGCGCGACGTCTCGATCTCGGCCGCTGGCAACTTCGTCCTCTGGCGGCAGGCCGAGGCGGACGCCGAGGAGCCGAAGCTCGCCTGGTGGATCGCCCGCGCGGATCAGGCCGAGCCGCGGCAGCTGTTCCCGGCCGCGGCCGACGCGGCGCTCGAGTGGTCGCCGAGCGGCGACCAGCTCCTCGTCTTCCGCGACGGCTGGCTCGAACGGCTCGATCCGCAGCAAGGCGGGGCCGAAGCGTGCGAGCCGCTGTTCCAGTGCGGGCCGCGCCGTGGCCGGCTGCAGTACACGCGCGACGGTCGCTTCGCGCTGTTCACCGCCGGCAGCGATCACGAGCTGTGGGTCGTCGAACTGGCCACCGGGGCGCGCTGGTCGCCGGCGCAGGCGCTCACCGACCGCGCGGCGTGGTTCGAGTGGATCGAGGCGACCGCCGAGATCGCGCTGTTCGCCGCGCCGCCGCCAGCGGCGGCGGGCGCCGCTTCCCCCGACCCGGCGGCGGAGCAGCCGGCGGAAAAGAGCGCGGACCAGGCGTCCGCGCGCGGCGGGGCGGCTGCGGCTGCACCTGAGGCGCCGAAGCGAGTGCTGTGGAAGGTGGCGTTCCCGGGCCCCGGCGCGCCGCCCGCGGTGGCGACCAGGCTCCTCGAGGGCGGCCGGGTCGACCTCTCGCCGGACGGCCGCTTCGCGCTGGTGCAGCAGTGGGAGCGCGAGACGCGCCGCGAGCTGATCATGGCTGACTACCTCGCCGAACAGGTGAAGGCGGTGCCGGTGCGCGGCGATCTGGCGGGCGACCCGCCGCCGAAGTCGAGTTTCGCGGTGATCGAGCTCGCGACCGGAGCAAAAGTCGCGCTGCCGCTCGACGAGGGCGAGCGGTTCTTCCGGGCCGACGCCCGCTTCGCGCCGACCGGCGCGCGCCTGCTGATCCAGCGGATCAGCGACGACGCCAAGGTGCGCCAGGTGCTGGTGGCGGAGCTCGAACCGCCGAGCGCGCGACCGCTGTTCGTGGAACGCGACGAGGCGTGGATCGGCGGACCGCTGCAGTTCGCCGACTGGCGCGGTGACGGCGCCGCCGTGGTGTTCTCGAGCGAGCGCAACGGCCACAACCAGCTCTTCCTCGTGCCGGTCGAGGGAGGCGCCGCGCAGGAACTCACGGCGCGTGGCAGCGAGGTGCAGGAGGTGCAACTGCTCCACGGCGGCAACACGCTGGTGGCGCTGTCCAACGAGCGCGATCCGGCCGAGCGGTCGCTGCGCCTGATCGATCTGCAGGGCGGCGCCTCGCGCGAGCTGGCCACGCCGCGGGACGGCTGCGTCGGCGAGTTCGCCGTCGCGCAGGACGGCAGCGCGGTCGCCCTGCTCTGGGAGGCGCTCGGCGTCCCCTCCGAGCTGTTCCATCTGGCGCTGCGGGAGGATGCGCGCGCAGTGCAGTTGACCGAGAGCTTTCCCGACGCGCTGCGCGAGCTCGCCCTGCCTGCACCCGCGATCGTCACCTTCCCGAGCGCCGACGGGACCCCCGTGCGCGCGCTCTTCTACCCGCCGGCACGGCCGCCGCCGGCCGGCGCGCGATCACCGGCGGTGGTCTTCGTCCACGGTGCGGGCTACCTGCAGAACGTCACCCGCTCGATGACCGAGTACCCGCAGAACTACCTGTTCCACCACCGCCTCGCGCGGCTCGGGTTCGCGGTGCTGGACATCGACTATCGCCACAGCGCCGGCTACGGCCGGAAGTTCCGCACCGACATCCACGGCTTCATGGGCGGCAAGGACCTCGACGATCAGCTGGCCGGCGTCGAGTGGCTGCGCGGGCGCGGCGACATCGACGTCGCCCGCGTCGGCATCTACGGCGGCAGCTACGGCGGCTTCATCACGCTGATGGCGCTGTTCACCAGGCCGGAGGTCTTCGCCTGCGGCGCGGCGCTGCGCTCGGTGACCGACTGGCGGACCTACAACTCCTGGTACACCACCCCGCGCCTCGGCGATCCGAAGGCGGACGCGGAGAACTACCGCCGGTCGAGCCCGCTCGACCATGCCGAGGGGCTGACGAAGCCGCTGCTGATCCTGCACGGGCTCAAGGACGCGAACGTCTTCGCCCAGGACTCGATCCGGTTGATCGAGAAGCTGATCCAGCTCGGCAAGGAGTTCGACGCGATGCTCTACCCGAGCCAGGACCACGGCTTCACCGACGCCGAGAGCTGGATCGACGAGTACCGCCGCATCGAGCGGCTGTTCCTGCGCGAGCTGCAGCCGACCGTCGCAGCGGCGGCGGGCGCGCCGGCTTCCGGTGCTACAGACGGAACTGGAACGGCACCCGCGCGGTGAACGGGCGTGGCGCGCCATCGCGCAGGCGCGGCCGGAACCTCCAGCGCAGCAGCGCCGCCTGCGCGGCGGCGTCAAGGAGGGGGTGGCCGGAGGAGGTCTCGACTTCGCACGCGCCGACCGTCCCGTCCGCGCGCACCAGCGCCAGCAGCACCACTTCGCCTTCGAGGCGCAGCTCGATCGCCCGTCGCGGATAGACCGGCTGCGGTGCTGATTCGGTGGCCACGTCGGCGAGTTCGACCGTCTCGACCGTCGGCGCCGCGGCGGGCGGCGCCACCGGTTCCGTCGGCGGCGCGGCGGGCGGTTCGGCGGCCGCGGGCGGTTCGGCGGCGACGGCGGGCGGTCGCCGGCGCAAGCGGTGGATCGCCGGCGGGTCGGCCAGCAGCGGGGACGGTTCGCCGGCAGCGGTGGCCGGCTCCGGATCGATCAGTTCGAGCGGCACATCGACCGGCGTCGGCTCGTCCGGCGCCTCGGGTGGGGGCGCGTCGATCGGTGTCATGGGCAAGGGCAGCGGCTCGAGCGGATCGAAGGCCGCCTCTTCGGATCTCGCCGCCGCCACCTTCGCCAGCACGGTGCGCGGCTCGGTGGGGATTCGCAGCCGCCACTCCGCGCGCGAGGCGATCACCAGCAACGTCGCGTGGACGGCGAGCGATCCGCAGATCGCGCGCGCAGCGGCGCTCGGAAGCAGGGAGCGGAACGATCGCGATCGCAAGCAGGCCTTCCGTGGTCGGGGGTCAGATCCTGATCCGCAGCGTGGCGACCAGGTTGGTGCCCGGCTCGTTGACCCCGGAGCCGTGCAGGCGGTAGTCGCGGTCGGTCACGTTCTCGACGCCGAGGGTGAGATCGAGATTCTCGCGCGGCGAACAGCCGCCGCGCAGGCCATACACTGCATAGCCGGGCGTGCCGTCCGGAGGAATCCGCTGGGTGTCGCGTTCGTCGAGCGGGTTCAGGTGGTCCTGCCGGTCGGCCCAGTCGACGGTGCCCTCGACCCAGAGGCTCGATCCCGGATCCTGCCACCGGAGGCGGACGCCGCCGTGCACCGGAGGAAGTTTCCCGAGCGGCTCGTCGTCCTTGACCCCGGGGGCCACGAAGGTGTCGACGCGGGCCGCCACGAACGAGACCGTCGCCGCCGCCGTCCAGGCGTCGTCGATCCGGAAGCGGCCGGCGAGGTCGAAGCCATAGGAGAAGCCGTCGCCGACGTTCGCCTTCTGGATCTCGTTGGCGCCGTTGACCACATTCCCCGTCGGGAACCGCACGATCATGTCGCGGATCAGCGTCCAGTAGACCGCGCTGCTGAGGTCGAATCGTCCGACGGTGCGATCGTCGCCGAGTTCGAGCGTGGTGAACTGCTCGGGGTCGAGGTCCGGGCTCGGCGTCTCGATCTCGCCGGAGAGGGCGATGTCGAAACGGGTGAGGTCGGAGAGGTTGGGCACGCGGATCGAACGGGACAGGGCGATGTGCGAGGCGGCGGCGGCGTCCCAGTCGCGGCGCAACCGCAGGTCGGCGGCCCACGACCACCACTGCTCGTCGATGCCGATGCGGTTGGCGGTGACCGGGTCCCGCACCTGGTCCGCGTCGGCGTGGCTGTACTGCGCCCGGGCTCCGCCGGTCAGCGCGAGGTCGCGGCTCAGCGCGTACTCGTCGGTCGCGAACAGCCCCACGGTGTCGTAGTTCGCGTCGTCGCCAACCGGCCCCTGGATGCCGACGCTGGTGAGCGCGCCGGCGGGGTCGTAGTTGCGCTGGTAGCTGTTCACCCGGTCGCGGGCGAGGTCGACGCCCGCCTGCAGGCGCCCGATCGCGCTGTCGCGTTCGACGTTGAAGTACCCCGCCAGCGTGTTGACGTCGACGCCCTGCTCGGTTCGGTTCCCGTTGCTGCGGATCCGCGTCTCCTCCTCGTCCTGCGAGTGGAAGCCGGCGCCGGCGCGGATGCGCTCGAACACCCCGGCCTCGCGCCAGTCGAGGCGCAGCGAACTGAAGTCCCGCAGCTGGTCGAAGTCGCGGCGCAGATCGGTGCCGACCGTCGTACCGTGCCAGGAAACGCCGTCCACGGTCGCGTGCGTCCGGGGGGCGTCGAAGGTGCGATCCTGCTGCTGGGCGAACGTCAGCTCGCTCCGGCTGCCCACCCGCCACGTCAGCTTCAGGTCGGCGGCGGCGGTGTCGTAGCCGGTGCCGTCCTGGATGCCGACATGGCGACCGCCCGACAGGTCGCCGAAGTGGGTCTGCGTGATGCCGACCGTGTAACGCAGCGGCGCATCGGCGGCGCCTCCGACCACGCCGCCCGCCTCGACGTGCCAGAGGCCCGAGCGTTCGGCGCTGGCGACGCGGGTCTCGAACAGGCCGGTGTGGAGGCGATCGGGGGCAGTCGGACCGGCTGCGCGCGACTCCATCACGAGGGTGCCACCCACGGCATCGGAGCCATGGCGGACGCTGCCGGCGCCGTAGCGGACATCGATGCGCTCGACGAGGAAACGATCGATGGTGCTGAAGTACTGGTTCGGACCCTCGCGCCAGGCCGAGTGGTTGAAGCGGAAGCCGTCGAGCACGAACAGCGTGCGGAAGCCGGTGAAGCCGCGGAGGAACGGACTGGCCTGGCCGAGCCCGGTGCGTTGCATGCCGACCGCCGGCAGTTCGCGGATCGCGTCGGGGAGCGTGCGCGACTGCAACTCCAGCCGGAAGGTCGCGGCGATCACGGACTCGCGGCGGATCGCCGCGGTGGCGAACGCGTCCTCGTGCGGCGGCGTCACCAGCACCGGATCGAGTTCGACGACCGCCGGGTCACCGGGTGCGAGGGAAGCGGCGCCGCCCGAACCGGGCGGGCTCTGCGCCGGAAGCGCGCTGGAGGTGACGACGGTGATGGCCGCAATCGCCGCGCTCAGGACCGGGACGGAGAGTGGGGCCATGCAGAAGTGCGATCCGTTGTGGTGGGAGGCGGCGGCCGCCGCGAAGTGCGGCCCGGTTCCGGGGGAAGTCCCGGGGCACCGAGCGTAACGAACCGAATGGCGCTCGGTTCGCCGCTGCCACGCCGGGCGCGCCGCCGCCAGCGCGCGTCGCGCCGTCCCTTGAACGCCCGGCGCGCCAGCGCTTGCATGGCGCCCCTTCATCGAGGGGCGACCGATGCCGAAACTCTATTTCTCGCGCGAGTTCAAGGAGGTCGTCGCCGCCGAGGCGCGGGACCTGCGGACGATCGCCGCCGAGCAGGGCATCCAGCTCTACGCCGGGCTGCATCAGATGCTGAATTGCCGGGGTCGCGGCCTGTGCGGCACGTGCAAGGTGCGGGTCAAGCCGCAGGACGTCTGCTCGCCGCGCACCGGTGCCGAGATCGCGAAGCTGCCGCAGACCGACTCCACCGTCCGGCTCGCCTGCCAGGTGTTCCTCTACGGCGACGCCGAGGTACAGACCTTCCCGCGCCCGCGTCAGGGCTGGATGGAGCACAAGGTCTACCAGCACCTGATCGAGGAGTGAGCCCCCGGGAACGCCGCGGGTGAGGCTCTTCGCGCTCTCCGATCCCCATCTCTCGTTCGGCACGCCGAACAAGACGATGGACCGCTTCGGCCCGCAGTGGGTGGGCCACGCCGACAAGATCGAGCGCGCCTGGCGCGCGAGCGTCGGCGCCGACGACGTCGTCCTCGTCCCGGGCGACATCTCATGGGCGATGAACCTCGAGCAGGCGCGCCCTGACCTCGAATTCCTCGGGCGCCTGCCCGGCCGCAAGGTGCTGCTCAAGGGCAACCACGACTACTGGTGGTCGACCATCGGCAAGCTGCGGGCGGCGCTCCCACCCGGGATGCATGCGGTGCAGGGCGACGTGGTGCGCCTCGGTCCGTTCGCCATCAGCGGGACGCGGCTGTGGGACCAGCCGGGGGTCTCGTTCCACGATGCGATCGACTGGCAGCCGCGGGAAGGCGGGATGGTCAGCGCCGAACCGGAAGCCGGCGACCTGGCCGAGGCCGCGCGGCTGTTCGAGCGCGAACTCGGCCGGCTCGAGCGGGCGATGGAGGCGCTGGCGCGGGAGGGGCGTGACGCCGCCGTCCGCGTCGCGATCACCCATTACCCGCCCTGCGGCGGCGACCTCGCGCCGACCCGGGCGTCCGCGCTGATCGAGCAGGCGGGCGCGCGCCACTGCGTGTTCGGCCACCTCCATTCGCTGCGGCGCGATCTCGCGCGGCCGCTGTTCGGCGAGCGGGCCGGCGTGCGCTACCACCTGGCTTCGTGCGACTGGATCGACTTCGCCCCGCTGCGGATCGCCGAGGCGTGAGCGCCGGGTCGGCGGCGACCGGCGGCGGGCCGCTCTGGTACCCGCGCACGCGGGTGATCGAGTTCGGGCCGGAGACCGTGGGCGACTACCTGGCGGTCCATGCCCTGCAGCAGCGCCTGCTCGCCGCCAGGATCGCCGGCGGGGACGACGTGCTGCTGATCGGCGAGCACGAGCGGGTGGTCACGCTCGGGCGGGCGACGCCACGCCCGTGGCCGCAACTGCCGCTGCCGGTGGTCGAGGTGGAGCGGGGAGGGCAGGCGACCTGGCACGGGCCGGGGCAACTGGTCGCCTATCCGATCGTGTCGCTGGCCGACCTCGGCATCGGCGTGCGCGACCATCTGCGCGCGCTCGAGGCGGCGCTGATCGCCCTGCTGGCTCGGTACGGTCTGGCGGCGGAGCGGCGCGACGGTGCGACCGGCGCCTGGGTGGGCGGGCGCAAGGTGGCATCGATCGGCGTCGCGGTGCGGCGCCATGTCACCTGGCACGGCCTCGCGCTCAACGTCGCGCCCGACCTCGCCGACTTCGGGCTGATCCAGCCGTGCGGCTTCGCGGCCGACGTGATGACGTCGATGGCGCGCCTCCTCGGCTGCGCGCCGCCGATGGCCGAGGTGCGCGACCGGTTGCTGCTCGAGCTGGTGCGGGCGCTCCGGTTGGCGCCGCCGGTGCGCGAGGCGCCGCCGCCCGCGGGCTGACCGCCGTCTATCGCGCGAGCGCCAGGATCAGCGCCGACATCGCGATCCAGCCGCCGATCGCGAGCAGCATCCCGCGATCGCCGAACAGCACCGCCGCCGGGTCTTCGCCGCGCTGCCGACGGTAGAGCAGCAGCAGGTAGCGGCCCATCCCGAAGAAGACGAACGGGACGGTGTAGAGCAGCCGATCGCTGCCGAGCTTGGCCACCGTCTCGGCCGCCACGGTGTAAATCGAGTAGCAGAGCAGCGTGGCGGCCCCCGCCATCGCCAGCAGCGCATCGAGCGCCTGCGGCGCGTACTGGTCGAGCACCGACCGCCCGCCGCCCGCGTCCTTGGTGACCAGCAACTCGCCGCGCCGCTTCGCCAGCGCGAGGAACAGTGCGCCGAAGAAGGTGCAGAGGATCAGCCAGGAGGAGACTTCGAGCGAGTGGCCGGGATGGCGCGGGTCCTCGGCGACCAGCGGGCCGCCGACCACGCGGATCAGGAAACCGAGCGCGACGCAGGTCACGTCGGCGATCGCGACGCGCTTGAGCCACGCGGTGTAGCCGACGTTCAGGGTGAGGTAGGCCGCCAGCACCACCGGTCCCGGACGCAGCGCGCCGTCGGCGAGGCGGACCTTGGTGGGGAGGAACCAGACGAGCAGCAGGGCGCTGATCGCGATCACCGCCGCCGCGGCGCGCGCCGCGCCGACCGACAGCGCACCCGAAGCGATCGGTCGCTGGCACTTGACCGGATGCTTGCGGTCCTCGTCGCGGTCGGCGATGTCGTTCAGCAGGTAGATGCAGCTCGCCGCGAGGCAGAAGGCGAGGAACAGCATCGCCACCGGCACCATGACCGCGGCGTCGCTCAGCCTCCGGGCAAAGAGGATCCCGACGAAGACCGCGAGGTTCTTCGTCCATTGGTGCGGGCGGAGGGCTTTCAGCAGAGTTGGAATGGCGTCTCCTCCGACCCCCGATCGGTTCGCCGTCGCCGCGCGCTTGACCGCCGCCGTCGCCGGACCGCCCGGAAGCCCCGCTCGCCGGCCGTCAGCTCAGCTTTTCCCAGAACTCCGGGGGCATGTCGTGCGCGATCTTGAGCGCGCCATTGGCGCCGCCGTAGGTCGGCTCGTCGACGCGGACCACGCGCCCCTCGCCGAGGCGCTCCTTCATCTCGGCCTCGAGCATGTCGCGCAGCCCGCTCATCTGGCTGCCGCCGCCGCCGAGCAGCGCGTTGTTCTTCAGCCGGCTCTGGAAATCGGGGTCGAAGCTGGCGATCAGCTGGTGGATGGCGTCGACCATCGGCGGGACGATCGTGCGGCAGGCGGCGCGCATCTCGGCGCCGATCTCGAAGCGGGTCGGCTTGCCGTTGACCGGCAGCTCGACGTGGACCGGGTCGCGGGCGTCGCCGACGAAGGAGTACTTCTCCTTGATCTCCTTCACCGTGTGGATCGTGACCACCGCGCCGGTGCATTTCGCCTGCAGCAGCTTCAGCAGCTGCTGGTCGACGTGGTCGCCGGCGAACTCGTTGGTCAGCTGGTCCTCCTCCGTCGGCATCGTGCCGTGCATGCGGCACAGGTCGGTGGTGCCGGCGCCGATGTCGATGACGAGGCAGTCGGAGAGCCGTTCGAGCCCGTAGGCGACCGTGAACGGCTCGGAGACGATCATCACCGAGTCGACCACCGGTCGCACCGCCTCGACGATCGCGCTCTTGTTCTTGACCGAGCAGCGGGCCGGGCAGCCGACCACGGCGTAGATCAGCTCGTCCGCCTTCGGTCGCGCCAGGCTGATGGCGTGGCGGATCAGGTCGCGCGTCGCCTTGAGGTGCCGCTGCGCGTCGGCGCTGTTCGGGTCGCCGTCGCTATGGCGGATCACGCCGCCCTGCAGCGGCCGGAGCAGGTCGAGCGCGAGCCGGTTCCGGACCGCCTCATCGCCGAAGAGCACGTCCTTCTTCAGCGCCTTGCGCGCGATGACGTCCCGCGGGTAGCCGACGTAGCTGGCCACCGTCTCGCGCACGCCATTGCTGGCGGCGACCGAGGTGCGCGAAGTGCCGAGATCGATGCCGAGGTAGAGCACGCCCGCCGGCTTCTCGGGGCGGACACGGGGGGAAACTGGGTCGCTCATCGGGCATCAGCTCCTGGAGTCGCGGTCTTCGGGGATTGCTCTGCGACGGCCGCGGGGCGCGGTTCGGCAAGGGTCCGCCGCAGCTCGAGATTGTGTTCGAAGATGGCGGCGAGCAACGATTTCTTTGCGGTGCGATCCTGCGCGTCGGCGGCGAGGCCCTGCGGCGTGCGATGCACCGACGGGACGCCGGGCGCCTCGGCCTGCGCCGCGCGGGTGCGGGCGAGCAGCTCCTCCGTCTCGAGCAGCTGCGCCGAGAGCTTGCGCACGCGCCGTTCGAGCCGTTCGCGTTCGGCCGCCTCGTGCGCGGCGGTGGCGGCGGTGGCGCCGCTCGCGGCCGGCGCGACTTCGCCGGCATCGGTGCGCAGCGACTGCTCGAGCAGCGCCAGCAGCGCCGACCGGAGCAGCGGCTGCTGCCGCTCGACTTCCGCGGCGAGGCGCTCGCTGCCGGACGCCGCCGTTCGCAGCGAATCGAACGCCGCGCCGAGCAGCGCGTCGAGGGCGTCCTGCAGCCGCTGCCGGGCGACGGTGAATTCCTGCTGCCGCCGCCGATCGAGCTCCGCGCGCGACTGCCGCAGCGCGCCCTCGAGCTCGACGCGCTGGCCGGCGAGCGTCGCACTCTGCGCCTCGAGTTCGCGGCCGTGGTCGGCGAGGCGGTCGTGCAGGCCGAGGCGGCGGAGGAACTCCACCTGCGCCCCGCCCGCCGCGAGCTCGGCCGAACCGCCGGTGCTGAGCGCCTCGCGCAGGGCCGATTCCATCGCCTCGCCGACCAGCTGCTCGAGCCGGCCGAGGTCGAGGACGTTCACGCTGCGGACCCCAGCCCGTTCGAGCTGGCGCAGCGTCGTGAGGTCGGACTTGCTCCGGAACAGTCCGGCCAGGCGTGACATGAAGGAGTTCTGCACGCAGGTCACCGTCGGGCGGAGGCTTGGGGCGGCATGGGCGTTCCATCTCTCGGTGGCGCCGTGACGACCGCTTGAGCAGGGTCGCGCTCCGCCCCGGGGGATGGTGCGGTGCGCGGGAAGGCGCACGGTATCTTCCGGCTCCCTCAGGACGAACGGGACGGCGGCGGCTCACGCCGCCCCGGGAGGAGAGCCGAAAGGGAGCCCATGGCCGCCGACCTCCCGCCTTCCGCTTCCACTGCCGCGCCGGGCGCCGGTGCGGCCCATGGCGGCGCCGCCGGCGCGATCCCGCTGCCGCCGGGCAGCGTGCCGCCGCCACCTGGCGACGAACTCGTGATCCTCGTCGACCGCGCGCTCGACCCGCGAGTGGTGGTGGCCCACGAGCCGCAGAGTGGCGTGGCCGAGCAGTACCGGACCTTTCGCGCCAACCTCGTCGCACTCAACCCGGGCGGCCAGCCGCGCGCCCTGGCCGTGACCTCGGCGATCAAGGGCGAAGGCAAGTCGGTCACCGTGGCCAACCTCGCCGTGGCGCTCGCCGAGCTCCCCGACACGCGCGTGCTGGTCGTCGATGCCGACCTGCGTTCGCCCTCGCAGCACCAGCTGTTCGGCCGTCCGCGCGAGCCGGGCCTCGCCGACGCGATGCTCGACTTCGTGCCGATCGAGCGGGTGGTCGCCGCGACGTCGCTGCCGTCGCTGTACGTGCTCTCGGCCGGGCGCGCGGTGCGCAACTCCTCCGAGCTGCTCGGCAGCTCGCGGATGAGCGACCTGATCGGCGCCCTCAAGGCCGAGTTCCAGTGGATCCTGTTCGACACGCCGCCGGCCCTGCCGTTCGCCGATGCGGCGACGCTCGGCACGCGCGTCGACGGGCTGCTCTACGTGGTGCGCCTCGAGAAGACGCCGCGCGACCAGTCGACCCGCGCGCTCGAACTGCTCCGCAACGCCGGCTGCAACGTTCTCGGCAGCTTCCTCGCCGGTGCGCGCAGCGACGACGGCGACGTCCGCTCCTACGTCGTGCCCGAGGACTGAGCGTCCGCCGCGGCGTCCGTGTCGTCCTCGTCGACGCGGGTGAACGCGTCGCCGTCGGTCGAGCGCCAGATGCCGCTGTAGCCCAGCAGGTGCAGCGCGCCGTCGCGACCCATCCAGAGCGTGCCGCCGCGGACGCGGTGGTCGTCGGGTTGCAGTTGCACCAGTTCGCCGCGCGCCTGCGCCGCGGCGACGGTCGCCTTCAGATCGGTCACGCGCTCGATCGCGGCCTTGCCCTGGCGGTGGCGCGACCGCCACTCGTCGGCGGCGGCCGGATCGTGGAACAGCGGCAGCTGCGCCTGGCGCTCCGTCGGATCGTCGCCGCGCCGCGCGACCGGTTGGCCGTCGCGCACCAGCATGAAGCAGCGCCAGCCCGCGGCATGGCCATGGAACGGCAGCAGGCCGAAGGTGCGGACCAGCAGGCGGTCCCAGCCGTCCTGATCGACGAACGGCTCGAGCGCCTCGTCGCCCTCGTACGGCTCGAAGCGGCCGTTCTCGGCCAGCAGATGGGTGGCGAGATGGTGGCTCGCGACGGTCGCCGGCGCGGCGCGGTCGCCGGCCTCCGCAGCGGCCTCGTCGGCGTCCTCGCCGCCCGCGGCGGCGGCGATGCGGAGGAACTGCATCCGGCCGGCCGCGTCGAGGCAGAAGAAGATCAACTCCTCGTCGTCGAGCAGGGCACCGGCGTAGCCCTCCTCGGCGCGCAACTCGAGGAACTCGCGCAGGTCGCCGGTGGAGAAGACGCGCGCTTCGACGCCGAGTTCGCGCACGACCGCCGCGGCGCGCTCGGCGCTGCTCCAGAGCTTGAACAGCAGTCCCGCCGGCTGCGCCGGATGCAGGCCGTGCAGCGGCCGGCCTTCGGCGTGGATCCAGTGGCAGGGGTGCTTCGCCCTCGCGATGTGCTGCTCGCGCATCTCGGCGTACCGCGGCAGCAGTCCCTGCAAGGTCGCCGCCAGCGGCGCCGGCGCATCGGGGTCGACCGTCAGCGCGACGCCGTCGAACCGCGCCACCTGCAGCCACTGTCCGTGCTCGGTCTGGTGGGTGGGGGAGCGACCGGGAGGCACGGCGCGCGCGTTGGCGGGCTTCGCGAACACCTGCAGGGCGGGACCCTGCGGGTCGCCCGGCGCCTCGACGAACAGGTACTCGTCGTCGCCGTGGAGGACGCGGGTCTTACGCGGCATGCGGTGCCCTGGCGTGGATCAGCGTGGCGATGGCGCGGCGACGAGCCGCGGCTTGCGCCGCGGCGAGCAGCACGCGGGGCGCCAGCAGCAGCAGGTCGACCAGCGCCTCGGCCACGAGGCGGAGGACGCCGGCGGTCGGGCGGAGCCGGCGCTCGAACGGCGGCGCGGCGCTCACTTGAGATCCGCCGCGCAGCGGAAGCCGAGGTGGGGCTCGCGGGTGGAACCGCCGGGCGCGACCCAGCGGAACAGTGCGCTCGCGTACTCGGGTGGGCTGCGGAAATGGCCGCCGCGGACGACCACCGCCGCGATGTTGGAGGGCAGCTCGGTCAGCGTGTCGCCGTCCTCGCTGGAGGCGGTCCATTCCTCGACGTTGCCCGACATCTGCAGCACCTTGAACGGCGACGCGCCATCCTCGAGCGCCTGCGCCGGCAGCGTCGCGCCGCGGTCGGCCTTGGCGTCGTTGGCGCGGCCGGCCAGCCAGTCGGCGCCCCAAGGGTAGGCGAACGCCTCACGGCCGCGCGCCGCGACCTCCCACTCGTCCTCCGTCGGAAGCCGCTTGCCCTGCGCCCGCGCGAAGGCGTCGGCATCGCGCCAGGTGATCATCGTCACCGGGTGATCGAGCAACTCGGGCGGTGGCGCGGCTTGACCGCCGGCATCCGCCGTCCAATGGCGAGGCGTCCGCGCCGCGCGCTGCTCGGCCGGCAGCGCCGCGAGGAACGCCTGATAGTCGCGGTTGGTCACCTCGCAGCGGTCGAGCATGAACGGGCGCACCGTAACCCGGCGCTTCTTGCGCTCGATGCCGAGGTTCGGGCCGACGGTGTAGGTGCCGCCGGCGATGTAGACCATGCCGGGGCGGGCACGGGCGCCGCCCGGCAGGAAGGTCTCCGGATGGAGCACGCGGTCGAGCTCGACGCCGGCGGCGACGCATTCGTCGCTGCGCTCGCGCCACGCCTTCACTTCCTGGCAGTGGCGATGGAGCAACTCGTTCCAGAGGAGCTCGAACCGCTGCGCGCGACCGAGCCAGCGGGCGGCCAGCGCCTCGACGTGCGCCGGCACGTCGTCGGCCGAACGGCCGGCCACATCGCGCAGCGCCGCGGTGGCGAACGTGTCGCGCAGCGTCGGTTCGTGGATGCCGCGGCGGTCGAGCACCTCGCGGAACGCTGCCGCCAGCTCATCGGCCTCGCCGCGCTTCTGCGCGCGCGCCTCGCGGGCGTCGCGGCTGCCGGCGCGGCGCGCGGCGAACTCGGCCTGCTTGGCCGCATAGGCCAGGCCGAATTCTTCGCCCAGCGTCGTCGCCCGATCGGGCTCGGTGCGGCGCCAGTCCTCCCACGCCCCCTCGATGCGGGCGTAGGCCAGCTCCAGCGCCTCGAGACTGGCGCTGCGCGCCTGCTCGCACTCGACCAGCCGCGCGCGCGCCGCGGCGGCGTCATCGCGCGGGGCCGCCGCCGCCAGCATCAGCGCGGCCGTGGCGAGCAGCGCCAAGCGCCGGCGGCTGAAAGCGGGGAGCAGGACCTTGCGCATGGCTCAAGTATAGGTGCGCGGCGTGGCACCGCGCGTCGCCCGTCCGCCCTCGAAGCCTGCGCCCGATCCGCTCGCGGCGCCGCTGGCGTCGCTGCGGGGTCTCGGCGGGAAGCGGGTGGCGGCGTGGGCCGCGCAAGAGGTGACGGAGTGGCGCGACCTGCTCGCCTTGCCGCCGCGACGTCATCTCCGTTTCGCCGCACCGGTGCCGATCCAGGCGCTCGTCGCCGGAACCGAGGCCGTGGTGCGCGTGCGGTTGGTGCGGAAGCAGGCGAGCGGCCGGCGTGGCGTCGCCGCGACGCGCCTGCTGGTCGCCGATGCGAGCGGTGAACTGACGGCGGTCGTGTTCGGGCCGCGCTGGCTCGCCCGTTCGTTCGGTCGCGCCGAGGAACTGCTGCTGCGCGGCACGGTCGAAGCCGCGGGCGCGGCGCCGCGGTTGCTGGTGCGCGCGTTCCTGCATGCGGAGGACCTGCCGCCGGCTGACCCGGCGGCGCCGACGCTCGCGCCGCAGTACGAACTCCCCGAGGCGATCGCGCCGCGCCTCCACCGTCGCTGCCTGCGGG
>Ga0194121_10005217_pt1 | contig 18183 bp, 13 predicted proteins | sample TA2MahCa50mmetaG_FD_148609 | JGI IMG/M metagenome (GOLD analysis project Ga0194121, IMG submission 148609) | Freshwater microbial communities from Lake Tanganyika, Tanzania - TA2015020 Mahale Deep Cast 50m | ecosystem: Environmental > Aquatic > Freshwater > Lake | place: Tanzania: Lake...
AGATTGCTTTGCGTCCAGCACTGTGTGCCGATTTGTACCGTGTTGTAGGTGTTATTGTCCACATCCGATACCGTAGAAGTTCCACAGGTAAAGCTTGGTGCCGCTGCCGAGGTTGTGAAGCTCACCTGACTTCCATAGGCCGTTCCCACAGAGTTCGTGGCATAGGCCCGAACATAGTAAAGAGTCGATGCCGTCAGGCCCGTCAGTGTGCTGGTAAAAACGCCCGTGCCTGTTCCATCGCTCGTTGTGCTGTTTGCGGTTGTTGGAGTCTGAGCAGTGCCATAAGCCACACCACGGGCCGTAACCGATGCACCGCCATCGGCCGTTACATTACCCCCCGTTGTGGCTCCGGTGACGGTGATCGCAGAGGCTGCGGTTGTGGTGACCGTTGGCAGAACTGAGGCTGAAGTCGCATCATTCACGCAGCGAACCGAAAAACCACTCCGCCGGCCGTAGTAGTTGCGGCTCGCATCTGTACTGGCGAAGAGAATGTAGCGGCCCCAGGCAAAGCCCGACCCAGCATCCGAAGAACTCCACCAGATCCCGTAAATGCCCAAATTGCCGAACCTGCCCTCAGAGTCGCGGTAGCCACCAGAAAGCCCCGTGAATCCGCTGGAGTTCGTGGCTCCTGTGTTCGGGGAAGTCCAGCCTCCCGGAGTGGGTTGCGTGGCTGTGCTCTTCATCGCTCCGCCAGCTACGGACGTTCCGCCTAAAAAGTCGATGAGGGTCGTCCACTCCGCATCCGTTGGTACATGCCAGCCCGTAGGACATAGTCCCCTTGAATCAGTTGCCGAATACCAATTGTAGAGCTTGCCGTAGAGAGCGTCGTTTGCTGCATCGTTGTCGTAGTTGCACCAAGCCCCTGTATTGGTCTGTGACCAATCGGTATTGTCTGTGATGTTCGAAATGTTATCGCCATTACGGTACTTACCCACCTTCAGATTGCTTTGCGTCCAGCACTGTGTGCCGATTTGCACCGTATTATAGGTGTTATTGTCTACATCCGTCACCGTCGCGGTGCCGCAGGCGAAGGCCGTTGTGGTGAAACTCACCTCATTGCCATAAGCAGTGCCTACACTGTTGGTGGCATAGGCGCGAACGTAATAGAGCGTCGAAGCGGTTAAGCCCGTAAGCGTGCTGGTAAAGACACCCGTGCCCGTGCCGTCGCTCGTTGTGCTGTTTGCGGTTGTTGGAGTCTGAGCAGTGCCATAAGCCACACCACGGGCCGTAACCGATGCACCGCCGTCAGCTGTTACGTCACCCCCCGTAGTGGCTCCGGTTGACGTGATCGCAGAGGCTGCGGTTGTCGATACCAATGGAAGGCAACCGCCCCATTTGGGTATACCATTGCAGAAAAACAACATTTGACCATAACTACCTGGTGGAACAGCGACCCACGCATTTCCATTCCAATAACTCAATTCCCCGGGCTGTGTACCAGGCGAAAATGTACCAGTCGGGCCCTGCGGACCCGCTGGTCCCTGTGGTCCCTGTGGTCCCTGTGGTCCCGGAACACCCGGAACATCCGCTGTTGCAGCATGCAAGGCATAGGGCACACTCAACATTTGCGTAGTAGTTTGAGGCCCGTAATTGGTGCCACCACTTACATCCGCCTCAGTTTGCAAAAAATAGGATGCCGTTGACCATTGAATCCCCGACATGCTACCCGACAAAACTGTGCCGCCTCCAATCTCTATGGAAACCAGACCATTGTCGTTCGACATTGCATCGTGCCGCTCGCTATAAACCACCGTACCGTTAGCCGACCCCTGTCGTATGCTGATTCGGATTCCAATGGACTGATTGTCCAACAACTCGCCCGAGGAGCTGCGGAATACCGCCTGATGCTTGAATCTATTGGGTGCCTGTGCCCAACCTGATTGCGGAGTAAGTTGACAAAAAAAGAGAGTTAAAAACATCCAAAAACTGAACATTGCTCTCTGGCCATTCGTAGTTGTGCTGTACATATAATAAATTTTAAAATGATTATTTGCCGGACAAAATTTACCGGTAGCGAACCAGCTTAATGGTCTGACTTGTAAAAGATCCGTCGGCATGCGTTGCCTTAATTTCCAGTTGATAATGCCCTGCTTCCACATTCTCTAATTCCAAAGGAAATGAAAGCCATCCTTTACTCATACCTTGCCAATTGTAGGAGTGCACCTCACGTCCAAATGCGTCCATTAGACGGGCATTTAATTTCACTTCCTCACGCAGGTAAACCTTTAGAAATTGGTCATCAGAGGACGGATTAGGATAGATCAGCGCCTGAAAATCTCCGGATCTATCGGCAAGTGTGGGCATTGCCAAACGAAGGTTCTCATATACCACCCCATTGTGGTCCGCTATCTCGCTTGCGGATCCCCATTGCCATGTTGTACCCGAATTCCATGTATCCTCTGCCTCACACTCCAAAAAACACAAAACATCTCCGGCTTGATGCTGTGGTGCCTGCAAATCATACCAAGCCAAACGAACATCGCGGCCTTGACTGGCGTGAACCAGCGCACCTGGTCTGATCCGGGAGTTAGGTCGTACGCCCGTCACCCTTACCCCTTCAGGCAACCGAATCTCGAGGCTCACTCCAGCCGGACTACAAGCAAATAATAAATGAATCGGCACACTAAATCGTTTTCCTTCCGCCCATAGAACGCCTATACGTTCAAGCTCATTCCATTCCTCACGCTGTTGAATGGTCGGCACATAGCTACTATTTACATCGCCCACCGCCAGAATCGTGACGTCTTGATTTTGGTTGCCCCGACCTTCAACAACACGCACGGAATCCTTATTCATAACAAAATCACCCGCAGCCAATGAATTACGTAATCCAACAAAACGCTGCATCGTCTGCAGGGCATCAGTAGCGTTAACCACCCCGTTTGCGTCGACATCAGCCGCCTTCCGTTGTATGCCCCCCAACAACATGGTATTGGAAAAATGGTTTATAATGAGTAAGGCATCGGTTGCATTCACTCCGCCCCAGGGCTTAGCCGTAGATAGCCCCAAAGCATAAGGTCCGCGATCAACCCAATTCATCGACCAAGCAGCTCCCGATTGGGTGGCAGCCGAGCGAACCACTGAACCCGAACGAATCAACTGCAGCTGAGCATGCGTAAAAGGGGTTTGAGACAAATTGGCATAGCGCATCTCGCCCAACAAAAGCTGTCTACGAAAAAACTCGGATGGCTGTTGAACTCCAAGTTTTAAAGACACGCCTGACCCATGTGATTGATCGTCGCTCGCAACTTCCCCTGCCGAATACTGAAAAGAACCAGTCGCATGCGTAGCACCTCCCCCTGCAAACACCCCAGCTTGCTGTGCGTGCCCCTCTATAATGGCAAAAAGAGAATAAATGAGTAACCGAGTGAAATTTATATAGTAGATTCGCATGGTTTGTCTCTGTGTTTTGGCGATATAAATATAAGAAAAAATCAAACTCCAAATACAGATTAAAAAAAACTACTATTAAATTTATGAATGCATACGCTTCTGCTGATGAAGGCCCAGATCAGTCAACTCCTCCACCGAGCCGGTGTCATGTACACGGCCGACCTGCTCCGCTATCGTCTGCACCGCCTACGGTATGCGTGCCAAAATGCGGCCTTCAAGCGTGCACATCCCGAATTTGTATTGCCCCCCGATTACCTGCTGTATGAATCCTATGGAATGCGCTATGCCGCCTATGCAGAGGGGGGCAAACAAGCCGCTAAGTGGCTTCTGGAACAGGTAACCCCCTGGCTCAGGAATGATGTTGGCAACACATTAAGGCCGTTATCGGTACTCGACTGGGGCTGCGGCCCAGCCCGTATAATTCGTCACCTCCCCACTCTGCTCCCCCCCGGTAGCCGTGTGTTTGGCACCGACTACAACGCACAAACGATCGATTGGTGCCAACAAAACCTGCCCAACCTATCGTTCAACCACAATGGGTCGGAGGCCAAGCTGCCCTATGTCGACGCGCAATTCGATTTGGTGTTCGGAATTTCGATTTTCACACACCTGAACGAAGCTCAACACCACACCTGGTTTGGGGAATTGATGCGGGTGACCGCTCCTGGCGGACTCCTTCTCTTTACCACACAGGGGTGCGCGTTTTTGCCGAAGTTGAGCGGTCGGGAGCGCGTGCTATTTGAAGCAGGTTGTCCTGTTTTTAGGGGGCTCCAGCATGCGGGCCACCGCACCTGTTCGGCCTTTCATCCATCCGAATTCCTGCGCAGCCTCTTTGCCCCGTGCACGTGCCTGTTACATAAAGAAATCCCTGCTACCCCAGGTAAACCTCCACCCCAGGACATCTGGCTGCTGCAAAAGTCAAGGTATAAACCATTTTGTTTACAGTAAACTATTTACTGTAAACTTAGTATCTTTGTTGGATGAAAACCAAAGAAAAGATCATTCGTCTGTTGACTGCCAACGGTCAAATGAGCATTCACGAAATTTCTCAGAAGTTAGGGGTCTCCCGACAATATATACACCGGCAGTTGAACGATCTTCAAGAAGCGGGCATGGTTCAATCTATGGGGGAAGCCCCTAAGGTCTACTATTCACTCAAACTGGATCATCCATCCCAACGAAACACAACTATCGCCTACGAAGATGAGCAATTTATGAACAAACATTTTTTGCAAGTGGATTCAGTGGGCAACCTTCTCGATGGTCTACCCGCACTCGACTACTGGTGTGGAAAGCAACAGTTGAATGTCGAAAAAACACTACACGAGTTCATATCTACTAGGAAAAAATACCTTTCCTACTTTAACCAAGTCCATTTAATCGACGGCACAGCCAAACTAAAATCGACCAAAGGAATAGGTCAAATGGGCATCGATGAGCTCTATTACTTCGACTTTTACGCCATCGAACGATTTGGAAAAACCCGTTTGGGCACACTGATGCATTACGCCAAACAGGGTCAAAACAAACATTTGATGAAACAAATTGTGGATGAAATACGCCAACGAATCATAAACCTCATCAGTAATCTACAAATCGAAGCGGTACTGTTCGTGCCGCCAACGATTCCGCGCAAAATTCAGATCATGACTGTCATCAACATGCTGCTAGCCCTTAAACAACCCCATTTGAAAATACAAAAAGTAAGCGGACCAATTGTCATTCCCCAAAAAGCACTAAGCAATATTTTTGAGCGGGTGGCGAATGCCAAAAACACATTCTATGTGCCGGAACAAAAGGCTTTTGGCAGTATACTATTGATCGACGATGCTGTGGGCAGCGGTGCTACCCTTAATGAAATTGCCCTCAAGCTGAAAGAAAAAAAAATTGCTGATGTGGTTTATGGTCTCGCCATTACAGGCAGTTACAAGGGATTTGAGGTGATTTCCGAGCTTTGAAGCCGCCGGACTGTACCCCTAAGAGAATGATGGGCTGAGTGAATTACGGTCAACCCCCGTACAGGGCTTGTAGGGCTTCTGTGATGCTCGGATAACGGCAGCGGAAGCTGGTCGACTGTATTCGCTCGTTGGATACCTTTTGGGAATGCAAGACCATATCCGCCATACCCCCGAGCATGAGCCGCAACGCGGGCCCCGGAATCCAGGTCCACAGCGGACGTCGGAGGCGCTGACCAAGCGCTTTGAGCAATAGGTATTGGGATACCGGCAAGGGGGCCACTGCATTATAAACACCCCGACAGTTGTCGTTTTGGATGATGTGCAAGATTTGTCGACCCAGATCCTCCAAATGAATCCAACTCATGACCTGGTTTCCAGAACCCAAAACGCCGCCGGCAAAAAACCGCATGGGGAAGGCCATTTTGGGCAGGGCGCCGCCTTTTTCACTCAGTACCACCCCGATGCGCAGGATGTTGAGTCGGGTTGCCGCCTCCATGGGTTTGGCTTCGGCTTCCCAAAGTTGACAAACCTCAGACAGGAAGCCCGTGCCCGGCGGATCCGATTCGTAGCAGAGTCGTTGCCCCGCATCGCCGTAGTAACCTATTGCTGAAGCCGAAACCACGCAGCCAGGCACCTGCAGTTGCTTGGCTTTTCTTTGAAAGAGACAATCAGACAAAAGTCGGGTGGAACGAATGCGCGATTCCATGATTTCTCTCTTGCGCGTGGGTGTCCATCGCGCATCCGCCACCCCAGCGCCGGCCAGATGAACGACCGCTGATACACCATCCCAAGCCCGTTCATCGATGATCCCCTGTTCCGGATCCCAAGCGAATCGATGGAGGTCGCCCGGCGTTGACCCGATGGTTACAGCCCCTGAATCAGGACCGCTAGAAGTTGACTGATCCATGACAGCACCTGTATTAAGCTCAGCGGACATCAGACTTCCTTGGTCGGGGTCAACCTTGGGTTTAAGGCTGCTGGGCCGAAACAGATGAACCACGCCATAACCCTCAGCGAGCAACAGCCTCGTAAGTGCTTGCCCGACCATACCCGAGGCACCTGTGATCAGTACCCGAGTCCCAACACTGAATGCTTGTGGACCTTTGTTCATCGCGATAAATATGCTCAAGAAACAACCGCTTGCCGCAACAAGTTTGCCTCCACCCGACCCATTCCGAGAAAAGAGCCCTATTCCTTCTTCTCCCCCAATCTGCATAGAACCTAAACCACTAAGAAAGAGCCCAATGAGCGCGTTAAAAACCAAACAATAAGTCATTTAAACCTATTTTTTTGTTGTATATACAACATTATTTTTATAGTATGGCGATCGCGGCGTGCGTACCCCTTATTTTTGCATCGACCCCATCAACATGGCACAATCCGACCGCTACGGCTATCTCTTGGGCATGGACGCCTCCGCCCTTCAAGACCTCTACGAACAATTCAAGGATAACCCCGAGCATGTTTCACCCGACTGGCGCCTGTTTTTTGAAGGATTCGACCTCGGCGTTCACCACGACAGTGGAAGACCCGAGCAGGCCGCCTCAGCCTCCACAACAGAACATCCGGGTGCGCAGACCGTGGGTAGCCCTGTGGGTCACGATGAATTTGCTGTGGCCGCCCTCATTCAGGCATACCGCAGCAGGGGCCACCTGCTCTCCAAAACCAACCCCATACGGGAGCGGAAATTCCGCGATCCGGGGGTTGACCTGGCGGCACACGGACTCACCGAGGCGCAACTCGAACAACGCTTTCAGGCCGGACAACTTCTGGGGATCGGCGCCACCACACTCAGCCACATCATCGGGCACCTGCAATCGATTTATTGCCGGTCGATCGGCTTCGAGTATGCCCACATCCGCGAAACCGAGATTAGACAATGGTGCCAGGAATACTTCGAAACCCACGCCTACCACTACGACTACCAGCCCGAGAAGAAAAAGCGCATATTGAGTAAGCTCAACGAAGCAGTGGTATTTGAAAACTTCCTCCATAAAAAATTCGTCGGACAAAAACGATTTTCCCTCGAAGGCGGAGAAAACACTATACCCGCGCTCGACGCCGCCATCAACCGCGCCGCACAACTCGGTGTGGAAAGCGTGGTGATCGGCATGGCTCACCGCGGGCGCCTCAACGTGCTGGCCAACATTCTCGGCAAAACCTACGAATACATATTTAATGAATTTGAAGGCATCGCCCAGCCCGACCTCAGCTTTGGCGACGGCGATGTGAAATACCACCTCGGGTTTTCGGGACAAACCACCACGCCCGACGGACAAAATGTGACCCTCGACCTCGTGCCCAATCCCTCGCACCTCGAGGCCGTAGACCCCGTACTCGAAGGATTCGTGCGCGCACGCTGCGAAATGCTGCATCAAAAAGACTATAGCCGCATTATGCCCATCGTGCTCCATGGCGACGCCGCCCTGGCCGGACAAGGCGTAGTGAGTGAAGTCGCCCAGATGTCGCAACTCAAAGGCTACCACACCGGCGGCAGCATCCATTTTGTGATCAACAACCAAATCGGGTTCACGACCGACTTCGACGACGCGCGGAGTTCCGACTACTGCACCGCCATCGCCAACGCCATCGGCGTGCCTGTGGTACATGTGAACGGCGACGATGCCGAGGCCGTGACCTTCGCCATCGAATTTGCCGTCACCTTCCGCCAACAATTCAAGCGCGACGTGTTCGTTGACATGGTGTGCTACCGCCGCCACGGCCACAACGAAAGCGACGAGCCCAAATTCACCCAGCCCACCCTCTACAGCGCCATCGACCGCCACCCCGATCCTCGCCAGATCTACTCGGCCGAACTCGTGCGCCGCGGGGATATTAATAGTCAACTCGCTGCCGATATGGAGGAAAACTTCAAAGCCCTCCTACAAGACCGTCTCAATTTGGTGAAACAAAAATCGGTGCCCTACAAGCCCCACAGCCTTGACAAGCAGTGGGAGCAAATGCGCAGGTCGACCTATGAAGACTTCAACAGCTCACCCCCAACAGGAATCGGTGCAGACGCGATCCGCACGCTCGTAGACTGCCTGACCACCGTGCCGGAAGGCTTCCGCGTAATCCGCAAAGTGCAACGTGTGCTCGATGAACGCCGTCAACTCCATGAATCGGGACAAGTGAACTGGGCATTGGCCGAGCTTTTAGCCTACGGAAGCCTGCTCCTCGAAGGAAAAGGCGTGCGCATCAGCGGACAAGACGTGATTCGCGGTACCTTTTCGCACCGCCACGCCGGGTTGCGCGACGAGGAAACCAACGAACTCTTCATCCCCCTACAGCACATCAACCCCAACCAGGGTGTCTTCAATCTATACAACTCCCTCCTCAGCGAATATGCTGTGCTTGGGTTCGAATACGGCTACTCACTGGCATCGCCCCACAGCCTCACCCTTTGGGAGGCGCAATTCGGTGACTTCGCCAACGGCGCCCAAACCGTGATCGACCAGTTCCTCACCTCTGGCGAGTCGAAATGGCGGAGGATGAGCGGCTTGGTTATGCTTCTTCCACATGGTTATGAGGGGCAAGGTCCTGAGCATTCCAACGCCCGACCAGAGCGTTTCCTGCAGCTGTCGGCTGAAATGAACATTGTGGTGGCCAACTGCACCCATCCCGCTAACTTCTTCCACCTATTGCGGCGGCAGCTGGCATGGGAATTCCGAAAGCCACTGGTGGTGATGTCACCCAAGGCGCTTCTACGCCATCCCCTGTGCATTTCCCCGATGAGCGAGCTCACCGAGGGTTGCTTCCGCGAGATCATCGATGACCCCCAGGCCGATCCGCACAAGGTGAAGCGTGTGTTGATATGCACGGGTAAGATCTACTACGATTTACTGGCCCGCCAACAGGAGGAAAAGCGGAAGGACGTGGCCATTGTGCGCATCGAACAGCTCTACCCGATGTCGGAACCCCAACTCGACGCCATCTATGCCCGCTACCCCAGAGCCGAGTTCGTGTGGGTACAGGAAGAACCCAAAAACATGGGGGCATGGACCTATATGCTGCGCTTCGACCAAAACAGGCACCTTCGGTTGATTGGTCGCAAGTCGAGTGCTTCGCCCGCCACCGGCTACGCCCGGGTGCATGAGCAGGAGCAGGCGCACATCCTCCAGCAGGCCTTCACCTTGTAGAACCACCCCTCGGCAACCTTACCCCATCCACAGATAACCTTTGCCCATCCCCAAGTCAACCTTTCCCATCCACCGACAACCTTAAAATATAAATCATGTCAATTCAGGTCAAAATCCCCGCCCTTGGCGAATCCATTTCAGAAGTGGTCATCTCAAAATGGCTCAAGAAAGACGGCGATGTGGTGAAGATGGACGAGGTTTTGTGCGAGTTAGAGACCGACAAGGCCACCATGGAGCTGAACGCCGAACAGGCGGGTCGATTACATATCGTGGCGCCTGAAGGCAGCACCCTCCCCATTGGCGGGATCGCTTGTGAGATTAGTAAAACTAACAATGCTGAGCCAGATCCAAGCCACGCGAATGCTTCGGCGGGTGAAAGCACCGCGGGTATTGGTGGTGCACAAAATGCCCCAACCCAAGAGAACGCAGATGCTGAATCCACAGCGAGCGGGGCACAGCAGAGCGGTGGGGATGGACAACGGCCTTCTGCCGGGCAAACGGGGATGCGTGGCGGGTTCCCCTCGCCTTCAGCAGCCAAAATAATAGCAGAAAACAGCATCAATCCTGAAATGGTCCTCGGCACTGGTCGCGACGGGCGGATCATCAAAGCAGACGCCCTTCAGGCGGTGGCCATAGGGGTTTCATCGCCCGCCACAGCTGCTGGAGGATCGGCAGAAAGCCCCCAGACCGCTAACCCAACCGCTGCGTCCCCTTCAACAGCATCACCAGAGGCGTCCCCCGCTTCCGGAGCCCCAGCGGCATTCGCATCCCCCGTTCCCACCCAGTTGTTCAACCGCGACACCCGTTCGGAGAAAATGAGTCAACTCCGCAAAACCGTGGCCCGGCGCCTGGTGGCCGTGAAAAACGAAACCGCCATGCTCACCACCTTCAACGAGGTCGACATGAGCGCGGTTGCCGAGTTGAGGGGGCGCTACAAAGACAAATTCAAAGAAAAATACCAGGTCGGACTCGGCTATATGTCGTTTTTTGCCCGTGCCGTTTGTCTGGCCCTCCAGGAATTTCCCGCCGTGAACGCCCGAATTGAGGGCGACGATATGATTTTCCACCCTTATGTGGACCTCTCCGTGGCCGTTTCCGCACCGAAGGGACTCATGGTGCCGGTGATTCGGAATGCAGAATCGCTCAGCCTCGACCAAATCGAAAAGGAAGTGGCCCGTCTCGCCGGCCGTGCGCGCAACGGACAACTCAGCCTCGAAGAAATGAACGGCGGCACCTTCACCATCACCAACGGAGGGGTTTTCGGCTCTATGTTATCGACCCCCATCATCAACGCGCCTCAAAGCGCCATACTCGGCATACACAACATCGTAGAGCGCCCGGTGGCCATTAAAGGCGAAGTGAAAGTGCACCCCGTCATGTATGTGGCCCTCAGCTACGACCACCGCATCATCGATGGCAAAGACTCCGTGGGCTTCCTCTACCGCGTAAAAGAATACATCGAAGACCCCGGCCGCATGCTTCTGGGGATTTAGGAAGTTTCACAAACTACACCCGGGGTGCTGTATTTTGTGCCTATGTTCTTCGGCCTACGCTTCGGCAACACATTCTTTAACTCCGCCAATTCTTTTTGAATATCGGCTACCATTATTTCACCAAATAATCCCGAAGGTATTTGATGTTGATAGGAAATAATGACAAGGCTACATGCCCCCCCGAAGGGGTCGTATCAACGCCACTACCTTTCTTTCTATAAACATTAGCCCCTTTTAGGGTCTAATAAAAACCGTAATCACCTAATGATGTTCCTTTTGATTCAAAATATTTCACATCTGATCCTCAGTGAATCTTAAATCCGAAGCGGTAACGGCCTCGCATTTGAAATTTATAACATAAGTTTTCCTCAATGAGGAAATCCCGGATATTCCTACCGCAACGTAAACCGGAAGGGCAGGTTGTATTGCACCCGCACCGCCATCCCCCGCTGTTTGCCGGGCTTCCAGTGGGGCATTGACTGTACCACCCGCATAGCCTCCTCATCGCACCCACCGCCGATTCCGCGCAGCACCTGTGCGTCCTTTATGCGCCCGCGCTCGTCGACCACGAAAGTTACCACCACAATACCCTGCAAACCATTTTCGCGTGCCAGAGGGGGGTACTTCGTGTTCTTGGCCATGTACTCTAAAAGTGCCTGGTCGCCCCCGGGGAAGGTAGGCATCTCCTCAACAATGGTGAAAATTTCAGGTTCCTCGGACTCGGCCTCCACCTCCGGGTCAATCACCGGTATGTCGATGCGGGTGTCCTGACTCACCTCTGTAGATGCGACCTCCTCTTCTTCCAGAACTTCCTCGTTGTCCACAATTTCGAGGACGGGTGGCGGCGGTGGCGGCGGTGGCTTCACCTTCTGCTCGGTTTGAGGTACCTCCATCTCAACAAGGTCGTCGAGCTGCAACTCGCCGAGACCAGCCCCGCTGCCTTCGTCGTTCGACCAGTTGAAACCATAGAGCATCAGCCCAAGGGCTAACACCAGACCAATCTGGAAAAACAACCCCCTTTGGGCATTTAAATCGGCTTTTGGATTCTTTTTTGGTTCCATGGCGTTGGGTTTTTTAAGCGTCGGCCAAAAGGGTAAACGCACAAAGGCTTGCTTTCGTTTAAGGGAGCGAAATATACAAAATAGTATCCACAAAAACAGCCTTTGACTTCACTGACGGATAAACCATACGTAGAACAAATACCCCAATCCGCATCCGGTGAGGTTGGCCAGGTAGTCGCCCAGCTGCGCCGACCGCTGCACAAAGACCCAGGCCTGGAGCAGCTCGGTAAGCCCGCTAAACACAATGCAAATCATCCAGGTGTAGAAACCCGCAAACAAACGTACCAAATTCAAGACCCTCTGCTTGCGCAGAGCCTGCATCCACAGGAGTCCGAGGGGGGAAAACAAACCGCCGTGGATCACCCAATCGGAATAACTAAAGGCAGGTAGGGTAATGCTATAGCCTGGCAGGCCGATCAGCAGAAGGATCAGCAGCATCCACAGCATAGGGGGCAGACAAAACCAAAAAAGGCGGCTCCTGCGCCGTTTTACTGGTCCACCCGGCCGGTCGAACAGCCCGTCAAAGGCCGAGATGCTTCCGGTATTCATCGGGAGACATAAGTGCGTCGACCTGCGCGGGATCGTCGAGTTGAATACGCACCATCCAACCCGATCCGTAGGCGTCGCTGTTCACCGCCTCCGGGGTACTGTCGAGGCCGGCATTTTTCTCCAAAAGAGTGCCGCTAACGGGCATGAACAGGTCGGAAACGGTCTTCACCGCCTCTACAGTCCCGAAAACATCGCCCTGACGGAGTGCCTGACCCACGGTTTCAATCTCAACAAATACGATGTCGCCCAATTCTCCCTGAGCGTAGTCGGTGATCCCTACTAGTGCGGTGTCGCTCTTCCGGGCTACCCATTCGTGGTCAGCGGTGTAACGAAGATGATCAGGTATGTTCATGTTGCTCAAATATGATTTTGCGATTTTGCGGGTTGAATGAGTTACTAAACGAACGGTTCAATAATGGACACAAGATACGGAAGTTGACGGTTGCGATGCGCATACAGCGCCTGCAAATCAACGGCCCGGGCATGCATCATGCGGGGTACACAGCGTGGGGCGCCGCTGCTTCTTCTCGTCCGGGCGGTCGGCCCTTACGGTACACCGTCGATTGGGTCGCTGCAGACGGCTTGGCCGATGCCCCGTTCGTTGAGGTCGCCAAACCATCTGCGTTCCCGTGGTATATGGATTCGCGGGATGAAGGCTCAAGAGTTGAGAATACAGCGGATGTGGACTCGAACGATGATGACTCGGGGGATGTGGACTCGAACGATGATGACTCGGGGAATAAGGACAGGGATGATGCTTGTTCAGCATTATGAGCCTCCAAAATCGTCTGGCATTCCATACTGCAGCAGCCACAATAAGCGGCTCGACACGCATGGCACTGGATAAACAAATGATGGCAGGATGTGTTGGCACAGTTCACATGGTCGTCGCACGGCTTGGCGCATTGGTGACAAACAGCAAGCACATGATCGCTGATACGCTCTCCCATGCGGTCGTCGAACACAAAATTCTTCCCCAGAAATCGATTCGGCAGGTTTTGGGTGCGCACCTGCCGCACATAATCGATAATGCCCCCGTGCAACTGGTGTACCTGTGAAAAACCTTTATGGCGCAGGTATGCACTCGCTTTCTCGCAGCGGATTCCACCCGTACAATACAACAGCACAGGATGCTCCTCCTTGCCCTCCAGAATCTGGGCCACCATGGGTAGCTCATCGCGGAAGGTATCGGCGTCCGGACAAACAGCACCTTCGAAGCGGCCCACTTCGCTCTCGTAGTGGTTGCGCATGTCGACCACCACCGCGCCGGGCAGATCCATCGCACGATTGAACTCCTCAGCTGTGAGATGCGTGCCCACATTCGTCACATCAAAACTGCCATCGGCTAATCCATCGGCCACCAGCTTAGCCCGAACCTTCACATTCAGTTTTATGAACGAGCGGCCATCGTCATCAACGGCAATCTTCAAGGGCACTTGTTGTAGTCCACCTACCGACTGCAAATGCTCCATAAAAGCCCCCATCTCATGTTCCGGCACGCTCATTTGCGCGTTGATGCCCTCGTGCGCCACATAAATGCGCCCCAGGCAACTCAGGGTCGACCACTTCAAGTAGAGGGCATCGCGAAACGCTTGCACATCATCCACATAAAAATAACGATAGAACGAGACTGTAATCCGACGAAAGTCTTCCTTCATCAGCCGCTCCCGCAACGCCTGTCGATTCACCTTGTTATGCAAAACTGTCATATAAAAACACCGTGGGCATTCCGAAGAACAGAAGCGGGCGGCCCAATGGCCCCCCGCGCTGTGATCAGGTGCCGAAGGCCGGACTCGAACCGGCATGTCTTGCGACACACGCCCCTGAAACGTGCGTGTCTACCAATTTCACCACTTCGGCCAAGAAAAATGCCCCAAATCCAAAAAATGGGGCAGGTGCAAAAATAAGGAAAAAAGGTGACAAACCGCAGAGCGAACCAAGGCAGACAGGCCATTCCTTATATTTGGGGGCTTATGCAATCGCCCCTCTATCGCCTCGAAAATGGCCTTCGCATCATTCACCGGCAATGGCGCGGCACCGGGGTGGAACACATAGGCCTCGTGGCCGACGTAGGGAGTAGAGACGAACAAGAGGAGGAGTGGGGACTAGCCCACCTGCTGGAGCATATGCTGTTTAAGGGGAGCAGAAAAAGAAGCGCACGACAAATACTAACGCGACTCGAAGCAGTAGGAGGCGACCTCAATGCTTACACCACACGCGAACGAACCTGTCTCTACGCCAGCTATCCACAGCCCCACCTGCGCCGTGCCGTGGAGCTGCTCACCGACATATACGCAGAGGCCCTGATTCCCGAACACGAACTGCAGCGCGAAAAAAAGGTGATCCGCGAGGAAATCATACAATACCGCGACGATTACGAAGAGCGTTTGCTCGATGTATTCGAACAGGAGATGTTCCCCGGATGCAGCATGGGTCGCCCCATCCTGGGGTCAGAAGAATCGCTCACCCGGCTCACACGCAACCACCTCCTCGAGCATAAAAAGCGCTACCTAACCACCGAAAACACCGTGTTCAGCTATGTGGGGCCTCGTAGCCTTTCGGCCGTACTGCGCACCACGGCACCTTTCCTGCTCAGGCTGCCCCAGGCAGCACCGCCACCATCCCGTGTCATTCCCCCATCACCCCAGACTTTTCGTCGAGAAGAACGCATGCCCCTCTCCTCGGCCCACAACCTAATGGGTGTACGTTGTCACCCCACCCAACACCCCGGCCGGTTGCCACTGCAGATGCTCGCACACCTGCTCGGCGGCGATGCCCTGAGTTCGCTCCTCAACCTGCGCATACGCGAACGCAACGCCCTTGTCTACGGCATCGAAACCCAATACACCCCCTACTCCGACTGCGGGCTCCTCTACCTCTATTTCTCCTGCGCTGAAGATAAGCGTCATAAAGTACTCGCCCTGGTTGGCGAGGAATTCAAAAAACTACAGCACACCCCGCTCAGCAAGCACGCCATGCGCACAGCCCGCGAGCAGTTTTCGGGGCGGCTTGTTCTGGGCGAGGAGAACAGACAGGGACTCATGCTCGCTTTGGGACAAGCCGTACACGACCACGGGGAAGTGGAGACACTGGCCCAACAGCTCGCCCGCATACGGCAGGTGACGGCCGCAGAACTTCTCGAAGAGGCGCGACAACTCCCCGATATCGAAAACTGGTGCCAATATGTATGGCTGCCCGATGAATCCTGAAAACGATCGACCAGCGCATCCTGAAAACAACCGACCAGCGCATCCTGAAAATGACCGACCAGCGCATCCTGAAAATGACCGCCAGATAAGTCCTTGAAAGCGGCAACAATCACAAAACCATCACGTTACCCACCATCGAATGGACTTCTTTCCCCAACACCTCACCGAATATATTGAAAGCCGAAGCAGTGCCGAAGACCCCCTGCTCGCCGAGTTGAACCGACAAACGCACCTGCGCTGCCTCATGCCGCAGATGGTGTCGGGCCACCAACAGGGGCTCTTCCTTGAACTCATCAGTCTGTTGATGCAACCCCGCTGCATTCTGGAGGTAGGCACGTTTACAGGCTACTCCGCACTTTGCCTGGTCAAAGGCCTCGCCGAGGGGGGACTCCTGCACACGATCGACGTGAACCCCGAACTGGAATCCATCGTGGATGAGTTCTTCGTCCGGAGCAGACGATCGGAGCAGTTGCGCACCTATTGGGGGTCGGCGGCGGAGATCATCCCCAACATAGAGGGTACATTCGACCTGGTGTTTCTCGATGCCGACAAAGAGAACTACAGCCTCTACTACGACCTGGTGATCGACCGGGTGCGGCCAGGCGGGCTCATACTCGCCGATAATGTGTTGTGGGGTGGGAAAGTCACCGACCCGATCCACCGCGACACCGAAACGGTGGCCCTGCGCGCATTTGCCCAAAAAGTGGCCGACGACCCACGGGTGCAACAGTTGATTTTATCGCTCCGCGACGGTCTATCCATGATCCGAAAATTGTAGTCGACCCCCACATCCTATTCATTATGTTTGCTGAATATATCAATCTATTGAATTCGTGCACCCCGTTGCGGCGCTGTCGGGATGAACATCGAGCCCCCGCTCCAAAATCCAACCAACGCATGCCGAGTGCCTAGCAACCGGATCCATCACCCAAACTAATCTAAAACAATCATCCATCGACCCTTTCTCCCAAACCCATCATAAGTAAACACCACCCGAAATTATCAACAGTAAACATCAATCAATCCTTTCGCCTGAACACCCCAACCATATCCATCACTCAAACCCATCACAAATAATCATCCCTCTATTCTCTTTTTTTCCCGAAACCTATCAAAAATATTCCTCACCCGAAAGCATCACACTATGTATCGAAACACGCTTATTACGCTTACGCGCACTTTCACAGTAATCCTAATCGCCTGTCTGTCGCACGCCAAAGGATTTGGACAAACCCCTGCCGATGCGCGCGACTACATCCTCAGACACCGTGAACTGGCGCTCAAAAACGAACAATGCTGCAGCATTCCGGCATCGATTACTCTGGCTCAGGCCCTCATAGAATCAGACCGGGGCAACAGTCAGCTCGCCCGCGAGGCCAACAATCACTTCGGGATCAAGTGCCTCACAAAAGACTGGATGGGTCCGGGCTATTACAAAGACGACGATGCCCCCAACGAGTGCTTCCGCAAATACGAAAGCGTACAGGAGTCGTACAGCGACCACGCCCAATTCCTGCGCAGTCGCCCGCGCTACGCCGCCCTTTTCACACTCGAACCCAATAATTACGTGGCCTGGGCACAGGGATTGAAAGACGCCGGCTATGCCACCAACCCCGAATATGCCCAAATGCTCATCAAATGCATCGAGGAACACCAGCTTCACCAGATTTCGGGGCCAAACCACCCCTATGTGCAGGCCGCCCGTACGGAGCCGGTGGCCAAGCCATTAGAGGCGCTCTCCAACAACTTGCCGTGGGACTTCCCCGCATCGCCCTGCCAGGATGGTGAGTTCCGCTACAACTACATTCGCACCGTTTGCACCCAAACGGGCGACGACCTGCTGGCCGTGGCCTCCCGCCACAAAGTTGAACTTTGGAAGCTGCTGGTTTACAATGGCTATCCGGAAAACGTGAGCCTGCCCGCCGGACAAAAAGTATTTCTTCAAAAGCGGAAGAAAAAAGGTGTTGTGGACAGCCACACAATGGCAACCGGGCAAAGGGTGGCCGATGTGGCCCGCTACTATGGCGTAAGGGAATCATCCCTCAGATTCAAGAATACCCTGCATAAGGGTGAGGAGGTGGTGGCCGGCCAAACCCTTTCGTTGCGCAAGAATGTGCGGACGCGGTTGCAAACCACCAGCCTGGAAGAAATCGAACGCATAAGAAAACAATACAGCAGCGGACAAACAGTCATTTCTTTGCCCCGGGTCGACCCGGGTGCGGCTGCGGCCGAGCGTATGCGCATGGAGGCGCCTGTTGAGGAAGGTTTCCACAGGGTACTCACGCAGGAAACCCTCTACAGCTTGGCACGACGCTATAAGGTGAAGGTGGAAGACCTTAAAAAGTGGAACAACCTGCCGGATGATCACATCAAAATCGGTC
>Ga0194121_10005219_pt1 | contig 18180 bp, 16 predicted proteins | sample TA2MahCa50mmetaG_FD_148609 | JGI IMG/M metagenome (GOLD analysis project Ga0194121, IMG submission 148609) | Freshwater microbial communities from Lake Tanganyika, Tanzania - TA2015020 Mahale Deep Cast 50m | ecosystem: Environmental > Aquatic > Freshwater > Lake | place: Tanzania: Lake...
CAGCCCGGCCACGCCAATGCCCTCCGCAGCCATGCCCTGGCGGAGTTCTGGGCCAAACGTGTCATCACCCACACACCCGATAAAGCGGACGTCTGCACCAAGGCGTCGGGCTGCTACAGCCTGGTTAGCGCCCTTGCCGCCGTGATTGATGAGCAACGTGCCGCCGGTGACGGTCTCGCCAGGCGTGGGGAGACGGTCGGTCAGGGCGACGATGTCCACGTTGATAGAGCCAACGACCAGAATGCGTGGGGTTGCCACAGTGGGAAAGCCTCCTCTGTTGTCTAGGCGCGCGAGCGCCTGTTTTGCAAGCGTCAGCGGGCATCTTACGCTCTTGCCGCCAGGGAGGCAAGGCGCTGGAGTGGCAGCGTCCACATCTTCGCGGTGGACGACAGCGCCAGAATAGGCTACAAATACTTTTGTCGTACGACACTGTATCCCCGTCTAGACACACAGGATAGCCCGTGAACATTTGCTCCTTACTCCCAAGCGGCACAGAAATCGTTTTTACCCTGGGCCTCGGGGACCAGCTCAGTGGGGTCAGCGATCTCTGCGATTATCCCCCTGCAGCCCGGCAGAAACCCGTGGTGAGCCGGAGCCTGATTGACACCACAGTGCTCAGCAGCGCCGAGGTCGAAATGAAAATGCGTGCCTTGCAGGAGGCGGGGGCAAGTCCTTTTCAAATTGACACGGCTGCCCTCCACCGGACACCACCAGACCTGGTGCTGACGCAGGATACCTGCGCCATCTGTGATCCCACTGCAGATGACGTGCAGCGTGCCCTTGACGGCATGCAGCCGCGTCCGCAGATGCTGGTACTTGGGCCGCGTACGGTGTCAGACATTCTGGCCAGTATTACTGCAGTGGGCCAGGCAGCCGGGGTGCCGGAGCGTGCCAGCGCCGTGGTCGCAGCGCTGCAAGCACGCCTACAGGCGGTAGCGGATCAGGCGGCCCGCGCGGCCTACCGACCGCGTATGCTGTCTCTGGAAGGGCTCAATCCGCTGGTGGCTGGTGGCCATTGGATCCCCGAGCTCAAAATCCTGGCCGGAGGACGCGATGAGCTGTTTAGTCCCGGATGTGCGGCACAGCGCCTCACCTGGGCCACCATCCGGGAGGCGGACCCGGAGCTACTCATTATTACGCCCTGCTCGTCGAACCTGGAGCGCTCCTTACGCGAGATCGGCTTGCTGGTCACTCAGGAAGGCTGGTGGGAGATGACAGCCGTGCGGCAGCGACAGGTCTATGTGATTGATCATGTCTATTTCAGTCGGCCCGGACCACGCGTGCTCACCGGGCTCGAAATACTGGCGCAAATCACCCATCCCGAGCTTTTCCAGGGATTGATTCCATCAGGAACCGTGTTGCAACTCGCCCTGCCCTCGGGCCGGACCTGCACGCCCGAGACGTTTGCGACGTTTTTGCAACCATACCCTGCTCCGGAGGCGGTATGAAAGGTGTGGTCATTGCCGGGGCTGCGAGTGGGGTAGGCAAAACCACCGTTGCCGCAGCCATTATGGGAGCGCTGACAGCCCGAGGGTCTGCTGTCCAGCCTTTCAAAGTGGGGCCTGATTACATCGACCCGTCGTATCACAGCGCCATCTGCGGGGTACCATGCCGCAATCTGGATAGCTGGTTACTGCCCCCCGAGGCCATTCAGGAGCTGTTTCACCGTGCGATGGTGGGCAAAGATATCGCCGTCGTCGAAGGCGTGATGGGGCTCTATGATGGCGCTACCGGGGACGATGAGGCAGGCAGCACGGCCCAGCTTGCCAAGCTGCTGGGACTACCCGTCGTGCTGGTAGTCGACGCCTCGAAATCCTCGCGGAGCGTCGGCGCCGTCGCGTTGGGCTTCAAAGCCTTTGACCCGGCCGTACGTCTTGCCGGGGTGATTTTGAATGGCATTGCGGGTGACCTACACCTGGATCTCGCCAGACCGTCGCTCGAGCACGCTGGGGTACGCTATCTCGGCTATATACCAGGACGGCGCGAGTTGACCCTGCCCGAGCGGCATCTCGGTCTGATCCCCACGGCAGAGGGGCAGGTGGCGGCAACGTATTATCAGCACCTCGCCCAGCAAGCTGCGGCGACGATTGATCTCGATCAGTTAGGCGCGCTGGCGACTGCCGCCGTGGTACCGGAGCTGCCTCCTGGCAGACTCTTTCCAGCACGGCCCGTTGCACCGCAGGCCGCTCTTGCGGTGGCGATGGATCAAGCGTTTAACTTCTATTATCAGGACTCGTTGGATCTGCTGAGTGCCTGGGGGGCTGAGATCGTGCCGTGTAATCTCCTGGAAGATACCGCCTTGCCAGCCCACGTCGGCGGACTCTACATTGGTGGCGGATTCCCTGAAATGTTTGCGGCGGGCCTGTCCAGCAATGTCAGCATGCGCACATCTATCCGTGCGGCCGCGGCGCGTGGGCTGCCGATATATGCTGAATGTGGGGGCTTTATGTATCTGGCCCAGGAGCTGGAAGACCTGGAAGGGCATACGTATGCCATGGCAGGTGTCCTCCCAGGCCGGTCCATACTCAAAGACACCCGTCTCACCCTGGGGTATCGCACCCTCAGAGCGCTGCATAGTACCTGTCTCTTGGCCGCCGGAGAGACCGTGCGTGGCCATGAGTTTCATTTTTCGTCGATGCAGGACGCCAGTGCGACTGTCCCAGCGGCATATGAAGTCATGGACCAGCCGGGGCGCCTGGAAGGAGCAGTGCTGCAACACGTGCTCGCCTCCTATATGCACATCCACCTGGGGAGCAAAGCCAGCCTCGCTCCACGCTTGGTGGCAGCCTGCGCCGACGCACGCTAATCTACTCAACGCACGGGAGATGCCTATGTCCACACCACGCCGTGTTGTGTCGCTTTCACCCAATGTGTCGATTATCCTCTTTGCCCTGGGGGCCGATGACGCCGTGGTCGGTTGCACCCAGGGTTGCCTGCCGGCCATCCAGGCGTATCTGCAGGTGTGGGGCATATCCGCCGCTACCGTCACGCCGCGCTTACAGTACTGGCACGCCTTGCCGATAGTGGGGGTCTGGCCGCAGGCTGATGTGGCGATGGTACAGGCCCTGCGCCCGGAGGCCGTGCTCACGTCTGGATCGGGGCCGTTCGGTGTCCATACTGCCGCAGCCCTGGGTGTTGCGCCCGAGGCCGTACAGCATTTTGACACGCGCACGTTTGCGGAGATGGAGCAGCAGATTCAGCAGCTTGGCGCGTTGCTGGACTGTGTGTCGTCTGCGACGCAGGTGCGCACACAGCTCCAAGCGCGGCGCGAGGCAGCCCAGGCCCGACAACGGCAACGTGCCATCCCGCCGACGGTGCTCTTTGAGTATTGCGTGTGCACACGCTATGACCCCGATCCAGCGCAGCGTGTCGCCACACCGGCGCAGACCGTTCTGGTGGGCGGGCATCTGGCGCCAGAGCTCATCCAACTCAGCGGTGGGACGCCTCTGCTCATGCAGCCCGGTGACAGCGCCAGGTGGGTGACCTTTGCGGAGATTCACGCGGCACAGCCCGAGGTGATCTTACAATACGATTGTCATGGCTGCCCGACCGCCGGGAAACATCCGGTGGCTACTCGCCATGGCTGGGAGACGCTCCCTGCAGTCGCGCACGCCGCGGTGTATCCCTTGCATGAAAATATCAGTGACCCGAACCTCTGCTTCCCAGGCCCCCTTGAACACCTGCTCGACGTCCTCAACAGATATCCGTAATGTGGGTGATGTCGTCCGTTCAGCGCCGCACGCGCACCTCGGGCCGTGCCAGACCAAGATGATCACGCAAGGTCGTCCCCGTATACTCTTGGCGAAACAGCTTGCGCCGCTGTAATTCTGGCACCACCAGGCGCACAAAATCTTCAAACGCTCCGGGTAGGTGCGTGGGGCCAATGACAAAGCCGTCGCAGGCTCTGCTCACGAACCATTCCTCAAACATATCTGCGAGCTCTTTCGGCCCGCCCACCCAGGGATGGCCCAGCCGCCCTCTGCCGCTAAAGTGCATAAAATCACGCGGTGTGGGATTGCGCTTGCCACTGGTGCGCAGCACGCTGTCGCGGAGCGCCTGAATGCCCTCGATCCCGGCCAGCTCTGCATCGCTAAACGGTTCATCCCGCCCCTTGCTGGCAAAATCAAAATTGAGGGCTTCAGAGAGCAAGGATAGTGCATCAATTTCACTGGTTAGTTGATCGTAGGCCGCTCTTTTGTCCTCTGCCTCTGCCAGACTCTCGCCTACCACTGGAAACGTGAGGGTGGTGATCTTCAGGTCTGCGGGGTCACGGCCATGCTGGGCCGCCGCCGCCTTCAGCTCAGCGTACGCAGCTTGGCCGAGTGCTACGTTGCGATAACTGACGAAAATGAGCTCCCCCCAGCGTGCGGCAAAGCGGCGTCCTCGTTCACTTTGTCCAGCCTGGATCACGACGGGATGCCCCTGCGGCGAGCGTGGTACCGTGAAGGGGCCGCGTGACTTGTAGTACGTGCCCACGTGGTCCAGGCGGTGCACTTTCTCGGGAGCAGCGTACAGACCCGTGGTTTTGTCGATAACGATGGCATCGTCCTCCCAGGTATCCCAGTGACCGTGCACGATCTCCATGAACTCATCGGCCCGGTCGTAGCGTAGATCGTGGTCCATAACTCCATCGAGCCCCATGTTGCGTGCTTCGTTATCGTTTACGGAGGTGACAACGTTCCAGGCAGCGCGGCCCTGCGTCATCAGATCGAGCGTTGCAAAGGCCCGTGCCACGTGGAATGGTTGATGATAGGTCGTCGAATAGGTCGCACCGAGTCCCAGACGTTCTGTGGCCATGCCCATCGTCATCAGGACGACCACGGGGTCCATCTTGATACACCGAATACCATGGGCAACCGTATGCGCATGGTTGCCGGTGTAGAGATCAGGCATGGCCAGACGATCGTCAAAAAAACCAATGTCGAATTTCCCTGCCTCCAGCACCCGGCCAATATGGCGATAATACTCCGGAGATGTCGAGTCAATACGGGCCTCCGGGTGTCGCCAGGAAGCCGGGAGGGTGGTGCAGTTCTGCGCTTGGAGAAACGCCACCAGGGTAATCTGCCGCATGCCAACCATCCTTCATTTCATGGGTCACAATGATGGGCGAAATCAGGGACAAACGTGACGCCGCCTGACACATTGACAGACACAGAGAGCCTGCTATACTGGCGCCGCTTTGGCCCACCGTTCGTGTCTGAACCTAGTGTTTCATACGGGGATGCATATGTCCAAGACAGTTCTGTGACGGTGGGCCATGCTCCGCACTACTGCCGTGGCTCTCCTTGCTGGCTTGTGGGGAAGGAGGCACGGGTTATCATGATCACAGAGAGCGATATCGTACAGTGATGAAGCCATTTCGTTTCGGTGTGAATGTCTGGCGTGCCTCCTCACGCACTGCCTGGATGGATAAAGCGCGTAAGCTCGAAGCGCTCGGCTATGCTGTGCTGACCATGCCAGACCACCTGGAAGATTTCTTTGCGCCCCTACCGGCGTTAGTGAGCGCTGCGGAGGCCACGACCCGTCTACGCATTGGCACCAATGTGCTGAACAACGATTTCCGCCATCCCGTGTTCGTAGCGCGAGAGGCTGCAACCGTTGATGTCTTGACCGATGGACGCTTCCAGCTCGGCCTTGGGGCGGGATTCATGCAAGCAGAATATAACCAGGTAGGGATCCGCTTCGAGTCGGGCGGTCGCCGGGTCGAGCGCCTGGCAGAAGCCGTGCGGATCATGAAGGGCTTGTTTACTGGTCAGTCCATCACGTTTGTCGGTCAGCACTATCATGTCACCAGGCACCAACTCCAGCCCATGCCCATCCAGCGTCCCCATCCCCCGTTGCTCATTGGGGGGAATGGGCCACGTCTCCTCACCCTGGCAGCGCAAGAAGCCGACATTGTCGGTTTGACTGGTATCACCTTTCGGCCTGGCGGCGCCGCGCCAGAACTCTCCGGGTGGACTGTGGCGGGCCTTGAAGAACGCTTGCAGCGCATCCGCACTGCGGCCGGTGAACGTTATGACCGCCTCGAACTGAACGCTTTAGTGCAACGGGTTGAGGTCACAGACTATCGCCATATCGCAGCTGAGGAGATGGCAAACCGTTGGTCTCAACTCAGCCCTGCCGAGATTCTCCAGACACCCTATGTCCTCATTGGCACTGTAGACCAGATTGTTGAGGATCTCCAGATGCGCCGGGAGCGCTGGGGTATTTCTTACTACGTGATCTTTGAACGAGATATGGATGCCTTCGCTCCGGTTGTCGCCCGTCTGGCTGGCACCTAAGCCTCGGCTTGCGCACCCCCTGCCGGCTCTCAGGACTGCTCCTCCGCCCACAACTGCATCACTGCTGGTAGTCTCCCCCGCAAAGCCATAATCGCTGCTTCTGCCTCCGGGAGCGTGTACGCTCCATCGTGGAGCGGCATGGCATAGAGGTCGGCGAGGAGCGCCAGGTACGCCCGCCAGGTGGCTGCCACGGACATATCATGCTCAAGACCAGCGGTGGTGAGATAATCGGCCAGAGCTGTGCCCAGGTCTTGCCAGGAGTCGGCAAGCTCTGCGTCTGCGGTATACTCTTGAAAACTTGGTAGTTGCGGCTCGCCCTCCTGAGCACGGGTGTGCAGGCGTTGCTGAAGTTCATCGAGCGTGCTCTCCACCAGACCCGGGACTTCCGTCCAATCTTCCAGCATGACATAGAGCACATACCCGAGCACCGAGGTGCAGGCTGCCAGGGTTTCTTGGTAGGGAATCTGCTGATGCACGACATGATTGTGCAACACCTGTTTGAGGGTGCTGTACAGTGCTGCTTCACGGTCTGTATGAAATTCCATAGGCTCCTTTCCACATTGATGGCCTGGACATGAGTGTAGCACACATTGCCCATCTGGCATTTGCGTGGGCGGTGCTTTCCAGGGAAGGCGCACACTCGGCCACTGTGTGTTGCTCCACGATGCCCACCGATGCGACGTGGCGCGCACGCCTCAGGCGACGCTTGTCTTGCCTCATAGAGCAGATCATGTAACATTGAGACGTCCCAGAGGCATCCTGGATACATACAACAGTCTTTACGTTGAAGGAGAAAGCCAGCATGGGTCCACACGGGCATCAGACCCTTAGTCGCCGGACATTTCTTGCCACGACTGGCGCTGCCCTGCTAGGGACAGCCATGGGAGGGTTGGTCTCCCAGAGCACAGCAGCCCCGCAGCATCCCAAACGTAGTGGTGTGCTGCAGTTTGGTACACGCCTTGATGCTGATGGCCTCGACTCGAATCGGCATCAGCAATATCACGTCTCACATCCTGTCGCAGCGATGTACAGTGGTCTGACGGACATCGATCAGCGGGGCAACATTGTGCCCGGCATTGCCGAGAGCTGGGAGCCCAATAAAGAGCTGACGTCCTGGGTGTTTCGTCTCCGGAAAGGTGTACTGTTCCATAACGGGCGGGAAGTCGATGCCGAGGCTGTAAAGCTCAACATCCTGCGGATCAAGGACCCTGCCGTTGGGTGGGCACAGGCGCGCGGCGCCCTGGAAAGCGTCTCGACGGTGGATGCCGTAGATAAATACACTGTGCGCTTTACGTTGACAGGCCCCGATGTGACGCTGCCCTCAAATCTCATGCACTATCCTATCAACCTGCAGGCACCCGACAACTTCGACAAGGCAGCCGAACATCCTATCGGCACAGGTCCCTTCAAGTTTGTCTCCTGGACACGTTTCAACGAAACCAAGCTGGTGCGCTTTGAAAACTATTGGGAAACCGATGCCGAAGGCCACAGTTTGCCCTATTTGCAAGAAATTATCGGGAAGCCCAAGCGTGAAGACTCCGTGCGCCTCACGGCTTTACGTACCGGGCAAATCAACCTGATCGAGAACATGGCTTTCGCGGATGTCGAGCGTTTTCAGAAGGACTACAGTAAGCAATATCACGTCTGGCATCTACATCACGGGGGCGTCTTTGTCGTCTTTAACTTTCGCCAGGGACCTTTCCAGGATAAAGTCCTGCGCACCGCTGCAGCGCACGCGATCGACCGCCAGGCCATCCATCATTCGGTCTTCTATCAGCGCGGGGTGATGCTCGATCAAGTGTACCCACCTGGCAATCCCTGGCATCTTGAGGGGGTGCGTAGCCTCGAATATGATCCGGATAAAGCGAAGAGCTTGCTCAAACAGGCCAAAGCTGTAGGGACGGCCATTGACCTGCTGTGCTTCGCGAACCTGGCCTACAATCGGGAGAGCGCCCAGATCGTCCAAGAAATGTGGAATAGTGTTGGCTTCAAGGTGACCGTCAAGCCGCTTGACCGCGTACCATTACTGGAAGCGCAGCAGAAGGGCGATTTTCACGGCCTGATTCAGGGCAATGCCTATCGTTTTGATCCTGACGGCCTATTTGCACGGAATTTGCATTCGCAGAGCGAATACTCCCAGAGCCTGTCCGGATGGCGTAATGAGCGTTATGACGCGCTGGTGGAAGAGGCCAAGCGTACACTGGATCAGGCCAAGCGGAAAGCGCTGTATACCGAAGCCTGGAACATCGTCCAGGTTGAGCTGCCACATTTCCACTTGCATGACTTGCCCATGACGTCGGCAGCAGCCAAGACCGTCAAAGGGTATGAGCCCTGCCTGGTGGGACCCTTTACCTATCGTGGGGGTGGCATTCGCACGACGTATATCGAGGCATGATGCTCTCAAGGCTGGTAGGCTGCAAGGCCGTGAGTGGGTACGCAGGACGCCTGTGCACCCACTCCAGTCGTCTATCCTGGCCAGTTTAATCCGCTGCTGCTGGCATTTGATCGACTACGACGGTTTTATGGACGGCCGGTGAATAAATCTCCAGCACTTCCAGGTCGTCCGAGCAATCGAGCTCGTTGTGCACAATACCGGCAGGCTGCAGGACACAATCCCCCGCCTCAAACCGCTGCTCGCCCTGGCCCTCATACACAAACTTGATCCAGCCTTTGAGCACATAAAACATCTGAAAATCACAGAGGTGTTTATGCAGGCCCGTGGTGTGCAGCTCGTGCACCCCCGCATCTTTTTTGATGCGAATGACATGGGCGCGAAACTGGCCATGGGTCGCGTGTTCAATGCCGAGATCGCGATATTCCATAAAGCTACGTAGCCCGGTCTTGTAGACGGCATCTTTGGCCAAGCTGGCGCTAAAGAGTTGTGGTGGGGTTTCCATGAGCGTTTCTCCCATGCTCGGTGGAGTAAGCACGTGGGACAACCCGTGTCCCAGGCGTTCCTGGCAGCGATGTCCTCAGTCTAAGAGTGTAAAGGCCTTTCTACCGCCTGTCTACCCCTGGCCTCCCTGAGCACCGGTGTGCTCTCTTTCCTCAGAATGTCCTCAGGATATCCTCTGCTACTCCTCAAGTATGTTCCCTTGCTGACCTGTATAGTGTTCCCCTCGAACATTTGTCCACGGGTGAGACAGCCACATCGATCACGCTGCATGCGCAACATAGACCACACGAGGAGCCAGAGTATGTCAGCTTCCGCAGAGCTGTTGCAGGTGCTGAAAGCACACGCCATCCAACTGTATACGTCGTTTCCTGATAAGTGGTTAGGCCCCTTCCTCCGTGAGCTGGAGGCTGATCCTACTCTCCTCCATATCCCGAGCACCATCGAACGCGAGGCTCTTGGCATCGCGGTAGGAGCGCAGCTGGCTGGCCTGCGTAGTGCCCTGGTCATGCCGAACTCGGGGATTGGGAATCTCCTCAATGACTGGGCTTCGCTTGCCTATAATTATGGGATAACAGTCCCCTGGATCGTCAGTGACCGCGGGAGTACAGGGGAACAGATGACGACCCAGATGATCTGGCACAGTCGACTCCGGGACGTGCTCGCCGCTGCTGGGATTCCTGCCGCCAACTGCACTTCGACGCTGCAACTCCCGGACATCGCTGAACTGCTGGAGTACGGTTATACCACGCGGCAATGCGTGGCCGCACTGTTTCCGCACGCCTTCTGGCGTGAGGATCTGGCGATGCCCCAGATCAACCCTGGTTCTGCCCTCCGGGCGCCTTTGCCTGTGTCAGAGCTTGTCGCCTGGGCAAAAAGTGGGCCACCGCAGCAAGCGACCTGGCGCCGTTACGACGCGCTCACTTGTTTGCTGGACATGCTTGACGATGCCTGGCTGTTCGTCACTCTCGGCGACCCCTGTAAGGAGGTGTACAGTATCCGTGACCGAGAGGAAACCTTTTATATGCTTGGTTCCATGGGTGTGGTGCTCCCCCTGGGCCTCGGCTTTGCCCGAGCCTATGCTGCCCTGGGAGGACAGCGCAAGACCGTGGTGGTCGATGGCGATGGTAGCCAACTCATGCAACTGGGTTCCCTCGGTACTCTGGCGCGTGAACAGCCCGACGTTGCCCTCATTATTATTGATAATGGCAGCTATGGCAGCACTGGTGACCAGCCCACGCTCACGCGTACCCAGGTCAACCTCGCGGGAGTCGCACAGGCGCTGGGGCTGCAGAACACGCTGATGGTCGGGACGCCACATGCCTTTGAAGCCCGTCTCAAGACAGTCCTGACGTCTCCGGGGCCGAGCGTCACCGTGGTGACCGTCTGCCCAGGAGCACCCGTGACGCCGCTGCTACCCTTACCCGCCATTGCCATTGCGCAACGCTTTCGGGAAGCTTGTGGTGCAGAGGCCGCGTCACTCCCCCCAGCGTTCGCTGCCGGGCTGTCTTCCTCGTAAAGACTCTCTGTCCAGTCTTTCCTCCCCAGGAGAAGCATGCACTCGCGTGGCCGGAGGGTTGCTGTAGGGGCCTTGCCCTGGTATAAAGAGCCAGGTGTAGAGGACTCCCTGCGAGTTAGCCCCCGTCACGCGAGAGGAGGAAGGATGTTGCAAGTCCTGGATGTGGCCACCTTGCTGCGGCTTCTGGACGCGCCCCCAGACGCAGTGTATCAGAGCATTGAGCGTGGTGGCTGGACGGGCTGTGTCTGGCCAGGCCATCCTGAGTGGGCGATGCATGAGGCTTGCATCCAGATTCGCTCCTTAGCGCTACACTATTTTACAGAGCGCTATCCCGAGGCCATGCCGCAACGCTACGAAACGGCCTCGCAGCTGCTGGCCAGTCAGGGTTGTCCACAGGGCGGCGCCAATCACCTTGACATGGATCCGCTGGTCGATCAGGTCCTGGTGTGGTTATGGGCCCTGGCCGGTGGCCCTACCACTCCCAGGGCACCGGTGACTGCAGCACACGCCTTGCAAGCGCCAACCGTGACGTTGCCTCTCCCTGGGGGTGATCCTGCCGCCTTCACCACCGTGGGCCTGGCAGTGTTGGAAGCCTTGTGTTTTATGGAGGTTGCCCAAGCGCAGCAAGCCGCAGAAACCTTCTTACAAGCGCAAACAGATACCTTAGCCCGGCGTGCCTTGCAGCTTGTGGAAGCGCTGACCCGCCAGGATACGCAAGAACGTGTGGAGGTGGGCATTGTCTGTGTGGACTGCGGTGCCCAGGACCTGGAGATGTGGTATACAGGGCAAACGTGGGGGGAAACGCTGTGTATGTCATGCTATGAAGCGCGGGTAGTCCAGGGGCAGGCACGGGCCGAGGAGTTGTGACGGAGGGCGTTATTCCTGCTGCTTGAGCAGATGGCTGATATCAAACGGCGACGTCAGGCTCAAGCCACCGTCGACGGTCAGTGTTTGGCCACAGATCCAGGCGGCATCGTCAGAGCACAAGAAGGCAACAACGTTGGCAATGTCGGTGGGAGTGCCTACACGTCGCATCGGGGTATACGTTACGATGTTCTGCGCCAGCAGGCGATACACCTGGTCCCCAAACACCCGGGCGGAATCGGTGTCAACAAAGCCAGGATTCACGCCGTTCACACGGATCCCCAGGGGAGCGAGTTCACAGGCGAGATACGTCGTCAGCACTTCGAGTGCGCCTTTGGCAGCAGCTAAGGCGCCATGGAGGGGAATATAACGTCGCGCATCAATCCCTGAAACAGTAACGATAGTTCCACGGCGTCCCTGCATCAAGGGGACTACCTCACGTACGGCAGTGACAAAGGCGTCTACGGTGATAGCAAAAGTTTTGTCAAGGTGATGCTGTTGCTGTTCCAGTAACGGTTTGAACGCCGTGGCTGCGGCGTTGGCAACAAAGATATCGAGCCTACCAAACGTCTCACGCACCTGACCCAGCATGTGCTGCACAGCCATGGGCGCTCCGAGATCCGCCTGCACCACAAGAACACGACGGCCTAACGCCTGCACAGCGGCAGCGGTCTCTTCGGCGGCGACTATTTGACGACGATAGTGTATGACGACGTCCGCCCCATCACGCGCCAGCCGTAGGGCAATGGCCCGGCCAATGCCACGGGAGCTGCCCGTGACCAGGGCGATTTTGCCCGCACACTGCATGCCGGTCTCCTTGTGCTTTCGCACACTCTACTACGGTTGAGAGATGATCGCCTGTAAAATCTCAGCACTGGAGCGTTGCTGCGGGAGCAACCTCGCAGCCCATGGACGCCCCGGATGCACCTCACCTGTTGCTCAACGCGAGGACTGAAGAATGGCAAGTGGGGAGAGGCTACGAGGCTTGTGCGTGCGTGCTCACTCCTCGCCATATCCACCCTCTATGCCTGTTGAGAAAGCGATACCTCAGCTTCCGTCAGGCGTACATCATCATGCAATTGGTCCCAGATGACGTCTTGTAGACGCTCAATGAGCTTCGGCAGGGTACGACGGTCGCGCGCAGCAATGGCTACACCCTGGTGCAAACGTTCCAAATTCAGCGCAATTTCGGGGGCCAACCGGTCCGTTTTGTTGAGCACCATGAGACGAGGAATATCGTCCATCTCCAGGTCACTCAAAATCGTCTCGACCGTACGGATATGTTCCTGCATGGCCGGGCTGCTGGCATCCACGACGTGGAGTAACAAGTCTGCGTCCCGCAGCTCGTCGAGGGTCGCCCGAAAGGCCGTGACCAGGTCAGAGGGGAGATCACGGATGAAGCCGACGGTATCCGTGATAATCACCTCCAGGTCACGCGGAAAGCGCAGGCGACGGCTGGACGGGTCGAGCGTCGCAAAGAGACTGTCTTGCACGAGGACTTCGCTGTTTGTCAGCGCATTCAGCAAGGTCGATTTCCCGGCGTTGGTATAGCCTACGATAGAGATCACCGGTAGCTGCCGCCGCTGCCGCTGCTGGCGCCGCAAGTGACGACCTTGCGTGACGCTACGGAGCTGTTTTTCCAGATGATGGATGCGCTCTTGCACGCGCCGGCGGTCAATCTCGAGTTTGGTCTCGCCAGGACCGCGCCCGCCAATGCCACCAGCCAGACGTGACAGCGCCATGCTGGCCCCGACGAGATACGGCATCAAGTATTTGAGCTGGGCAAGCTCGACCTGCAGTTTGCCTTCGCGGCTGTGCGCATGTTGCGCAAAAATGTCGAGAATCAGCATGGTCCGGTCAATGACCTTGAGCTCTGTGCGCTCGGCAATGGCCCGGCTCTGGCTTGGCGTCAGGCTCTGGTCAAAGATGAGCAGATCGGCCCCTACCTGCAGGCTGCGTACGATCACTTCATCGAGTTTGCCCCGTCCCAGCACATAGTGCGGATCGCTGTGTGGGCGCTGCTGGATGATGCGGTCCACTGCTGCGACGCCACAGGTGGAAGCCAGTTCGGCGAGTTCGGCCAGGGATTCTTCTGCGACGGTTTTGCTCCCAGAGGTCACGTGAATCAGCATGGCCCGCTCACGTCGATCGCCCACAGCATAGGCCTGCTGGGTACGTTCAAATTCATTTTCCAGGGCCTGAATAAAACTGAGGAAATTCATTTCGAGCTGATTGAGAGACAGGCCATTCTGGATATCCCATTGTTTGCCGTCAGGATTATCCGGGAGTAACGACGCCACTCGGGCACTATCTGGGAGGCCATCGGCGCCCACATCGAGGGCGACCATGACATCAAAACGCAGGTGGGCGAGATCCGCCATATCGTCGGCAGTAAACGGTTCGCCGCGCAGGTGTGTGTGCACATAGCGTAAGCCACGCAGGCGGTTGGCGGCCAGACGGGCGCGCCGCAAGTCGGGGAGGAAGATGCTTTTATAATCTCCCACGACGACATGCTCGATCATGCCTTTCCGATCGATTAAGACACCAATTTGCCGATTGATTTCGAGGGACAACTCACAGAGATACCGCGCCAGCTCCTGCGTGACAATCTGCTGGGCCGGCACCTTGCGACGATAGATATGCTGCAGACGATGAATCTGGTTGGCTTTGAGGCCAGTCATATTGCCATCTACTCGCTTAATAAATCTTCTCCTCTCTGGTGCGCGGGGTGCCTAGGAGCCGTTGCGCGATACAGACGTTCATGTACAGAGCATATCACAGTGCCTGAGGCTTGGCGACCTGGGACGTGTGCGCTGCGAGAGCCTGGCGCAGCTCAGCTATCATCTGCTGCGTTGCTGCCCGTGCGGCATCCGCCGGGGTCAGACCAGCATACGCTGGGGTGCGAAAGGCAAACAGAATACTGCGTGAGGCGTTCACAATGGCGCCGTAGCCCCGCGCATCAAAACAGCCCACGACGTCTGCCGCGGTGGCTCCCTGCGCCCCGTAGCCTGGCACCAGAAACAGAGTATGCGGCATCTGCGCACGTAATGTGCGCCCCTGCGCTGGATACGTCGCACCCACCACCGCACCAACTGCAGCATAACCACACGCCCCGCGCTGGGTTGCCCCCCACGTCTCGACGAGGGCGCCCAGGTGTTCGTACAGCGGACGTCCGGCTATCGCCAGGTCCTGCAACTCGCCTGAAGAGGCATTAGACGTTTTCACCAGCACAAAGAGGCCACGGCCATGCTGTTGGGCTTGTGTAACGAACGGCTGGATGCCGTCGCTCCCCAGAAAGCCATTGACGGTCAGGGCATCCGCTTCGAAATCCCCCGGCACGGTGCTGCCAAAGACTTCCGTTGTCCCTAAAAACGCTTCGGCATAGCCTACCGCGGTGGGGCCAATGTCATTGCGCTTGGCATCAGCGATGACCAGCAAACCCGCCTCCCGGGCATACTGCACCGTCTGCACGTAAGCGCGCAAACCTTCCAGACCATAGCGCTCGTAGAACGCCAGCTGGGGTTTGACCACCGGCACCAGGTCGTGTACCGCGTCAATAATCGCGCGATTAAACCGCCAGAGGGCCTCGCCGGCAGCACGGGTCGTCGCCCCGTAGGTGTCCTGGCACACCGCTAGCACGTCGGCTGGTAGATGCTCCAGGCGCGGATCAAGCCCAACCACTACAGGATTGCCTTTTCTGGCCACGGCCTCGTGGAGCCGATCCGCAAAGTGCTCTCGCTGTGTCATAGACGTTTCGCCTCCTTTGCTGCCCATACACACACCACCTTTGTGCTTGCCTTTTAGCAGATTTTTGCTATAGTGTCACGTGTTATCTTTGTATATCTTTCGGAAAATAAAGGTGTTAGCCCTGCATTTGCGTTCCTGTCGAGGCATCCACTGCCCTATGGAAGACCAGCATGACGCTCTCCGCTGAGATCAGGCGGACTCCACTTTATGCCATGCACTGCGCGCTTGGGGCGCGCATGATTGCCTTTGGTGGCTGGGAGATGCCTGTTTCCTATAAGGGTATCCTTGAAGAGCATACCCAGGTACGCACGCATGCCGGATTGTTTGACGTAAGCCATATGGGAGAAATTGAGCTTAGTGGGCCTGGCGCTAAAGAGACGTTGCAATATCTCACGCTGAATGACGTGCGTCCTCTACACGTGCACCAGTTGCAATACAGTGCTCTATGTCATGCGGCAGGAGGGCTGCTGGACGATCTTACCGTGTGTCGCCTGGCTGCTGACCGTTTTCTCCTGATTGTCAATGCGGCCAACATTGACAAGGACTTCCGTTGGATCACCCAGCACCTCAGACCGAGAACCCAGGCCAAGAATGTAAGCGATGCTGCCGCGTTGTTGGCGGTGCAAGGCCCTGCGGCCGAAGCGATTGTGCAGCGTCTGAGTCCTGCGTCGCTGGCGGTATTGCCCTATTATCATGCCCTGGAGACGCAGCTCGCGGACCTGACAGTGTTGGTATCGCGTACGGGTTATACGGGTGAGGACGGCTTTGAAATCCTCCTCGAGGCTGAGCACGCGGTGGCCTTGTGGCAGGCGCTCATGGAGGCTGGCCAGGAGGACGGTCTGGTGCCGGTGGGCCTGGGAGCCCGTGATACTTTACGTCTGGAAGCCCGGTATCTGTTGTATGGCCAGGACATGGACGAGACCACGAACCCTCTGGAAGTTGGGCTGAGCTGGATTACGAAATTAGAGAAAGGGGCCTTCATTGGACAGGAGGCTCTGCGACATCTGAAGGCGACTGGTGTCCAGCGCCGGATGATTGGTTTTGTGATGCGCGAGCGGGGTATCCCCCGTCCTCATTACCCGGTGCTCCAGGATGGACAGGTGATTGGCGAAGTCACCAGTGGTACGATGTCCCCGACGCTGGGGCAGGCCATTGGCACCGCACTGGTGCGGAGTACCGCTGGCAAGATTGGTAGTACCATCACGGTCGACATTCGGCACAGAGCCGTGCCAGCTCAGGTGGTTCCTTCCCCCTTTGTCCCGCGCCGCGTCAAACGCTAAATCGTGCGCCTCACTGAGGAGACAGGCATGGAATTTCCGGCGAATCTGCGCTACACCAAAGAGCATGAGTGGGCCCGGCAGGAGGGTAACCGCATCGTTGTGGGAATCACAGATTATGCCCAGAAGGAGCTCGGGGATGTGGTGTTTGTCGAGCTGCCCGAAATCGGCTTGACGCTGGCCGTAGAGGACACCTTTGGCGTCGTCGAATCTGTGAAAGCGGTGTCGGATCTGTATGCGCCGGTAAGCGGGACCGTCGTTGATGCCAATATGGTGTTGGAGGATCAGCCGGAGTTGGTCAACGCGTCTCCCTATGGCCAGGGCTGGATGGTGGTCATCGAAACGGCACGGCTGGAGGAATTTCAACAGCTCCTGACTGCCGCCGAGTATCAAGCGTACATTGCCCAGGAAAAATCGTCGCGCTAACGCAGGGCGAGAGGAGCCGGTCGTATGCTGCGCCAGTGGCGTTTCCTCAATACCGGGGCTGGCGATGCAGCGTTGAACATGGCACTCGATGAAGCCTTGTTGACGGTGCACGAGGCCGGTGCAAGCTTGCCCACGCTGCGCGTCTATGGTTGGTGTCAGCCCACCCTCTCCCTGGGCTATGCGCAGAATGCACCGCAGGATGTTGCCCTCTCCACCTGCCAGGCGCAAGGTGTGGTGGTTGTGCGCCGGCCTACTGGCGGGCGGGCGGTATTCCATCACCAGGAAGTCACCTACAGTGTAGTCATGCCTCTGGAGGATGGTTTACAGGGCATTACTGCCCATTACTATCACATTGGCTTAGCGCTGGCCGCGGCTTTACAGACCCTTGGTTTGCCCATACGTCTGGCCCGCCCGCAGGTGCGCGATGCGGCAGGGCGCACGGAGCCTTCTCCAGCCTGTTTTGCGGCAATTTCACGCTATGAGCTCAGTGTCGATGGGAAAAAACTGGTGGGCAGTGCGCAGAAACGTGCCCAGCGCGCTTTGTTGCAACATGGCTCCATTCCCCTCTGGATGGATCGTCAGCGGTTGTTTCAATGTTTGCGTGTCCCGCTGGCGCGTCTACCCGCTTTACTCCAGGAGGCGCAAGCCAGCATGGGGGCCGTGAATGAAATGCTCAGCACCCCAGTAACGCCTACGACGGTACACGAGGCGCTCCGTACAGGTTTCTCCACAACTTTTGGCGTTGAGCTGATTGACAGTGCTGTGACGGCTGAAGAATGGCGTCTCGCACACCATTTACAGGCGATCAAATACAATACGGCCTTATGGAACATCGACGGCCCTGCAGCCTGGAGACAGTGTACGCCGGTGCTGTAAGCGCTGCAGGATGCTGGAGCCTCTCGCATGCCCGCGCTCTGGACGACCATCTCACTCCTTGTCTGCTCCAATATCTTCATGACCTTTGCCTGGTATGCCCATTTACGCAACCTGCACGAGAAAGCCTGGTACATCGCCGCTGTCGCGAGCTGGGGCATTGCTCTGTTCGAGTATCTGCTCCAGGTGCCAGCCAATCGTGTGGGTTATACGGTGCTGAACTTGGCCCAGTTAAAAATTCTGCAGGAGGTCATTACTCTCACGGTATTTGTCCCGTTTGCCGTGCTGTACATGCAGGAG
>Ga0194121_10005230_pt1 | contig 18153 bp, 12 predicted proteins | sample TA2MahCa50mmetaG_FD_148609 | JGI IMG/M metagenome (GOLD analysis project Ga0194121, IMG submission 148609) | Freshwater microbial communities from Lake Tanganyika, Tanzania - TA2015020 Mahale Deep Cast 50m | ecosystem: Environmental > Aquatic > Freshwater > Lake | place: Tanzania: Lake...
AACAGCAGCGCCGCGGCGGCGGCCACGCCGCGCGGGAGCCGCAGGGCGCGGGCATGGCGGAACAGCGCGAGCGCCGCGAACCAGAAGGCGAGCAGCGCGAGCAGTCGCAGCCCGCGGTCACCGTCGCCGAGCAGCGTCGCGCCGAGCCGGTCGGCGCCGGCGTGCAGCCAGTGGAACGTTGGCCGCCAGAACGGGTTGGCGTCGCCGCCACCCGCGGCGAACAGCGCTGCCGTCGACTGGGTCCGCGTCTCGACGCGGATCGCCCAGCTGTCGAGCAACGTCGGTTCGGCGACGAATCGGCCCGCCAGCAGCGCGAGTGCCGCGCCACAGCCGCCGATCGTCGCGACCCGGCTCCACCGGGGTCGCGCCACCTTCTCTCCCGCTTTTTCCGTTATCGCCGGGGCGATGCCGAACGGACGAGCAGCGCACTGGCGGCCGCGAGCAGCAGCAGCGCGACGATCGTCTCGATCGCATGCGGATGCGGCAGATCTCCTTGCCGCCGCGACCCGGCGAAGAAGGCATACGCCACCAGCGCAACTCCCGCCAGACCGGTGCCGGCGACGAATCCGGATGCGCACAGCACGCCGCCCTCGAGCGGCTCCTGCGCCCCCTTCGCGCGCGCCTCGGCCAGGCGCCGCAGGCAGCCACCGACGAAGATCGTCGTCATCGTGGAGAGGGGCAGGTAGATGCCCAAGGCCACCTGCAGCGGCGCCAGGCCCACCAGCGCGCTCACCAGCGTGATGCCGCCGCCCATCGCCACCAGGTCCCACGGCAGCGAGCCGCCGACCACCGCCTCGATGATCGCCTTCATCATGTTGGCCTGCGGCGCGGGCATCGCATTCGGGCCGGTGAAGCCGCCGTCCTCCTGACTGCCGATCATCAGCACCACCGCCGCGACCACCCAGCACGACACCGCCGCGGCCAGCAGTTGGCCGACCTGCTGGCGCGCCGGCGTCCCGCCGACCAGCCACCCGGTCTTCAGGTCCTGCGAGATGTCGCCCGCCTTCGAGGCGGCGACGCAGACCACGGTGCCGACCGTCAGCACCGCCGCGCGCGTGCCCGGATCCTCGGCGCGGCCGAGCGCGACGAAGAAGAGCGCCGTGCCGGCCAGGGTGATCAGCGCCATCGCCGACGTCGGGTTCGAGGAGACGCCGATGACGCCGACGAGGCGCGAGCTCACCGGGACGAACAGGAAGCCGAACACGATCACCGCGGCCGCGGCGAGTAGGCGGATCCCGAAGGGCAGGTCGCCGCCGATCACGCCCGGCGTGAACGCGAGCAGCAACCCGAGCAGCGCGAGGCCGACCACCAGCACCAGGGCCGGCAGGTCGCGGTCGGTGGCGACGCCGCCGCCCGTGGCGGCGCCCCGACGCAGCCCGCGCGCCACGGCGGCGAAGCTCCGCCCCATGGTCGGCGCGGTCCTGAGCACGGTGATGAGCCCGGCCGCCGCCACCGCGCCGATGCCGATGTAGCGGACGAAGCCGCTCTTCGCCGCGCCGTAGGTGAGCTGCGCCGCTTCCGGGCCGGCACCGATCTGGTGCATCTTCGTGACCAGCGGGTAGAGCACCAGCGCGCCGAGCAGGCCGCCGGCGACCATGATCGCCGCGGCGCGGTAGCCGACGATGAAACCGACCGCCAGCAGCACGGCGTCGATGCTGAGCGTGAGCGCGCCGTTCGGCAGGAAACCGAGCTCGAGCTTCAATTCCTCCGGCACGTAGCGCATGCCGCCGGCCAGCGCGTCGGGCGGCGACAGCAGCGGCCAGCCGCTCACCGCCAGCTTGATCAGCACGCCGAGCGCGAGGCCGATGAAGATCCAGCGGCCGCCGGCGGAGTCGCTCTTCGCGCTCTTCAGCACCTCGGCGCAGGCGCGCCCCTCGGGATAGGGCAGTTCGGCGTCGGCTTGCACGATCAGCAGGCGGCGCAGCGGCACCATCGCGAGGATGCCGAGCAGGCCGCCGGTCAGCGCCAGCAGCGCCACCTGGAGGTAGCTCGGCGCGAGTCCCCACATGAACAGCGCCGGGATGGTGAAGATCGTGCCGGCCGCCAGCGAACTCGAGGCGCTGCCGATGGTCTGGGCGAGGTTGGCCTCGAGGATCGTGCCGCCGCCGAACAGGCGGAACGCGGCCGCCGACAGCACCGCGATCGGGATCGAGGTCGAGACGGTGAGCCCCGCCTTGAGTCCGAGGTAGGCGTTCGCGGCGCCGAACAGCGCGCCGAACAGCAGGCCGCAGGCCACCGACTTCGCGCTCCATTCGCGCTCGGCCGGCGCCGACCCGCCGCGGTCTCCGGGCGGGCACGCAGGATCGGTCATCGCGGTTCGCTCCACGAGGCGGCGGGCGTTGCTCCATTTCGGTGGCGCCCGCGCAGCGGCCGATCTTCTCATGAGACGGCATCGCCGTATCGTGCGCACCGTCATGACTTCGAGGAGCCAGAGTCCGTGCGCGTCGCCTGGCTGATCACCCTGCTGCTGGACCTCCCGGTCCAGGAGTCCGCGGCGCCGGCACCGCCGGCTGCGGCCGGCCCGGTCGGCGCGACCGACCTCCCGTTGGTCATCCAGGGGCTGCGACCGCCGGTCGAGCGCGACGATCCCGGGCGCGCGGCGCGGCTCGCGGCGCAGGGCGACGAACTCGCCACGCTGCTCGCGGCGATGGAAGCGCACGGCCAGGAGGAGGCGTGGATCGCCGACGCGAAGCGGCGCTACCAGGAGTGGGACGCCGCCCACCCCGGCGAGCCGGGCTACGTCACGGCGGGGGAGTGGACGCTCACGACCGCGTTGTTGCGGGCGATCTCGCTGGCCAGCGCGCCGAAGACGAGCGGAGTGTTCGCGCCGAAGGAGGACGGCACCTTCAACCTCCTGCTGACGCTGGTCGACCTCGATCGGCAGTTCGCCGCGCGCGGGATCGACTTCCTGGTGGTCAGCGTGCCGTCGAAGTTGTCGATCCACCCGGAGATCACGCTGCCCGATTTGCCGGCGGCCGGCTTTGCCGGGATGGGCGCGACCGTCGCGCGCCACCTGCTGAACGCGTCGCGCGCCGGGGTCGAGACGCTGTCGCTCACGCCGGCGTTCGTCGCCGCGCGCGGCGCCGCGCCGATCGAGCCGCTCTACCTGAAGAGCGACCCGCACTGGACGGTGCGCGGCACCGAGCTCGCCGCGGAGCAGGTGGCGGCGCGCCTCCGCGCCTATCCGTGGTTCAAGCCGGGGCCGCTGAAGGAGGGCCGGCAGTTCCGCGTGCGCGAGGGCGAGGTGAAGTACACGGCCGGGACCGAGCTCTCGAGCAAGGGGGCGCGCGACGAGGTGATGCAGGGACGGGCGGTGCTGGTGGCCGCGCGCACCTCGACCGGCGACGAGCCGTTCGAGGCGGTCGACGACAAGAGCCCGATCCTGGTCTTCGGCGACAGCTACACGCGCGTCCACCATGAGCAGGGGGCCGACTTCGTCAGCCACCTCGCGCGCGCCATCGGGCGCCGCATCGATTGCGTCTACGCCGCCAACGGCGGCCAGCGCGAAGTGCGCCAGAAGCTGGCGCGGCGCGACCTCGAGGCGTGGAAGGGCAAGCGCCTGGTGATCTGGCTGCTGCCCGACCAATTGGCGATCGCGCCGATCCGCGTCGAACCGCTCGAGCTGTTCGCCGGGGATGGCGGATGATCGCGGCTCTGGTCGCACTGGCGCTGCTGCAGGAGCCGGCGGCGGACGCGGCGGCGTCGACGCGACCCGGGCGGCTGCTGGCGCAGGAGCGCGAAGCGCTGGCCTTGGCGGCCGCCATCGACGCGGCCGGCGTCGAGCCGGGTTTCTGCGCCGCGCTGCAGGCCGTGCTCGACGCCCATCCCGGCGATCCGGAGACGCTGCCGTTCGTCGACGTGCGCAACGGCAAGGTGCCGATCGGCGCGTTCCGGCAGTTCGCGCGCTGGAACCTCCCGGACCGCTGGCCGCTGCCCGCCGACGGGGCGGCCGCAGCCGGGCCGCAGGTCGCCGTCGATCGCGCCGTCGCCCACCATCCGCTGCCGGCGATCGTCGATTTCGATCGCCAGCTCGCGGCGCACGGGATCGAGCTCCTGGTGGTGCTGCTGCCGTCGCGCCTCGAGATCCATCCCGAGCTGCTGATCGACGTGCCCGCCACCGGGTTCGTCGGGCTCGGCAGCGGGACGCAGCGCTTCGTCGCCGAGCTGGCGCGCGAGGGGGTCGACGCGGTGTCGCTGACGGCGCGCTTCGTCGCGGAGCGCTTCGGCGCGACGCCTTCCGACCAGCTTTTCCTGCGCTCCGATCCGCACCTGACGCCGCGCGGCTATTCGCTGGCGGCACGTGCAGCTGCCGAGCGGCTGGCGCAGTTCCCCGGCTTCGTGCCGGGAACGCTCGCGGAAGGGCGCGACTTTCAGGTGGTGGCGGCCGAGTTCGGCTACCAGCCGAGCGAGAGCCTCGTCACGCGCGGTGCAACGATCGAGGCGGTGCGCGGCGAGACGCTGCAGAAGGAGCGCGCGATCGTCGACCTGCACGACCCGGCGGCGCCGCTGGTGGTGCTGGGCGACAGCCACCTGCGGCTGCATGCGTTCACCGCGTGCGACTTCGTCTCGCAGTTGGCGCGCTTCCACGGCGCGAAGGTCGACTTCCTCAAGGCCGATGGCGGCGCGATCGACACCGTGCGCGTCAAGCTGGCGCGACGCGACGAGGCGCGCTGGCAGACCATGAAGACGGTGGTCTGGCTGCTCTCGGAGACGGTGATCGCGCCCGGGCCGCGCTGGAAGCGGATCGCGCTGCCGCCGCCGTGACCGCCCGCCGCGGCGTCTACTCCGCGGTCTCCTTGAACAGCAGCGGGTAGTGGATCACGTTGCGGCCGACGTCCATGGCGGGGTTGAACTGGAGCGAGGAGCTCTCGCCGAAGCGGAGCCGGTGGTCCTCGAGCAGCACCTCGAAGCGCATGCCCGGCGAGTAGCGCGCGGGCGGCAGGTCCTCGCCGAGCGCACGGCCCGGGAAGCCGACCCACACCTTGTCGCCCTTCGCCTTCGGCGGGAGCGCGCCCTCGATCACGCGCACCACGTTCAGCTCATGCACGCAGAGGGTGAACTCGTAGTCGAATTCGGGGTCGATCGGCGACGCGAGCGCGAGCTCGACGATCAGTCGCACGCGAGCGCGCGGGACGTCCGCGGCGGGCTCGTAATCGGGCTCGCGCAGCGTGTCGGTGGTGAGCCCCTTGGTGCCGATCGGCTGGCCGACGCCTGGCAACTCGGTCGGCGGGGTGACCGGTGCGTCGGGTTGCTCGCCACCGCCGTTGCCGCTGCTGCCGCCCGGCGGCGGGAACTCGACCTGCTTCCACTCCTCGTCGCCCGAGGCGAGCATCCGCACGCCGAACTGCCAGATCACCACGCGCTTGCCGGCGAGCGGGTCGCCGGGACGGCGCGCCAGCGCCTCGCGCACCTGCGTCGCCGAGCCGCCGGCGATGGCGAGGACGTCGAGCGGTCGATCGAGGTGCAGGGCGAGGTGCTCGCCGAGGCCGGCCGCCTCACCGAGCCCGAGCTGCGGGTCGGAGAAGACCTTGGTCAGGCTGTCGCCCAGCAGCACGACGTCGGAGCGCGGATCGGGGCGCACCGGCGCGCCGGTCGCATCGACGATCGGGGCGATGGTGAGCTCCATCGGCGGATGGATCGTCTGGCCGTCCGGCAGCGACAGCATCCGCAGCAGGTCACCCTGGCCGGAGAGCGACATCGGTCGCATGGAGAAGCGGGGCGCGCGTGGCGCATCCTCGAGCAGCAGGTCGCGCACGCGTTCGGCGATCCGCCCGGCGCAGAACGCCATCGTCTCCGGCGACCAGTGGGTGTCGCGCGGCAGCGACAGCGGTGCATGCGGGTCGCCGAGTTCGGCGCGCCGTTCGGCGAAGAGCTCGTCCATGCGTACGAAGGCGTGGCCGCGCTGCTCGAGCTCGGCGTAGAAGCGCTCGAGGTCGGGGTTCGGCGCGGCGGTGATGCCGGCGCTGAAACGCGACAGGAAGTGGGCGTCGAGCAGTTCCTTGCTGTACGACGGCACCAGCAGCAGCTGCACTCCGCGCGCGTCGAGCTGGTCGCGGAAGTGGTCGATGGCGGCGAGCGCCGCCTGCCCGCCGGCGTCCGGCTCCAGATAGCCCTGCCCCCACGCGCTGCGCAGGTCGTCGGCGAAGAAGAGCCAGCCGTCGCGCCCGCTGACGGCCTTCTCGTTGCCGTGGCCGAACAGGCCGGTCAGCAGCCACTGGTACGGCGGGAGCGCCGCCTTCGTGACGAACGAGACGTCGTGGAGGTCGGTCTCGAAGCGGCGCAAGCGCTGGTCGTCGATCACCGCCTCGCCGAGCGAGACGGCCCACTCGCCGGTCGGCCGGCCGCGCGGGCCATGGAGGAAGTCGAAGTAGTCGAGCGCCTGCAGCGGCTGATCGCGGGCCGACTCCCAGGCGAGTTGCACCAGCGGCGCGCCGAAGCAGGTGGCGACGAAGAGCGCCGCGGCGGCGCGCAGCGGGGCGCCGGCGCGCGGCGGGTGGAGCGCGGCGCCGGCGGCGGGAGCGCCCGCGGGGCCCGGTCCGGTGCGGCTCGAGTGGGGTTGGCTCATCGGGTCCGCCGCCTCAGAACCGGAAGTAGAGGAAGGGGTTCTCGGCCTGCGAGAACAGGGCGAGCACGCTGACCACGAACGCGGCGAAGAGCCCGAGCGCGATCCGCCAGCTCCGTTCGGCCCGGACGACCAGTTGCCGCGTCTCCGTGCCGAGGAAGACGACCGCGGCGCACAGCAGCAGCGCGAAGCAGTACCACGGCGTGATCACCTGGCCGGCCAGCACCGCCTGTCCGGTGGCGTTGCCGCGACCGCCGAACATCGCATCGAGGTAGTCGGCGCCGTCGGCGAGCGTCTCGCAGCGGAAGACAATCCAGTTGAACTGGAAGATCGCGACCAGCACCGCCGTGCGCGCCACCTTCGGCAGGAACCACCAGAGGCAGCCCTTCCCGGAGAGCCGCTCGAGCACCAGCATCAGCCCGTGCGCGCCGCCCCAGATGAGGTAGCGCCACGCCGCGCCGTGCCAGAGCCCGCCGAGCAGGAACGTGATCATCGTGTTGCGCGCGGTCTGCCACTTGGTGCCGCGGCTGCCGCCGAGCGGGATGAAGACGTAGTCGCGCAGGAACGTGGTCAGCGACAGGTGCCAGCGTTGCCAGAACTCGGTGAAGCTCCCCGCCTTGTAGGGCGAGGCGAAGTTCTCGACGAAGGTGAAGCCGAACATCTTGCCCAGCCCGATCGCCATGTCGCTGTAGCCGGAGAAATCGAAATAGAGCTGGAAGTAGAAGCAGACCAGCCCGAACCACGCGGCGCCGGTGCCGAGCGCCACGGCGTCGTCGAAGCAGAGGTCGGCCGGCTGGCTCACGGTGTTGGCCAGCAGCACCTTCTTGATGAACCCGCACATGAAGGTGAGCGCGCCGGCGGCGAAGAGCTCGCCCTTCTGCGGCCGTGAGCGCAGCTGGTCGGCGACGTCCTGGTAGCGGACGATCGGGCCGGCGACCAGCTGCGGGAAGAGCGACACGAAGCATATGTAGTCGATGAAGCTCTTCGCGCGCTTCGCGTGGCCGCGGTAGAGGTCGATCGAGTAGGACATCGTCTGGAAGGTGTAGAAGCTGATCCCCATCGGCAGCGTGATCAGCACCACCGGGCTCGGCGTGCCGCCGAAGAGTTCGACCAGGCGATTCCAGTTCTCCTGGGCGAACATCGCGTACTTGAAGTAGCCGAGCAGCGCGAGGTTCGCGCCGAGCGAGAACAGCAGCCCCGCCTTGCGTTGCCGCGGCGATGCCCCGGGCGCGCAGATGATCGCGCCGGCCCACCAGTCGATCACGCTCGACAGCGCCATCAGCGTGACGAACCACGGGTTCCACCAGCCATAGAAGACGTAGCTGATCAGCGTCAGGAACAGGTTGCGCCAGCGCACCGGCAACAGGTAGTTGCCGAGCAGTGCCAGCGGCAGGAAGTAGAAGAGGAAGATCTGGGTCGAGAAGACCATCGCGGTCCTGTCCGCCGCCGGCGCCGTCCGGGGGTGGTCCCGGTCGAGGTCCCGCCGCGGCGCCGCGCTGCTGGCGCCCGGGCGGCGGGATGGTACTACGGTGCCGGGCGATGGCAGCCGGAGCGGCCATGAGACGAGATTCGCGCGGACGAGGTTTCGCATCGGTGCGGGGCGCGGTCGCCGTCTTGGCGGCGCTGCTCGCGCTGCGGCCGACGCTCCTCGCCGCGGACGCCCGGCAGGACGCTCCCGCCGGTGCCGCTCCCGCCGGTGCCGCTCCCATCGACGGCGACCCCGTCGCGGCGGCGCGCGGGGCGCGGCTCGCGGCCGACCGCCTGGCGCTCGAGCGGGAGCTCGCCGCGATTCGCGCGTTCGGGCAGCAGGAGACCTTCCGCTCCGCGTTGCAGCGGATTCGCGACGACGCCAACGGCCGCCGCTGGTGGCCGGTTGGCGAGCCGACCGACGGCGCGATCTCGCTGGTCACGGTCGAGCAGTGGCTCGACTGGAGCGCGGCGCGGCCGGAGCGCGCCGTGCCGTGGGCGCTCGAGATCGCCGCCGAGACGCATCCCGGCGTCGCCATCGTCGATCTGGCGCGGCAGCTGAACGCGCATGGGATCGAGTTCGTCTACGTCTCGTTCCCGACGCGGATCGAGCTCCATCCGGAGCTGATCGCTCCGGCGATCGCGGCGGCGATGGAGCCGGCGGCCGCGGCCGGGGACGGCGCCGCCGCGGCGCCGTTCCGCGGGATGGGCGAGGCGAACGCCCGCTTCCTGCTCGAACTGGTCGGCGCGGGAGTCGAGGTGGTCAATCTCGCTCCCGACTTCGTCCAGCAGCGCGACCTCGGCGACGCCGAGGAGCACGCCCGCCGCCGCCTGCTCTACCACCGCTGGAACATGCACTGGACGCCGCGCGCCATCGAACTGGCGGCGGAGCGGATCGGCGAGCGCCTCGCCGCGCAGCCGTGGTACCGGCCGGGTCCCTACAAGGAGGGCAAGGCGTTCACGCTGCGCCGGAAGGCCTTCGACTTCACCGCCGAGGGCAACGGCCAGGCGCCCGACTCGCTGCCCGAGCCGATCGCGCTGAACGCGGTGCACATGAGCGGCGCGCCGCTGAAGAAGGAGACGAAGCAGGCCTCGCCGATCGTCCTGCTCGGCGACAGCTTCGCCAACATGCACAAGGACTACGGCGCCGCGATCCACGACCACCTTTTCCGCGTGACCGGCTGGCCGATCGACGTCATCGCGCCGCCCGGCGGCGCCGAACTGCAGTGCCGCGAGACGCTGCGCCGTCGTGGCGACGGCCTCGCCGGCAAGAAGGTGGTGATCTGGCTGATGCAGGACGCCGCATTGCTCGCGTCGCCGCAGTTCCGGCCGGTGGCGCTGTTCGAGAAGTGAACGGCGCATGAACACGCTGCGGCGAGGCGACAGCTGCGCGAGCCGCGGCAGCGGCCCTGCGACCTGGCTGGCGGTGGCGCTGTTCGGCGCGCTTGCCGGATGCGGCGAAGGCGGTGGCGAGGAAAGCGCCGCTGGCGCCGCCGCCGCCGGCGAGCCGACGGCCGCCGCCGAAGCTGCGGCCGAAGCTGCGGTGGTGCCGAAGGTCGCCCGCGCCGATCGCCTGGCGCGCGAGCGCGCGGCAGCGCTCCTGCGGCTGCCCGTGCTCGAGGCGGCGCCGCTCGCGGCCGAGTTCGCGGTGGCGGTGGCCGCTTTGGCCGAGCACGAGTCGCTGAAGCGGTTCGTGCAGTTGGGGGACGACTGGCTGCCGAAGTCGGCGGCGCGCGGCTGGCTCGATTTCGCCGGCGACGTGCTGGCGCGCGCGCCGGACGCCGCCGCGCTCGAGCGCCCGTTCGGCGTGCTGGTCGACCTCGAGGCGCAGCTCGCGCGGTCCGGTTGCCACCTGCTGTTGGTGCCGGTGCCGTCGCGTCTTCAGCTCGAGCCGGAGTTGCTGCTGCCGGCGTTGACCGGTCATGCCGCACCGGTCGCCCGCGTGGCGGCGACCACGCGGTTCCTCGCCGACCTCGCCGCCGCCGGCGTCGAGTCGGTCGACCTCGCGCCGGCGTTGATGGCCGAACGCGACGATCCCGATCCGCGGCGGGCGCGGCTCTGGTTGCGCGGCAACAACCATTGGGCGCCGCGCGGCGCCGAGGTGGCGGCGCGGGCGGTGGCGGCGCGGCTGCGCGAGATGGAGTGGTTCGCGCATGGGCCGCTGCGCGACGGCGTCGATTTCAGCGTCGCGCGCCGCCTCGGCCAGTGCCGCGGCGAAGGGGTCGGGCAGGCCGAAGGCGCACCGCCCGAGGCGGTCGGCGTCGACGCGGTCGAGTGGCGGACGGCGGCGCCCACCGCGGAGGTCGCGCGCATGAGCCCGCTCCTGCTGCTCGGCGACAGCTTCGCCGGCATGCACAAGGAGCTGAAGGCGAGCTTCGTCGATCAGTTGATCCGCCACAGCGGCTGGCCGGTCGACGTGATCGCGCCGCAGGGCGGCGCCGAACTCGCCTGTCGCGAGGCGCTCGCCCGCCGCGACGCGCCGCTCGCGAGCAAGCGGGTGGTGATCTGGCTCCTCCCCGAGCCGCTGCTGGCGCCGTCGGGAGCGTGGAAGCGGGTCGCGATCGGCGGGAGCTGAGAGCCCGGGCGCCGGCCGGATGGCGTCGCGTTTGCTCGAGGCAGGGCCGAGTTCGGTGGCTTATCTCTCAGCGGTCGTGGACCGCGGCCCGTCGTGGACCGCGGCCCGTCGTGGACCGCGGCCCGTCGTGGACCGCGGCCCGTCGTGGGCCGCCGCGGGATCCCGCGGTGGCCGGCGGTGGCGTATCCCCGAGGCGCTGGGCGGACGGTACCGGTGCGGCGATCTGGCGCCGCGAAGAACGAAGGAGCCATGCATGTCATCCATCGGGATCGAAGGCGGCGTCTGGAGCTCGCGTTGGCTGCTCGCGCTGGCGGCGGGAGCGGTGGGCGGCGCCGTGGCAGGGTGCGGGACGGTCGTGGCGACCGATGTGGCGCCCCCCGCGGGAGCAGGCGCGCCCAGCGGCGCTGCCGCCGGCAAGTGCCCGGTGATGCATGACGCCGCCGCGGTCGAGGGGGCCCCCTCGGGCGCCTACGAGCCGATGGCCAACCGTGATTGGTGGCCCGAGCAGCTCGACCTCTCGGTGCTGCACCAGAACCACCCCGCCGGCAACCCGATGGGACCCGGATTCGACTACGCGGCCGAGTTCGCCAAGCTCGACCTCGCCGCCCTGAAGCGGGATCTCGCAGCCGTGCTGACCACCTCGCAGGAGTGGTGGCCGGCCGACTACGGCACCTACGGCGGGCTGATGATCCGGCTGGCGTGGCACAGCGCCGGCACCTATCGCATGACCGACGGCCGCGGCGGCTCGGCCGACGGCACCATCCGCTTCGCGCCGCTCAACAGCTGGCCCGACAACGGCAACCTCGACAAGGCGCGCCGCCTGCTCTGGCCGCTGAAGCAGAAGTACGGCGCGAAGATCTCCTGGGCCGACCTGATGATCCTCGCCGGCAACGTCGCGCTCGAGTCGGCCGGCTTCGCGACGCTCGGCTTCGCCGGTGGTCGCGCCGACGTCTGGGAGCCGCAGGCCGACGTCTTCTGGGGACCGGAAGGGAAGTGGCTCGCGGATGCGCGCCACGCGCCGGATGGCGAGCTCGCGAATCCGCTCGCCGCGTCGCAGATGGGGCTGATCTACGTCAATCCCGAGGGCCCCGGCGGCATTCCCGATCCGCTGAAGGCGGCGGCCGCCATTCGCGTGACCTTCGGTCGGATGGGAATGAACGACGAGGAGACGGTCGCGCTGATCGCCGGCGGCCATACGCTCGGCAAGGCGCATGGAGCCGCCGCTCCCGGCCCGCACGTCGGCCGCGAACCGGAGGCCGCCGCACTCGAGGAGCAGGGGCTCGGCTGGAAGAACTCGCACGGCAGCGGCAAGGGCGGCGACACCATCACCAGCGGCCTCGAGGGCGCGTGGACGTCGACGCCGAACGATTGGTCGCAGGGGTACTTCCGCAACCTGTTCCGCTTCGAGTGGGAGCTGACTCGGAGTCCGGCCGGCGCGCAGCAGTGGAAGCCGAAGGGCGACGCCGGGCGCAACGTCCCCGACGCGCATGATCCGGCGAAGCTCCACCAGCCGATGATGCTCACCACCGATCTCGCGCTGATCACCGATCCGGAATACCGCAAGATCTCGCAGCGCTTCCACGTCGATCCGGTGGCGTTCAACCAGGCGTTCGCGCGCGCCTGGTTCAAGCTGACCCATCGCGACATGGGTCCGGCCGCGCGGCTGCTCGGGCCGGAAGTGCCGGCGGCGCAGCTCTGGCAGGATCCGCTGCCGGCGGTCGATCATGCGCTGGTGGGCGAGAACGAGATCGCTGATCTGAAGCAGCGGCTGCTCGCGACCGGTCTGTCGATGCCGCAGCTGGTGACGACGGCGTGGGCGTCGGCGGCGTCGTTCCGCGGCTCCGACCTGCGCGGCGGCGCCAACGGTGCGCGCGTGCGCCTCGCGCCGCAGAAGGACTGGGCGGTGAACCAGCCGGCAGAGCTGGCGCAGGTGCTCGCGGTGCTGGAGCGGGTCCAGCGCGAGTTCAATGCCGGTGCGGCGGGCGGGATGAAGGTCTCGCTGGCCGACCTGATCGTGCTCGGCGGCTGCGCCGCGGTCGAGGAGGCGGCGCGCCGCGCCGGCCACGACGTGCGCGTGCCGTTCGCTCCCGGTCGCACCGACGCCGCGCAGGCGCAGACCGACGTCGCGTCGTTCGCCGCGCTCGAGCCGACGGCCGACGGCTTCCGCAACTGGAGCGGCGCCAAGGCGACCGGTTCGGCGACGGCGGGCCTCGCGGCCGAGTGGCTGGTCGATCGCGCGCAGCAGCTCACCCTGTCGGCGCCCGAGATGACGGTGCTGCTCGGCGGGCTGCGCGTGCTGGGCGCCAACGTCGGCGGCTCGAAGGACGGCGCGTTCACCGATCGGAGCGGAACGCTCTCGAACGACTTCTTCGTCCACCTGCTCGACGTCGGCACCAGCTGGCGCAAGGCGGCGGGTGACGGTCGCTACGAAGGCGTCGATCGCCAGAGCGGCCAGGTGAAGTGGACGGCGACCGCCGTCGACCTCGTCTTCGGCTCGAACTCGCAACTGCGCGCCATCGCCGAGGTCTACGCCAGCGACGACGCGCCGGCGAAGTTCGTCGCCGACTTCGTCGCCGCCTGGACCAAGGTCATGAACCTCGACCGGTTCGACCTCGCGGCGACGATGCAGAGCTGAGAGCGTCCATTCGGCCGTCCGCGGCTCCGCACTCACGGGGCTCCGGACGGCCGATCTCACGCTTCAGGGAGGTCAGCGAGCGCCGGCGGTCCGCGTCGCCCGGCGCCACCGGCTCGCCCGTTGCCGCAACGACCGCCGAAGTCACGCAGGTGTCGAGCCGGGCGCGGCGGCCGGCGACGGCGCGGCGCGGCGCGACTGCTCGCGGCCGAGCCAGAAGGCGAGGCCGATGCCGGCGCAGAGCGGCGCGAGCGCCAGCGCGGCGCAGGCGGCGAGCGAGCAGGCGGCCGACAGCAGGTCGTAGCCCCAGATCGACAGCTGGTCGAAGGCGCGGTAGAGGCCGGTGTCGATCAGGCTCTTCGCCTGGTACTTCTCGTCGCGCGAGACGACGGTGAAGAGTGCCTCGCGACCGGGCTTGGCGAGGCCGTACTCGAAGCCCTTCAGTGCCACGCCGGTCAGGATCACGCCGAGCAGCGCCGGCGACAGCGCGACCGGCGGCAGGCCGAGCCAGCGGTGCCAGGCGGCCTCACCGGCCGTGAACGCATCGGCGCCGCCGAGGGTGGCGGCGAGCAGCGCGAAGCCGGCGATCCCCGCCGCCATCTGCAGCGCCAGCGCCGCGCCGCTGCCGAAACGGCGCAGCAGCGCGCCGGCCACCACGCCCTGGAGCAGCAGCGTCAGTGACTGCGTGGCGACGTCGCTCCAGCCGAACAACCGCGTGCGCGTCGCCGAGTCGAGCGCCGCGAGCCGGAAGATCTCGGTGCGCTGCGCATAGAGGAAGCTCGACGCGACGATCGAGCAGAACAGGAACAGCGCGATCGCCAGCAGGTAGGGCGAGCGGGCGACACCGGCGGCGCGCGTGAGCCAGTTCACCGGCCGGGTCGCGGGACGTGCGTCGCCAGCCGGCGTGCCGACCGGTCCCGTCGCGGTCTCCGGCACGCGGCGCACCACGACCCGCGCGCACTGCGTCGCCGCCTCGAGCAACGCCACCGACACCAGGAGCAGGCCGAAGGTGTCGAGCGCCTCGGCGAAGCAGAGCGCGATCCACGGTCCGGCCAGCGCGCCGAGCGTCACGCCGGTCGCGATCTGGCCGAAGCGGCGCCGCCCCTGCGCCGCGCTGAAACCGTCGGCCATCAGGCTCCAGAAGACCGACAGCACCAGCAGGTTGAAGACGCTGATCCAGACGTAGAGCGCCGCCTGCGCCAGCAGCACGCCGCCGAGCTTGACCGCCGGCGCGCCGAACTCGAACCAGGCGTAGAAGCCCAGCAGCGTCGCCGCAACGCCGCGGTAGACCCACGGAATGAAGCGCCGCCGCGGCCAGCGCCCCACCAGCCGCCAGTAGGGCGGCAGCACCAGGAGCGTCACCACCAGCGTGCCGAGCCAGAGCCACTTGAGGTTCCGCGCGCCGCACTGCACGCCCATCTCGTCGCGCAACGGTTTCAGCACCGCGTAGGCCGCCATCAGGAAGAAGGCGTAGAGCGCGGCGAGCAGCACCACGCGCCGCTCGGCGCGCGCCATCGGCGCCGGGTCGTGCTCCGCGCGACCGGTTGCTGCGGGAGTGCCGTTCACGAAGGCCGCTGCGCCCCGCCGGCTCCGGTCGCGCCGGCGGCTGCCGGCGGCGACTTCGCCCGTTCATGCCACGCCGCCAGCGCCGCCTTCTCGCGCTCGCGCGTGAGGCCGCCGCGCAGCGCGCGCGCCTTCTGCGTGTCCCGGAACCAGGTGATCGTGTCGCGCGCGGTGTCGATCAGCGGCCGACAGGTGAGCCCGGCGGCGAGCGCCTTCTCGATCGACACCTGGCCGATGCCGCCGTACGGCCGGCGCGGGCTCATCCAGACCGGCAGGTCGCTCCACGCGGCGATCTTCTGCTCCTCGAGGAAGGCGTCGTCGACGTAGGTGAAGGTCGCGTCGCTGCCGGCCGCCTCCTTGCACGCGTCGAGCATCCGCTGGATCGGGATGCCGCCGCTCACCGGCCCGGTGGCGTTCATCACGCCCATCGTCCCCTGTTCGACGCAGTGCAGGAGGAACGCCGCGAGGTCGCGCACGTCGATCACCTGCACCGGGTCATCCGGCGTGCCCGGGGCCAGCACCTCGCCGCCCTCGGCGATCCGCAACGGCCAGTAGGTGAAGCGGTCGGAGTCGTCCTCCGGCCCGACGATCAGCCCCGGCCGCACCACGGTGACCCGCCCCGGCATCAGCTCCTCGGCTTTCTGCTCGCACAGCGCCTTGAGCGCCCCGTAGGTGCCGCCGGACAGCGGCGTCTTCTCCGGATCGGCGGTCGGCGGCAGCTTCGCCACCGGCCAGCTCTCGTCGGTGTTGGCCGGATCCATCGGCTCGTAGACCGAGATGGTGGAGACGAACAGGTACTGGTCGCAGTGGTCGGCGAGGATCTCGACCGCCTGGCGCACGTAGCGCGGCTCGCTCGGCCACAGGTCGATCACCATGTCGAAGTCGCGGCCGTCGAGGGCCGAGAGCTCCGCCTTGGCGCGGTCGCCGTAGAGCTGCTCCACCGGCAGGCCGGCGAACGCCTTCGGATCGGAGCGGCCGCGATTGAACGTCGTGACCGCATGGCCGCGGGCGACCGCGCGCTTCACCAGGTACGGCCCGATCAGCCCGGTGCCGCCGAGCACGAGGAGCTTGAGCGGGCGGGTCACCCGGCCGGGGTCGTCGGCGGTGCCGGAGGTTGCCGCGGCCGACTGCCCCGGGGCAAGCCGCGCCAGCGCGAGGCCGGCGGCGATCGATCCGGCGTGGGCGAGGAACCGGCGGCGAGCCGGCGCGAGGCGGTGAACGGTCACGACGATCTCCGGCGTTGGCAGCAGGGCGGTCCGCTGTACGGCGCGCGGGCCACGGAGTTTCGCAAATGCGCTCGTCGCGCCAGAATGCCGCGACCTCGCGCCGTTCCACCCCACGGGATCCGCATGGACACGGAAATCGTCGACGTTCGCGCCCTCGAGATCCTCGACTCGCGCGGCAATCCCACGGTCAAGGCGTACGTCGAGCTGGCGAATGGCGCGCAGGGCGCCGCCGCCGTCCCGTCCGGCGCCTCGACCGGAACCCACGAGGCGGTCGAGCTGCGCGACGGCGACGGCAAGCGCTTCCTCGGCAAGGGGGTGCTGAAGGCGGTCGGCAACGTCGGCGAGCGGATCGCGCCGGAGCTGATCGGCCGGGACGCGCGCGACCAGGCTGGCTGCGACCGCGCCATGCTCGACCTCGACGGCACGCCGCAGAAGGGGGAGCTCGGCGCCAACGCGATCCTCGCAGTGTCGCTGGCGCTGGCGAAGGCCGCGGCGCAGGCGAGCAGCCTGCCGCTCTACCGCTACCTCGGCGGCGCCGGCGCGCGGCTCCTGCCGATGCCGATGATGAACGTGCTGAACGGCGGCGCCCACGCCGACAACCAGCTCGACTTCCAGGAGTTCATGGTCTACCCGGTCGGCTTCACCTCGTTCCGCGACGCGCTGCGCGCGGGCGCGGAGATCTTCCACCACCTGAAGAAGGTGCTGGCGGCGAAGCACCTGAACACGGCGGTGGGGGACGAAGGCGGCTTCGCCCCTGATCTCCCGAGCAACGAGGAGGCGCTGAAGCTGCTCATGCAGGCGGTCGAGAAGGCGGGCTACGAGCCCGGGAAGCAGGTCGCCTTCGCGCTCGACGTCGCCAGCAACGAACTGCTGAAGGAGGGGCGCTACTCGCTCGAGGGCGAGAAGAAGCACGGCCTGACCGCCAGCGCGATGGTCGATCTCTACGAGCAGTGGCTCGAGCGCTACCCGATCGTGTCGATCGAGGACGGGCTCGGCGAGGACGACTGGGACGGCTGGAGCGAACTGACCCGCCGGCTCGGCGGCCGCTGCCAGCTGGTCGGCGACGATCTCTTCGTCACCAACCCGGCGCGCCTGGCCAAGGGGATCGCCGGCGGCCAGGCCAACGCGATCCTGGTCAAGATCAACCAGATCGGCAGCCTGACCGAGACGCTCGACGCGGTGAACCTCGCCAAGCGCCACCGCTACGGCACGGTGATGTCGCACCGCTCGGGCGAGACCGAGGACACCACCATCGCCGATCTCGCGGTGGCGACGCTGGCGGGGCAGATCAAGACCGGCAGCCTGTCGCGCACCGATCGCGTGGCGAAGTACAACCGCCTGCTCGAGATCGAGGAGGAACTCGCCGGCGGCGCGCAGTACGGGATTCCGCTCAGGCAGGGCTGAACGGAACGCCGCGGCACCTCGGAGGCGGGGCTGGAGAGGCAGGTTGGAGCGGACCCGAGAGCTCTTCCGCGACTACGGGCTCACGCTCGTGCTGCTGCTGGCGGCGGCGCTGATCTATTGGAAGACCACCACCCCGGCGCTGAAGAAGAACGAGCGCTTCGGCGCCGCGCAGGACGAGATGCAGCAGCGACGCGATCTGCTGGACGAGGAAGTGCGTCGCCTGCGCGCGGCGGAGGCCGGCGTGAACGATCCCGAGACGATCGAGCGTTTCGCGCGCGATCAGAACGGCGCCAACGGCCTGCCGGCGAACGAGGTGATCGTCGGTCCGGAGGCAGGTGATGGCGAGTGATCGCAGGCGGCGGTCGCCGCGGCGGTCGCCGGCGTGGTCGCGGCTGCTGGCGCTCGGCCTGCTCGCGGCAGGCGGCGCGCCGGCAGCGGCGCAGGCGACGCTGCCCGAAGCGCTCGATTTCAGCAACTCGACCGACGTCGGCGTCGAGCCGGAGGTCGCGCGGCTCGCCTTCTACCGGGCGGAGGAGCATCTCACCGCCGGGCGGGAGAAGGCCGCCGGCGAGGAGATCGTGCGGCTGTTGCGCAGCCCCACGAGCGGGCGGGTGCGGGTCGGCGAGCGCCTCGTCGTGCCGCTCGAGACGGCCGCGCTGCTCTTGCTCGCCCGCCTGCCGGCCGCCGTCCGCGACGAGCTGGCGCGGGCCGACGCCGCGGTCAC
>Ga0194121_10005233_pt1 | contig 18146 bp, 16 predicted proteins | sample TA2MahCa50mmetaG_FD_148609 | JGI IMG/M metagenome (GOLD analysis project Ga0194121, IMG submission 148609) | Freshwater microbial communities from Lake Tanganyika, Tanzania - TA2015020 Mahale Deep Cast 50m | ecosystem: Environmental > Aquatic > Freshwater > Lake | place: Tanzania: Lake...
AGATAATAATGTTAAAGCTGATCTTCTTTTTTGCATTTTTAATAATTGGATACATTGCATATACGGGAATTGATGTTTCAGAAGAATACAATGCTGCGTCAAAGGTAAGAGACGTGGCTTTGGACGAGGTTGTTGATCCAGTTACAAAAAAGATACTAAAACAGGTTTCAGAGTCGGAGCTTGACAAGATTGTAGATTCTTCAATTAAAGAATATCAGACAGGAGATGAAAAACAATGAGATGTAGAATATGTCAAATGCCGCACAAAAATACTTCAAGGCATGAAACATGGATAGAACATCAAGCTTGCAGGATTTGCAGTTACATTTTAGGAATTTTTTCCTGGAATGGAAACTATCTAAAGGAGTACTGGAAAAATTGAACGACATTTTCTGTCCAAAATGTAGCAGCAAAAATACATGTAGAATTGTCTGGGGTTATCCTTCTAGTAACATGATGAAATTAGCTCAAGAAGGAAAAGTTGTACTTGGTGGATGTATAATTAGCGATAATGATCCTATGTGGCACTGTCTTGATTGTCATCTCAAATGGGGGAAAAGAACAGATTATGAGTAACTTGATAGCCAAATTCAAACAAATTTCTGTTCTGACGTATTATAGGAAAATTTTAGAAAATGTACAAAAGGAGAATGAAACCTGCCATGATTTAGAACATGCGTGGGCTAAATTAGTCAGTAGAACAGATGCCGAAAAAAAAGGAGCAACAATAAACTTATTCTACCATAATGTTAGTCTGACAGTTTCAGAAGATGAGAATTATGCAAGAAAACTTGCAACGATTTGCGAAAGCTCACGAATCAAAGAAGAACTTGGTGAAGAAATCTTATGGCAATACAAAGACGAAAAAGGATTTTTTTTCAAAAAAATTAGAAAGCAGGCAATAATCACAAACTATCGAATTATATATCTAAATTCCAACGATCAAGAACTAATACAACTGCCGATAAAATATGCAGACGTGGTTGTTGTTAACGCGAAAACTCAGTCTTGGAGAAATGGTTCAGCTGCAGGTGGATGGTCTACATCAGCTGCTATGGGGATGGGTTTTTTCAAAAGCGAAGGTATTGCCAGGCGAGTTGGTGATTTGTGGTTTATCTTTCAGGGTCAAAAAATTCTTGAATTAACTAATGTGCTTGATCCTAATGGAATAAAGCGTACTATAGACACTGTAAAAAAACAGATTCACAATTCAAAAGAAGAAAAAACTACAGATTATGGGAGACAGTAATGACAAATTATCCTCTTTTTGCAAGCTTTTTGAAAAACTATGGTAACTCTGTTTTAGATATTTCATTTGAAGAAATTGAGGAAAAAATTGGCAATCTTCCCCCCTCTGCATACAAACATGGGGCATGGTGGTCAAATAGCCCTTCTCATCCATTAATGAAGCAAGTTCTAAACGCTGGCTGGATAAAAAAAGATCTAAACCTTGCAACAAAAAAAATAAGATTTGTCAAGTTCACCGAAAAAGAATTTCAGGATTTTCCAAAAAAGGAAAAAGAAAAGATCAAAACTATGATGCCAGATTGGGCTAAATTTGAGGCTGAAGCAAGAAAATTCATTGAAAAAGAACTAGCACTAGAATTGCCTCAAGGAGTGCTTATTATCAATGGCAAGAAAAAAAATTTTGATCTTGTAAATGAGAAAAACAATGTAGTAGGCGACATTAAAAACTATAAAATGACGAAATCTGGTGGAAACCCAATAGCAAAATTTTCAACAATTAATGAATATGTCTGGGAAATGCAGCTACTTGAAAAATATTCTAATAAAAAATGGAAAAAAATCCTAGTTATTGGAGAGGATCTTGAAATGGTCAAAAAATATGTTAAAACTTTTGAAAAATGGCTAGAAGATATTGAAATTTATTTTTACTCGAAATCAAACTTGAAAAAAATTAGGTGATAAAAAATTGAAAAGCAAAACTGATTCTCATAGTAAAAGTCTTTCAGAAGCCTTTGTTAATTCATTTGGTGGTTATCCATTAGGATACGCTATTGGTATAATTATTCTACCGTTATCTGTTGGATGGATCGAAAAGGATCCCTTTACTGTAAACATCTTCATTACCTTTATTTATGCTACCGTTTCCTTTGTGCGAACCTATTATTTGAGAAGGGTTTTTGTCAAATTAGGATTTGACGATAATTTTATTAAATTAGGTAAAAAGGCAATTTTGCATATTGTAAATATTTCAAAAAAGTGATAGTATGTTCAGAATCTTTGGTAAAATTGGAACGATGTTTGTTGGATTTGGAATATTTGCAATATGGTTCATTATGCATTTTTGGTATGTTACTTTGCCAATAATTGTAATTAAACCAGAAAAAGAATACGGCGAATTTTATGAAGGATATAAAAAATTTGTTGAATACGGTGCATTTGAATGTAGCAATATCTCACATGTTATTACTAAAATTTCTGAAAGTTGAAAAAGTTAAAGCATATTCTATCTTTCATAAATAATGTCGTTAAAGCTATGAAAATAGAAATGGCGAGATGAGTCGTGCAACAAGGGAGCCAAACAGAGTATTAGTTCAACGAGACATATGAATTATTCAGCCATACAAAAAGTTCAACATTGATTCAATTGAAGTTGAACCAGTGCCTGTAGACCACTCCCTTCCAGGTGTCTGTGGATTTATCATAACGACATCAAAAGGCTCAGTAGCATATACTGCAGATATCAGATTTCCTTACATTTACTGATTTTCAATTAGCAACACAATATTTGAGATATAATATGGGTTATGAGCAACGTAATTACTTAGAAACACTGTATCTTTTTAGAAAAGGCACGATGGAGCCTGAAAGAGAAGAATATTTTCTATGGTTTGCAAATGGAGTTTTGGATATGAAAAGAGAGACTTCTGGGACTAGTCAATATATTGATGTTGATTTTAGAGGTCCTTTTAATGTACCAAAACAATTCAAAATGGATTTCGAGTATCGTAAGATTCCTTAACAAAATCCAAAGTCTAAACTATTAGGAATTTTTGGAATAATTTTCCTCAACTTAAAATACTAAGAGATCTCACTGAAGACGGATTTGAGGACTGAGGAGATTTTGCTATGGATGGGGGAGCAACCATCATGTCCCGTCAAAACTGATAGAAGAAAGGACTACGTCATGGATTCAGTCTTTAATTACTATAGGAAGGAAAATCCAAAATTAGGCTACAAAGCTGGAGAACTGTTTCTTGATAATGGTGCATATACAGCTAATATGCAAAATATCAAATTAAAAAGGGAAAGAATAATTGAAATTCAAGAAAAATTAGATCCTTCAAAGACTATACCTTTTGATTACCCCTTCAAAACAGGTATGCTTACTTCTGTCATGAAAAAAAGATGGGAGAAAACTGCAGAAAATATTGTCTATTGGCAATCCTCTACAACTCTAGATAGTAGTTTAGTACCTTCAATCCATGCATGGAACAAAGAATCATTACAAAATAATTTATCATGGCTACAAAAATATGGAAACTCAGATTATTTAGCAGTAGGAAGTATAGTTAATTCTGAATTTTCTCAGTATACGGGATTTTTTGGTGATAGGCAACCCAACAAAACCCTAATTGATATGTTATCTTACTCTATTGAAGCAATAAAAAGAATAACAGACTTTAAAATTCACATTATGGGTCTTGGTTCTTCGCCCCTATCCATTCATTATGGTTATTATTTAGGAATTGATAGTACAGATTCGTCTGGATATAGAAGAAAAGCTGCTTATGGCCAGATTGTATTGCCAGGAACTGGTGAACGATATGTTGGGAATGACACAGCAACATTTGGAGGTGGCGTCTCTATGAACAGAAAAGAGTTGAAATTACTTCATAATTGTGACTGCCAAATTTGCAGAATTAATCAGGATTCTTTATGGACTGATTGGAAATCAAGAGCTATTCATAATGATCATGTAATGAAAAATGAAAGAAAACTAGCCAAGAACCTAATAAAACAAGGAGAAGAAACTTATGAAAAATATCTTAACGAAATTTACAAAAAATCTTCCCTTAATTATCTATGGGAATATGTAAAACTTAAGAAAAAATACAACAGAATCTCAAATATTTTATTTGGTCGAAGATAGAATTGAAGTTTAAGGTAGAAGATGTTAATCTTTTCAAAGCTATTTTCAGTAGTGTTACTAATCTAACTGATACTGCCCATTTTGATATCTCCCATAACGGAATTCGAATTAGGAGTATAGACCCTCATGATTTTTGTTACGTTGACATAAAACTATCTCCGTCTTTTTTCGATGGCTTTTCATGGAAATCAAAGTTTTCATCAGATATAGAAATCGGTTTATTAAAGCATGTATTAAGAACTGTCACAAAGGATAAAGCACTATTTCTTGATTTTGAGACGAAAAATTTGTCATTAAATTTAGTGAACCGAAATACAACAACATACAAACTAAATTGGTCTGAACAAGAGGTTTTTTCTCTACCAGAACCATCAAAAATTGATTATGATGCCTTCGTTTCTATTCCTTCGAAGGACTTTTTTACAATTGTAAAAGAGGCATCTGCGGTTTCGCGTGAGATTTGTTTTGGGATAGAGAGGAACAAACTTTTGGTATCTGCTAACAAAAATGGTTTTTCATACTCAAAAGAGCTTTCTTTTGCCAATAAACTATCGCAATCGATAAAGATCAAATCTGCGACTAAACTATTAAAATCATGGGCAATAATAGATTATCTTAACATACTTTCTAAAATCATAAGTTTGTGCGGCGAGGTCAAACTTTGTCTCAAAGAAGGATTACCTCTGAGACTTGATCTATCTTACAGAGGAAGAGGAGCTTTTACCTTCATTATAGCTAATCGTAAACTTAGCTCACAAGAGAATACAATTAGAGTCAAGAAGAATCGCATAACAAGTCCGATTCTAAATACTGGAAAGATTCCACTCATTTCTGTCACAAAATTTCCTTACTTTCTAAAATCATTAAATGAAAATGATGGAGTGTCAGTAGATGATCTAAAATATTCAAAATACGAAACTGTCGATAGAGATTATAGTAAATTAGCTGACCTTTTAGGCTTGATAGACAGAAAAAATGGTAAGATTTCTCTTAACGAGGAAGGAAAAAAATTCGTATCTCTGATCAATAAAAAATCAAGAACATTGAAACCAAAAATGAATTCATATCTGGAAAAACGAATTCCTGAATTCAATCAACTTTTGGACTATCTATCGCATAGACCTATGACTGCTGCTGATCTGATAGAGAAATTTTCAAAAAATAAGAATTCTTCTTTAAGAAAAAAAGAAGATGTTTTACTGTTATTAGGATTAGCTACATGGTGCAATACTATAGACAGAAGGTTGGGGTTATATTATTTTGCAAAAAATAATTAATTTGGAAACCATCTAGCTACATTTGAATCGTTGAACTTTTCGGAAACATAGTTTCTTTTTTGTTCATAATCAACATCTTTAGTTTTGGGAAAATAGTGACCCACGTTCCATTGAAGATCACCTCTCAAACCTGTAATTGTATAATTTGCTGATCCAAACAAAACAGCTTGTGATGTGACAGTCATTTTGCCATGATTTAAGGGTGTAAAATAAACCTCACAACCAATATCATGTAGAAATTCTAAAAAGGATTTTTTATTTTCTATATAAATATCAGTAAGCTTTTTCTTTGTTTCTTGCTCTGCTGAGAGGGTCATTATTCTGATTCGTACAAAATTTTGTCGTAATAGTCTAATAAGATCTCTGAAATTATCAATATCTGAAATATTTAAGAAATTACTTGAAAACGATGGCCATCTGGTTGGTATTTTAAAATTTGAAAAGTAAGGCGTGATGATATCCACAAAAGAATCCTTACTTCTAACCGATTTGGTATATTCATGAATTAACATGTCATACTGTACGATCAAATAATTTTTTTCATCAACATGTGACATTACGCAAGGCCAAGCATACAGAAAACTTCGATTGAAGGGCTTTCGGATAGTTGGCAATCATACCACTTGCCTGAAAGTTTAATGTATTTCTCACCAACCTTCTTTCCAATAAGATCAGAAATTTTTCCATCAAGTTCGTCGTAATCAGAAACTTTGTTAATCTTTTTTGCAATTATTGCAGAACCAGATTTTTCTAGTATTTTAGGAACTTTTTCTATTAATTCTAAATCAACTACAAGGTCTTCGGAATTATATTTTACATACAAATCTAAGATATATTTGCTAATAGAATATTTCTCAAAAAATTGATCTGGTTTTGCTTTCGAACCTAACGAAATACAGTCAGGACATCCATGTATACATATTGATGCTAATTCTCTAGTCTTTTCAGTAGTACGTAATGGTTCATCATCATCTAATTGCCTAAGGCCAATTCCTAAAGGAAAAATATTTCTAAATCCTGTTTGCCTAACTCTTGAAAAAATTTCAGGCGATTCATTTTCTATGTTTATAGAATGATTTAGTAGTTTTAGCATGATAGAATCTTGTACAAGACTTCCCAAATTCTGATAGTGAATTCTATCAATAGTTCCCTGAGGACAGGGCAATAAAATTTCGAATAGACTTTCATCTAAATATCTTGGTCGAAGTGATTCTTCATTATCTTGTGATAAACCACCTTCATTTTCTGGTAAAGTAAGATAATTGAATATTAATTCAGATGCTCCGTTTCCGCCATTTGTGGCATCGAAAAGTATTATTTCTGTAGGTTCATCGTCTTCATAATTTACCGAATAATCCATGTCATCGTATAATGAACCTGAAGTAGTACATCCTGCCAAAAATATTGCTTGAGACAAAGAATTGACTATTAATTTTTTTATTTTATTCTTGAAAATGTCAATTGAAAAAGAGCTTTTAGAGATATTAGTAAAGATTTGTTCTTGAATATCTCTAGTAGTTGTAAATCTGCCTGAGTATAAAGCAGCTTCAGTAGCGATGGCATTCAGTGCCGTTTCTATCCAATCCCCATTTTTTAATTGGACTAATTTCTTGTGTAAATCAAAGTTAGAATGAATATTATCTAATTCAAATGCCTGAATAAAGGATGAAAGGAATAATTCTACATGATAACGTGGGACACTATGTATTCGTAACTGTTCTGTAAGATGTTCAAAAACTATGTTGATCAGAAGATCTCGTATCAGAAAGTCTTTACTAATTATAAAATCTAAAAATTTTTCATTTATTGGATTTAATGAAAAAGATAATCCTTTCGTATTTGTTACATATCCTATGTATGGTTCATAATCAATTTGAGTAGTGGTATTACCTACAGTTCGTGTAAATCCGGTATATGCAGTACCAATTTTCAGTTCTGAAAGAAACGATACCTTGTTTATTATTTTATTTAATGGCTGAGGTAAGATTTTTGGTTCGATATTACTTTGTATTGAAATTTTAGCGTGCACCTTAATTGGATAGCTAGAAGGATGTTTTCGTAATATCATTCGTCTAGTTGTATGATCACAACGTTCGTCTCTGTCTGCTGATAAACAGGTAGGACAGACTGAAATTTGATTAGTAGAGGTTTGCATAGTTCTGAATGTTTTTACAAAGTATACATTGCGTCCATTGATCTGAAATTCTGTGGATGTAGTTAGTTCATGTCTAGAACGAAGTTCAGCTTGAAAATTTCGTGAAAAATCACCACATAAGATTTTTCGAGGCATACCATATCGAAATGTTATTGACCCTGGGAAACATACGGCAAAGGCTAGTTCGGATTGCTCCGTTCTATAACGTTGGTTCGAAGATTCTGGAATTTCAATAGTGGTGGTTAATGCTGTTTCCGGTTCGAAATAATTTGCCGGTAGAGTGTAAGGGGCTTCATTTAACAGTCTCACAAAATCGTCTATGTATGTAGCATTTTTACCAAGTTGACGAATCTTTTCAGCTATTAAGAATCTCTTTTTTTTCTCCTCAAAATCCTTATCTTCTATCGACGTATCACGAAGCTTCTTTTCTTGATTGATGATATCTTGACCTAGATCTTTCACGGAGCCAAATTTTTCTACAAGATCAAATCTCAGATCCTCATCGTGTAACTTCTTTATTTGTTGTCGTATTTTTTCAATGGTGTCACTTATATCTATCAACTAAATTCTCTCTCCAATTCAGATATAGTTTTAAGAAGTTCCTTATTTTCAGGACATTTTGATTCAATAAATGTCTTAAATTCAGAAATTTTTCTTATTAATTGATCTTTTTTATTTTTGATATTTATCTTGATAGTATTCAATTCGTCGAATTCAGTTTTGAATTGTTCTTCTAACTGCCTTTGGATTTTAGGATCTCTCGGTGCCAAGGAAAGAAAATCTATCAGTGTTTTTTCTTTTTCTCCTACTTTGATTATTGCATTTAACCTATCAAGTAGTTCTGATATTCTCTCAATAACTGTTTTAATCAGGGATAAAGAATCCCTTGAGCTATAATCCAAATTTGATAAAAATGATTCTAGATATTTCATAACATCATCTTTTTTGATTAGTTCTTTTGCCTTATTATACTCCAGTTCAATTCTTTTGGTTTCTTCTTCCTGATCAGATTCTCTGACTTTGTATAATTCTATTCCATTTGCAGCAAAGAAATCAAAGACTGCTGCAAAACATTGAGAAGCTACAATATCGGGGTTTCTAACTTCTAATTTAATTGGACTTTGATAGGGTCTAACAAGTCTTTCAAAATGTCTGAAATAGAAATTTGATAATGGTGTATTATATATCACACTCAATACACAAAGACCGTCTTCTAAGTTTCCTTCTCTAGCACCTCTTCCAGCCTTCTGTTTATATGATGCCGGAGATCTGATATTGCCATAAAGAATAATTTCTGAAATTCCTTTGAAGTCTATGCCCACTTCAAGTACAGGTGTGGCAATAAGATTGTCAATTTTTTCGTTTAATGTAAGTCTATTTCGAAAATCTAACCCTCTTTCATATTCATTGAAAAAAACATAATTACTATCACTATCTTTTTGAGAGTTTACTTCTTGTGAAGTAACTCTTTTCGATCTAATATTATCTCTAGGATAATTGTATCTTCCACCTAATTTTTGAATCCAAAAACCTCGATTTCCATCATCTGAAGAAAAATACCAACAATTACCTCTTTGATAAGCTCTACATGGTATTACTTGAACGTCGTTACCTCTTGTACATTCATCACAGACAGATGGATCAACTTCCCTTTGCATCGGTTTAAAATAAGCTGGATATCTCCGCTTGACAGGCCATAATGCTGGAATGTTTCTATCTAGATCATACCATTCTAATTCATTTAGATAATACGTAAACCTAGCAGTTCCATCTAGTGAATCAATAAATGTAATTACTTTTGGCCTACTTTCATCATCTACTTGTGATCTATGCCATTGTTGTAAACCATCTCTTCTATTATGGATAAGACATGAGGCTGCATCTATCGCAACACCTAAAGGAACTCTTCCTCGCCTAGGTTTTAGTATAATATGATGTTCAGTGGATCTCTTTTCTTTTTCATCATTTTCATCGGTAATAACGGTAGGTTTGTTCTTTAGAGAGAATAATTTCTGACAATGTTTATCTGGTTTATCTATTGTAGCGGACATTCCTACAAAAAGTGGCGGTAATCCTTTGTAATCCCCTCTGTAAGAATAAGAAATAAGATTGTTTAATCTTGCATTTAATCCTGCTACATAGGAACCTTGTAAACCTTCATAGAGATGTACTTCGTCATATAATACAAGATCTATACCATATTTGAAAATATTATGAGCTAATGGATCGTAAAGTCTTCGTTTTAAGGTTTCAGTATTAGTAATAATAATATCTGTTTCTAATTCCTTGAAGATCTTCAGTCTTTCTTCATATTCTGTTCCGCCAAAATCCTTTCTAAGTTTAACTTTAAAGAATTCTTTTTTTTCCAAGTCAATTCCGGTCCAACTGTCTATTGTGGAATTTGCGATCTCAATTATTTCATTAAAATTATCAAATTGGTCTTTTGCTAGTGCGTTTCTAGGAAACAAGAGTATGGCACTGCAATTTGTGTATTTTGCTGCTTCAGAAACATTTTGGAATTTTTTATATTTTTTAATTTTCTTATCTATAATCCAAATTATTAGGGGAATTTGATAGGCTAATGATTTTCCGGCTCCTGTACTTGCTACTATGCTCAAACCGTAAGGTTCTGTATTCTGTCCCTTTTTTGACAGTCCATTTAATATTTCGTTAATTGATCTTAGTTGGAAATCACTAACATCATATTCATCATGAAATCGTTCAATTACTCCTTGCAAAAGCCCAGCTTCTGCATTAATATCAAAATTCTTTTGAAAATACGATTCGCTAAATATTTTATTGAGATCTTGATTTCTTTTTGAAATTTGTTTATCAAATTTGATATACTTTAGATCAACAACATTTTCTTCCCAATCTTCATTATCTAAATCCTTCATATTTTTTGAATTTTGAAGACACCAGATAATATGGGCTATTCTAGAGCGTACCAAAAATTTTATTTCAGAATTTTCATCAAATTCACCATCTTCGTTTTTGATTAATATGATTAGTCTTTTCTTCTGTAGAGTGTTCAGAATATCGTAAAGTTTTTCTCTGGTTTGAATTTGTGAGTTTTGTATAATCATTGAATCTGGGAAAAATTCATAAGAGCCTAGATTGATCTTACTTTCCTCTAATTTGTAAATAACATCTAGGACATGCTCTTCCTCAGGTGAAAGTTTAGTTTCATTACTCATTTTAAATTCTTATATTTATGAAGGATGAAAGGTCAGAATTTTTTACAGAGCTAAATTGTGGAAACAATTCTATTTTTGATCTGATTTTTAGTTTATTTATTTTTGGAAAATTTGGAAGTGTTTTTTCTCCTCTACCAGTGAAACTCCCTTCTACACTCTTTTTATTATCTATCAAAAAAATTCTTTCCAATATATTGTAAAAATTTAGGCTGTTAGTAGAAAGATGAAATTTTTCTGTAATTTCCTTTACAAGATCTTCAACATGATATCCATGATCTCCAATGTATGAATTATTTAATTCAATTATAGTAGCATGCAAAAATTTCAACGCTACTTTTTTTTCATCAAGAATCTTACCACTTTGTTCATGATTTATTCTACATAAATTGAAATAATCAGACCAACGAACAAATGATGATATTGTAAAACTATCATTCTCAATTGATTTTATTGCAGCAGTAATATTCTGATTTTTAAAAACTTCAGGTTTAATTATTAGATACTGCCATATTGGAACAAGTTTATCGTTTCTCAGAAATAACCAGAAGAGATAGACGTCAAATTTCTTTGATTCATTGACATCATCAGTTATAAGATCACAGATCGCGTATCCTTGCTTGGTTAGTTCTTGTACAGAGATCTTATCACTTGAAATAAAATCAGAGTAGCTTGGTCCATCAGGCTCCAAGTAATTTTCTAATTCATCTATGCGTATTTTACGATCTTGTATTATGTTGAGAACTCTGAGTAAATGAACTATTTCTGCCAAAAAGCCGGCACCATGTTTGATATTATTTCGTTCTTTCCAGGTGCCAATTTGATTAGAAACTTCTTTTCGTAATTTTCCAGTTTTTTCGAGTTTTTTCAAGTTGCTTGAATCTAAATACGAATAAGGAATTGCCTGATACTCTAGACTTTTTATGATTTTTTTGATTTCGCCTAGATCACTTACAGCGGGAGCCGAACGGAATTTTCTTAGCTGGGATATCATACAATCACTCTATGCTGAGATTTTCAATCTTCCACTTTTTACAAAAAAGAATAACTTCTGACGAATGTCAGGTGGATACTTTTGTTTTTGTAACAATAGAGCCAATTCGGGTAAAGTTTTAGGCCCATTAGATAATATTTTAGTTATATCGCCCATTAGTTGATCGTCGTCCAAGTATGTTGGTTGAAATGATTGCTGAGTTATTTTTGATGTTTGAAAATCCATATCTTTAGTTTCTGATTCTTGAGGTTGTTCAGATTCATAAGAAACCTTAGTTTGAGTAGCAGAGGATTTTTTATCCGCTATTTGTTTAAGTCGTATACGGATTTCTTTTTGTACAAACTGTATTAAAATGATCTTTCGAATTTGTGAGGAAATAGAATCAATCTTATCATAAGCATTAATCAATTTTCTTATGTCGTTATAAATTTTAGAATCATCTTTGCCTTCTTTCTGTAATAATTCTCTCGCCTCACTAATGGTCGCATTTGATTGTTCCTTTAAATTATCAATACTTATTGCGTTTTCATTAGAATCTACCAAGCTTAGATCAATTGCGGTTTTGAGGATTTTTTGTGGTTTAGGAAAATTTTTTTCTACTAAGTCTTTTTTATTTATTTTAATTAAATCGAACACGCTTTGCAGTGTTTTTGGAATTGCTGGAATCAAGTTACCACTTGCTTCATTTGCAAATCCTAGTTGTATCATTTCTCTTATTGCTCTTGGTTGAGGTTTAGTCTTATTGTAAAAAGTTCCAGTTACTGTTTGAAGATGAGGTCCTGTTGCATCTTCTCCGATAACATCTAAAAGATTGAGCATATTGACTAGTTGTAAAACGGTTTCTGACGGTGCGTATGTAATGTCCTGAACTTGTGAAGATAATGAATCTATGAACTTTGATTTTATATACTGATCAAATGGTTGTTGTAATTCTGTAACTTCTGGTTCTCTACAACAACCCAATGAGATAAGATTTTTCATGAGTCTCTTATCTATTAAAAATAATTCATCAATTGAGGTAATTTTCTTTTTTATATCTACTTCATCTAAAGGAACATCTTCTTTATCGGTAACAATGCATAACATTGTTAAATTTATCCCCATTCTATCATCCTTCAGATGCTTTAGTTCTTTTTCTATCTCATCGAAGTCATTTTTAGTAAAGGATTCTTTTTCTTTACTTACACAATACCAAACGCTAGTTATATCGGATTTTTTTGTTTTGGGCTCAGTTACAAATTTTATTTCACTAATAAATAATCCTGTTTCTGTTTGCTTGATAAATCTAGAATTTAAAATGTTCACGTCTTCTAAAACTGAACCCATAAAGTTAGTAATTCCTTTTCCAATTCCTTCTAAAATTGTTGTATTTTTTGCAATTTGATCTGCCCGAAGAATTTTGTTTATATCCATTCTCGTTTCGGTTGATAAATTGGATACAGTATCGTCTCTGCCCAATGTTTTTTGAATTTTGTAAAATGATTCTTCGATTTGTTTGGCGTCTATCTCTTTGAGATTTTTTTCACATGCATTAATTATTGCCTCATAGCAACTTTTCTCAAAAAGACGAAACGAGATCATTTCTCTTGTACCAGTAATATCATTGACCAGCTCAAAAAGTAATGATATGGCTTCATCAGTAAATGGCGAAATTGAAGAAGACTCAGTTTTATCAAGTTTTACAAAATTAATTCTTTCAAGAATAATGTTTCTTACCTCATGAAGTTTGTACCCAATCTCGATTGTTCCAGTACTCATTAATCGTTCTTGTAATGGACCATGAAGGTTTTTCAGTTCTTTTCCGAATTCTTCAGCACTTTTCTCTGTATGAGCCATGATTATCAAGAAACCCTTTCCATGAATTTTTTTAGAATTCGCTATCCCATCAATTATGCTCCTCAACCACTGCAAAAATTCAGATTTTTCTCCCTCAGAGGCTTCGGCAGAGCTTATTGTATCGAATTCGTCAACAATCCATATTCCAAGATTTTTTTCTTTAATTGCTTCTTCAAGAATAGATAAAACAATTTGTCTTAGTTCAGGTTTTGTGATTATCTTGCCAGAATCAAAATTAAGAGAATTCAAAAAGCTTTCAGATACAGTTCTATTTGTCTTCGCCTGATCAAACACTTGTTTTGTTAGATCTAGGGGTTCCATGCTAATGAGTTGATGAAAGATTACGAATGTGTCTTTATTTTTGAGAAATGTATTCTTAACTTCTGTTGAGAGAGCTGTTTTGCCGGCTCCTTGCGGTGCTCGTAATAATCGTATATCAAACTTTCTTTCTTGTCTGGCCAATTTTGCAGCTTTCTGTAATTCATCAAAATCTTCTGCTCTTAAGATTGGATATTTTCCAGTATCAACACCAAGTGGTTCGAATGGAATTTCTTCCCAGCTGAATTGATGTGCACAGTTAGACTCTGGTGATGCCAAGCAATCAAATGATCGACTTATGACCTTTATCCTTTGCGGCGTGGTTTTGACATCTGTTTCGAAATATTCAGTAAAAATGAATTAACGATTCGTTGTCTTTGTTGTTTTGTCAGATTTTGAAGTGTAATTAATATTCGCTTATCTGAGGCTAGATCTTCTTGGATTTTATTATAAATTTCGGCTATCTCCTGACTCTCGTATTTACTATTATTGAACAAATCATCAGAAATCTCATTTGATAATTTGGTAGAAAGATGTTTTATCTCAAACTCATTTTCAGGATTCATTATTTTATAGCATAAAATATGATTATAAATTATGGATTTTCTCTCATCTTGGTCAATAGTAGTTCCTATATTATCGTCCCAGTATTCTTCTAAAATAACACACCATTTCATTAAAAAATAAATTTCGTCTAGAAATTTATCTAATGGTTCTAAATCATCAGAAATTTTGGAATTTGCCTTTAAATTATCATTTTCAATAGTTATGACATGATTTTTTATTGAGAATTTATTATTCCATAAATAATAAAATAATGTTAAGATGTGATTACACAAGTAGTAGTTTTTTTCTTGCGACAGCCAATCTAAACAATTACATTTTATAACTTCGCTTCTACAGTGATCAATACTGGCAGGATATTTTGTTGAGCCTATTAGATTCTTAAATTCGTCATATTGAAATTCGACTATATTATCTCCAATTCGTGCAGAAATATACCAACCATTATAATTAGAAATAAAATCTGTGATCAAAACTGCTAGATTTGATATTGAATATCCTATTTGTGGTTGACTAACTTTCTGTATCCTATTGAGGAAATCTCTGAACTGTTCTGCATTTTCATGTAATCGATGATTTGTTGGAATTTCTTTTAGTGAAAATATAGGAACTCTAAGTATTGTTCCTCTGGAAAATTCTTTTACTTGCGAAAAATTTTGCTCAAATAAAATTTTCTCCACTACAACAATTTTTCCTTTATTATATTCATCACCTACCCTAATTTGTGCTATTTTACCAATTCGTGCTGGCAGATATTTACAGACTAACAGGTTTTCTGTTATTCTATCTTTATCAAAAATTGTAATATTACCAATAGTCTCACTATCTATGGATTCATCAAGGGGTTGTAGGGTTATGATTATTCCTTCTCTATTTCCTAATCTATTTGAGAAAATTGAAATATCAATTTTCGTTAAACTTCTATAGATTTCCAGTTTTACAGGAATTTTTGTTTCTGCAAATATTTCAAAATCACTTTCATTTCTTGAATTAAGAATTTGAAATCCTAGGGAATAAAATAATGATTTTATGAGTAAAATCTGACCATTTCTATCTGAGTTATTAAGTTCATGAAGAAAATCATGAGGATTTGCAACATAACCAAAATCATCATCTTCGTTAACCGCAACGAAATACCTGTTTTTTAAAGATTCAATTGATAAAGTGTCTTTAGCTTTACTTAGAAACTTTTCTTTCAGTAACGAATTTAATTTAGTTTTTAAGGCATACTTGTCATATCTATCAAAACTTGTATCTAAAAAAAGATCATGTAATTTTTCCTTTCTTAGTTTCAATTCATGATGTCTTATCGATAACTCATCTATGATAAATGATAATTCCTCATTAGATGGTGTGAATCTTGCTTTTGAAATAATCTCAAAAATTTTCAAGAGTAATGAATCATAATCATTTTTAAGAAAAATAATTTTATCACCAGCATAATCGCCAAAGATTGATTTTGATTTTAATTTGGTTTTATTCGAAAAAATAAGATGCAAAATATCTAATGAATCAGTTTTAGAAATAAATTCTTCTAATTGTTTTACACTGATTTTAGTTTCTGTAGCTAATTCGCTTAGCGTTATTATATCTAATCTCTTTTCAATTGAATCTACAATTTTCTTAATTTCTTCAGTTGGTTTGTGTCCACTTTTTTTGCCTGGTCGTCGATTTGGAAGACCAAGTTTTTTCTTCCACAGAAAGACGGTTATGTCGGTTATTCCAAGTGTTCTTGTTATTTCTTTAATTGTAATGCCTTCTAACCATAATTTTTCAAACTGTTCTTTATAAGTTGAAAATTTTGATAATCCTTGAGCAGGCCCAAATTTTCTCATAAGCAAACCTAGTCTATTTGCAAAATCATTAACATAATCACGATGAGGAAAACCAAATTCATCTTTGATATCTTTGATTTTTATTTTTGGATCAAGATACATTTGTGAAAATTTATCGATATCTAGTGCGTTGAAAAATTTGGTTTTATTACTGATGTTTTCTCTGTCCTTTAAATTAAGATACTTGGTAATACGTTTGACCTGATCTGTATTTCGAAGTTTGTGTTTTTTCTCTATATCATTATAGCTTAAACCATATTCCCAATCTATCTTAAATTGTTTCAGATTCAGATTTTTAATTAACTCGTCTATTGAAGTCAATTAAAGTAGTTTCATTTCTAAGCAGATATTTTTTATTATGATAAACTCAATGTGTCGCTAGGTATTTCTACTAAACTTAACCATAGGTCCATAATTGAAGACAAAATTAGGCGTAGAATTTGAAATTGATTTTGCACACACCTTAAAAGGACATCCTATATGTGGCCAACCTCATGGACACACCTCAAGAATTATTGTAGAAGTAGAAGGGGAAGTCAAGAAAGGTACTACCTATCAACAAAACATGATTATTGATTTCGATGAGATGAAGAAGATCTGTTGGGAAACAGTGCAAATTTTAGATCATAAAAATTTAGACACGATGTTTGATTTTCCGACCTCAGAAAACATAGCTGCTTGGATATTTGAAAATCTACAACATAAAATACCTATTTCTAGCGTGAAATTCTTTGAAGGGAATGGAAAATATTGTGAGGTTGTGAAATAACATGCTACTTGCCTCTCTGATTTTCCCAAAGCTCAATGTGTTTTCTTGAGGTAAAACCAAGATTGTGAACACTAGCTATTTCTCTTATCAAGTCAGCCTTTTCATCTAAAGCCTTTTTATTGTCTGCTTGTGGCATCAACAAGATCTTTGCTCTCGGGATACTGTATTTCTCAATAAGTTGCTCAATTTCAATGACGTCTGATTCGTTTTCAGTGACGAATTTGAAATAAGAGTTGTCCAATTTCGTAAATAAATGATAACACTCACTCATCTCACATTGTACTAGTTTATTCTTAGAGTTTCTCGTTTTTGGAGAAATATTCCATTGGTTTACTAAATCTAACATTCTCTCACTTGGAAGAATGGTTCCATTGGTTTCTACTTCAAAAAAATATTCCTTACCTAGTTGATCAAGTAGTTTTTCTAGTTCTTTTTGCTGCAACAGTGGTTCACCGCCTGTTATGACAACATTTTTTGATTTGAATTTTGTAATTTCTCCAATTATTTCCTGAACCGATAATTCTTTTACTTCTTGGTCATAATCATAATTGTTCCAGTCCCATGTGTATTTTGTGTCACACCAAACACAAGTTAAATTACATAATGCAGTCCGCAAAAAAACAGATTTTTTTCCAATGTTTGTTCCCTCACCTTGAATAGATTCAAAAATTTCACTTACTTTCATTGTTATCTTCACATATGAGATATCAGCTGAGCTCAAAAATTTTTCTAGATTTTGGGAGGAGTTCTTTAAGAAGGGATACGACTACAAAACTAAGAATTATTTATATAGAAAAAGTGCAATTTTGTTCGTGGTTACGAAGGACCCGGGGTGCCATAGAATTTTTTTAACAAAAAATATACGTCTTACGAAGGAAGAGATCACTTTTCCATGAGTGATGTTGGTGTCGCATTGTGTGAGCTGTTTTAGGCATGAACTGACTTCAGAAGTTATTCGTAAATTCTTACAACAAATTTTAACAAATATTGAAAGACTAGCATATTATTAAAAATTCATTAAAAAGTATAATTGAATTTATACAATGTCATCAATCCCATTAATCGCAATTGGTTCACTGGTTTTGTT
>Ga0194121_10005239_pt1 | contig 18120 bp, 18 predicted proteins | sample TA2MahCa50mmetaG_FD_148609 | JGI IMG/M metagenome (GOLD analysis project Ga0194121, IMG submission 148609) | Freshwater microbial communities from Lake Tanganyika, Tanzania - TA2015020 Mahale Deep Cast 50m | ecosystem: Environmental > Aquatic > Freshwater > Lake | place: Tanzania: Lake...
AGCTGCTGTTCGAGGTCTTCAGCCAGCGCTACGAGCGCGGCTCGACCATTGTCACCTCCAATCTGCCGTTCGACGAGTGGACCGGCGTGTTCGCCTCCGAGCGGCTGACCGGTGCGCTGCTCGACCGCCTGACCCACCACGTCCATATCCTGGAGATGAACGGCGACAGCTACCGCCTCAAGCAAAGCAAGCGACGCCAGCGTGGTGGCCGCACCACCACCATCCCCGACAGCCCACCCGAGAAATAAACGAGGTCGCAGGAAGGCCCCCCGCGGGGGGCCTTCCTGCAATCAGCCGTGATGCATTTTTACTCCGGCCAGACGATGCATTTTTACTCCGGCGTTGACACAGCGGGGCTACGATCCCGACCGCGCCAAGTTCCACTATGCCAAGACGGGCCACAGCGGCCCGATCGTCCTGAACACGTCCGAAACCGTCTATGCCGGCGCGATCGATGCCGCACTGATCTTCCAGGCGAGTGCCGCCAAAGCCGGCATCACGATCAACGTCAATCGCGTGCCGGCCGACGGCTACTACATCAACGTCTGGCAGAAGGTGCCGTTCTGCATGGTCTTCTATGGCGGCCGGCCGACCGCCGACCTGATGTTCGCCACGTCCTACGCCTCGAACGCCGCGTGGAACGACACGCACTGGCGCCGGCCCAAGTTCGACGAGCTGCTGCTCGCCGCGCGGTCTGAGCTCGACCGCGCCAAGCGCAAGCAGATGTACGGCGACATGCAGCGCATGATCCACGAGGATGGCGGGGCCATCATTCCGATCTTCAATAACTTCATCGATGCGGGGGTCGCGACCTTGCGCGGCTTCGTGCCGACGCCGACGCGCCAGATGAGCGGCTTCCGCGCCGCGGAGAAGGTCTGGTTCGCGGCCTAGTCGCCGTCCTGGGCGGCAGTGGGGCGCTCACCCGCACGTGAGTTGCCTCCCCGGCCGCGTTGGAGTGGAATAGCCGATCGCACACACCCGAGTTCGTCGCGCGCAAGGACCGCCATGAACACGCCGCCAAAGGCTGCAACCAAGGTGCTCGACCGCCGGATCTTTCCGCCGGGCCGCGTCGTCTTCCACGCGGGCGATCTCGGCGACAGCGCCTTCCTCATCCGCAGCGGCACGGTCGATATCTACCGCCAGGACGGCGACAGCGAGGTGGTGATCGCGCAGCTCGGTCCGGGCGAAATCTTTGGCGAGATGGCACTGCTCAGCACCGGTCGCCGCTCGACCAATGCGCGCGCCGCAACCATGTGCGAGTGCGTGGCGATTTCCGGCGGCAATCTCGAAAAGCTGCTGGAGGGTGCGGATCCCGGTGTCGTGGCGCTGCTGCGCACCCTGGTGCGTCGACTGAGGGAGCTCGGCGACAAGGTTACGGTTTGCCCGGAAACCGGCAAGCTTCGACTCGCGTCGGAGGTTCCCACAACCGAAACCCAGGCAGGCGCCGCCTCACACTAGGTCGCTCGCCGCTTCCCCCTCGATTCCGTCCGGTACCTGCTCTAACCTCCGTTCGCATAAGGCCAAATCAGGCCGCTTTCCTCGGAGCGGAGGCACCATGGGCACGACCATCGCGTTCAAGCGTCCCGACGGCAGGGAGGGAACGGGATACCTGGCGCAGCCCGGCCGCGCCAACGCACCCGGCGTCGTCGTCATCCAGGAATGGTGGGGCGTCCAGGACCAGATCAAGGGCATCTGCGACCGCTACGCCGCGGCAGGCTTCGAGGCGCTGGCGCCCGATCTCTATGCCGGCACCGTCGTGCCCTATCACGACACGGACAAGGCCAATCGCGAGATGAGCTCGCTCAACTTCGTCGAGGCGACCGACCAGCTCGTGCGCGGTGCTGCGCAATTCCTCAAGCGGACCGGCGCCAAGGTTGGCCTGACCGGCTATTGCCTGGGCGGCGCCGTCACCGTCATTGGCGCCGTGCGCGTGCCGGAATTCGCGGCCGGGGTGTGCTACTACGGTCTGCCGCCGGCCGAAGTCGCCAAGGCGGCGGACGTCAAGGTTCCGCTGCAGGGGCATTTCGCCAACCAGGACGACTGGTGCACCCCCCGGGCCGTCAACGACTTCGAAGCCGCGCTCAAGGCCGCGGGCAAGTCGGCCGAGTTCTTCCGCTACGATGCCGCTCACGGCTTCTCCAACGAGCAGCGCCCTTCTGCGCACGAGCGTAAATCGGCTGAGCTTGCCTGGGATCGAACGATTCAGTTCTGGAAGAAGCATCTCTAGGCGTTCGGCCGCGCCAAAGCGCCGGCTGCGAGCGGACGGCCGCCCGTGCTGACTGTGCGCAACATTCTCAGTGCTGACGAGCTTGCCGAGCTGCTTCGCGGCTTCGAATCCGGCGTGTTCGACGACGGCGCGCGCACGGCCGTCGACGCCGGGCGTCAGGTGAAGAACAACCTGCAGATGGCGCCGAGCCCCGAGCGCTATCGTCTCGGCCGGATCGTCAGCGATGCGCTGGCGCGCCATCGCCTGTTCATGCAGTACGCCATCCCCCGCCGCATCCGGCCGCCCAGCTTCAGCCGCTACGAGGTCGGCATGGAGTATGGCGACCATATCGATGCGCCGATCATGGGTCAGCTCAAGGACAACAGCCTGCGCACCGACTTGTCGGTCACGCTGTTCCTCTCGGAGCCGGCGAGCTATGACGGCGGCGAGTTGTCGATCCAGTCGCCCTATGGCACGCGCGTGGTCAAGCTGCCGCCGGGCCAGGCCGTGATCTATCCGAGCCAGAGCGTCCATAGCGTGTCGCCCGTTACGCGCGGCCAGCGCCTGGCAGCGATCACCAGGGTCGAGAGCCACGTCAAACGCGAGGACCAGCGTCAACTCCTGTTCGACCTCGGTCGCCTCATCTCCGAGACGCCGGCGCTGCGCGACGATCAATCGGTTTACACGCGGGCGACCAACGTCCACGCCCGGCTCGTCCAGATGTGGGCCGAAAATTGACAAGCCAGCCCGTCCGGATGTCGCGCAATGTCCGGTGACGAATTCCATACCCATGCGCGTGCCATCGCGCAGATCGTCATGCACGGCCATGGTCACGGAAGGTCGCTCTCCGAGCAGCAGAGTGTCGATGCCGATGGGCGCCCGTTGCCGATGTTCAGCTACCCGGCGATCGAATATTTGGGCCAGCTCGACCTGCGCGGACGGGCCGTGTTCGAGTATGGCTCCGGCGACTCGACCCTCTACTGGTATGCTCGCGCCGGTCGCGTCGTCACGGTCGAGCACGATCAGGCCTGGTTCGACCGTCTGGCGTCACGCAAGCCGCCGGCCCTCGAACTCCTCTTCGTGCCCGACGAGACCTACGCCCGCACCATCGCCAAGATCGGCGGCACTTTCGACATCGTCGTGATCGACGGTATCGACCGATACGATTGCGCCGGACTGGCGCCTGACCATTTGGCGCCGGGCGGCATGATCATCCTCGACAATGCGGAATGGCACCCGGCAACGGCCGAGCGCCTGCGCAAGGCCGACTTGATCGAGATCGACATGAACGGATTCTCGCCGCGCCGGCCCTATTGCCAGACGACCTCGCTGTTCCTGCGCCGCGACTTCAATTTCAAGCCGGCCGACCTGGTTCAGCCCGCGCTCGGCATCGGCAACCGCCAACGCGTTTCGAGCTACGATCGGCCGCGCCAACGCTAACGATCACGGAGTGGACCAAGTCATGCCACCTGCCTATGACCTCGTCATCCGGAACGGCAAGATCGTCACGGCCGCCGACACCTTCGATGCCGATGTGTGCGTCCGCGACGGGCGCGTGGTGGCGCTCGAGGGACACGCCGGCCCGGGCGCGCGGGAGATCGACGCGACCGGTCGCCTCGTCATGCCCGGCGGCATCGACAGCCACTGCCACATCGAGCAGATGTCCTCGGCGGGCGTGGTGTGCGCTGACGATTTCTACAGCGGCACGGTGTCGGCCGCCTTCGGCGGCACGACGACCGTGATCCCCTTCGCCGCCCAGCATCGCGGCCAGTCGTTGCGCCAGGTCGTGCGCGACTATCATGCCGCGGCCGAGCCCAAGGCGGTCGTCGACTACGCCTTCCATCTCATCATCTCCGATCCGACCGAGCAGGTGCTGGGGCAGGAGCTGCCGGCGCTGATCGGCGACGGTTACACCTCGTTCAAGATCTACATGACCTATGAGCGGCTTAGGATTGCTGATGGACCGCTGCTTGACATTCTGGCGCTGGCGCGGCGCACCGGCGCGCTGGTGATGGTGCATGCCGAAAACCACGACATGATCCAGTGGATGACCGAGCGCCTGCTGGAGCAGGGTCTGGTCCGGCCGCTCTTTCACGCGGTTTCCCATCCGCGGCTCGCCGAGAGCGAGGCGACCAATCGCGCGATCAGCCTGGCCGAGCTGGTCGACGTGCCGGTGCTGCTGGTCCACGTTTCGGCGCCTGAGGCGGCGCGCGTCATCCGCGAGGCCCAGACGCGCGGCTTGCGCATCTACGCCGAGACGTGTCCGCAGTACGTCATGCTCGGCGCCGACGACCTCGACAAGTCTGGCATGGACGGCGCCATGTTCTGCTGCAGCCCGCCGCCGCGCGATGCGGCCGGGCAGGCGGCGATCTGGCAGGGCCTCGTGAACGGCACGTTCCAGGTCTTCTCCTCCGACCACGCGCCCTACCGCTTCGACCGCACGGGCAAGCTGCCGCGCGGCGACAACACCACATTCAAGGAAATCGCCAACGGCCTGCCCGGTCTGGAGACGCGGCTGCCGATCCTGTTCTCCGAGGGTGTCTGGCGCGGCCGGATTACCGTCAATCAGTTCGTGGCGCTGGGTGCCACCAACCACGCCAGGCTCTATGGCCTTTATCCGCGCAAGGGCACGATTGCGGTCGGCTCGGATGCCGACATGGCGATCTGGGACCCGGACCGCCGCGTCAAATTGACGGCCTCGTTGCTGCACGATCAGGTCGGCTACACACCCTATGAGGGCGTCGAGCTCACGGGCTGGCCCGTCACGGTGATCAGCCGCGGGCGCATCGTGGTCGATCAAGGCAAGCTGCACGCGACGCGCGGCAGCGGCCAGTTCCTCAAATGCGCGCAGGCCGAAGCGGCCAAGCCGCTCGGTCGCGTCGTGCCTGAGCTCGCGACGGTGCGGCGCTTCTCGGACCGCCCGCTGTTCTGATCGTCAGGGTCGCGCCCAGCCGAGCCGCACGCGCCCGATCGCCATGGCGACGGCCGCCTGGGTCGGCTCGACCACGGGTATGCCGGCTGTGTCCTGCAGGCGCGCCCGGTAGCCCGCCATGCCGGCACAGCCCATGACGATCACATCGGCGCCGTGCCGATCGCGCAGCTCGCCGCCGACCTCGGCCAGGCGATGGAAGGTGCGCGCTTCGTCAGCCAGCTCGACCACGCCGAGGCCGACAGGCAGCGAGCCGGCATAGCGCGATTGCAGTCCCATCGCGCCGACATAGCGCTGATGACGCGGCAGCGAGCGCTTGAGGATGGCGATCACGCCGAAGCGCTGGCCCAGCGTCAGCGCAGTCAGCACGCCGCATTCGGCAATGCCGAGCACGGGCTTTGCCGTCGTGTCGCGCGCGGCATGTAGGCCAGGATCGCTGAAGCAGGCAATCACGAAGGCCGCCGCGTCGTTGTCGCGCGCCTTGACCAATCGGCAGATCGGCTCGATCACGCCATCGGCCTGCGCCTGGCTCTCGATGCCGGGCGGGCCTTCCCTGAGCGTGACGCATTCGATGGCGGGGCCGTCCGCCATGCGCAGCGGCACCATCGCCGCGTCGATCGCGCGGGTGACGGCTTCGGTCGAATTCGGGTTGATGACGAGGATGCGCTCCGCCATGTCCCCGCCTCCGCGGTCAATCGGCGTCGGAATCGACGGTGGGCGCCACCGCTGCCGTGCGCTCGGCGATCAGCCCATAGTGCTCGATGCGCCGGTGGCGTGCGAAGTCGAAAGTGCCGCGCTTGATGTAGGCGCCGAGCTCGAGATCGGCATCGACGACGATCACCTCATCGTCCTCGCCTTGCGCCTGAGCCACGATCTCGCCGGTCGGCGCGACGATGCATGAGCCGCCGAACATGGCGAAGCCGTCCTCGCGGCCGCATTTGGCGGCGGCCAGCACCCAGGTCGCGTTCTGGTAGGCATTGGCCTGCAGCGTGATCAGATGGTGATGCATGCGCAGATGAGCCGGTTCGGGATGATGGATGTTCTCGGTCGGCGTGTTGTAGCCGACCGCCACCACCTCGACCGCTTGCAGCCCGAGCACGCGGAACGTCTCGGGCCAGCGCCGGTCGTTGCAGATGCACATGCCGACATTGGCGCCCATGGTGCGCCAGACCTTGAAGCCGAGATTGCCGACCTCGAAATAGCGCTTCTCCAGGTGCTGGAATGGCGCCTTGGGCAGGTGATCGGAATGGCCGGGCAGGTGGATCTTGCGATACTTGCCGACGATCTTGCCCTTGCGATTGACCAGGATCGAGGTGTTGAAACGCCTCGTGCGCCCGTTCTCCTCGGTCTTTTCGGCATAGCCGAGATAGAAGCCGACGGCCAGCTCGCGCGCCCGCTGGAAAAGCGGTTCGGTCTCGTTGCTCGGCATTGAGGTTTCGAAGAAGGCGTCGATCTCGGACTGGTCAGTCATCCAGTAACGCGGGAAGAAGGTCGTCAGCGCGAGTTCGGTGAACACGACGAATTCGGCGCCCATCGAATGGGCGCGCTCGAGCATCGCGATCAGTCGCTTGACCACGCTGGCGCGATTGTCCTTGAGGTGGACCGGCCCCTGCTGGGCCACGGCAAGGGTCATGCGTCGTGCCATCTCCTCCTCCTGCCGTGTCGCCTATTCGGCGGCGGCGAAGCGGCGTTCGAGCTCGGCCGCCACCTTGTCGCGGCCGAGCTGCAGGTCGGCCAGCACCTGGTGACTGCCATTGTGGCCGGGCAAGCCCGAGACCGTGCCGCCCGGCCAGGTACCCGAGCCGCAATGATAGAGGCCATTGATCGGCGTGCGGTAGTCGGCGAGCTCGGGCGACGGGCGGAAACCGAACATCTTGCCCGGCACCATGTCGCCATGCATGACGTTGCCTTCGAGCAGGCCGAACTCGCTCTCCAGATCGCGCGGGCTCCAGAACCGCTTCTGCAGGATCAGGCTCTTCAGGTTCGGCATGAACTGCGACAGGATGTCGATGCAGCGTTCGCCGAACACGTCGCGCTGTGTCGACCAGTCGCCGTCCCTGAGGTGGTATGGTGCGTGGAAGATGTTCACGCTCATCACGTGTTTGCCCGGCGGTGCCATGGTCGGATCGGCGACCGACGGAATCAGGCCCCACATCATCGGGTAGTGATGCAACTCCCCATAGCGCGCCGCGTCGACGCCGCGATCCATGTACTCCATGGTCGGCGCGATGCGGAACTGGCAGCCGCCGATGGTGCGCGCCTCCTCGTCGGTCTTGGCCGCCGCATAGCGCGGCAGCCCGTCGAGCGCCAGCACGACCTTGAAGCCGCCGTTGCGCATGACGTAGCGGCCGAGGCGTTCGGTGACCTTGGACGGCAGGAATTCGCGCGGTGTGAGACCGAGCAATGTCGTCTTTGGATGCAAATTCGACAGCACGAGATCGGCGTGGAATTCGTCGCCATTCTCGAGGGCCACGCCGGTGACTCGGCCATTGCGTGCGAGGATGCGCGCGACGGCTGAATGGGTTCTGACCTCGCCACCCTTCTCCTTGAGCGCCGATTCCATGGCGCGCGCGATGGAGCCCATGCCGCCGAGCGGCAATCCGGTCGAGCCACGCAGCGGCTGCTGGCGCGGATCGTGGGAGGCGGCGACTGTGTTCGAAGCCAGGGACATCGGCCGCTGCAGGAGCTGGCAGGGCGTGCCCGGCGTCGACGGGCCGACGAAGTTCGACATGACAGCTAGGAGCGCGATCAGCGCCTTGATCTCCTCGGTCTCAAGCCGCGCATCGAGGAAATCTTTGACGCTGCCGAACATGATGTCGGAGAAATTCGCCTCGTCCTCGCGCGTCTCCATGCGCGCGACGAGCTCGTGCAGCGAGGGCGGCGGCTTGAACAGCGACACGCCTAGCTTGGCGCCGAACGCGTTGAGGAAATCGAAGATCTGGTAATAGGCAACCGCGTCCTTCTTGGAGAAGCTGGCGAGCACTTCGTCGGTGCGTTCGCGGTCGCGCCAGCCGATGAAGGCGCGGTCGCCGTAGAAGGGATGCACGACAGTCGGATTGGCGACGACGAATTTGAGCCCGTGCCTCTCGAGCTCCATATCGCGCACGATCTTGGGCTCGAGCGAGCCAGGCGAATTGGTGAAGGCGCCGCGGTAGCCGGGGAAATACTCGACCGGCCCGCATGGGCCGCCGGTCACGTGTCGGCGCTCCAGCACGATCGGTTTGAGCCCGGCCCGCGCCAGGTAGAATGCGGCGACGAGCCCGTTATGGCCGCCGCCGACGACAATTGCATCGTACCGGTTGACCGACCCCATGAACGTCCCTCGCTTGGTCTCCGATTTAGCTGTAGTGGCGCCTGAACGGACCGTCAACGTCAGGGCCCGCGACATTCAGCCGCCGCCGAGGAAATCCCGGCTCCAGCGCGCATAATCCTCGCGCCTGACAACCCGGTTCATCAAGTCGGCCGATGCGGTATTGCCAATTGCTCCGGGCGCCATGCCATCACGCAGCGCCTTGAGCGTATCGTGGACGGCGCGCACCGAAGCCAGGAAGGGCTGATGCCCCAAGAGCCAGATGCGGACGCGGCGGCTGGCGAGATAGTCGAGGTCGATCAGCTCGGCCTCGGTGCCGCCGGTGATGATGGGAATGCGTATCCCTTGCGATACCGCATCGAGCTGTGCGCGCGACTTGACGTTGGACAGGAACATGGCGTCGACACCAGCCTGCTCATAGGCCTTGGCACGCGCGACCGTGTCCTCGACGCTCGTCACGCCGAGCGCGCTGGTGCGCCCGCACACGACCAGGCTGGGATCCTGGCGGCCGGCGAGTGCGGCGCGCATCTTGCCGACACCCTCCTCGATCGGAATGAGCTCGGTCTTGTCGGCCTTGCCGAAGCGGGCCGGCAGTGCCGTATCTTCGATGGTCAGCCCGGCAACGCCGGCAGTCTCCAGCTCCTCGACCGTGCGCTTGACGCTGAGCGCGTTGCCGTAGCCGTGGTCGGCATCGACCAGCAGCGGCAGACTGCCGGCGCGGTTGATGCGATAGGCCTGCTCGGCAAACTCGGTCAGCGACAGCACGACCAGATCGGGCGCGCCCAATACGGTCATGGACGCGACCGAGCCGGCGAACATGCCGATCTCGAAGCCCAGATCCTCGGCGATCCGCGCCGAGATCGCGTCGAACACGGAGGCGGGGTGCACGCAGCGCGTGCCGGATAGGATGGCACGGAAGCGCGTGCGCCGGTCGGTCCAATTCATCTCTCACATCCCTCCACAGCGTCGACGAGCGCCCAGGATATAGCAGCAGGACGCCAAAGACGGAAACGATCGCTCAAGGCTCATCGCTTTGTTTGAAATCGCTTAATTCTGGAAATTGTGAAATATGGTATATCGCACTTGGCCGGCGCAGGCCGGTGTCACGCTTGTGGGGAAATGGAGATGCCGGATTCACGCGGCGCGGCCGCGCCGCACATGCTGGTTGGTGTCGATGTCGGTGGCACCTTCACCGATCTGATCTCGCTTGATCCTGCGACCGGTGGGCTGCGCGTCGCCAAGGTGCCGACGACCAGCCGGGACCAGTCGGTCGGCTTCATGAGCGGGCTGGAGGCGCTCGAGTTGCCGATCCCGGCAATCGATGCGCTGGTCCACGGCACGACCGCGGGCACCAATGCCATTCTCGAACGCAAGGGTGCGGTGTGCGGCCTGATCACCACGCGTGGCTTCCGCGACTCTCTCGAACTCGGCCGCCGGACCCGCCCGCAGCTCTACGGCATGGTCGGCGTGTTCGAGCCTCTGGTCGCGCGGGAGTTCCGCCTCGAGGTGACCGAGCGTGTCGACGCGCAGGGCCGCGTCGTCGAGAAGCTGAACGAGAACGAGGTTGCCGAGGCCATCCGCAAGCTGGTCGAGATGGGCGCGGAGACTCTCCTGATCCATTTCATCCATTCCTACGCCAACCCCGTGCACGAGGAGCGCTGCTTCGAGATCGCGCAGGCGCTCTGGCCCAATCGCTACATCACGCTCGGCAGCCGCATCCTGCGCGAGATCCGCGAGTTCGAGCGCGGCACGGCGGCGGCCCTCAACGGCTACATCCAGCCTGTCGTCGGGCGCTACATCGAGCGCCTGTCGACCGGCCTGAAATCGCATGGCCTGCACAATGATCTCATGGTCATGCAGGGCAATGGCGGCATGATGTCGGCGCGCGTGGTCGAGGACCACGCCGTGCACACCGTGATGTCCGAACCGGCGGCCGGCGCCATCGCCGCGGCGGCCACCGGCCGGCAGGCCGGCCTGCCCGACCTGATCGGCTGCGACATGGGCGGCACCAGCTTCGACGTCACGCTGATCCGCGGCGGCCAGCCCGCGATCTCGGCGGAAAAGGACCTCGACTACGCGATCCCCGTGCGCGTGCCGATGATCGACATCCACTCGATCGGCGCCGGCGGCGGCAGCATCGCGCGCGTCGATCGCGCGGGCATGCTGCGCGTCGGCCCGCAGAGCGCCGGCGCCTATCCCGGCTCGATCTGCTACGGCCGCGGCGGCGAGGAGCCAACGGTGACCGATGCCAATCTCGCGCTCGGCCGGGTCAACGCCGCGGCGATTACCGGCGTCTCGGGCCCGGCCGACGTCGCGCGCGTGCGCGCCGCGATCGAGGCCAAGATTGGCAAGCCGCTTGGCCTCGGCGCCGAGGACGCGGCCGAGGCGATCGTCACGGTCGCCAACCACCAGATGGCCGCCGCGGTGCGTCTGGTGTCGATCGAGCGCGGCTACGACCCGCGCGATTTCGCCGTCTTCGCATTCGGCGGCGCGGGCCCGCTGCACGCGGTTGCCATCGCGCGCGAGCTGAGCATCCCAAAAGTCCTCGTGCCGCGTTTTCCCGGCATCACATCGGCGCTCGGCTGCGTCATCGCCGATGTGCGCCACGACTTCGTGCGCTACGTCAACCGCGCGCTCGACGACATGAATGCCGTCGAGACCGACGCCATGTTCGCCGAGCAGCGCCGCCAGGGCGAAGCCCTGCTGAAATCGGAGGCGGTCGCGACGACCGCCGTCGACTTCGTGCACGAGGTCGACGTGCTGTTCCAGGGGCAGGTCCACCTGTTCCGCATCCCCGTTGCATCACCCGGCTTCGATGCCACGGCCGTCCATGCCGATTTCGTGCAGCGCTACGACCGCCGCTTCAACATTCGCCTCGACGGCATGCGCGCGAGCGTCGCCAGCCTGCGCACGACCGTGCTCGGTCGCCGTCGGCCACTCGATCTGGCCATGCTGACCGGCGCGCAGTCCTCGGCGCGTGCCGATGCAGGCGAAGCTGGTGCGCGCCGGCGGGTGCGCTTCGGCGCGGCCTGGCTCGACACGCCGGTCTTGCGCCGCGAGGCGCTGAAACCCGATCAATCCATCCCCGGTCCCGCCATCGTCGAGCAGCTCGACACGACTGTGTTGATCGATCCGCAATCGACAGGCAAGGTCGACCGGCTGGGCAACATCATCATCACCGTGTCATGAGTGCCGCCATGAACCTCGATCCGGTCACACTTGCCGTGGTCCACAATGGACTGAGGGCAATCGCCTCGGAGATGGACCTGGCGCACGAGAAGGCGTCGTTCTCGCCGATCATTGCCGAGTCCTTCGATCGGGCGAATGGCATCTACCATCGCGACAATGGCGAGGTGATCGCCCAGGGCGACCGCGGCCTGCCGACCTTCGTCGGCGTCATGCAGTTCACCACCGAGGCGGTGATCGAGCGCCGCCGCGACATCCAGCCGGGCGACGTCGTCATCGTCAACGATCCCTATGTCGGCGGGACCCATCTGATGGACGTCAAGATGGTCATGCCGTTCTACTACCACGACCGGCTGTGGTGCTACCTGACCAATTCCGGCCATTGGCCCGACACCGGCGGCATGGTGCCTGGTGGTTTCGCCACCAACGCGACCGAGATCGAGCAGGAGGGGCTGCGCCTGCCGCCGGTCAAGCTCTACCGGCAGGACCAGCTCGACCGGGACGTGCTCGACATCATCCTCAGCAACATCCACGTGCCCGGTGAGCGTATCGGCGACATCGAGGCGCAGGTCGGTGCCTTGCGCGTCGGCGCGCGCCAGTTGACCCAGATGCTCGATCGTTACGGCGCCGAACTGGTCGATGCCGCGGTCGACGAGCTGCGCGACCGCTCGGAGCGGCTAATGCGCAGCCACATCGAGGCGATCCCGGACGGCACCTACAGCTTCGAGAGCCTGATGGACAATGACGGCGTCGACGACAAGCCGCTCCGGGTCCATCTCGACCTGACGGTGCGCGGCTCGGACCTGATCTTCGATCTGTCCAAGAGCAGCCCGCCGTGCCGCGGTCCGCTCAACTCGGTATGGGCGATCACCCGCTCGGCGATCTACATTGCCATGAAGCACGTGTTCCCGGAGGTACCGATCAATTCCGGCTGCTTTCGTCCGCTGCACATCCCCAAGCCGACCGGCACCTTCCTCTATGCCGAGTATCCGCGCGCCGTATCCGGCTGTGCGGCCGAGGTGTCGCAGCGCCTGATCGAGGTGGTGTTCGGAGCGCTCGGTCAGGCGATTCCCGATCAGATTGTGGCGGCGCCGTTCAGCTGCTCGGGCAATTTCAGCCTGGGAGGCTACGATCCCGAGCTCGAGCGCCACTACGTCATGATCAATTTCAGCGGCGGCGGCTATGGCGCTTCGATCGACACCGACGGGCTGTCGAACGCGGCTGCCAGCATCGGCGTGTCCAAGAGCATGCCGGTCGAGATGATCGAGGAGCGCTATCCGCTGCTCTTCGAGGAATATGCGTTACGCGCTGACTCGGGCGGACCCGGCAAGCGGCGCGGCGGCTTCGGCGTCAGCTACCGCGCGCGCCTGCTGCGGGGCGAGGGCGTCGCCTCGTTCCTGATGGAGCACGGCAAGTACCAGCCGCACGGGCTGGCGGGTGCTGGCGGCGGCGTGCTCAACGAAGTCCTGATCCAGCGCAACGGCAAGACGGAGCAGCTCGAGCTCATTTCGAAAGGTTCCGGCATACGCCTGGCGCCGGGCGACCGGGTCACGGTGCGCACGCCGGGTGGTGGCGGGTTCGGCGATCCGCGCCGGCGCGAGCGGGAACTGGTCGCGCGCGATCTTCGCCGCGGCTACATTTCGCTCGACTCCGCGCGTCGTCACTACGGCTGGACGGATTGACCGCATGGCCGAAGCCTTGAAGTCGCCGAGGCGGCCGCGCCGCGCCGGACGCCAGCCGCGCAGCCGGCAGAGTGTGCTCGGCAAAGCCGGGGACTCCGGGCTCGCAGCGCTGGGCCGCGCTTCGCGCCAGACACTGCAGGCGCAGGTCTACGACCGCCTCAAGAGCGCGGTCATGACCGGCGTGCTGGCGCCAGGCCAGCCCGTGTCGATCCGCGGCTTGGCTTCGGCGCTCGGCACCAGCCCGATTCCCGTGCGCGAGGCGCTGCGCCATTTGGCCGCCGAACGCGCCGTCGAGGTCCAGCCGAACGGCTCGGTCGCCGTGCCGGAGATGACCCGGGCGCGCTTCGAGGATCTGCGGCGGACGCGGCTCGTGATCGAAGGTTTCGCCACCGAGCTCGCGGCCGCCAGCATGACTCCCGCGACCATCCGCAGGGTCGAGGGGTTGTTCGCCCAAGTCGATGCGTTGCACCGCAGCGGCGACGTCAAGAAGTTCCTGGCGCAAAACCAGCGCATGCGCTTCGTCATCTACCAGGCAATCGACAGCCCCACCCTCATGCCGATCATCGAGAGCCTGTGGCTGCAGGTCGGGCCGTTCTTCAATCTGTCCATGGCCGAACCGCATCTGCGTCGCAGCCTGTCCTACGACCTCGCGGCGATCAACGCCCTCAAGCGTGGCGACGGACCGGAAGCGCGCAAATGGATCGAGCGCGACATCAGCGAGACCGGCGATTACATCCTCTCGCTGCTGAAAGGCTAGTTTCCTGCCGGCCTGCCGTCGCGGCCGGCAACGATCTGGGTGGCGGCGACCACGATCACCGTGATCCCTATCAATCCCGTCGAAATCGCGGCAATCGTCGGGTCGATCGCGTCGCGTAGCGCGAGAAACATGCGTCGCGTCAGCGTCGAGGTCTCACCCGTTGCCACGAACAGGGCGACGATGCCTTCGTCAAATGAGGTGATGAAGGCGAACAGTGCCGCCGACAGGACCGATAGCCGGATCTGCGGCAGGGTCACACGCATGAAAGCGCCGAGCGGCGAAGCGCCGAGGCTCTGGGCGGCACGCTCCTGGTTGCGATCGAAGCTGCTGAGTCCCGCGGTCACCACGGCGACCACGAGTGGCAAGGCCAGCAGCGTGTGCGCCGCGACGAGGCCGGGGATCGTATTGGCAAGACCGAGCTGCACGTAGGCGAAGAACAACCCGACGGCAATCAGGATGTGCGGCACGAAGAGCGGCAGCATGAGCACGCCGATCAGTCCGCGCCGGATGCGCAGGCCAAGAGCATGGAGCCCATAGGCGGCCGCCGTCCCGATCGGCGTCGCCAGCGCCACGGTCCATAGCGCTGTCACGACCGAGACATAGGTCGCGTCTGTCCAAGCCGGCGAGTCGAGATAGGCGCGATACCAGCGCAGCGAATAGGCACGCGGGGGGAATTCCAGGAAGGTCGAAGCGGTGAACGACATGATCACGACCAGCACGCTGGGTGCCACGAGTAGGATCGCGATCACGACGGCGAGAGCATAAAGCCAGATGCGCTGGCGATGCTCGACATGGGAGATCGTGACGTCGCTCACGGCCGCGTCCCGGCAAGGGATGTCGGCCCGCGTTCGGCCAGACGGACTGCCAGCCAGATCGTCGCCATCGAGAGCACGAGGAGCACGATGCCGAGCGCACTGGCGGCGCCGAAATGAGCGTAAAGCGTCAGGCTCTTCTCTATCTGCTGGGCGACCATCGCGACGCGTCCGCCGCCCAGGATCGCCGGCGTGATGTAGAAGCCGAGGCAGATGACGAAGATCAGAAAAGTTCCGGATGCCACACCCGGTAGCGACAGCGGCACGAAGACCGTCCAGAACACTCTGACCGGACTCGCACCGAGGCTGGCCGCGGCGCGAATGTAAGAACGGTCGATTGCCCGCATGGCCGCATAGAGCGGCAGAATCAGGAACGGCAGCATGATGTGCGTCATGCCGATGATCGTGCCGATCTCGTTGTGCACGAGGCGCAGCGGCTCGTCGACGATGCCTGAGGTCTGGAGCGCCTGATTGACCAAGCCGCGCCGCTGCAACAGGACGAGCCAGGCATAGGTGCGCACGAGAATGGAGGTCCAATAGGGCAGGATGACCGCGACCATCAAGAGGTTCGACCAGCGACGCGGCATCTCGGCCAGCGCATAGGCGAAGGGATAGCCGAGCAGCAGGCAGATCAGCGTCACCGTGGCGCTGATGCGGAAGGTGGTCAGGATCGAATCGAGGTTGACCGTCTCAAGCGCCAGGTCGCGGTAGTTCGCCAGGCCGAAGCTGCCGTCCTGAGCCAACAGGGAAAGCCACGCCATCCAGCCCACGGGCAAAGCCAAGAGGACACTGACGATCAGCAACGCCGGTGCCGCCAATCCCAGGTAGCGGACCTGCTCGCCCGCCGCGTCGGCGCGCAGCGCCTGGGCATTGGCTGCAGTGGCTAAACCTGTCCTCATGACTGCACAGCCACCACGAGGGCATCCTTGGCGTGCAAACCCAGGTTGATCTCGGCTCCGGCAGCAAGACCTGGCGCGCGCGCCGCGGCCCGGCGCAGCATCAGCTCGCTGCCATCGCCGAGCGCGACATTGATGAGCAGACTGTCGCCTTGGAAGACGACGCGGCGCACGGTTGCGCGGAAGAGGTTGTAGTCCGTCTGCGGCGCGGCGGATTCCAGGATCTCGAGTTGTTCGGGCCGCACGACCAGAACGAGCCGGTGTGTGCCCGGCAGCGGACGCAATGTGCGGAGCGTGACGCCGGCAACTCGCAGCGTCCCGCTGCTCTGCTCGACCGGCAGCAGGCTCGATTCCCCGACGAAGCCGGCAACGAAAGAGTCGGCCGGTTCGCGATAAACGCGCTCGGGCCTGTCGAGCTGAGCGAGCCGGCCGCGATTGATCACACCGATACGGTCGGACATGGTCAGCGCCTCGCGCTGGTCATGGGTCACGTAGACCGTGGTCATGCCGAGCTTCTCGTGGAGGGCGCGCAGCTCGATCTGCATGTGCTCGCGGAGCTGCCGGTCGAGCGCGGAGAGCGGCTCGTCCATCAGCAGCAGTCGCGGCTCGAAAACGATGGCGCGCGCGAGCGCCACGCGCTGAGCTTGGCCGCCGGACAGCTGCGTCACCCGTCGGTCGCCGAAGCCCGCGAGCTGCACGAGATCGAGCGTGCCGGCGACGCGGTCGGCGATCTCGGCTTTGGCCAGGCCGCGCAACCGAAGCGGGAAGGCGATGTTGTCGAAAACGTTGAGGTGGGGAAAAAGGGCATGGTTCTGAAAGACCAGGCCGATATCGCGCTTGTGCGGCGGCAAGCGAACCACCGAGCGGTCGCCGAAGTGCACGTCGCCGGCATCGGGCCGGACGAAGCCCGCCAGCACCATCAGCAAGGTCGTCTTGCCCGAGCCCGACGGGCCCAGCAAGGTCAGGAACTCGCCCGAGGCGATGTCGAGGTAGACATCTTCGAGCGCAGCCATCGTTCCATAGCGCTTGGTGATGGCGCGGACCTTGACGGGCAGGCCGCGCGCGCCGTTCGCTCCAGCCACCGGCGAAACGTCCATGTGCGGGATGCTGCGCTCCGAAAGGAACCGGCCCGGCGGTGACCGCCGGGCCGGATCAGTATCGCTCAGACGCGCGTGGCGATCACTTCACAATCGTGGCGTCCCAGCGCGGCTGAACCTTGGCCTCGTTCTCCGCCCACCATTCCGAGCCCAGCACCATCTGCTTCTTCAGATTGTCCGGCGACGAGTTGAGCGAGGCGGCCAGCGCCGGCGAGATCTTGCCGGTCGCGTAGGCCTTCGGATTGATCGGGCCGTAGAAAAAGGTGTTGGGAATGTTCGCCTGGAAGTCGGCGGAGATGAACTCGTTGAGCACGCGCATGGCCGCCTGCTTGTTCGGCGCGCCCTTGACGATGCCGAAGCAGCCCGCGTCGATGATGCCGCCATTGTAGGTGATGGCGAGGTCGGCGCCGTCCTTGATCGCCGCGTCGGCGCGGCCGTCGAGGATGGCAATGATGTCGACCTCCTTGTCCTTGACCATCTGCACGGCCTGACCATGGCTGGTATAGAAGGCGGTGACGTTGCGCTTGAAGTCGGCGATCTTCTTGAGCGCGCGGTCGACGTCGATCGGATAGATCTTGTCCGGGGCCACACCGTCGCCCAGCAGCGCCACTTCGAGCATGAAGCGCGACTGGCCGTAAAGCGCGCGCGTGCCCGGGAATTTCGTCGTGTCGAAGAAGTCGCGGAACGATTGCGGCGGGTTGTCCTTGTACTTCGTCTTGTTCCAACCCAGCACCATCGAGTAGTAGACCGGACCGCCGAGCCAGTTCTTGCCTTGGAGGCCTGCCGGCAGATCCTTGGCGTTGGGAATCAGGCTGTAGTCGAGCGGCTCGAAGAGCTCAGCCGCCTCCGCCGACATGCAGTACTGGCGGCCGACATCGACGATGTCCCAAGTGGTCTTGCCGGACTTCGCCTGGAGCCGGACGTCGGCGATGCCGCGCAGCGAATCTTCCTTGATCGTTTAGCCGAGCTTCTGCGCCGTCGGTGTGTACAGCGCTTTGCGCAGCGAATCCTGGTAGCTGCCGCCGAACGACACGACGGTCACGGTTTGCTGTGCGGCCACAGCGACCGGCAGGACCAGAGCGGCTACCGCCGCCATCGCACCCAACACGCGCGCCCTTATACCAACTCGCGCTGATCAGAACCCATGAGCCCAATCGCGCATTCCGAGGGACATGATGCGCCAGGGCTGAGCGACGAGCTTATTCCAGGCGTCGCAGCAGTGATTGACGATGTCCTCTGCCGATG
>Ga0194121_10005241_pt1 | contig 18115 bp, 15 predicted proteins | sample TA2MahCa50mmetaG_FD_148609 | JGI IMG/M metagenome (GOLD analysis project Ga0194121, IMG submission 148609) | Freshwater microbial communities from Lake Tanganyika, Tanzania - TA2015020 Mahale Deep Cast 50m | ecosystem: Environmental > Aquatic > Freshwater > Lake | place: Tanzania: Lake...
AAGTTTTGTATTATCCCGATATTGTGTCGGCGGCCGGGAGATGCAGATTTTGCTGCATATTTTAGGCCCGCCGGCTATATGTCCCGGGTCCCCCAAGGGGCCGAAGGAGCACAAGTCTATGTATTCGCTAATACCTCAATCGACACCGGGCTGTGACCTGTATCACAGAATTCCCGGCGCATGATACCGAAATCGCAAATTCAGTGCCACCTGTGGCCACGGGGGAATCAAGAATCTGTTAAGAAAGGAGTTGCGGAAGTTACGGGCAGGGAGTGCGCCGGGTTCGGACGAGGCGGAAAGCGCTTTTCGTGCAATTATTGCAGATGGTAATGTTTGATCTTGTACTGCAAAGAGCGCACGCTGATGCCTAAGATCGCGGCGGCCTGCCGGCGGTTGGTGGTGATCCGCTCCAGGGTCTGGCGGATAAGGGCCGCCTCCACCTCCTGTATCGAGGCCCCCAGGTTTACCGCGAACTGCGCCGTGGCTTCGCGCTCCGCGGTTCCCAGCAGGGCGGCGATCTGTTCGGGGCGGACGGTTCTTTCGGGACAGGTGACCACCAGGCGCTGGATCAGGTTGCGCAGCTCGCGCACGTTGCCCGGCCACGGGTGGTTGAGCAGGAGAGCCAGGGCCTCGGCCCCCAGTTGCTTGCGCGGCTGCCCGTGGGCCCGGCAGGCCTCGTCGAGAAATATCTCGGCCAACAGCGGGATATCCTCGCGGCGCTGGCGCAGGGGCGGCACGTCGATGGGCACCACGTTGAGGCGGTAGTAGAGGTCTTCGCGGAAGATGCCGCCCTGGACGCCGGCCTCCAAGTCGCGGTTGGTGGCGGCGATGATCCGCACGTCTGCGGTGTGGACCTGGGTGTCGCCAAGGGGCTGATACTCTCTGGACTCCAGCGCCCGCAGGAGTTCCACCTGGTTCTTTAGGGGCACCTCGCCGATCTCGTCGAGTAAGAGGGTGCCCCCCTCGGCCAGGGCAAAGCGGCCGGGCCGGGTGGCGTGGGCCCCGGTGTAGGCGCCCCGCACGTGGCCAAAGAGTTCGCTGGCGAAAAGCTCAGGGGTGAAGCCCCCGCAGTTGACCGCCACGAAGGGTCCGTTGCGGCGTTTGCTGCGCTCGTGTACGGCCCGGGCGATCAGTTCCTTGCCTACCCCGGTCTCCCCCCGCAGGAGCACCGGCACCTCGGACTGGGCCACCTGCTTGATGGTCTCGGCCGCGGCCTGCATGGCCTGGCTGCGGCGCACCAGCCGGCGGAAGGTGTCCTGGCTCTCCAGGCGGTGGTGCAGCTTGCGGTTCTCCGAGAGCAGTTCCAACCGGTCTATGGCCCGCTCCGCCAGCAGGCGCAGATGGTCCAGGTCTACCGGCTTGGTGACGAAGTCGAAGGCCCCCTTCTTCATCGCCTCCACCGCCGTGCTCACGCTACCGTACGCGGTCAGCACGATGGTCTGGGCGTCGGGATTGCTGTCGCGGATCTCGTCGAGCAGTTCCATACCGCCCAGGCCGGGCATGCGCAGGTCGGTGATCACCAGGTGGTAGGTTTGCCGCTGCAACAGGTCGCGCGCCTCGTGCCCGTCCCTGGCCGTGTCGATGCTAAAGCCGGGTTGTTGCAGCGCCTCCTGGAGCCCCTCGCGGATGTGGACCTCGTCGTCGGCGATGAGCAGGCGAAAGACACCCTTGGCCATGACTCAGCCCCGCTCCGGCCTGGTCGGGGGCGAAGGGGCCGGCCCCTTTTTTAGCCACAGGCGGATGTTCACCGCGGTGCCCAAGCCTTCCTGGCTGCTCACCTCCAGCACCCCCCCGTGCTGGTGGACGATGCGCTGGGCGATGGACAGGCCCAGGCCCGTACCCTCGTCCTTGGTGGTGTAGTAGAGTTCCAGCACCCGCTCCAGGTCCGCGGCGGGGATGCCGCGGCCATTGTCGGTGATGTTGAGGGCGATCTGGCCCTTGACGGGGTCCAGGCGCGACTGTAGAATGACCCGTGGTTCCGGCCCCAAGGCCTGGAAGGCGTTGATGAGGATGTTGAGCAGGGCCTGGCTCAAGAGGTTCTCGTCGGCGCTGATGGCTGGCAAGGGTTCCTCCAGGTCGAGGACCAGGGCGATGCCGTGTTCGCGCGCCTCAGGCTCGACCAGGGAGAAGAGGTGCCGCAGCAGGTCGTTGGGCTGCACCGGCTGGAGGTGTAGGGCCGGGGGCCGGGAGAAGCGCAGGAAGTTCTGCACGATGCCCTCCAGCCGGCGCATCTCGGTGCGGGCGATCTTCAGGCGCCGGTTCACCCGCGCGGCCACTCCCTCACCGGCCCCGCCCAGCTCCTCCTGCAAGAGCTGGAGCTGGATGTCGATGGCGCTGAGCGGATTGCGCACCTCGTGCGCCACCGAGGCGGCCAGACGGCCCAGGGCGGTCATCTTCTCCACCTGCCACAGGTCGCGCTCGGCCCGCTTCAGTTCCGAGATCTCCTTAAGGGTCAGGAGCGCCCCGGCCGGCCGGCCCGACTCGTCGGTCAGCCGGCGGGTGTTGACCCGCAGCCAGCAGGTCTGGCCCGCCGGCTTGCGGTACTGGATGTCTTGGTCCCAGACCAGTTCCCCGGCCAGGGCCTGGCGGACCAGTTGCCCCAACTCGCCGCTCCCCAGGCATTCCTCCAAAAGTTGCACCCTGGGCAGCCCTAGCATCTCCACCAAGGCCGGGTTGTGGACCAGGACGCCGGCCTCCTCGTCGAAGATCGCCACGCCTTCGGTGAGGCTGGCCACCAGGGAGGGTATATAATTAGAGAGCTGTTCCATAGGTGTGCTGAGTGTATGGACTCTAAAGATAACATAATCGCCCGCAAACAGCGGATCCAAGGGATGTTTAACGTCATTGCGCGGCGCTACGACCTGCTCAACCACCTGCTCAGCGGCGGGGTGGATCTCCACTGGCGCCGCTGCGCCCTCTCGCGGGTGCGCTGCCGGGGGCCCCAGCGGGTGCTGGACCTGGCCACCGGCACCGCGGATTTCGCCTTGGCTGCGGCCCGCCGCCGCCCCCGGCGGGTGGTGGGGGTGGACGTGGCCCTCGATATGTTGCGGCTCGGCGCGGCCAAGCTGCGCCGCCGCCCCCCGGCCGCGCCGGTGCAACTGCTGGGGGGTGACGCCGAGGCCCTGCCCTTTGGGGACCAGAGCTTCGACCTGGTCATCGCCGCCTTCGGGGTGCGCAACTTCGGCCATATCCCCACCGGTCTGGCCGAGGCCTGGCGGGTGCTCAGGCCAGGGGGCGAACTGATCATCCTCGACTTCGCCGAGCCCGAACTCCCCCTCTTCCGACAGCTCTACCGCTTCTACTTCACCCGCATCCTGCCCTGGGTGGGTGGCCTGGTCTCGGGGCAGCGCCAGGCGTACGCGTACCTGCCCGCCTCGGTGGGCACCTTTCCGCAGGGGGGCGCCTTCCTAAAACTGCTCGGCGGGGCCGGCTTCGTCGACAACCGGCACACCGCCTTCACCCTGGGTGTCTGCGCCCTGTACCAAGGCCTCAAGCCCCCGGCAGACCGCATTGACGCCGGAGAAGGGCTTTGATATTATCAGACCATGACTTCTCTCCATCGCAACTCCCTGGAGCAGGCCGGCTTGGGCCCCATCCATCACAAGGTGGTGGAGGGCCAGCGCCTCAGCGCCGACGAGGGGCTCCAGCTTTACGCCTGCGACCAGTTGCCGGCCCTCGGCTACCTGGCCAACATCGTCCGCCAGCGATTCCACGGGGACTGCACCTACTTCGTCCGCAACCAGCACATCAACTACACCAACGTCTGCAACAAGTTCTGCCGCTTCTGCTCTTTCTATGTTAAAGCCAAGGACGAGCGCGGGTACGTGCTCTCCCCCGAGCAAGTGGCCGACCGGGTGCGCCAGCACCTGCACGCCCCCATCACCGAGATCCACATGGTGGGCGGGGTCAACCCCAAACTCCCTTACTCTTACTACTTAGATATACTGCGGGCCGTGAAGGAGGCCCGGCCCTCGGCCCGGCTCAAGGCCTTTACCATGATTGAGGTGGCCCAGATCCAGCGCATCGCCAAAAAGCCGCTGGAGGAGGTCTTCGCCGACCTCAGGGCTGCCGGCCTCGAATCCCTGCCCGGAGGCGGGGCCGAGGTCTTCAGCGACCGGGTACAGGGGGATTTGTTCTGGACCAAGAGCGACTCGGAAGAATGGCTGCGCATCGCCGCCGCCGCCCACCGGGCCGGCCTGCCCTCCAACGCCACCATGCTCTACGGCCACATCGAGAACACCGAGGAGAAGGTCTACCACCTGTGCCGGCTGCGCGAGGTGCAGGATGAGACCGGCGGCTTTCTCGCCTACATCCCCCTCTCCTTCCACCCCGAGCGCACCGAATTGGAGCACCTGCCTGGCCCTTCGGGCTGCCTGGACCTGAAGGAACTCGCCGTGGCCCGGTTGATGCTCGACAACTTCGCCCACGTCAAGACCTTCTGGATCATGAACACCATCGAGGTCTCGCAGGTGGCCCTCTGGTACGGGGCCAATGACCTGGACGGGACCATCATGGACTACGAGATCACCCGCAAGAACTTCAAGGCCACCCAGCAGCGCCTCACCCACCAGGAGCTGATGGACCGCATCGTCGAAGCCGGCCGCGTCCCCGTCGAGCGGGACAGCCTCTACAACGTTGTCACCCCCATCGCGCCGCCCGTCGCCCAGGTCGCATGATCGCCAGTATCGCCGAAAAGGTCTACAGCGGCGAACGCCTTAGCCCGGAGGATGCCTGCCGGCTCTGGGCCCATCCCGACCTGACCGAGTTGGGGATGCTGGCCGACCACGTCCGCCAACGCCTGCACCCCGAGCGGGAGGTCACCTACAACGTGGGCCGCAACATCAACTACACCAATGTCTGCTGGGTGAAGTGCGATTTCTGCGCCTTCTACCGCCAGCCCGGCTCCCCTGAGGGGTACGTGCTGTCGCAGGAGGAGATCTTCGCCAAGATCGACGAGCTGGTGGGCTTTGGCGGCGAGGAGCCCAAGTCCTGCGAGATCCTGATGCAGGGTGGCCTGAACCCCAGGCTGCGCCTCGACTACTACGAGGAGTTGCTGGGCGCCATTCGCGACCGCTATCCCATGGTGCAACTCCACTGCCTCTCGGCCACCGAGATCATCTACATCGCGCACCTCTCGCGTCTCTCCCTGGGCGAGACCGTCGCCCGGCTGCGCCAGGCCGGCCTGGACTCCATCCCCGGTGCCGGCGCCGAGATCCTCGACGACGGGGTGCGCGATATTATCGGTTTCCGCAAGGACCGCACCGAGGAGTGGCTGGAGGTACACCGCGTGGCCCACGGCCTGGGGATGCGCACCACCGCCACCATGATGTACGGACACGTGGAGACCATTGAGCACCGGCTCCAGCACCTGCAACTCCTGCGCCAGTTGCAGGACCAGACCGGTGGCTTCACCGCCTTCATCACCTGGAGCTTCCAGCCCGACCACACCGACCTGGCCGCTGACCCTGGGCGCTGGCTGGGGCGCAAGGCCACCGGCTTCGACCACCTGCGCACCGTGGCCATTGCCCGGCTCTTCCTCGACAACTTCCCCCATCTCCAGGCCTCGTGGGTGACCCAGGGGCCCAAGATTGCCCAGCTCAGCCTCAACTACGGGATCGACGATTTCGGCAGCACCATGCTGGAGGAGAACGTGGTCAGCGCCGCCGGCACCAGCCACACCGGGCAGATGACCCTGGGCCGCATGGAGAAATTGATCCGCGACGCGGGGTACGAGCCCTGCCGGCGCGATACCAATTACCGGCGGGTCGCCGCACGCCCGCAACCTGAGGCGCTGCGAAAGGCCGCCACGGCATGAAGGTCCGCCTGGGGGCGGTGAGTTTCCTCAACACCCGCCCCCTCGTCGCCGCGCTGGAGGGGAAGGAGGGGCCCTTTGCCCTCAGTTTTGCCGTGCCCTCGGTCTGCGCCGAGGAATTGCGGGACGGCCGAGTGGACTTGGGCCTGATCCCCGCCATCGAGTACGCCCGCCACCCCAACGCTTATTGCATCGCCCCCGGCGTCGCGCTGGCCTGCCGGGGCGAGGTGCTCAGCGTGCGGCTCTTCTGTCAAAAGGAGATCGGGAAACTGCGGCGGGTGGCCCTGGACCAGAGTTCTCGCGCCTCGGCGGCCCTCCTGCGACTCCTGCTGCGCGAGCAGTACCAGCTCGACCCCGAATTCGTCGAGGCCCCGCCCGACCTCGATGCGATGCTCTCCCAGGCCGACGCGGCCCTGCTCATCGGCGACCCGGTCTTCCGCCAGCGCCACCGCCCCAGCCTGGACCTGGGGCAGGAATGGCTGGAGCTGACGGGACTGCCTTTCGTCTTCGCCTTCTGGGCCGGCCGCCCCGAAGCGCTGCCTCCTCACCTGGTGGCCGCTCTGGTGCGGGCCAAGGAGGAGGGCCTGCGGCGCATCCCGCAGTTCGCCCAGGAGCACGCCAGCCAGCACGGGGGGGAGGCGGCCTTCTATGAGCGGTACCTCGAACACCACATACGCTTTGAGTTAGGGGAGGCCGAATTGGCCGGGCTGTGCGAGTACTACCGTTTGGCCCAGGCCCACGGCCTGATCGAAGAGGTGCCCGCGTTGCGGTTCTTCCCGGCGAGCTAAAATGACCCGTATTCTGCACGCGGTCCTCACCTATGGCCGCATGATCAAATTCTCGCACAGTGTCTTCGCCCTGCCCTTCGCCCTCAGCGGCGCGGCCCTGGCTGCCACCCGCGGCGGCCTGCGCCCGGCCCAACTGGGCTGGATCTGCCTGGCGATGGTGGCGGCCCGCAGCGCGGCCATGGGTTTCAACCGCCTGGTGGACCGCCACTTAGACGCAGCCAACCCGCGCACCCAGAACCGCGAACTGCCGCGCGGGGCCGTCACCCCGCTGGCTGTGGGCCTCTTCGTCCTCCTCTCCTCGGCGGCGCTGATCCTGGCCGCCCACCAGCTCAACTCCCTGTGTTTCTACCTCTCGCCCCTGGCGCTGGCCATCCTCTTCTTCTATTCCCTGACCAAACGCTTCACCTGGGCCTCCCACCTCTTCCTGGGCCTGAGCCTGGCCGGAGCGCCCCTGGGAGCCTGGCTGGCAGTGGCCGGCCGCTTCGACCTGCCCCCGGTGGTGCTGGGCCTGGCGGTGCTTACCTGGGTGGCCGGCTTCGACGTCATCTACGCCTGCCAGGACTACGACCACGACCGGGGCGCGGGCCTGCGCTCCATCCCCGTGCGCTTCGGCATCCCCCGCTCATTGCAGTTGGCGCGGCTGCTCCACCTGCTGGCGATGTCGCTCTTCTTTGCCCTGGGCCAGTTGATGGAACTCAACGAACTTTACACCATCGGCCTGGGGGTGATCGGCGGGCTGTTGCTCTACGAGCACCGCCTGGTCAAGGCCGAGGACCTCTCCAGATTGGACCTGGCCTTCTTCACCATGAACGGCATCATCAGCACCGTGTACTTTGCCTTCACCCTGGCCGACCTGCTCTTCCTGGGCGAGGCCGCGCTGTGGTTGTGACCCGGAGCCCTGAGATGACCCAGACCGCCGAGATCTTCCGCCTCATCCTCGAATCCGACGATCCCTCCATCTACCGGGTCCGCACCAAGGCCCCTGGCCCGGAGGGCAAGCTGACCCTTCAGGTCGAGCAGGTGCTCAACTGGCCCAGCGGCCACCTCTTCGGCTACAGCCAGAACGCCGGCATGGGCTGGAACCCTGCCGAGCTGGGCCGGGCCGAGTACCTCATCCTCAGCACCCAGGGCGGCATCCGCGCCCCCGACGGCACCCCCGTGGCCCTGGGCTACCACACCGGGCACTGGGAGGTGGGGCTGCTAATGGAGGAGGCTTCCCACGAATTGCGCCGCCTGGGCGGCATTCCCTTTGCCGCCTACTGCTCCGACCCCTGCGACGGCCGCACCCAGGGGACAACGGGGATGTTCGATAGCCTGGCCTACCGCAACGACGCGGCCACAGTGCTGGGCCGGCTGATCCGCTCCCTGCCCACCCGGCGCGGGGTGATGGGGGTGGCCACCTGCGACAAGGGCCTGCCGGCGATGATGCTGGCCCTGGCCGGGGCGCGCCAACTGCCGGTGGTCATCGTGCCCGGCGGCGTCACCCTGCCCCCCGTCTCGGGCGAGGACGCCGGCAAGATCCAGTCCGTGGGGGTGCGCCTGGCCCACGGCGAATTGAGCATTGACGAGGTCAATGACCTCGGTTGCCGCGCCTGCGCCACCGGCGGGGGCGGCTGCCAGTTTTTGGGCACTGCCGCCACCTCGCAGGTGGTGGCCGAGGCCCTGGGCCTGGCCCTGCCCCACACCGCCCTCGCCCCCTCAGGCGAGCCGGTCTGGCGCGAGATGGCCCGCCGCTCGGCCCGGGCCCTGCTGGTGCTGGACCAGGCCGGCCTCAACTCCAACGACATCCTCACAGACGCGGCCTTCCACAACGCCATGGTCACCCACGCGGCCTTCGGCGGCTCCACCAACCTGATCCTGCACATCCCGGCCATTGCCCACGCTGCCGGGCGGCGACGGCCCACCGTCGAGGACTGGGATCACATCAACCGCCAGGTACCGCGCCTGGTGGACGTGCTGCCCAATGGCCCCGAGTACCACGTCACCGTGCGCGCCTTCCTGGCCGGCGGGGTGCCCGAGGTGATGCTGCACCTGCGCCGTTTGGGGCTGCTCAAGCTGGAGGCGCTGACCGCCACGGGCCGCACGCTGGGGGAAAACCTCGACTGGTGGCAGGGCTCGGAGCGGCGGCAGGTATTCCGCAACAAGCTCGAAGAACTCGACGGAGTCTCCCCGGACCGGGTGATCCTCGCCCCCGATCAAGCCAGGGCCAAGGGACTGACCAGCACCGTCTGTTTCCCCAAGGGCAACCTGGCCCCTGAAGGCTCGGTGGTCAAAGCCACCTCCATCGACCCGGCGGTGGTGGACGCCGACGGGGTGTACCGGCTCAAGGGCCCGGCCAAGGTCTTCACCACCGAACAGGACGCCATCGCCGCGCTCAAGGCGCAGAAGATCCGGGCCGGCGACGTGATGGTGCTGCTCAGTTGCGGCCCCATGGGCACCGGCATGGAGGAGATCGCCCAGATCACTACGGCCCTCAAATACCTCGACTACGGCAAACATGTGGCCGTGCTCACCGACGCCCGCTTCTCGGGCTTTTCCACCGGCGCCTGCCTGGGGCACATCGGGCCCGAGGCCCTGGCCGGCGGCCCCATCGGCAAGCTGGTGGACGGCGATAGGGTGGAGATCACCGTGGACCGCGAACACCTCAAGGGCACGGTGGACCTGGTGGGGGAGGCGGGCCGGGAGTTCGGGGCCGAGGAAGGGGCCCGGGTGTTGGCCCGCCGGCCCCTGCGCCCTGACTTGGCCCCCGAGGAGCACCTGCCCGACGCCACCCGGCTGTGGGCGGCCCTACAAAACGTGGGCGGTGGCACCTGGGGCGGCTGCGTCTACGACGTGGACGCCATCATCGCAACCCTCCGGGCCGGACAGGCAGCCCTGGCTGCCCGATGAAAAAAGAACTCGTCGTCGCGGTCACCGGGGCCAGCGGCGCCCTGTACGCGGGCCGGCTGTTGCGGGCCTTGCTCGGCGGCGGCCACCGGGTACACGCGGTGCTGTCGCGCTACGGGCGGTACCTGCTGTGCGAGGAGTTGGGCTGGCAGCCGGAAAAAGAATCCCTGCTGGGATTTTTGGCGCGGCTCTACGGAGAGGAGGTGCGGCAGGGGGAATTAAAAGAGTACGGCGTGGGCGATCTGACCGGCCCCCTGGCCAGCGGCTCAGGGGGCCACGAGGGCATGGTGGTGGTGCCCTGCTCCACCAAGACCCTCTCGGGCATTGCCTGCGGGGCGTCGAGCAACCTCATCGAGCGGGCCGCGGACGTGACGCTCAAGGAGCGGCGGCCCCTGATCCTGGTGGTGCGCGAGACCCCGCTTAACCTGATCCAGTTGCGCAATCTGGTATCTGTGTCCGAGGCCGGGGCCATCGTGCTGCCGGCCATGCCGGCCTTCTATCAAAAGCCCCGGACCTTCGACGACCTGGGCGACTTCATCGCCGGCCGTGTCTGCAACCTCCTCCACATCCCCCACCAGCTCTTCTCCACCTGGACCGGCCCCACCACTCCGCAGGGCAATTAAAAAAGTTAAGGGATCCGGAAGCGCTGCCTGCACGAGGAGTGGCAGACAGTTTTGGAGGGGAGGTCCTACCTCCGGATCCCATTGACCCACCTGAGGTGCTGGTCTCGCTGCCATCTGCTAGAGGAGGGGCAGACGCGAGCAGGAGATTCAGCTCCCCGCATTTTTGCCTCGGGCGTGGAGGGCGGCGGGTGCACTCTCTCCTTTTGCAACTCGCGTGCCAGAATGTTCTTTCTGTTTCGCAAGACATTTTAAATTAATAACTTATCGTGTATAAAAAATCACAACGAACGATGTAGTCCTACGTCTTTTTTTGTGAAATTCATCGCTTGATCTTGTACCCGGACAGGGGCTGGCCACAAGATCTAGACCTGCATTTTTGGGTGAGAAAAAAGGGCGGGAAAAACTTGCGGGAAGAGGGTGAAAAATTTTCCGCTATGGGCTCGCGCTGAGGAAAAAGCGGCGGCGAGATGACCCCGTAGGCTGCTCTCAGGGGAGCGGCTGGGAAGGGAAGACCGCGTGGTAGGGCGGCCGGATAGCGGAGCGATAGCGAGCGAGGGGGCGCAACATGCCAACGTATGGGGTGTTGCGGCGGTGGAGGGGATGAGATGGGCGCGACACCATCTATACGGTGTCGCGCGACGCGCCTGGAGAGCTGCTGGAGCAGGTCGTCTTGCCGAAGCCCCCGCCGCGTCAGACCAAACTTTCCAGCTCCGGCTTGCGCGCCCACTTGGGCACCATGCCTTTGAGCCGGCGGCCCTGCTCTTCGATCAGTCCCCAGCACACCGTCCACTCCCCAAAGCTGCACAGCACCTCGCCCCGCTCCGCCACCGGCGGGTCCAGGACCACGGCCTCGCCCCGGAAGAGCGCCTGCACCTGCGGCCAATCTAAGTGGACGCGCCGGCCCCGCATCCGGTCCCCCCACAGGGCCACCATCCCCTGCGACAGGTAATAGTGTTCCTTCTGGCGGCGGGCTAGGTGCAGGCCGGCCCGCACGAAGGAGGGCAGGTGCGCCCGCATTCCCGCGGCGAGGCGGGGCTCCATTGTCAGATGCCGGCCCTCCAGCACCAGGGCCTGGTCCGCCGGCAGCCCCAGTTCAAAACCCCACCACCCCTCCAGCGCCGCCTGCACCGGCGCCGCCGCTGCCTCGTCCGGGGTCTCGTCCCATGCGGCCGCATCCCCCTCCACCACCTTCCAGGCCGTGGCCTCCCGCTTGCGCAGCACCGCCACAAAGGCCCCCTCGGTCCGGTGCAAATGCGGCCAGACCCGGCGCATACGGGCAAAGTCCGCCGGGTAGCGGGCGGCCAACTCTGGCGGCAGCGGCGCCCCCTCGATGCTCGGCGCCGACAGCACCTCGGCGGCCTGCCCTTGCCGCCGCATGAAGGCGGCCAGCACCTCCTCGTTCTCGATCAGACTCAGGGAGCAGGTCGAGTACACCAGCACCCCGCCGGGCCGCAGCATGTGGAAGGCCGCCCTCAGCAGGCCCTTCTGCTGCTCGGCCTTATGGCCGGCCTCCTCGGGCGACCAATAGCTCAACATTCGGGTGTCCTTGCACAATACCCCGTCGCCACTGCAGGGGGCGTCGAGCAGGACCCGGTCGAAATAATTATGGAAACAGCGGGCCAGCAGCACCCCTGGCGCCTTGGTCAGCACCGCGTTGCCCGCCCCGCAGCGCTCCAGATTGCCCACCAGCGCCGGCAGCCGGCTGGCGGCCGGCTCGTTGGCCACCAGGAGCCCGGTGTTGCCCAGGCGGGCGGCGATCTGGGTGGCCTTGCCCCCCGGCGCAGCGGCCAGGTCCAGCACCCGCTCGCCCGGCTGCGGGTCCAGCGCCTCCACCGCCAGCGAGGGGGCCTTGGCCTGGAGATAAAAAGCCCCCAGGGCGTGTTCGAGGGTGCATCCCAGGCGGCGCTCCGAATCGGCCAGCACAAAGCTCTGCCCACACCAGGGCACAGCCTCGGCCCGCGTCTCCAGCCACTGGCGCAGGGCCGCCGGCTGGGGTCGTAGCGGGTTGAGCCGCAGGGCCGGGGGCGGCTCTTGGAGGGCAACACGGCGGAATTCGGCCCGCTGCCCGGCCTCGGGCAGCAACTGCTCCAGATGGCCCAGCAGGGCCTCCAGGCGTATCCCTTCCGCAGGGGTGAGCGTTTCTTTGCGCATTCTGCCGCTTATGGTTTAATTCATCTGCGATGATCGTACAGCCCTCAAATTCTAGGCCCCGCGCGCAGCTCCAGCAAGAACATCCGGGATTCTCCTCGGCCTTCGTCGTCAGCGACCTGCACCTGGGCTCCCCCTACTGCCACCACCGCCCCTTTCTGGATTGGCTGGCCTCGCTGCCGCCGGCGGTGCCCCTGATCCTCAACGGCGACATCATCGACGATCCCCGCGATCCCCTCGGCCCCGAGCACCAGGGGGTGCTCCAGCGCCTGATCGACGAGTCCCTCCGGCGCCCCCTGATCTGGGTCCACGGCAACCACGACGAAACCCTGAACCTGGCCCACACCGGGCAGATCCGGTTCGCCCGCCACTGGGCCATTGGCCGTCGCCTGCTCATCGTCCACGGCGACGACCTCGACGAGGTCATGCCCCGGCACCGGCTCTTCAAGGTGGTCTTCAAGGCCCTGCACCGCCTGCGCATCAAGCTGGGATGTCCCGACGTCCACGTGGCCCAGTATGCCAAGCGGTGGGGGCTGCTCTACCGGGTCCTTAACCGGCACGTGGCCAACAAGGCCCTGCGGGCGGCCAGGATTCACGGCTTCCACGCCGTTACCTGCGGCCACACCCATGCGGCCATGGACCTGCGCGAAGGAGAGGCGCGGTATCTCAACACCGGAGCCTGGACCGAGGCCCCCCACCACTTTATCGCAGTTACCCCCGAAGAGATCCGGCTGTGCGTGTACCCGGACGGGGTTTCCTGAGCCGCTGGGCCCGGCTCCTGGTGTGCCTGCTACCGGCCAAGGCCGGGGCCCAGGCCGAACTCCCCTGGCCCCTCGAACTGGACCGCGCCCTCTCCTCCACCTTTGGCGAGACCCGCCCCGCCGCCTTCCACGCCGGCATCGACCTGAAAACCCAGGGCAAGACCGGCTTCCCCGTCCGCGCCCCGGCCCCCGGGTACGTCCTGCGGGCCCGCACCTCGCCCTGGGGCTTTGGCCGCTCCCTCTACCAGAAGCTGCCCGACGGCCGCATCCTGGTTTACGCCCATCTCCAGGGTTTCGCCGCCCCCATCGCCCAAAGGATCAGCCAGGCCCAGCGGGCCAGGCAGACCTACACCGTGGACCTCGAATTCCCGCCCGGCGAGATCCCCCTCGCCCAGGGCCAGGTGATCGCCTGGACCGGGGACAGCGGCATCGGCCCTCCCCACCTGCACCTGGAGGTGCGCGACGCCGACAACGTCCCCCTCAATCCCCTGCGCGAGGGCTTCCGCGTCGCCGATACCCGGCCACCGGTCTTCGAGCGCCTTGCCCTGACCCCGGTGGGCATAGAGAGCCGGGTCGATGGGGGCCACTTGCCCCTCTGCATCGCCCTTAAGGACGGGGAGGCGACCGCCGTCCCCCTGGTCAGCGGCCGTTTCGGGGTCAGCGCCCAGCTCTACGACCTGGCCGACGCGGCGGCCAACCAACTGGCCCCCTACCGCGTCGGCCTCGAAGTGGACGGCCGGCCCCTGGTGGCCGCCACTTACGGCCGGGTCGCCTACACCGAGGGCCACCAAGTCTTCCTCGACCGCGCCCGCCTCGAATTCCCCGGCGGCAGCGGGGTCTTCTTCAACCTCTTCCGCCTGGAGGGCAACCGCCTCGAATTCTACGACCTGCCCCCCGGCACCGACGGCCTGCTCCGTTGCGGCCCGGCCCAGGGCCAACTGGGCCCCGGCCTCCACACCCTGGTGCTGACCGCCGAGGATGTGGCCGGCAATCAGGCCCAGGCCCGGCTCCAAGTGAAGGTTGCCGAGCCGCCCCCGGTCCACTGCCGCTCCTGGTACGAGGGCGAAACCAGCGAGGCCGCCTTCACCCTCGACTACCTGGCCTTCCCCGACTTCGCCGAGGTGCGGGCAAGAGCCGACCGCCCCCTATCCCTTGCCCCGCCCCTGGTGCTGGCCGACGCCCAGCGCCTCGACACCCTCGATCTGGAGCAGATTGGCCCGCGGGAATTCCGCGCCAGCCTGCCCCTGACCGCCGCCGGCCCCCTGACCCTCCGCCTGGCCGGCCGGTCTTCCCCGGTCCTGGCACTGAGCCAGGCGCCGGTGACCCCCGCCGAGGAGACCCTGGTCGAGTGGGGCGGGGGCGAAGCCTGGCTGCGCGTCCCGGCCGGCGCCGCCTATGCCCCCTTATTCCCCCAGGCCCGTCGCTTTGACCCGCCCGCCGCCGAGGGACTGATCCCCGCCGGGATCGGCTACGAGTTCCTGCCCGCCGGGCAGAGCTTTGACCACCTGGTGGAGATCGGCCTGCGCTACGGTCCGGAGGTGAAAGATTCCGGGAAGCTGGGCCTGTACCAGGAGCAGAGCAAGGGGAAGTGGGCCTTTGTGGACCGCCAGCTCGATACGGAAAACCGCCTGGTCAGCGGCAAGGTGCGGCGGCTTTTGCGCTTTGCTCTCTTCAGCGATAGCCGTTCCCCTGTCCTCAGCTCCTTACAACCAGCAGCCGGCAGCACCATCGCGGAGCGGCAGCCCCTGCTGCGCGCCGGGGTTGACGATATCGGCTCGGGGATAGGCAGGGAGGAGGACCTGGACCTGCGCCTCGACGGACAGAGGCTCATCGCCGAGTACGACCCTGAGGCCGGCACCCTCAGCGCCAGGCCCGAAGCCCCGCTCAAACCAGGGGGGCACCTGCTGGAGGTAGAGGTCCGCGACCAGAGCGGCAACCAGGCCAGGGCCAGGGCCGAGTTTTCGGTCAGGTAGCCTTGGGGGGGGAGAAAAGCGGGGCGAGGCGGCCGCGCAGGAAGGCAAAGGCTTCCGCAGGGGTGTCGGCCCAGGACATCAATTCCAGGTCCTGGGGATCGATGGTGCCCCAGCGCTCCAGGGCAGAGAGATCGATCACCTCCTCCCAGAAGGACCGGCCGTAGATGAGCACGGGTATGCGCCGGCCGCGGCCGGTCTGGATGAGGGTCAGCACCTCGGCCAGCTCGTCGAGGGTGCCGAAGCCGCCGGGAAAGACCACCAGGGCGCAGGCCAGGTGCACGAACCAAAGCTTGCGCATGAAGAAGTAGTGGAACTCCAGGTTCAGGGCCTCGGTTATATATGAGTTGGGCCGCTGCTCGCGCGGCAGACTGATATTGAGCCCCACCGAGCGGCCCCCGGCCTCGGCCGCCCCCCGGTTGGCCGCCTCCATGATCCCCGGTCCACCGCCCGAGCACAGCACAAAGGGCTCCTGGCCCAGTTCGAGGGACCAGGCGGTCAGGAGCTGGGCCAGCCGGCGGGCGTCCTCGTAGTAGGCCGAGAGTTTGAGGCCGGCTTCCAGGCGTCCCAACTCCTCCGCCCCGGCCCGGCGCTGGCGGGCCTGCTCCAGGGCGCGCTCGGCGTCCTCGCGGGAGGAGGCGCGGGCCGAACCGAAGAAGACCACCACTCTTTTGACCTGTTCCCGCTGGAAGCGCTCCTCCGGCTCCAGGTACTCGGCCAGGATGCGCAAGGCGCGGGCCCGGGGGCTGGTGAGAAACTCGATATTGCGGTAAGCTTTGGTGGGCATGGCTCAATTGCCCACCCCGGCCAGGGTCTCTTGCAGCCGGCCTGCCAACTGCACCAGGGCCCGGCTGGCGGGGGCCTCGGGGTGGGCCTTCACCATGGGGGTGCCGGCGTCGGCGCAGGCCCGCAGGCGCGGGTCGAGGGGGATCTGCCCCAGGAGCGGGGTGCCAAAGCTCCGGGCCAGTTCCTCGCCGCCTTCCCCAAAAAGGGCGCTGGTGTGTTGGCAGTCGGGGCAGGTGAAGGCGCTCATGTTCTCGATGATGCCCAAGAGCGGCACCCCGGCCTGGCGGAACATCCCCACCCCGCGGCGCACGTCCTCGATGGCCAGGGCCGAAGGGGTGGTGACGATGGCCGCCCCGGTCAGCGGGGCGCTCTGGGTCAGGGTGATCTGCACGTCCCCGGTGCCCGGAGGCAGGTCCAGGACCAGCAGGTCGAGGCTGCCCCATTCGACCTGGAAGAGGAACTGGTTGATCATCTTGGCCAGCATCGGCCCCCGCCAGATGACAGGGGCGCCCCGGTCGATGAGCAGCCCCATCGAGATCACCTTGAGGCCGTGGGCTGCGCCGGGCCGCAGCATCCCCGCGGGCGAAACCGTGGGCTTCTCGCTCAGACCCAGGATGCCGGGGATGTTGGGACCGTAGATGTCGGCGTCCATCAGCCCCACCGACAGCCCCTGGCCGGCCAGGGCCACCGCCAGGTTGGCGCTGAGGGTGGACTTGCCCACGCCGCCTTTGCCGCTGGAGATGGCCAGCAGCCCGGCGACCCCGGGGATGGAGGTGCGTTCTTGGACCTGGTTACTGTTCATGCGGACCTCGGTTGGGGATGGGCTTTTCAATATCCGCTAGGAAGGATGGACGTGCAAGAAAATCGCGCGAGGGCCAAAACCATGTTGCTCTGCTCCCTGCTGACCGTCCTGCTCCTGGCCGGCTGCACCAACGTGTCCCAGATGCAGCAGAAGTACGTGGCCGGCGATCTGGGCCAACTAGACAACCTCATCGAGATCGTCGCCCGCCACGACTATCCGTACGCCACCCGCAGAAGCGCCGCCCGCGCCCTGGGCCAGCTCGGCAATCCCAAGGCCGTGCCGGCCCTGATCGGGGTGCTGGGCGAGTACGACCAGCGCACCACCCTCAAGGAGGAATCCCTGCGCGCCCTGGGCGCCCTCGGCGACCCGGCGGCGGTGGAGCCCATCGGCCGACTGCTGGACCGCTCCCTCGACCAGGCTGGGGCCGAGCTGCGCCTGGCGGCGCTGCCGGTCCTTGGGCAGTTGGGCGGCACCCCGGCCGCCGCCATCCTGTTGCGGGCCCTGCGCTACTACGACTTGCTCATGCTGCGCGCCGAGTACGCCCAGCGGCGCGGGGTCTTCTCCGGCGAGGAGCAGCGGCTCTTTTTCGCCGCCGATTCGCTGGCAGCCGGGCGGCGGGGCGCCCCGATGCTGGGGGTCTTCGGCGAGGAGCAGATGCCCGCCACCAGCATGTTCGGCACCGATATGAACATGGGCATGATGGAGTTGCCCGACCCCACCCCCGAGGAGCGTACCCAGGCCCGCGCCGCCCTGCTGCGGGTGGGGCCGGCCGCGGTCCCGGCCATCGTCGAATGCCTGGCTACCCAGGACTTGAGCCCAGGGCTGCGCCAGGAGCTGCAAGAATTGCTCGCCCAGTTGCAGCCAGCCGCCCCCGACCCGGCGCAAACTGAAGCGCCACCGCCCCCCTCCGAATAGTTGACAAGAACTAGCCGCACTGCCTATTATAAACGCTCTTATCAGGGGGGCTCGGCCGGATTCGCGATGAACACAGACCTCGGTCTAATCCTCCACGGGTGGTCCTACGCCCGGGGCGAACTGCGAGTGCGCAAGATCGCCGGCGGCGACGGTCGGCCGCGGATTCAGATCCGCATGGACATGGGCCTGATGCAGTTGGAGTGGTCCGGCCGCCCGGACGGGGCCCGGCCCCGCGACAGCGTCTCCCTCCTCGACTACTTCCAATCCGAATGCCATCGCCGCCAGCGCCAGGGCCAGGCCGCTCCCCTCCTGCTTTCGCGCGCCGACTGCTGGGAGCTGGGTCAGGAGGCCATGCAGTACTACTGGCGCCGGCTCAGCTTCTTTGAATTAAAAGAATACCTGCGGGCCGAGGAGGACGCCACCCACAACCTCGACATCCTGGACCTGTGCCAGGAGTACGCCGAACACCCCGAGGACCGCCAGATCGCCCACCAGTATCGCGCCTTTGTCACCGCCCACCGAATCCAGGCCGGCGTGCTCTCCCTGCTGGAGGAACACGATCACCAGGGGGCTCTGCAACACCTGCGGACCGGTATCGGTAACCTCGAGGAGATCCTCTCCCGC
>Ga0194121_10005249_pt1 | contig 18102 bp, 15 predicted proteins | sample TA2MahCa50mmetaG_FD_148609 | JGI IMG/M metagenome (GOLD analysis project Ga0194121, IMG submission 148609) | Freshwater microbial communities from Lake Tanganyika, Tanzania - TA2015020 Mahale Deep Cast 50m | ecosystem: Environmental > Aquatic > Freshwater > Lake | place: Tanzania: Lake...
CCAGGTGATGCCAGGCGCTGGAATTCGGCAGCTTGGCGATGGCGGCGGTCAGGTGCTGCTTGGCGGTCGCCGTGTCACCGGCGAACAGGGCCGCCATGCCGCGATTGAATAGCACGGGAACCGTCGGCTCAAGCTTGTCCCAAGAAGCTCGCGCTTCGTCATGCCGGCCGCTGTGCCAGGCGAGCGCCGCCTTCTCGTTCTCCCATGCCGCCCGCCATTCCGTGGGTATCTCGGCATCATGAGCGCGAACATAGGCGTCGGCGGCGTCGAAGTGTTGCGCCAATCGGAGCGCGCCGAGGCCGATGAGCATTTGCGGATACTGCTTCTTCTGGGCCACGGTCTCGACCCAGGCGTTGAGTTCGCCCGCGGCAGCTTGGCGGCCAGCGCTCGGGCGCATCTGAGACAAATTCGGTTGCGTCAAGATGGCGTGAAAGTTGCGCACCAGCTGTGGGAAGTTGCCCACACTGAACGCCACCGCCACCAGCGATTCGTGATTGACGACGACGTGCGACCACTGCGGCGGCGCCTGACGACGCTTCGGCGCCTCGGCCGAATAGTACGCCAGCACCGCCTGGGCTTCATCCCATGCAAGCTTCGGATCGAGCGGCTGTACCGGGCCGACTTCGTAGGGAGTGACCTCGCTATCAAACGCGGTGATGCCGACCGCCTGAGCCTCTGTCATTTTTTGCAGATAACTTGCCAGCAGCTGGTTGAGGTCAGGCTGTACACTTGTTTCGTGCGACATGGCTAAACTCCCAAAGCGATACGTCTACTCGATATCTTACGCGCCGATGGAACGCCGAAACTGCATGAACTTGCGCGGCTCTCAACGTTTTCCTTAATGCGCACGAAATGCAGGTAAAACTCCGCAATGAATCAAGGTCGGCACGACAGGGCCCGCCGCCAATCCAGCCGCGACCAACCATGTGCGAAACTCAGCAGCACTGTACGCCCGTCCTTCGGTCAGGCAGAACAGAGCCGCCGAATACAAGGCGATTGGCATCGGTCCATCGAGCCCGTCATTAAGAAAAACATCGTGAATCAACAATCGACCGCCGGGCCTTAGCATGCCAGCGCATCGCTCGATTAACGCCCGGCACTCCGCCACGTCCCAGTCGTGCAGAATATTTGACAGCAACACGGCGTCGGCGCCTGCAGGCAACGGGTCGCGAAACATGTCGCCCGCTTGCGTCCGCAAACGCTCGCTGACGCCATACCGCTCCGCCATCTCCCGAGCGACCTTGAGAACTTCGGGCCGATCGACGACGATCACTTGAAGCTTCGGGTTGCGCTGGAGTAAGGCGATGCTGTAGATCCCCGTGCCGCCGCCGACATCGACAAGCAGACGCGCGTCATCCATCGGCACGCGTTCGGCCAAGATAGGGGCGACGTTCTTGGCTCGACCGGCGAGCGCCAACGTGAAGTGGCGAGCTGCCTCCTCGTCCTCCATCGCCGACGCCACGCCTTCACGATAGATGAAGGCAACGCCGGTGGCATGACCGGCGGGCCGATTGCTGCGCAAGCGTTCGACCATTTCGATGACGCCGGGGCTGTTCGCCGCCAGGCCGACGTAGTCGCCGACATCGAAAGCGCCACCCGGCACCAGGTGCTCCTGCGCGAGCGGTGTCAGCGCGAGCCGATTGGCCGCATCCATGGTCAACAGCCCGAACGAACGCAACGCCGTCGTCAGGACGATTGTTGGCCGTTCCTCGAGCGCAAGGGCTTTTCCGAGATCGCTCAGAGGCATCGGCGTCTGAGCCAAACGCCCAAACAGGTTGAAATGTGCCACCGCGGCGGTCAAGAGCTCTGTCGCGTAGCTGCCTCGAAAGATCTCGAAAATCGGCGTCGGATCGACGTTCGGCGCTGTCGTGGCGGAAAATATCATGACATCCTCCATCGTATTTTCAGAGCCGCAACCGTTAGGGAGTGGTTTCTCCGGACCGCTCCCTAACGGTCGCGGCTCGGACTCTCTACTTCCACGCCATCGACGAATCGACGGCACGCCGGCAAGGCATCGAGAAACCTCCGGCCGTACGGCTTCGTCACCATGCGCGGATCGAGGATCACTACCATGCCGTGGTCGTTCTTCGTGCGGATCAGCCGACCAAATCCTTGCTTCAACTTCAAGATCGCTTGTGGCAACGAGTAATCCGCAAACGCCTGGCCGCCGCGCTCGGTGATCGCTTCGCAGCGTGCCTCCACGATCGGCCGATCGGGCGGCACGAAAGGCAGCTTCGTGATAATCACATTCGACAGCGCTTCGCCCTGTACGTCCACGCCCTGCCAAAAGCTATCGACGCCGAATAGCACGGCTCTCGGCGTGGCGCGAAACGTCTCCAGCATGCGATTCGCCGGCGTGCCATCGCTCTGACTGATGAGCGTCAACTGGTGATCGGCAAACCAGTCGCGCAGATAGTTCGCCGTTCGTTGCATCGTCTGATTGCTCGTGAAAAGAACGAAAGCTCGGCCCTCCGACCGGAGCACGAATTCCTGAATCTTGGCGCAACTGGCTTCCTCGAAGGCCCGGACATCGCTGGTCGGATCGGGCATTTGCCGAAAGAGATGCAACTCCGCCTGGATCCGATAATCGAATGGACTGCCGAGCTGCAGCGTTGCATGATCAGGCGGGAACCCGTAGCGCTGCTGAAAGAAGTCGAACCCCTGCGAGCCGCCGACGCTGAGCGTCGCGCTCGTCAGAATCACCGACGGAATGCGCTCGAAGATTGTCTTGCGGAAGATGTCGGCAATCTCGATCGGAGCGCTGGCGAGTTGCAGTCGGTCGCCGCGTTCGCCCGAGCCTTCGATCCAATAGACCTGGCCGGAAAGCTGTTGCCCAAGCCAGGTGATCACACTCTCCGCCAGCGTCTCGCAGCGGTGCGAAACCGACTCGAGCTCGATCTGTTCGGCTTCGTCGGTGATCGCATCCGCGATGGCGTCGAGCCGGTCGGCGAGTTTGCGCAGTTCGACTGACAGCGTGTCGGCGACGATGGCCGTCCGGCGGACGCGAAACGAGTCGCTATTGGATTGCCGTTTGGCTTTTAGTTCCGCCTCGCGGCGCCAGTGGAGGATGCTGTCAAAGAACTGATGCGCGATGGTGCGCATGCGATGGACCTGCATCAGGTCAGCCGACTCGCCATGCAGGGTGAGCAATCCGATCGCCTTGCCGCGGCGTTCGTGGTAGAGCCGGTTGAGCAGCCAGTCGACCTGGCCGCGCGTAATCGACAGGCCGAAGTGCTCGGCGGCGACATCTTCCAGCGTGTGCGCTTCATCGAAGATCACCGCGTTGTATTTGGGCAGGATACCGACGTCCGGCCCCAAGGCGCGCAGGGCCAGATCGGCGAAGAATAGCGCGTGATTGACGACGAGCACCTTGGCCTTTTGGATGTCGGCGCGCGCCTTCCAGTAGAAGCAGTCCGCATAGGTCTTGCAGCGCCGGCCCATGCAGTTGCCGGAGTCGCTCTCGACAAGTTCCCAGACCGGGGCGAGCGGGCGAAATTCGAGATCGCTACGGCTGCCATCGTGCGTGACCTGCGACCATTCGAGCAACGTATCGAGTTGTTCGAGAGCGCCGCGTTCGGTCAGCAAGGACAGCCCGCGTTCGTGAGCGACCTTGAGTCGCCGCTTGCTGACGTAGTTGCCTCGGCCTTTCACCAAGAGCGCCGTGAATGGCTCGGGCATGACGCTCTGGAGGAAGGGGATGTCCTTGCGAATGAGCTGTTCTTGCAGGCTGATGGTGTGAGTCGAGATGACGACGCGCGATTCTTTGTCGGCTAGGGCGGCCTGGATGGCGGGAACGAGATAGGCGAAGCTCTTGCCGACGCCGGTGCCCGCTTCGATCATCAGGTGGCCCGGACCGGCCAGCGCCTCGGCCACCGCGTCGGCCATCTGCAGCTGCTCGGGCCGGGCTTCGTAGTTGGTCAAGCGCTGTGCGATCGCGCCGGCGGGCCCAAGGATGCTGCGGTGGGACATGCCTTCATTGTACGCGCAGGCAGCAGCGTCAATTACATACGGGACGGGCAAGTGCGTGCTTGAAGCGACGGATCATCTCCTGCTCCAGCCCGCAGTCGCGGCCACGGAAAATCCAGCTTGGCTCGAGGAAGGTCGCGTCGATGACCTCCGTTTGCCGTTCTACTGTGTTCTCACTGCGGAACACGGCGCCGCCGACGCTGGAGCGGATCGGCCGTGCCACGTCTTCCAGCTCCTTGCGAACGATGAACTCGACGATATAGCCGCCGTGATCGGCCGGCGCGCGATCGGCCGGCTGAAGCTTGATTGTCACGCGATGGCGATACGACTGCAACGTGGAGAGCAGCCGATCGTACATATCGGGGCTTCCCGGCTTCAACAGCAGACCGATCCCCGGCGACGTGCGCGGCACCGCTTCGATATCGCCGCTATACAAATTGGCCTCGGCGATTTCGAAGCCGTAGTCGAACAACACCTCAAGCGCGGCCTCATAGAGACGGCGATATTGATCCTTCGGCCATGGAATGAGATCGGGATTGCGATACTGAATCGGCTGTTGCGTCAATGGAATGACGGGCGGCGCGTCAAACGCCGTGTTCAGATTCTGGCATCCCAGCGCCAATATCGGCGCCCAGGCCACCAGCGCGATTCGCAGCAACCGCTTCATGCATTCACTCCATCAGGAATGGCGAGGGTTATGCCAAGCGTCGCGGATATTGCAAGAGCAAAAAACTCTGATAAGCAGCCGGGGAGAGAGGGATATGGGGAGAAAGAGAGAATGGGAGAAAGGGAGAATGAGGACGAATGCGGCCCGCACCCGCGCTCCCCTTCTCCTTCACGCCGCTAGCCTTTGTTCCAGGCCCATGACTTTGGCGACGAAGCCGAACAATTCTTCCTCGAAGCGTTCGAGCCGAAACTGCAGGGCGTGTTTGCGAAGCCGCTGCGGGTCGAAGGCGGCGCGATGCTGTTCGAACGATTCCATCGCCGACGCAAGGCAATCGATTGTTTGCTCATCGAACCACATGCCCGTGGCGTCGGGCCTGGGCCAGGGGACGACGGTCTCGGTCGCGCCGCCTTTGCCGAACGCGATCACCGGAGTTCCGCACGCCTGGGCCTCGACGGGGACGATGCCGAAGTCTTCCTCGCCGGGAAACAGCAACGCAGCGCACCGGCGAAGGTGGTCGCGCAACACCTCGTCGGGCTGCCAGCCGAGGAACTCGATGTTGGCGTCGGCGAGCGCTCGCAGCTTGCTCTCGTCCTGGCCCGAGCCGATGACCACGAGCTTTCGGCCCAGCTTCTTGCACGCTTCGATGGCCAGGTCAAGCCGTTTATAGGGTGCGAACGCGGAAAGAATGAGATAGTAATTTTCACGTACGACATCGGCCGGGCAGTAAAAATGCGTATCGGCCGGCGGATGGATGACCACGGCGTCTCGGTCGTAGCAGTCGCGAATGCGCTGGCGGACGACATGACTGTTGGCGATGAAATGGGAGACTCGGTCGGCGCTGCGGCGGTCCCAGTCGCGCAAGCGCGCCAGCACGAGGTTCGCCAGCCAGCGTTTCGGCCAACCCCAGCCGCGCTCGTCGAAATACGACTCTTGCATGTGCCAGGCGTAACGCATCGGCGTATGGCAGTAGCAAAAATGCAGCGCCCCCTCCGGCGGCGTTACCCCCTTGGCCACGCAATGGCTCGAACTGATCACGGCATCGCACGTCGGCAGCGTCCAGCCGACGGCCCACGGCATGAACGGCAACAAGTAGCGATAGTATGAATGCACCCATGGCAGCTTGTTGAGGATGCTCGTGACGATGGGCCGATCCTCGATAGTCTTGCTGCACGAGCCAGGCTTGTGAATGAGCGTATAGAGCGGCGCAGTCGGCCAGCGCCGGCACAGCGATTCGAGCACCTTTTCGCCGCCGCGCATGCCGGTGAGCCAATCGTGAATCAGAATGACATTGAGTGAGCCGACATCCATGCCGATTCCCCGTCTTCGTTTAGCGCTCGCGTGGCGCTATCGGTTCGTTGTCGCCCCAGTCTACCGCCGCCTCTGATTTGCGCATAGACGAAATTCAGAACGCACCATCCGAGCGCGAAGCCGCAAGCGGCGGAGTTTTTTTGTTGCATTCTCGCGCCGTCCGGATTGAATATCCATACCCCCACGTGCACCCTTCATCACAGGAGCAGCATCATGCGACGAATTCTCTGCATCGCCTTGACCCTCGCGCTTACCCCGTTTGCCTACGCCGGCGACGCCGTCATGCCGTTCAACGGCAAAGACCTCGCCGGCTGGAAACTCCGCGGCGACGCCAAGAAAAACAAATGGCAAGTCGGCGTCGCCGGCGTCAACGACAAGGGCGCTCTCACGTTCAAAGAAGGTTCTGGCGAGCTTGTCAATACGGGCAATGGCGGCATCGATATCTACACCGAACGATCCTTCGCCGACTGCCTCGTCGAAATCGAAGTGATGGTCCCGAAAGGCTCCAACTCCGGCATCTATCTCATGGGCCGATATGAAATCCAAATCCTCGATAGCTTCGGCCGAAAACAACTCGGCATGGGTGACATGGGCGCGATCTACAGCGTCGCCATCCCTAAGCTGAATGCTTGCCTCAAGCCCGGCGATTGGCAGAAATACGTAATTGACTTCCAGGCCCCGCGCTTCGACGGCACTAAAAAGACGGCCAACGCCATCTTCAAAAAGGTCCTACTCAACGACAAAGTGATCCACGAAAACGCCGAGGTCCTCAAGGGCGCGACCGGCGGCTCGCTGGGCGGCGAAGTCCCGGCCGGCCCGTTGATGTTGCAAGGCGATCATGGCCCCGTGGCGTTTCGCAACATCAAGATCACGCCGAAGAAATAGCTATCCCGCCGCGCCGCCGGACACACATGCGCCAGGCTGACGGCGTAAGCGGCACTCGGTACCGAGTACCGCTTACGCCGTCCACGGCACTCATTCACCGTACTCGGCGGAGCGAGAAAGCTTCGCTAATGCCTCAGGCTCTGAGGTGAGTTCAATCCGCGACCGGTTCGGAGCCTTCGCGCAGGCCTTTGAACAGGCGGCGCTGGATGCTGGCGTTGTACGGGGTCCACGCACTCGTCGCGTTCTTGTCCTCGCGGATGTCGCGCAGGAACGAGTGCAGCTTGGCGTCGAGGTTGTCTATGTAATGTAGCGCGATCGCTTCCGGCGTCATCGGCAAGCGCGGGCTGCCGAACTCGTAGCTGCCGTGATGGCTGACGATGAGGTGCTTGAGTCGAAGCAACAGTTCCCGCGGGAACGGTTCACCGGTCAGGTCGGGGACGCGCTGGACTTTCTCCGTCAACATCTCGACGCCCAGGTCGATATGGCCGACGAGTTGGCCTTCGTCGGTGTAGCCGAAGACGGTATCGGCGGAGAGTTCGCGCGTCTTGCCGATGTCGTGCAGAAAGACGCCCATCATCAACACCTCGCGGTTGAGAGCGGGATAGAGCGGCGCAATGCGGTCGGCGACGTCGAGCATGGTGACGACGTGGTCCAGCAGGCCGCCGATGTAGGCATGGTGATTGCGAATCCCGGCGGGAACCCGGCAGAAGGCGTTGACGAAGTCATCGTCGATAAAGAAGCACTCGGCCAATGCTCGCAGATGCGGATCACCGAGTTTGAGTAGATGCTGCTTGAGGCGCTCGTAGAGCTTGTGGATGTCCTGCTCGACGCGAGGCACGAACTCCTCCAGCGCGAGTTTGCTCGGGTCGGCCTTGTCGAACTGCGTGAAGACCACCTGAAGCGTGCCCTGGAAGAGCTGTACTTTGCCCTTGATGCGCAAGAAGTCGCCTTCGTCAAAGGAGCGGAACTGGGGCTCGTTGGCATTCCAGAGCCGGGCGGTAATGGCCCCCGTGCGGTCCCGCAATTCGACCTGCAGGAAGAAGCTGCCGTTGCGATTGGTGCGGAGCTGCTTGTCGGCAATCAAGTAGACTTCGTCGATCGATTCGCCGTCGGTCAAGAGTTGCACAGCGCGTCGCGGCATGGATTCCTCGCCAAGAAGATGGCATTGTTGTATGGGCGCGTGCCGCTTGCGGCTTCGCGCTCGCTTGGCGTCATGCGAGCGCGAAGCCGCAAGCGGTTACTTCCCGCGCAGCCGTTTGATGTTCTCACTCGCCTTGGCAGCGATCGGCGTGCCTTCGTAGTTCTTGGCGAGCAGCGTCCAGGCTTCGATGGCCTTGGCGGTTTGGCCGAAGCGTTCCAGCGCTTTGGCCTGCGCGGAGACCGATTTGACCTCGTCTTCGGCGCCTTGGATTTCGACGGCGTCGAGCAGCCTGGGCGACTTCAACACTCTTTCGAGCGCCAGTTTAGCCTGCTTGCTGCCCCATCGCTGCGCGGCGCCTTGAAGTAGCGCGACGCCATGCCATATACGGTCGGGCTTCGCAAGCTCCGCCTCGGCCGTTTCGAGGAACCGGGTGGAATGATTGTTGGCGCTAGGGCCTTCGTCCGGCGCGATCGCCAGCTTCGGGTACGCCTTGCGATCGTCGCGGCGTCGTTTCAGATCGTCAGCGAGCCAGGCGTGAATGTCGCTGACGACATTCGCCGGCGGAATGACATGCCCCATCTTTGGTACAATCCAGACCTTGGAGCGAATACCGATCTCTTGAAACCATGGCCCCATGTAGGCTTCATTCTCCTTGCGATTGAAGTCCGTCTCACCCGTGACGAACGCGACCGAGAGACGATCCGCAATGCGATGGCGCAGATACGTCGGCCCGGCAATCGGGTTGGTCCCGCACAGCGGAATGACGCCGCCGAAATACTCGGGCAGTGCGAAGCCGATGGCGCAGGCCATGCGGCCGCCGCCGGAGAAGCCCGTGAGGTACGTGACATCTGGATCGATCGTAAAGTGTCGGCGGACGTCGTCGAGCACATCGAGGATGATGCGCGTGCGTTGCCCGGGCGGTATGCTGTTGCCCGCGCCGAGCGGGGCCGCGAAGAAAACGCCTTCCTTCTCGCAGTACGGTTGCCAGTTCTTCCAACCCTGCTGTCCGTCGCCGGCAGAGATGAAGAGCACCAGCGAAGCCGGCTGATCTTTCTTGTACGACTTCGGCACGAAGAGCTGGTACTTCTGCTTGGTCGAATCGTAGCCGGCCGGCAACTTGGCGGCGCCTTTGCCAAAGCCGCTGACGGCGAACTCCCAGTCAAGTCTGGTCGGTGCGGTGACTTTGCGCTCAACCAGCTGCGCGTCGGCGCTGGCGACGATTCCGAGCGAGAAAATAGTTCCAACGACAAGCCGCACCATCGTGCGTCTCCGTGGTGCAGGCGGCCCGCCTGCACGGGACTTCTTGGGTGCAGGCCGCTCGCCTGCACTACGGTGTCAATGTATGTCCTGGGTGTCGGCATGGTTTGCCCAGCTTCTCGCGTAAATCTCGCTGGCTGGCCTAAATTGCCGAAACTCGCAGGGCCGATTTGCTGATGGAATAGATACGCGAGTCAGCGAAAAAACCATGCGCAAGGAGGCAAGCATGTTCGCAGCCGTGGCGTCCGTCGTCGTCTGCACTTTCTTGACCGGTGGAGGAAAAAAAGAATACGACGGCGGCGTTCTTTGCCAGCCTGCGTATGTCATGGACGACGCGCTCCGCGGACCGTGCAAGCGCTATGCGCCACAGCCAGGCGACATCTTTCTCTCAACGGACCGATCGTGGATCATTAACGCCGGACATCGCCTCGCCTGGAGCGGCCAGCCGAACCATTCGGGCATCGTCGTGCTGCGTCGCGACGGCACGCCGGCCCTGCTCGAAGGCGGCCCCTTTAATGGCATCAAGATCGAGATCGTCGACATCAAGAGCAGCTTTGACAAGCACGACGAGCGCACCGAGAAAGTCTGGATCCGCGCTCGCAAGGTTCCACTAACAAAACTGCAATCCGAACAGCTCACCGAATGGGCGGAACGTCAAGACGGCAAGGCGTTCGCCGTCCGGCGCATGCTGCGTCAGATGACGCCCTTCCGCACGCGTGGCCCGTTGCGCACGTTCGTGATGGGAACGCCCAACGGCGAACGCGATCGCTATTTCTGCGCCGAACTCGTGATGGAGACGTGCGTGCACATCGGCCTTTTGTCGGCAGAAACGACGAGGCCGTCGGCGACCTATCCGGAAGACATCTTCTACGACAAATCGAAGAACCGCTATCTGAACGAGAACTTTACGCTCGCCGGCGGCTGGGAACCGCCGGCCCGCTGGTTGCCCGCTGCCCCGGTGCCTGCGGGAAAGTGAGTCGTTGCATTGATTGTCGACCAGGCACATCGCGGACAAACGGCTTTCGTCAGTCATCGTGACGAGTCTTCGATGGATGCCCAACGCCCACTTGATCTTGGGCGAATCGGAATGCCGCTGCCTCGGCGGACTGCCAATCTCCTGCGTTGGCCATGGTGACGATCTTGGAAAATGCTCTCTGCTCCGCGTCTGATAGCTTGCCGTCGCGCGCCAATCCGTCGATCCGTTTTTCCACTTCCCGGAGCCGATTGGTGTCCTTGGTGTTGCAGGCGGCGTAGAGCAACTTCATAGTCTGCAACGCTTCCGGACTGGTGACAGCCGGGTATTGGCGACAGCCCGGCCACCAAACAACCGTGACAAGGATTGCCAGCACTCCCAATGCGCTGAGGAGCCACCCGAGGTTTTGCGATTTTCCCTCGACTGCGTTTTCGACGTTAGTATTCACCTGGCACATCTCCCAGATTGATGCTGGACAAGGCGGCCCACGTGTTCAGGTTGATCGATAAGGAGATAAACCGGACGCCTCCGTCACCGAAGAGCACGTGACCTCCCTGCCACGGAGCATACATCTGGCACACATGACACGTCGGAAAACTCGGCGGATGGACGATTCCCGGCTCAAGGGCGGCGGGCCCGCTGTGACAGAGTACGAGCGTCGCGGCTCGATCGCACACGGTAAACGGATACCGATTCGGATCGATCGGGCACGCTTCGGCGCCGGGTACGACGCCGACCCAGGTCTTCGCACTAATTGTCGTGTGCTCTCCGATGAACACGGTGTTGCTCAAGCCGTCGGTAACCTGCGCTTCCTTCACTCTCGAATTGCGATAAAACGGGCCGATGCCCCTTAGGCCCGAAAACTCCGCGAGGTTGTACGCCCATGTTTCGTCCTGTCCGTTGTTGGCCACATAGTGGCTGATGGCGAACTCTGCCAGCACCGTGCCGCTGCTGTTCTTAACCAGCATCGTCGGACCTTGATTGGGGGCCGCCGGGTTGATGAAAACGGGCAAAACCGTCTTGACGGCGACGGAGTTCGCTGGGTCCCAACAGGCCAAGTCGCGCCGAAGCTGGCGCGCTAGCGGTTCCTGTTCGAGAAAGGGCAAAATGAACGAGCCCCACGCCCAACCAGGGGCGGTATCAACAGTAGGCGCCGGTTGGCCCGGCATGCCAGCTTGATAGCCCGGCGGAAACACCTTGTAGGTGTCGTGATAGGCGTGCAAGGCAATGCCGATTTGCTTGAGGTTGTTCGTGCTCTGAAGTTTCGCAGCTGCTTCACGAACCTTCTGTACTGCCGGGAGCAAAAGGCCAATCATCATGGCAATAATCGCGATCACCACGAGTAGCTCAATTAACGTAAACCCGCGTCGAGACCGGATGGTATCGGTTGCTTTGCGCATGACGACGTTCCTACATAGGCATGGTGAAAGATCGTGTTAGGGATGACTAATTGTATGGTTAGATAAATCGAAGTCAACAGTCTACTGCACGATATTACGGATATTTTTTTTCAACGAAAGAATGAAGTTTGAGACATGCCGGTTGCACTGAAACCTGCTCGACACTCTCCGTAACGACCGCTACGCTGGCGATGAATATCTCGGCGACGAGCAATCGCCCATGAGGGGTGCGAGAACATTGCCGGCACGCGTCTTATTCCCGATAACAGTCCACTCTCGGCGGGCCTTGCCCGGGTCTCTACAATGAAAGAAACGAAGGCAAGCGCGGCGTCATGAGGGCGTCGTCGCAGGCCGAATCCAAAGGATGATTGCGTATGACCGACATGCCGGCTCCGTTTCGCTTCGATCCGAAAGCCCAGCGAGGCAACTACGCTCGCCAACGGCAGATGACGCTCGCCGATCTCCTCATGGAGAATCGCATCATCTTCCTCGGCGCCTCGCCGGAATATTTTGACGGCCAGGGCGAAGGCCCTATCACGGACATCTTGGCCAGCTTGATCATTCAACGGCTGCTCTACTTGCAGTACGAGAACAAGAACCAAGAAATCCACATGTACATCAACAGCCCGGGCGGCTCCGTGTCGTCCACGCTGGCGATCTATGACACAATGCAGTTTCTTGAATGCCCGATTGCAACGTACTGCATCGGCAGCGCGGCGTCAGGCGCAGCCATCCTTCTTGCGGCCGGCTCCAAGGGGAAACGCTACGCTCTGCCCAACTCCAAAATCATGATCCATCAGCCGTGGGGCCAGGTCTACGGCCAAATCACCGACATGGAAATCCAGGCCAACGAGATCACCAAGGATCGCCAACGATTGAACGAGATTCTCGCCCGCCACACGAATCAATCCGTTGAGCGCATCGCTCAGGAGACGGAACGCGATCACTACTATTCGGCGATGGAAGCGAAGGAGTTTGGCCTGGTCGACGAGGTGGTGCAGAAGAAATAGCGACGTTTACGCTTGGCTGGTTTACGTCTAGCGCTTGCGCGGCGCCTGGCGAGCGCTAAACGTAAACACGAGAACACATTCCCTCAACTTGTCTCCCCCGGTTTGCCGATCTTGACATGGGAATCCGGGGGACTCGGAGAAACCGATGCCTCTGATTCCGTATGTCGTCGAAGGCGGTGGCCGTGAAGAACGGGTTTTTGACATCTATAGCCGACTGCTGAGAGATCGCATCATCTTTCTGCAAGGCGAGGTCAACGATGATTCGGCGAGCCTGATCGTTGCCCAGATGCTCTACCTGCAATTCGACCAACCAAAGACGACAATAAACTTGTACATCAATAGCCCAGGTGGGTCGGTGACGGCGGGATTGAGCATCTACGACACGATGCAATACCTGACCTGCGACGTCGCAACGTACTGCATCGGCCAGGCCGCCAGCATGGGCGCGGTGCTCCTGTGTGCTGGCACGAAGGGGAAGCGGAACACGCTCCCCAATTCGCGCATCATGATCCATCAACCCTTGGGTGGCATGCGCGGCAGCACAACGGAAATCTTGATCCGTTTGAAAGAGAACCAGCGGCTCAAGAAGGTGCTCAACGAAATCCTCATGAAGCACACGGGAAAGTCAGTCGAGCAGATCGAGCGCGACTGCGACCGCGACAACTTCATGTCGGCACAAGAGGCGAAGGATTACGGCCTGGTTGACAGCGTGCTCGAACGTTTGCCGATGCCGACGTAATCGTGAACCTACTTTCTGAGCCTGAAGCGTAAGCGAAGGTTGGTTCGACCATCGCTTACGCTTCAGGCTCTGAGAATACCCGTGAACATGCCGGCACGATGCCCTGGTCTTTGGCTGCTCCTCTTGCTCTCGGCATTGTGTACGTCCACGGGTTGTCGTAATAAGACCGATGTTCTCGAAATCGAATTGCGCACACGCGAACAGCTCTATCGCGATCTCCACGACGATTACAAACGCTCCGAATCTCGCATCACGGCCTTGCAAATGGAGGTCGAGGCACTGCGCAAAGGCAGCAAGATCACACCAGAACAGGCGGCTGCAACCTATGGATTGAAACGAATCGTTCTAGGCCGATCGACGGGCGGCGTCGACAACGACGGCATCCCCGGCGATGAGGCGCTCCAAGTCGTCGTCGAGCCTCGCGATTACGACGATCACTCAATCAAGGCCCCGGGTGTTTTGCAGATCAGCGTGATGGAGATCACGCCGCAGGGAGTGAAGACGCCGTTATCGACATGGGATATCTCGGGGGAGGCGCTGCGGCAAAGTTGGAAGCAGGGGCTGTTGAGCACGGGCTACAGCGTGACGTTGCCGTGGAAGCATTTGCCGGTGCAGGAACAGTTGCGTGTCGTGGTGCGCTTTGTGACGCCGGATCAACGAAGGTATGAAGCGGATCGGGACATCAAGGTGCGCTTGGTTCCTGGCGCGGAGATGAAGCGCGCCGATCCGCCGAACATGCCGCCGCCGTCGATGCCCCCGCTGCCGGAGACAGGTCCGACGCTCTTGCCTGCCGGACGCACAACAACGGCGCCGCACACGGCGGGTTGGCGGCCCGTCGAAGGCGAGCGTCCAGTGACGATCGGTCGGCCGACGCCGCTGCCGTGATGCCTGCATCCTCGTTTAGCGTGACCCAGCGCCGAGCGAGCGCTAAACGCAAGCCAGGTTGAAACCGGGCTTGACAAATCCCCATCCTTTTGGCGATGCTGGTAGTAGGTCCGTATGTGCGCTGTGACAGGCGCAAGGAAAGTCGCCGCTCTCGCGCAATTATCCGCGCGACGTAACGTTGTCCTGACGAGAGAGTGTCCAGCGCTCCGCGGCCCATCGCCCGATGCGGAATGCATGTGGGACGATTCGGGTCTGGTATAATGGAGTGGGCCTGATCCGGCGCCCGAGAGGGATCTCGGCGCATTGCCGTGTGCTATTGTTGATCAACACACACACTTGCCACTTTCTTTGCACCGAGCTGCACGGCAGACTTGCCACGCCGCCAAGCGCAGGATGGGCCCAGCGAACGACCAGCGGATTTCTTTCACCTTTTTTCATTCGATCTTTGTCAACGCAAACAGGCATTACGCCAAAAAAACGATGCCGGCCTGGCATCGCACTAGGGGAGGTATGCACCATGCCCGCGACTGGAAAAGACATTCTGAATATTATTCGCGAACAAAGCGATCTCAGCGATTACCGCAAGGTTCACTGGGAAGGCAGCTTCGAGGAGTACATGGAGATCGTGCGCGAACAGCCGGAGGTGACGCGCACCGCCTACCAGCGCCTATACGACATGATCCTGTCGCACGGCGTCGACGAGCGGCAGGAAAACAAGGAGAAGATCACTCGCTACCGGTTTTTCACCGAATTCGGCGACAAGATCAACGACGCCGTCTACGGCCTTGACCGCATCCTCATGCAGCTGGTCAACGCCTTCAAGTCGGCGGCGCACGAGTACGGCACCGAACGCCGTGTGCTGCTTCTTCACGGCCCCGTCGGGTCGTCGAAAAGCACCATCGCGCGTCTGCTCAAGCGCGGGCTCGAAGAGTATTCGCGCACCGATAACGGCATGCTCTTCTCGTTCGCCTGGAAGGGACCGGACGGGACCTGGCTCAAGGATCCCATGCACGGCGACCCGCTGCAACTCATCCCGCCCAACATGCGCGACGCCATCATTCGCCGATTGAGCGACGGAGCGAGCAAGAACTCACGCTATCCCGTTCAGATCAAGGGAGATCTGTCCCCCTATAGCCGGTTCATGTTCAACGATCGGCTCAAAAAATACAACGGCGACATCTCACTGATGCTCGCCAACGAGATCAAGGTTTATCGCCTGATCCTGTCCGAACAGGACCGCATCGGCATCGGCACATTCCAGCCCAAGGACGAAAAGAACCAGGACTCGACGGAGCTTACCGGCGACATCAACTACCGCAAGATCGCCGAGTTCGGCTCCGAAAGCGATCCGCGCGCCTTTAACTTCGACGGTGAGCTGAACATCGCCAACCGCGGCCTGGTCGAGTTCATCGAAGTGCTGAAGCTGGACGTGGCGTTCCTCTACGATTTGCTCGGCGCCTCGCAGGAGCACAAGATCAAGCCGAAGAAGTTCGCACAGACCGACATCGACGAAGTCATCCTGGCACACACGAACGAGCCGGAGTATCGCCGCTTGCAGAACAACGAGTTCATGGAGGCATTGCGCGACCGCACGGTGAAAATCGATGTGCCCTACGTGACCAGGTTGACGGACGAGATCAAGATTTACGAGAAGTCGTTCAACACCGAGAAGGTGCGTGGCAAGCACATTGCACCGCACACGATCGAAGTCGCGGCGATGTGGGCCGTGCTGACGCGCCTCGAACCGCCCAAGCACGCTAACCTCACGCTGATGCAGAAGATGAAGCTGTACAACGGCAAGACGCTGCCTGGCTTCACCGAGGACAACATTATCGAACTCAAGCGCGAAGCGCCCAACGAAGGCATGCACGGCATCAGCCCGCGCTACATCCAGGACAAAATCTCCAACGCCCTCGTCGCCCATCCCGAAGAGGACAACATCAACCCATTCATGGTGATGCACGAACTCGAAACCGGCCTGCGGCATCACTCGCTCATCACCAGTCAGGATCAGTTACAGCACTACAAGGAACTGCTGCAAGTGGTCCGTCAGGAGTACGAGGATATCGTGAAGAACGAAGTCCAGCGCGCCATCGCCGCCGACGAGGACGCTCTGCAACGGCTCTGCGCCAACTACATCGACAACGTCAAGGCCTACACCCAGCGTGAAAAGGTCCGCAACCGCTTCACGGGCAGCTATGACGAACCCGATGAACGACTGATGCGCTCGATCGAAGAAAAGATCGACATCCCCGAGAGCCGCAAGGACGACTTCCGCCGCGAGATCATGAACTACATCGGCGCCTTGGCGATCGACGGCAAGAAGTTCGATTACAAGACCAACGAGCGATTGATGAAGGCGCTCGAGCTCAAGCTGTTCGAAGATCAGAAGGACACGATCAAGCTGACGAGCCTGGTGTCGAACGTCGTCGACAAGGCGACGCAGGAGAAGATCGACGTCGTCAAGGGCCGCCTGATCAAGTACTACGGCTACAACGAGTCCAGCGCAACGGACGTGCTGAACTTCGTGGCGAGTATTTTTGCGCGAGGGCAGACGAAGAAGTAACCGTCTGCCGCTTGCGGCTTCGCGCTCGCGCCAGAAGCGCCGGGCCTATGGTGATCTGGCGCGAGCGCGAAGCTGCAAGCGGCGTGGAACAGAGCCATGAGCCAAAAAATCGAACGCGATCATCAGCGCTTTCGCAAGATCGTGCGCGGCAAGGTCAAATCCGACCTTGGCAAGTACATCTCGCGCGGCGAAATGATCGGCAAAAAAGGACGCGATTTCGTCAGCATCCCCGTGCCGACCATCGAACTGCCCCAATTTCGCTATGGCCAAAAAGGCTCCGGCGGCGTCGGGCAGGGCGAAGGCGACCCCGGTCAGCCATTGACGCAGCCGCAAGGCGAGGACGAAGGCGGCGCCGGCGATCAGCCCGGCGGGCACATCCTCGAAGTAGATCTCACGCTCGAAGAACTGGCCGAGATTTTGGGCGAAGAATTGGCCTTGCCGCGCATCGAGCCGAAGGGCAAGAAGAACATCATCACGACCAAGGACAAGTACACCGGCATCCGCCAGTCGGGCCCTGAATCGCTGCGCCACTTCAAGCGCACCTACAAACGAGCGATGAAGCGCCAAATCGCGTCCGGCACCTACAACCCCGCCGACCCGATCGTCGTGCCGATTCGCGAGGACAAGCAATACCGCAGCTGGAAGGAAGTGCCCAAGCCCGATAGCGTTGCCTGCATCATGTATATGATGGACGTCTCCGGCTCCATGACTGACGAGCAAAAAGAGATCGTCCGTATCGAGTCGTTCTGGATCGACACCTGGCTCAAGCGGCACTACAAGGGCATCGAGAACGTCTACATCATCCACGACGCCGCTGCCCACGAGGTCGATGAACACACGTTTTATCACACGCGCGAATCGGGCGGCACGAAGATCAGCACCGCCTACGAACTTGCCAACAAGATCATCGACAAGCGCTACTCGCCCACCGAATGGAACATCTACGCGTTCCACTTCTCCGACGGCGACAACTGGGGCGACGACAGCCCGCATTGCATCCAGTTCTTGCAGGACACGCTGTTGCCGAAGCTCAACCTCTTCGGCTATGGCCAGGTCGAGAGTCCTTACGGCAGCGGCGAGTTCTACGAGTACATCACCGAACTGTTGGAGAAGAAGGACAACGTGGTGGCGAGCCGCATCCCCGACCGCGAGGCGATCATCGGCTCGATCAAGGAGTTCTTGAGCACCGGGAAATGATTTTTCTCGTTTTGCGCCCGCAGTGCGCCACGCGTTCGCAAGGCGCACTGCGGGCGCTAAACGAAGACGGATACTAGGCCCAACCAAACATGACCTTCCCCTACGATA
>Ga0194121_10005251_pt1 | contig 18100 bp, 15 predicted proteins | sample TA2MahCa50mmetaG_FD_148609 | JGI IMG/M metagenome (GOLD analysis project Ga0194121, IMG submission 148609) | Freshwater microbial communities from Lake Tanganyika, Tanzania - TA2015020 Mahale Deep Cast 50m | ecosystem: Environmental > Aquatic > Freshwater > Lake | place: Tanzania: Lake...
CGCGCCGGCGCCCTCGGAGAAGTCGGGGAGCTTCTCCTTGAGAGACTCTTCGATGAGGGCGCGCTTGAGGACGGTCCAGGCCTCAACGGCGAGCGAGGCGTCCTTCACGGATGCCGGCGTGCGCGCCAGATCCTGGCCAAAGACCGGGACGGCGCACAGCAAGAAGGCTGCGAGGGCGAGGATGGCTTTCATGGGGATTCCTCCGTTCCAGGGATCGGGACTTGGACGAGCCGCGTGCCGGGGTAGTAGTGCTTGATGATGGCGGCGTGATCGAGCCCGCGGGACGCCATGCCGGCGGCGCCCTCCTGGCACATGCCGACGCCGTGTCCCCAGCCGCCGCCCCTGAAGACGAGGCGGCCGTCAGGCTGGGGGACAATGTAGAACAGGGTGCTTTGCAGGCCGCCCTGGCCGATCCGTCCGCCGCTCCACAGCCAGCGGATCTTGTCGCGGGTCACCTCGCAGGTGCCCTCGGTTCCCTCGATGCGCATTCGCTGCACGCGGCCGTGCCGCGAGCGCTCCGCCACGCGCACCGACTTCAGGGTGCCAAGCCCGTGGTAATCGGCTCCCAGCGTCACCGGCAGGCTCTTCTGGAAGACCGTCTGCAACTGGGGCAGCGTGTAGGTTTCCGTCCAGCGGAAGCGAGGGCTGGTCTCGCAGTAAGCGTCCGGGGGATTGTCGATGAAGGCGCGGAAGGCGTCTTCGGAGGACAGGTCGGGCAGCGCGTCCGGTCCGTCGGAGTGCGCCACCAGGTAGGGGGTCGGCGGCTGCGGCCAGACCAGCTCGACGTTCTCGCCCACGCCGCCGCACACCGCGTGGAAGGTGGCGTCCGCGAACGCGTCGCCGCTTTTGACCACCTCGTCCCGGGTGGCGTTGACCGCCTTGCTGGTGGAACCCCACTCGGTAAGCATGCCGCCGTACACCTGGCAGTGGACGGTGCTGCACACGTCGTGGCCGTCGCTCCTGTGAAAGTCCCGCCGAGAGAGGGCGAAGGTGCGCGCGATCACCGCCATCGCGCGCAGCGCCTCGGGGGGATAGGTGCCGGGGACCTCGTTGGGAACCACGCCGGCCACGTACTGGTTCACCGGCAGGACGTTGATGGCTTGCAACCGGTCGTTGCGCGCGCGCACTTCCACCAGCCCGCGGAAGGCCTGCGCCCTGCAGGTGCCGTTCGGGCGCAGATCGAGGAACCCGAGCGGCTCCGCGCGGCGCTGGGAGGCGACCGCCACGCCCGATTCCCCGCGCGCCAGCAGGCGGTGGTTGCCGTAGACGGCCACGTACGGGCGGCCCAGCGCGGGCGCCACCGGCCGCAGCTCGATCACCGTGCCGGCCGGCAGCAGCAGCTCGTTGCCCTTCACCCGATCCAGGGGACCGCCCAGGCTGGTGACTCGCAGGCCGCCGCCGGACGCCAGGCCGATCGCCTCCGAGGCGTCGCGCACCGCCACGCGCATCAGCGCTCCGATGGGCGCAACGCCCTCGGATGGGCCGCCGGTCGGGATGTCGAGCTTCCCGGTCGCGCTCGCCGGCACGACCCGGGGAAAATTGGAGTCCGCGCCGTCGAGCCGCCGCAGCAGCGCGAGCAGGAGCGCCTGCACCTCGCGGCTGCGCGACAGCTCCGGGGCGGGGAGGTTCTCGCCGGCGTAGATGACCCGGCCGCTCGCCGACTGCACGATGGCGGCCGCCGAGGAGCCCGCGTCGCTGGTGGGCGTCATGCCGTCGACATTGACCCAGGTCGCGAGGATGCGGGCCTCGGGCCGCGCGCTCACCAGCATCGCTGTGTTGCGCCCAAGCTGGATGCGGGGCAGGGGCGTCTTGCGGCCCAGCGCGGCGCCCACTTCCGAGGCGAGCCGGCCGTCCAGCTCCAGGTATTCGCAATTCGGCGGCCCGCTCACCCAGCGCTGGAAGTCCGCGCCGAACAGATCGGCCCACTGGAAATTGTTCTCCGTGCCGACCCGCTTGTTTCCCTCGTCGCGGTAGGAGGCCATCTCGGTGGCCAGCAGGCGCCCGCCCTTTTCCACGTAGCGGCGCACGGCCTCGGCGCCGTCGCGAGAGACGCAGCGCGCGTTGGGGACCACGAGGATGCGGAACTTCGCGAGACGCTCGTCAACCAGGTCCTGGTCGCTGACCATCCGCACTTCAATGCCGAGGCGGCGCAACGCGTGAATCGCGCCCTCAGTCTCCCACTCGCCGATCCACGAGGAGATGCGGAGGGAGGCGCCGCTCTGGAGGACGGCGATCGGCGGTCCGGCCGGCGCGCGCGCCGGCTTGACGGGCGACCTGGAGGGCTTCGGTGACGCCGGTTTTTGGGGCCGCGCCGGAGGAGAAGCGGGCGGCGGGCCGGCCTGCGGCGCGCACGACAGGGTGAGCAGGGCGATCAGGACCAGGGCCGCGGCCAGCACGCGTCTCAAGGTCGCTTCTCCTTTCCGTGGAACTTGAGTGGGACTCTCCGTGGAACTTGAGTTTTCTTCCACGCGGAGGAGGTGAGTCCTGCCTATTTCCCGCATCATAGCAGGGTTTTATCCACATTCTCGGAACCGGTGGGCCGTGAAACATTGAGGAATCCTCCTCAATGGTCTGAAAATCTTTTAGGACCGGGGGCGGGGGGCGATGCGTCTAGTGGGGCCGCTCTCAGCGGGAGACTAGTCCTTTCGGACTAATCTGACTGTAAGTCATAAGCCGCTCGAGCGATTCCGCCCGAAGAAAATTCGCGGTATTATCAGGCTACGGGGATAGGGACGTACAGCAGGGGCACCACCACCGGCGCGCGACGAGCGCGCCATACCATACCGCGCCATACACATAAGGGGAGAGGCTGCCAGGGGCAGTCAGGACGGGAGGTCCGAACGTGAAGAGAGTGCTCATCGCCGAAGACAACGAGTTGCTCGCCAACCTGTGGAGCCGCGCGCTGGCCGCCGAAAAGTTCGAGGTGGTCCACGCCCGTGACGGAGAAGAGGTCGTCACGATGGCGCAAGCTTCCGACTACGACCTCATCTTGATGGACATCATGATGCCCAAGTTGGACGGCCTGGAAGCCTGCCGCCGCATTCAAGAGAAGACCTCGCGGCCTCCCAAGGTGATTTTCGTGTCCTGCCTCGCGCGCTCGGCCGACATCGCCGAGGCCAACAGCATGCGCGCCGCGGATTTCCTGGTGAAAGGCCGCTTCTCGCTGGCATACCTGGTCACCCGAGTGGCCACCGTGCTGGAGGGGCCGTTCAACTTCACACCCGCCGCGGCGTAGGTTTTTCCAGGAGCGGGACGAACTGACGACCTGCCATGCCATCGTCGGGTGTCGCTCTGCTCAAGGAAACGCTGCTCAGCACGCACCTCGTCACCGAGCAGCAATGGAATTACGCGGTAAAGACGGCGCAATTGCGCGGCGTCAGCCTCGAGAAGGTCTTTCTCGAGATGGGCGTGGTCGAGGCTGAGAAAATCAGCCATATGGCCGAAATTCTCTACGGCGTCCCCAAAGTCAGCATTGACGACTACGTGGTGGAGCCGGAACTGCTCAAGCTGGTTCCTCGTGAGACCGCCGAGCGCTACCACGCCATCCCGCTCTACGCCAGCGGCGCCAACCGCCTGACGGTGGCCATGGTGGACCCCCTCGACGTGGACGCCGTCGACGCCCTGTCCTACATCGTGCAGAAGGATCTGCGCGTGGTGTGGATCTCCGAGGATGATTTCGCCCGGGCGGTCAAGCTATACGACGGCGATCCCTCGGCCGGCTCGCTGCGCAAGATCCTGGATGATTTCCAGGGCGACGGCCAGCTCGCGGTCCCGCAGGATGAAGGCGCCCGCGAGGACAGCGAAAGGCTGCTCCGCATGATGGCCGAGGAGGCGCCGGTGGTGCGGCTCTCCGCGGTCCTGTTCACCCAGGCGGTGCAGTGGCGGGCCAGCGACATCCACCTCGAGCCGGGCAAGACCGAGGCCCGCGCCCGCATCCGCGTGGACGGCCTGTTGCAGGATTTGATGACTCTGCCCATGGCGATTTACACGGCCCTCATTTCCCGTCTGAAACTGACCGGCAACATGGACATCACCGAGCGCCGCCTTCCGCAGGACGGCCGCTGCGAGTTCCAGGTCGAGGGCCGCACCGTTGATTTGCGGCTGGCTTCGGCGCCCTGTCTGTACGGCGAGAAAATGGTGATTCGCCTGTCGGACTCCGAGGCGGTGCTTCCAAAGTTGTCGCAGCTCGGATATTCGCCGCGCAACCTGGAGCGCTTCGAAGGGCTGCTCTCGCGGCCTTACGGGATGATCCTGGTGACCGGACCGACCGGCAGCGGAAAGTCGACCACGCTGTACGGCGCGCTGTCAATTTTGAACTCGCCCGAGAAAAATATCCAGACGATTGAGGATCCCATCGAGCGCAAGGTGGACCGGGTGAATCAATTGCAGGTCCAGAGCCGCATCGGACTCACCTTCGCGCGCGCGCTGCGGGCCTTTTTGCGCCAGGATCCGGACGTGGTGATGCTGGGCGAGATCCGTGACGCGGAAACCGCGGAGATCGCGATTCAGGCGGCGCTGACCGGACATCTGGTGCTGAGCACGCTCCATACCAATGATGCCATCGGCGCAATCACCCGCCTGGTGGACATGGGCGTGCCGGCCTACATGGTGGCGGCCGCGCTGCGCGGCGTGTTGGCCCAACGGCTGGTGCGCAAGTTGTGCCAGGTGTGCCGCGAGCAGGCGCCGATCCGCGACGACGAAGTGAAGGCGATTCTCGACCAGCCCGCCATCATCTCGGAGGTCTTCCGCGCGGCGGGCTGCGGCGCGTGCGGCGGCAGCGGCTACTCGGGCCGCACGGTGATCTCGGAGGTCATGGTCATGTCCCCGGAAATTGCCCGCGCCGCGGTGGCGGGCGCGGACTCACACGCGCTGCTGGCAAAGGCCCGGGAGGGTGGCTACACCACGATGCGCGACGACGCGATGCAAAAGGTGGCCGAGGGGCAGACCTCGATGGACGAGGTACTCCGCATGACGATGTCTCTGGATCTCTAGGTTAACCACGCAATGCCTGGTAATATTGCCACGCATTGCGTGGTTAACCGTGTACGTCAGCTCACAACCGGCACGCTTTCTCAATCGGGCAGGGCGCGCATACCGTCGCGTCCCGCTCGTGGCGGCAGTCGCCGCTGATGCCCAGGTGGCACAGCGCGAAGTCGTACTTCATGGGGTCCTCGGGATCCAACCGCCGCAGGACCGAGGTGATCTCCTCGGCCATCTTCCAGTCTGGCGTGGCCCGTGCCGTGAATCCCATGAAGCGCGACAGGCGAATAATGTGCGTGTCCAGTGGAATCACCAGCTCAGACGGCCGCGCCGCCGTCCAGGCGCCGCGGTCCGGGCGGGTGCGGCGGATCATCCAGCGCAGCCACAAATTCATCCGCTTGCACGCGCCGCCGTCCTTCGGGCTGGGCAGCAGGAATTTGATCCGCCGGCGATGCCAGTCCACCCGCTTTTTACCGATAAACGACATCGCGTCTGGGCGCACCGTTTCCACCAGGTGCTCAAGTCCAGCGCGCACCGTCGGCCCGTCATGCCCCTCGGCAAACAAACCCTCCAGGCTGCCGTGCCGTCGCAGCACGCCGCCCATGGCGGTACACAACGCGCGCAACTCAACTTCGCCGGTCATGCGGTGCAAAAATCCCTTGAACCGCTTATCGTCAAAATCAAAAGACCGTAACGCCTCCGCAGGACGCGGCCCGAGGCGGCCGAGCACGTCCTTTACCGAGTGCACCACGCGCTTTACGATCCCGTAGGCGAGGCAGGCGGCAAGAAATCCGGCCACTTCGCGATCGGCGGGATCCTCGTAGGGCAGGACGAGATGCAGGGGATCGCGCCGCAAGTGGCCGTCGTAATCGTAGGCCTGCACGAACCGATCGAGGTACGCGCGCAGACGGCGCGTGGAAAGCGCGGGCCGCGTCAGCAAACCGTCACCGCCCGATGGCGAGGTTCAGCCGGGTCAGCGCGCGCTTTACGTCGTAGTCCGCGCGCACTTGTCCGGCCCGCGCGCGGGTGTAGGCCACCTGGGTGTCGAGCACGTTGAGGATGGTGTTCACGCCCGCCTTGTATTGTCCCTCGGCCACCGCCATCCCCTCGGCCGCGTCGGCCACTTCCGCGGCGCTCAGCTTGCTGCGCTCGCGCGCCGTTTGCAGGCGCAGCCAGGCGTCCACCACCTGTGCGTCCACCTCGCGCGCCAGCGTGTCGACGCGCGCCTCGGCGCCTTGCTCCAGGGCCCGCGCCTCGGCGATGCGCGCGTTGATGATGCCGCCGTCCACCAGCGGATACGAGGCGTACAAGCCCGCCGACCAGCCCTGGTGCTGGGGCAGGGCCTCGTCGGTCGTGTAGCCCACGTAGCGCCCGCCGGCCACCGCCTCCAGCTTGATGGCGCGCTCCCGCTTGGCGGCGTCCCAGGCGTGGGCCAGGGCGTCGCGCTCGTCGCGGCGGGCGGCCAGATCGGGCCGCCCCGTCTGGGCGAGATGCCGCAAATCATCGAGCGTGCCGGGCGGCTCGTCGATGGGGATTTCTTTTGCAATGGCCACCGTGCGCGTGGGGTCGACGCCCATCAGACGATTCAAGTTCGCCTGCGCGAGCTGCACCGAGTTGCGCGCCGACGCCAGGATGGTTTCCGCGCGCGCCACCGGGGTCCGCGCGAAAGTGATGTCCGCGCGCGCCGTCACCCCGGCTTTGTAGGACGCCTCGGCCAGTTTCAGGTGCTCGCGCGCCACCCGCTCGGCCTCCGCCTCCACCCCCAGGAGCGCCTCCGCCTCGAGGATGTCAATAAAGGCCTCGCGCACCTGGCTGCGCATCTGATCCACGCGCCACAATAATTCCCCGTAGGTGGCGCGGGCCGCCGAGACGCTCTGCAAGATCCGCTGGCGGATGTGCCCGCCGTCGCTGATCAACTGGCGCAGCGAAAGCTCATCCTCAAATTGTGACAGCGTGAAAGGCGCCGCCTGAATGGTTTGCGGGCGCCCGAACACGGTGGTGCTGAACGGCACGCCGAGCGGCTGCTTGTAACGTTGCGCGGTATAGCTGATGGTGACCTTTGGGTTGTATCCGCTCGACGCCTGGTAGATGCGCGCCACGGCGGCCTCCACCTCGGCGATGGAGGCGCGCAGCGTGGGGCTGCGGACGATGGCCAGGTCCTCGGCGTCCGGGAGCGGGAGAGGCTGGCGCGGCGGCCACTCCGGAGACCGCATTTGCGGCCCTGGCGGCGTGGTGGTGCGTGGCAGCCGGGGGATTGTTGGCACGACCGGAGGCTCGTCGTAATCGGGGAGCACGGGTCGGGCAGCCGCCACGCCGCAGCACAGCAGCCAGACGAGAAGCAGTCGCCGGAAAACGATCAGAAGTCGTCCCGCAAGAGATTGAGCATCTTGCGGGCGTGCTGGTCTTCCTTGTCGAGCGTCAGCACTTTCTGAAAGTGAACCAGCGCTTCTTCAAACTCGCCTCGCTTGTAGCACATCAGCGCCAGGTTGTACTGGGCTTCCTTGTGATCCGGTCGGAATTTCACCGACAGCCGGAACTCGCCCTTGGCCTGGTCGTAGAACGATTCGTTTTCGGTCATCGAGAGGCCCAGCGTGAAGTGCACGTCGGCCTGCTTGGGGTCGTAGGTGGCGGCCGATTCGTCCTGCGTCTTGCTCTTCAAGAACGGCGAGAAGATGCGCTCCAGCAGCGACGGCTCCTTCTGGTACTTGGCCTTCTTGGTATATTCAGCGGCCTCCGCGCGCCGCCCGCCAGTTTCCTTTACGAAGCGGCGCGGCTGAAACTGCGGCTGTCGGTCGTACTCCTTGCGCTTTCCCGGATCGTTGAGGATATTGTAAGCCGCCACCAGTTCCTTCATTTTTTCGTCGGAGTACAGGCGAAGGTCGGGATTGAGGTCCGGGTGGTACTTTTTGCTGAGCATGCGGTACGCTTTGCGGATATCCTCCGCGGACGACGTGGGCGCGACCCCCAGGACCTTGTAATAATCTCTTACTGCTGCCATCTATTTTTTCTCCCCGTGTCCTGGTGCACCTTCGAACCGAGCGAATCAGGGGCCGCCGTGGCTGAGAAGGTGCAGTCAACCACTTTGCGTTCTTGCGTGGCGTCGCGTCCGAGGTTGAGGAATTCTGACAATTGCGGCCACACCATGCTAGGACCGGAGCTTGGCCAGCTGCTGGGTCGCTTCCTCGTCGTCGGGATGGCGCTCCAGAATTTTCTTGAATTCCAGCACGGCCTTTTTCTTGTCGCCCATGTCCAGATACACGTGGGCCAGGTTGTGATGCGCCCGCGCGTATTCCGGCTGGTGGGTGATGGCGTCGCTGAACGCATCCGCCGCTTCGCCGTAGCGCCCCAGGCTGGCCAGGGCGATGCCGAGGTTGTTCATGCACAGCGTGTCGCGGGGGTTCCCCTGGAGAACCACGCGGTACTCAGCGACCGCATCCTCGTACTTTTCCTGGGCCAGGTACGCATTGCCCAGGTTGAAGTGCGCGCGGGTGTAGCGGGGATTGACCTCAATGGCCTTCTTGTAGGAGCGGATCGCCTTCGCGTACTGCCCGGACCGCTCGAAGGCGACGCCCAGGTTGTTGTGCACGTCGGCGTAGCGAAACTTGATCTTGATGGAGAGCACCGTCTTGTACTCGTTGATGGCTTCTTCATGCAGACCGGCGTCGCTGTACAGCTCGCCCAGCTTGCGGTGCGCGTCGATGTAGTTGGGATTGATGGAGATGGCCCGCCGGTACTCGGCGATGGCCCTTCCCATGTCGTCCCCGCGGGCCTCGTAGGCGCCCGCCAGCTTGTAGTGGACGTCCGCGTAGTTCGGGTGCTGCTCGAGGATGGCGCTGTAGGCGCGGATGGCCGTGTCGACCATGTGGTTGATCTCGAACACGGAGGAGAGATCGAGCAGTTGCTTGACTTCGTCCCTGCTCAGCGGACGGCGGCTCTCCTCTTTGAGAGGCGTGCCGCACTCGTGGCAATACTTGTTGCGCTCGGCGTTCTTCGTGTCACAGGCCGGACACTGCATGGCGTATCCTTTCCGGAGTCGGTACCGCGTGTTTGCCGGGGGGTGAAAGCGACGCCCCCTGGAGGTCTGGTCGGAGGGGGAGCCGCGAATTTCCTTCGCGGCCCCCTCCGGCGATTCCTCTGGTAGTGCGATCGTGCCGGAACGCGCCACGACGCGCCCGGCCCGTGGGGTTGGCCCCTGGGACCCGATGTGCTAGAATGCAACCGAACGTCCGCGAAACGGAGCACTGGCATGCTCAAGCTCCTGGAGTCGATGAAGAAGTCGCCATCGTACGTGGCGAGCGGCCAGAAGGTGGTCGTGCGGCAGTTGGGTCGCCAGGACCTGAAGCGCATCAAGCGCTGGTTTGCCAACCTCGAGCTGGTGAGCCTCGCCTTCGGCCTCCAGGGTGACGCCTCCACCCTCCAGCGCATCGCCGACGACTACTATCGGGAAATCTTCTGGTGGCAGAAGAACGCGCTGGCCATCGACACCCTCAGCGGCGAGTGCATCGGCTTCATGAAGTACACCATCCGCGAGGATCACGAGATGCACGCCAAGGTGGGCATCCTCATCGGCGAGCGCCCCTACTGGGAGCACGGCTACGGCACCGAAGCCATGCAGATGCTGCTCCGCTACCTCTTTGAGAACCTCAAGGTCGACCGCGTCGAGCTCGATACCGCCGAGTTCAACACGCGCGCCCAGCGCTCGTTCGAGAAGTGCGGCTTCCGCAAGCTGGGGGCGTTCGCCGAGGTCAACCACCACGACGGCCGCTCGGCGCAAAAGATCTGGATGAGCATGGACCGCGCCGAGTACGAGCGGGTGTGTCTGCCCTAGTAAAGTCGCGCTAGAGCCTTTCCAGCTCGCCCTCCAGCAGCCGCGGCGGATGGCCGGGGAACTGCCGCCGCCCGCGCACCTGGCCGTTGGCGTCGATGATCACCAGATTCATGGGCGGCTTGGCGCCGTCAGTGTGGAAGCCGGTGTACAGCTTCACCATGCTCCCGTCGTCGTCCACGACCACGATTTGATCCAGCTGGTACTTCTCGTCGAAGGCGCGCGCCCGGGACGCGAACTGGCCTTCCGTGCTCACGATGAGCACGCCCACGCGGGCGTGCCGTCCCACCGCGTCAAACAAGGATTGCGCCGCGGCCAGGTCCCCGTTCGAGAAGTTGGTGAACCAGATGAGAAAGGCCCGCCCACGGAAGCGCGCCAGCTCGGCCGGGGTGCCCTCCACCGTCGTCTCGGTGAAGGCCGGGGCCGGCGTGCCGCTCTCCACCCCGTCCGCCCATGCGGCCAGGGAGAGCCCGACGAACAGGACCACCGCCAACAGCGTCTTCATTGCCCGGTCACCGCCTCCAAGGTTTCCATGACCTGTCGCAGGAGCGCCTCATCCTCTTGCAGCCAGGTGCGCAGCGGCTCGTTCCCGAGGGATTCGACGGCGGCCACCGCCACTTCCTCATCGGCATCCCCGAGCATGTTCGCAAGCACCGCCAGGATGCGCCGCTCGCGGCCCATGCCCAGCGCGCGGGCCGCCTGCAGGCGCACTCCGGGGGCCGGGTCGGCGGCCAGCGCCAGCAGGAGATCCGCGCCGGCCTCGCCCGAGCCGGACAGCCAGCCGGCCACTTCGGCGCGGCGCTCCGCGGCGAGCCAGGGCATGCCCAGCCGCAGCTCCGCGGCCACCGCCTCCATCACCTCACGGCGGCGCGCCATCGGCATGTGCGCCACGTGGCGCAGCGAGGTGAACGCCGCGTCGCGCACCGAGGCGTCGGCGTCGGAGAGCAGCCGCGCCGTCTCGGGGATGACCGCGACGTCGTCCATCCCCTTGAGCGCCGCGACCGCAACGCCGCGCAGGGCAGGGCGGGGATCGTCGAGCAGGGCGCGCACCTCGTCGAGCAACTCGAGCAGGCGGTAGCGCCCGCACAGCATCGCGGCGTGGGCCGCGACGCGCAGGTCGTCGCCGGCCAGGGCGTCGCGGTAACGCTCCACCGCGGCCGCCCGCGACACCCAGGCGGCCTCGAACAGGCCCACCCGCGCCGCGCGGTCGGTGGGCGCGGCGGCGCCCACGTTGCGGGTCAGCCATTCCAGGCGGTCGGCCACTTCCCGGCCGCCCTGCACGTTGAGCACGCGCAGCCCCACGCCGGCCGCGTTGACGCGGACGTTTTCGCCGCCCGGAAATACCTCGGCGTCCAGGGGCGGAAACCAGATCGCCTCGAAATATTCCTGGTAGTCGCGCACGTAGCCGGCCAGCACTGACGGCCCCTCGCCGGGCGACCAGGTCAATTCACGGGTGTCCGAGCCCCGCACCCGGCCCTCGACGCGGAAAATATCGTCGGCCGCGAAGTGGCGCACGTAGGCCTTCGCGAAATGCCAGAACGCGTGAATCTCGTCGCCTTCCTCGGGGGGCAACTCCACTTGATGATTGGTGTCAGGGGTCGGCACAGCCACCTCCGTTCTAACGGCCTGTTCCGAGTAATTTGCCGCCCGGGCGGGTTCTATAAAACCGCCGTCCCGCAGGCCAGCCCGAGCACCTCGCGCAGCCGCGTCAGGTCGCCCTCCCGGACGCACGCCTCGATCTGGCCCAGCGCCTGGGGAAGCGGCGCCCGCGAGGCGAGCGCTTCCTCGCGCGCCACGATTTTCTGGATTTTTCCCACGCTGGTTGGGCGCGCTTCTTCGTCGGCGCCCACCAACTCTTCGAACATTTTCTCGCCGGGCCGCGCGCCCAGCACTTCAATGGGGATGTCCGTCTCCGGCTCGTATCCTGACAGCCGGATCATATTGCGCGCCAGGTCGAGGATGCGCACCGGCTCGCCCATGTCGAGCACGAAAATCTCGCCCCCGGCGGCCAGCGCCGCGGCCTGGATCACCAGCGCCACCGCCTCCGGAATGGTCATGAAAAAGCGCGTCATTTCCGGGTCGGTGACGGTAACCGGACCGCCCAGCGCGATCTGCCGGCGAAACGTGGGAATCACGCTGCCCCGCGATCCGAGGACGTTTCCGAAGCGCACCGCCACGAAAAGCGTTCCCGAGGACGCGCGCGCGGCGTCCCGCACGATTAATTCCGCGAGCCGCTTGGAGGCGCCCATCACGCTGGTGGGATTGACGGCCTTGTCGGTGGACAGCAAGATGAAGCGCTCGACGCCATGCCTGGGCGACAGCTCCACCAGCCCGCGGGTGCCCAGCACGTTCACCGTCATCGCTTCTTCGGGATTGGCTTCCATCAAGGGCACGTGCTTGTGGGCGGCGGCGTGGAAAATCACCTGGGGGCGGGTTTCCGCGAAGATCCGCTCGAGACGGGTGACGTCGCGCACGTCCGCGATCACCGGGGTGAGCGGCACGGTGCTGCGGCTGCGCAGCTCGACCATCATCTCGTGGATGCTGTTTTCGCCGCGCCCCAGCAAAATCAACTGGGACGGCCCCAGGCGCGAGACCTGTCGGCAAATTTCCGAGCCTATCGATCCGCCGGCTCCGGTCACCAGCACCCGGCGCCCTTCAATGAACGAAGCGATGCTCTGGATGTCGAGCTGCACCGGCTCGCGCTCCAGCAAGTCCTCGATGCGCACCTCGCGGATCTGGCTGACCGTGGTGCGGCCCTCCACCACGTCGGGCAGGCTGGGCACCAGCTTCAGCTCGATGTGGCGCGCCGACTCGCACAGGGAAATCAGGCGGCGCACCACGGCGGGGTCGGGGATGGCGGTGATGATCTCGTCGACGCCCCGCTCGGACACCAGCCGTGGAATATCCTCCAGGACGCCGAGCACCGGCGTGCCGCGGATGCGCATTCCCACGCCGGACGGATTGGGGTCGACAAAACCCACCACGTCGTAGGAGCCCGACGGCTGCCGGCGCAATTCCCGGAGGGTGGCCTCGCCGGCGTCATTGGCGCCCACGATGAGGATTTTCCGCGCCCCGGGCACGTGCGGCGGCACCATCGGCTCGCTGGAGAGGCGCAGCGTGAAGCGAAGCGCGCCGACCAGCATCATGGTGAATATCCAGGCGATGATGATGATGCCGCGCGAGTACATCGATCCGCCGGTGGCCGCGGAGAGCACCACGAACGGCGCGTAGGAGAGGCTGACCGCCGCCACGATGGTTTTCAGCTCGTGCACTCCGGCATAGCGCCACACGCGTCGGTACAGGCCCATGGCCCAGTACACGACCAGGTTGACAGCCACGATCGCAAGGTGCACCATCAGCACTTTCGGGCCGAGGTACTTCGCGGGGATGAGGTCCTCGCTGAAGCGCAGGTGGACCGCCAGCAGCAGCGAGGCCAGCACCAGGGCGGCGTCCGCGGCTGCCAGCACCCAGTTCATGGCGCCGCGGACTCCAGTGCCGGCCGCGGCGAGGTCCCCCGCGGTTTGGGCGTCGCGCGGCGCGCATACACCACCAGGTTGTCGGACAATTTCATGTGCAGCGTGCGATCCGGAATGAACCGCATGGCCCGTCCCACCACCTCGGCCACCAGGGGTAGATCGACGAGATTGCGGGCGATGTGCAGCACGTAGTGCAGCGTGGTGATTTTCTCGTCCGGCTCGATGCGCACCACCTCAAGCCCGGCCCGCCGCGAGATCTCGATCATGGTGGCGCGGGAAAAATAATAGAGGTGCTGCGGCGGATTGTAGATGCGGTTGCGCTTGCCTTGCAGGCGCGACCAGATGTTGGCCACGTCGCCGGTGGAAAACGCCAGGATGCCGTCGTCGCTCAGCAATTCCTGGGCCCGGGTCAAATAGCCGCGTGGATCGCGCAGGTGCTCGAGCACGTCCCACAGCGTGACCACGTCGAATTTCTGGCCGCGGAACGGCTCCAAGGAATCCCCGTGGACCACCGAGAGCCCCCGCTGCACCGCTTGTTTCCAGGCGTACTCCGACACTTCGGTGCCGCATCCCACCCATCCGCGGCGCTCGGCGGCCTCCAGGAAGAATCCCGTGGCGGTGCCCACGTCTAGAATGCGGCGCGGTTTCTGGGACGGCCCCAAGAGGTCTTCGAGCCGCTGCAGTTTCAAATCGAAGGTGGCCACCAGCGTCTCGCGGTCCTCGAGGTAGTTCAAATATCCGCGCCGCTCCGGATCGCCGGTAAAATATCCTTCGTCGTACCAGGCGTTCACTTCCGCCGCGCTGGGCATCCGCTCCAGGCAATGGAGACCGCAGTCGCGGCAGGCCACGATGGGAAAGCGGAATTTCTCGAACAGGTGGACGCGGCGCGTGGAGCCGCACAGGTTGCAGCCGGACTCAGGCGTCATGGGTTTTCTTTTCCTTCGAAGATTCCCAGCCGTGCCCGTAGGTGTTCTCACCCTTTGCCAGCACCCCGAAAGTGCGCAGCATGATTTCCAGGTCGAGCCGCAGCGAAGCCTTCTCCACGTATTCCACGTCGATGCGGATTTTCTCCGGCCAGGTCAGCGAATTCAGGCCGCTCACCTGGGCCAGCCCGGTGAGCCCGGGCGGCACCAGCAGTCGACGGCGCTGTTCGGGCGTGTACACATCGACCTGGTATTGCAGCGTCGGACGCGGCCCCACGATGCTCATCTCGCCGCGCAGCACGTTGAGCAGTTGGGGAAGCTCGTCGAGGTGCCAGCGGCGCAGAAATCGCCCGATGCGGGTGATGCGCCGGTCGGCGGCTCCGTCGATCTCGTAGCCGATCCGATCGGCGCCCACCACCATGGTGCGGAACTTGAAGAACGGAAACGGCCTGCCGAACTGTCCCACGCGCTGGTGGACGTAGAACACCGGGCCGGGATTGTCGAGCACGATGGCCGCCGCGATCACCAGGAGGACCGGCGCCAGCAGCACCAGCGCAAAGGAGGCGATGGCCACGTCCAGGAGCCGCTTGAGGAGCCGGTAATCGCTGCTCATCAAGGAGGATATTCGCGCCGTCAAGCCGTTTCCTTCGGTATCGGCAGCAGCAGGTACCACAGGTAGACCGAAATGTTCGCCATCGGCTCGGTGGTCATCGTGATCACGTCGCCCTTCTTCACGTTGCCGAGCCACAGCACGGCTGCCTTCTCCTTGGGAAGCAGGCCGTGGCGGCCGCCGGGCAGGAAGAGGACCTCGTTGGCCGCATCCTTGACGTTGGTGACGAGGTGGCGGCCGCCGAACGTGTTGTAGGGATTGAGCACGATCAGCGCCATCCGATCGCAGCCCGGCGGCAGCGCCTGGATTTTCACCCGCATCCCGACGACCGCGCCGTACTTGCCGCGGTTGTCGGTGCGCCGCTTCTTCGGATCCCGGATGGTCTGATCCCAGCCCGGTACTGATTCGTACAGGGTATAGGCGCGGACCGGGTGGGCGCTCCAGCGCGGCACGTTGTAGGTAACCGTCGCCATGCGGTCGGGGTAGTGAAAGTGCCCGCGCGCGTGCTGATACGCCTCCATGATGCGCTTGTAGCGGCGCGGCAGCAGGGCGGGGTCGATGAACTTCTTGAGCCGCTCGGCCTCCTCTTTCCACACGATGGAGTGGAGGACGGGAAGCGCGTCGATCTCCGCGAGCCCCGCCGGCATTGGCGCGGACGCCTCGGTCACCACCGACACGAGCTCGCCCGGCACGGTCGACACGAACTCCATCTGGGCCACCGCGGTCTCATGCGGCTTCATGGCGATCTGGAAAAGCGGGTGCGGCGCGCCCGCGCGAACCCCGACCCGCGGCTCCACGGGGGTCTCGAGATTTTGCTCAAACGCGCGCCGCGCCGCGTGCACGCTGTCCTTGTGCGAGAACAATCCCCGCTTGCGGACCATCACCACGCCGTCCTGGCGCGGGACCCAGAGCAGCCACAGGGTGAGCGGGCGATCGGCGCCGTCGGTGTGATCGAGCATCAGGCGCACCGGCGCCTTCCCCGGCAGGCTCGAGCGCGCGTAAACCCCGGTGGCCCCCCGGGTCTGGTCTTCCCGCAGGCGGTCGTCGCGGATCTCCTCCGGCTGGTCGCTCAGAAACAGGAACGAGACGTCGTCGGGCACCACGTGCAGCGGGACGTTCAGGTGCAGGCCGGGGAACTTCCCCTTGAGCTCGCCGCTGTCGGTGCTGCGTCGATCCAGGTCGGCCGGCGTGCGGAAGTTGAAGCCGCCCTCGATTTGGGCGGGGGGCTTTTCGAGGGAGCCCACGGTGATGCCCAGCGTCTTCATGTCCACGATCTGGCCCGGGCCCGGGAGCGCGCGAAGGAGGCGCCCAAGTGCGTCGCTGGGGCCTTTGCTGGCGGAGGCGGGGAGGGCGAGCACCGTGAGGATCAGGAGCGGCCAGAGCCGAACGGCCAGCGCGAAGCGCCCAATCAAGATATGGGGATGACCTCGCGCATCCACTCGACCTGGCGCGCAAGGCCGTCCTCGAGCGAGACTTTCGGCTCGAATCCAAGCGCCTCTCGCGCGCGGGATGCGTCGGCCTGGCTGTGGCGCGCATCGCCGCGCCACTCGTCGCCGTACTTCACCTGGTGGTCAGGCACGCCCATGACCTCTTTCACCTTCGCCGCGAGGTCGCGCATGGTGATGACGCTTCCGCCCGCGACGTTGTAGGTCTCGCCGACGGCGCCGCGATCCAGCGCGGCCGCGAGCGCATCGGCGGCGTCCTTTACGAAGATCAAATCGCGCGTCTGGTTCCCGTCGTTGTAGACGTTGACCGGCCGACCGTCGATGATCGCCTTGATCCACTTGTAGAGCGCCATGTCGGGCCGCTGGCGAGGGCCGTACACGGAAAACATCCGCACCACCGTGGCCGGCACGCGGTTGGCCACGCGGTACGTGTCGCACAACCCCTCGCCGGCCATCTTGGTGGCGCCGTACGGAGAAACCGGCCGCAGGGGCGCGGATTCCGGGGTGGGCTGGGCGGGACGATCCCCGTACACCGACGCCGAGGAGACGTACACGAACTTGCGCACGTGCTGTGACGCCTCCAGCAGCACCTGGGTGGCGCGCACGTTGTTGCGGGCGTAGTGGGGAAACTCGCGTCCCCAGGAGTTGCGGGCGCAGGAGTGCGCGGCGAGGTGAAACACCGCGGTGACGCCGTCCATGAGGCTGATGGGCTCCACTTTGGTGAGGTCGGCGTCCACGAACTCGAAGCCCGACCGCCCCTTCAAGGCGGCGAGGTTGGCGTCTTTCTGCACGCGGCCGTACTGGTCGGTGAAGCAATCGACGCCGACCACCGTGTGGCCGTCGTCGAGGAGGCGCTCGGCCAGGTGGCTGCCCAGGAAGCCCGCGCATCCGGTAAGGAGGATGGTGTCGCTCATGACGTGTTGGAGGTTCGCGATCTTGAGGGAAATTCCTGTCCTCGCGGGAACGCGCCTGAGGGTCCCCAGCGCCGCTCAGGACGCGAACAGGGTCTGCAGGTACTGGAACATCTGGGGGTCCAGGTCGCGGACTTTCTCGCGGCCGCCGGGGCGGAAGAAGGCCTCCACGGTTTCCGCGAACCACTCCTGGGGATTGGTGCGCGCGTAGTCGGTGACCACGCCTTTGCGCTGCGCCGCGAACAGGTTCCAGAGCTGGACTGAGAGCGGCTGCAGGCGCTTGTTGCGCTCCTGGAACGTGTGGTCGAAGGCGTGCGCGAACTCGTGCCGCGCGGCCGAGCGGGGCAGGCCGAGGACTTCCTGGCCAAGCACCAGCAGGCGGCGCGACTGGTCGTACAGGCCGCGGACGCTCTCCCAGGGACGGCCGTCGAACGTCTTTTCCCCGGACGCCACCACCATCATCCCGGCCAGCCGTATGGCGGTGAGCGGCCTGTTGGGCTCCAGCACGATGACGTTCACCTTGAAGCCGGCCACCTCGCTGAGCATCTTCTCGCCCAACACCACCAGCTCGTCCTTGACCGCGTCCCGCGCCACGTCGGAGGAGCAGTAGCGTATCATCTTCTCCACCACCTCGCGCAGGTGGCCGCCGGGCCGCGCCGAGCGGGGACGCGGCATTTCGTCCCGCTGCGGGCCGCTCAGCATGATGGGACGTCCGTCGTGCTGATGCTGCTTCTCGTGCTGTTTGCCGTTGACCCCGCCGGCGGCTTCCTCCTCGCCCTGCTTTTCCTCACCGTACACCAGGTCGCGGAGCTGGCGGAGATTGTAGATCAGCTCCTGGATGCTGTCCTCATTGGAGGCGACGTCCGAGCCCTTCCCGGACATCTGCTTGCGGAGCTTCTTGAGCAGCTCCCTGGCTTCCGGGGACAGGTT
>Ga0194121_10005254_pt1 | contig 18093 bp, 27 predicted proteins | sample TA2MahCa50mmetaG_FD_148609 | JGI IMG/M metagenome (GOLD analysis project Ga0194121, IMG submission 148609) | Freshwater microbial communities from Lake Tanganyika, Tanzania - TA2015020 Mahale Deep Cast 50m | ecosystem: Environmental > Aquatic > Freshwater > Lake | place: Tanzania: Lake...
CATGTCAACGTCTAAACAGTACCAAAATGGCACATGTTGCCTAAGTCATTGATTATCGGTTGAATTTAGTTGGAATTTTTTTTGCGGTGAGGTACTTTTCGGATCACTTGCAGACCTCAAAAGGGAACCGCAACAAGATCGAATCAGATCAAATATTGCAAAGTCACGGTAAAACAAGGGCAGAACTTATCATGGCGGGACTAACAGACGAATTCGGATTGACCGAAAAACAGCGGAAATTCGCGGAAAATGTCGTGGCGGGAAACTCACTCGCAGATGCGTACCGCAACGCCTATGACTGCTCAAACATGAAACCCGCGACGATCCAACGCAATGCGGTGGCGCTGATGGCGGACAACAGGGTCGCAACACGGGTCGAGGTGCTAGCAGCGGAGCGGAGGCGCAGAAGTGAGGCAGTCACGGTTTCAGATCGGGATATGCTGGTGACCCTGCTCCGCAAGTGGTCGAAGGGTGAAGATTCCGCAACGTCCAGCCAGTTGAGGGCCGCTGAGTTGCTTGGCAAAGCCTGCGGCCTGTACCGCGACGTTATCGAAGATCACCGTGAGCGTCCTGCGGCACTGGTCGCGGCGGAACTTGAGCGCCGCATGACTGCGCTGCTGGATGCACAGCGTCCACAGAGTTTAAACGGCGGTGACACTGACTCGCTCACGCTCGCCGCCGGGAGTGACCCGGCTGGTTCCGGGGATGAAAGCGCGACGGTGCAATGAAGCGCATGCGTCTGCGCGGTAGATAACGCGCACACGGGGGGGGTTAAACGGGCGCACACGGGCGTTAGATAACGCGCATGCACCCCCCCCGCTGACGAGCAAGGTACCGTGTGATCGCTATACATGCGATTCCACTCAAACGATTCCCTCATTTTCCCCTGATATGTTGCGTTTTCCCCACACTTTTTGATTTTTTTGCCGAGGGGTAGGGGGTTAACTGTGGCTAAGTGCAGGATTTTGCTAGGTTTTTCCTAGATTTTTACTAGGATAGGTTAGGATAGGGGAGGTTTAGAAAAAATTTCTACAAAAATTTTCAAAAAAGTATTGACTTTTCACAAAACTTGTGATAAAATCGCTAGTGAAACGTAAAATAAAAAAAAGTAAAACGATTTATAAGTAAATAACGTATATACCATAGCGTAACACCCACTCCAGAGGGTGGGTGTTCCGCAAGGTTGAAGGATAGAAGTAAGGTTAAGTAGGTAGGATGGAAAGAGTTCGTTGCTTGTGATGAAACGGGGACTATTTTCCCTGTATTTTGAGGCTCTTTCTTTTGCAAATCACTGCTGAAAACCTTCCTAAGATCATGGGGTTAGTGAAAACCCTACCTTCTGATCAGCAACAAGAGTTTTTTAAGTTACTGGAAGAGTTTGAGAGAGCCAAAACGCGAGAGTTGGCTCAAGAGAAGTTCATTCCTTTTGTTCAGAGGATGTGGCCCGGATTCATTTCGGGTCGTCATCACAAGGTGATGGGGGAGAAGTTTGAGGAGATCGCCTCGGGGAAGTTGAAGAGGCTGATCATCTGTATGCCGCCCCGGCATTGCTTGACCCTCAACACCCCTATTCTGACCACCCAAGGTTGGAAGACCATGGAGACGGTCCAGCCCGGTGACCATGTGTTTGGTCCTGATGGGTTACCTACCCTTGTGGTGGGCAAGTCAGAGGTGCATCAGGACAGGGATCTTTACCGGGTCACCACCAATGACGGAACTTCGGTCATCACTGATTCTGGTCACCGATGGATGGTGCGTTTGGACAGGAAGAGAAACCTGTTCCGTGAATACACCACAGAGCAACTCTGGGCGAGAGACCAAGGAGCCTTTGTCAGAACCAAGACAAACGGGGGAATAGAAATCAATTGGGACCGCAAGGTTACCGTCCCGAGAGCAGCCATGCTTCCGCCGATTCAAGCGGTGCAGTTGCCACCCAAAGACTTACCTATAGACCCCTATATGCTGGGCTTATGGCTGGGTGACGGAACTTCCATGCAAGCCATCATCACCTCCCATCCGGATGATGCGACCATTATTCGCCCGGAACTGGAGAAAAGAGGTTATCAGACCACCGATCAGGCTACCTGCATGACCTTCGGGGTTCTGGATCTGAAGGTTCGTCTTCAGGAACTTGGGGTTTTAGGGAACAAGCACATCCCGCAGGTCTATTTGGAAGGCAGCGTTGACCAACGAATGGATTTGCTGCGCGGATTGATGGATTCAGATGGCAATGTTTCCCAAAAAGGGCAGTGTTTTTTCTCGCAAAAGAGCGTTGCCTTGATCAATCAGGTTCGGGAACTGCTTTGGTCTCTAGGAATTCGTAATTCCCTGCAAGAATCCGAAGCCAAGATCTACGATGTGTCCTACGGATCCACCTACAGGCTGTCTTTTTACGCAGAAGACTGCTGTTTTCTACCAAGAAAGCGGGACCGAGCGAAAAACACGGTCAGAAACCGGTTTATCCGGGTGGAAAAACTCAATCAGAAAGGAGCGGTACAGTGCATTGAGGTAGCCCGAGAGGATCATTTGTTCTTGGCCGGGAAAGGCATGATCTGTACCCTCAATACCAAATCGGAATTCGGTTCATATCTCTTCCCGGCATGGTTTTTAGGGAAATACCCTCAGAAGAAGGTGATCCAGTCCTCCCACACCGCAGAACTGGCGGTGGGCTTTGGTCGTAAGGTTCGAAACCTTGTGGACTCAGAGGATTATAGGAAGGTATTCCCGGATGTTTCTCTCCGGGCAGACAGTAAGGCTGCAGGACGATGGTCCACCTCCAGAGGGGGGGAGTATTTTGCCATCGGAATCGGCGGAGCCGTGACCGGAAAGGGCGCTGACATCCTTGTGATTGATGATCCCCATGATGAACAAGAGGGTCAGTCGGCTGATCCTGCCATCTTCGATCATGCTTATGAGTGGTACACCTCCGGACCCCGGCAAAGACTCCAGCCGGGTGGAGCGATTGTGATTATTTGTACCCGTTGGTCCAAAAGGGATCTCGTGGGACAGGTCTTGAAGGCTTCCGCCCAACGAGGCGGGGATGAATGGGAGGTCATAGAGTTCCCAGCCATCATGCCTTCCGGAAAACCCCTCTGGCCGGGATCTCGTGGGACAGGTCTTGAAGGCCTCTGCCCAACGAGGCGGGGATGAATGGGAGGTCATAGAGTTCCCAGCCATCATGCCTTCCGGAAAACCCCTCTGGCCTGAGTTCTGGCCCCTAGAGGAACTGGAAGCCATCCGCGAGGAAATCCCTACCCACAAATGGCAAGCCCAGTACCAGCAAAATCCCACCTCCGAAGAAGGCGCATTGATTAAACGCGAGTGGTGGAAGGTCTGGGAACAAGAGAAACCCCCGAAATGTCAGTTCCTGATCCAGTCATGGGACACCGCTTTTCTCAAAAAAGAGCGTTCGGACTACTCCGCCTGCACCACTTGGGGGGTGTTTTTTCACCCCGATGGTTCTGGAATCTTGCAGCCCAACGTCATTCTCATGGATGCTCACCGGGAAAAGATGGAGTTCCCCACTCTGAAGAAAAGAGCCTATGAACTCTACAACTACTGGAAACCGGACTCCCTGATCGTAGAGGCTAAGGCGGCAGGTACTCCATTGATCTTCGAACTTCGCTCCATGGGCATTCCGGTTGCCGAATACACCCCCTCCCGTGGGAACGATAAAGTTGCCCGTGTGAACGCCATCGCAGACCTTTTCTCCAACGGCAAGATCTGGCGACCCAATAATCGTTTTGCCGAAGAAGTCATGGAGGAGTTTGCGTCTTTTCCCGCTGGAGAGCATGATGATTATGTAGACTCCGGCACACAAGCACTGCTCCGTTATCGACGGGGCGGGTTCGTGTCGTTGGAATCCGATTACAAAGACCAACCGGTCTATAAACGGAAAGTGGCCTACTACTAGGAGTTTAAACGATGAAGGGCAGAACGAAGAAGTCAGAGATGGCTGAGGCTCCCAAGAGCAAGGCCCAGCCCAAAGACAAACTCAAGGGCAAGATGAGTGGCATAGGCAAACCTGTGATGGTCGGCGGTGCCATGCGTAAGAAGAGCCTGTACGAGGGTGGTCGAACTCTAGGCACCCGAGGCACCGCCCGTGGTATGGGCGCTGCTTTCAAGGGCGGTCATTTTACTGACGTATAACGGAGAAACTCATGGCGGTGGATCGCGCTTTGATGCCCTCAAATTTTAGAGGGCAAACCATGGATGTATCTTTACCGTCAGAAGAGTCAGTGGTGGTGGAGTTGCCGGACGGCGGAATGGAGATCAATTTCGCCCCGGAACCCCTCCCTGCCTCCAATCACCACGACAACCTCGCAGAATTTATTGATGATTCGACCTTGATGAATATCGGGTCGGAACTCTCCACCCTCTTTGAAGCCGACAAAGATTCCCGCAAAGAATGGGAAACCACCTACATCAAAGGATTGGATCTTCTAGGTCTGAAGATTGAAGATCGAACCCAACCATGGGAAGGGGCTTGTGGAGTTTTCCATCCCATGCTCTCCGAAGCGATAGTTCGTTTCCAAGCCCAATCTATTCAAGAAATATTCCCGGCTCGTGGTCCTGTTCAAACCAAGATCTTAGGTGAAACCACCACCGAAAGAACCCAACAAGCCCAGCGGGTACAAGAATATTTAAACTATCTTTTGACTGAGAAAATGAGCGAATACCGCTCAGAGACTGAAAAGTTATTGTTCTCTTTGGCGTTGTGTGGTGCGGCATTCAGAAAGGTTTATTACGATCCGTCTTTGGGTAGACCAGCCTCGCTCTTCGTTCCAGCAGAGGATTTCGTGGTTTCTTACGGAGCAAGTGATTTAATCACCTGCGAACGTGCCACCCATGTGATGAAGAAAACCTACAACGAAATAAGAAAGTTGCAGGTTTCAGGCTTTTACGCCGACATCGAACTGCCTCCTCCGTCGCCCGATATCACAGACATTCAAAAGTCTTACGACAAATTGAACGGTGAATCAAAGGGCATGGACCTTGATTCGCGCTACACCCTTTTGGAAATGGTCGTGGATTACGACCTGCCGGGTTTCGAAGACACCGATGCAGAGGGCAATCCCACCGGCATCGCCTTGCCGTATGTGATTACCCTTGATAAATCTTCACGCAACATTCTCGCCATTCGACGCAATTGGTACGAAGATGATCTGCTCAAGAAGCGCCGTCAGCATTTCGTCCAATACACCTATATCCCCGGATTGGGGTTTTATGGATTCGGACTCGTTCACCTTGTCGGTGGATTGGCTAAATCTTCAACGTCCATCTTGAGACAGTTGGTGGACGCGGGAACCCTTTCCAATCTTCCCGGCGGATTGAAAACTCGCGGACTGCGGATCAAGGGCGACGATACCCCCATCATGCCCGGTGAGTTCCGGGATGTGGACATCCCCTCTGGAACCCTACGCGAGAACATTACGTTCCTGCCCTACAAGGAACCCTCCGGTACCTTGTATCAGTTGCTAGGAAACATCGTGGATGAAGGCAGACGGTTTGCTTCCCAAGCCGACATGAAGATTGCCGACATGAACGCCGAGGCTCCGGTCGGAACCACGCTTGCCATCATCGAACGGTCCATGAAGGTCATGTCAGCGGTGCAAGCCCGTTTACACGCCTCCATGAAGAAAGAACTGAAACTTCTTTCTCAGTTGGTCTACGACTACGGCCCGAGCGAGTATCCCTATGATATTCCGGGTAAAGAACTGACCAAGGAAGATTTCGATGACCGCATCGATATCATTCCGGTGTCTGATCCCAACGCTGGCACCATGGCCCAGCGGATCATGAAATACCAAGCCGCACTCCAGTTAGCATCCCAAGCCCCCCAGTTATACGATCTGCCGATCTTGCATCGTCAGATGATCGATGCACTGGGCATCGCGGATGCTCAGGAAGTTCTCCCGGACAAAACGGACATCCCGCCCACGGACCCCGTCACAGAGAACATGAACGCCCTACAGATGAAGCCCATCAAGGCTTTTCTCTACCAAGACCACGAAGCCCACATCCAAACGCATGTCTCTTTCGGACAAGACCCCCGTTTGCAGGGGATGCTCCAACAGGCTCCTCAAGCCGCCCAAGCCCTGCAAGCCGCGCTCACCGCCCATGTGTCGGAACATCTGGCGTTCGCTTACCGTCAACAGATCGAAAAGCAGTTGGGCATGAAACTACCTCCTCCGGGGGAACCCCTCCCGGAGGACATCGAATACCGTATTTCGGAACTGGTCGCCCCTGCAGCCGCACAGGTGCTGGGCAAAGCCCAACAAGAAGCCCAGATGCAGGAACAACAGCAACAATCTCAAGACCCGGTGCTTCAAATGGAAATGCAGAAACTGCAACTTCGCGCTCAGGAAATCCAGCAAAAAGCCGCAGCAGACATGGCAAAAGTCCAAGCGGACATGCAAAAAGCGCAGATGCGGATGCAGACCGAAAAGGACCGCATCAAGGCCCAAGAACGCATCGAAGGCGCTCGGTTGGGGGTCCAAATCGCCACCACCAACACCGACAACGAACTGCGTACCAAGGAGATTGCCTCCAAAGACAAGGTCTCCGGGGCAAAACTGGGGGTCGAAATCGCTCGAAATCTTCTGAATTCCCAGCAGCGTAAGCAGAATAACAATGACGATAGCCAGCAATAATCTAGGCGAATACCTTAGAAAGTCCCTGCGTCAGCAGATGAACGACATGGCTGACCATATCGCAGGCGGCGGCTGTCAGGACTTCCCTGAGTACAAGAGGTGTTGTGGTGTCATAGAGGGGTTGGCCCGTGCAGAACGGGAACTGCTTGACCTCACAAAACAAATTGATGATGATTAAACGGCTTAACAAACACACTGTGTAAACAGTGCAACCGCCCCGATGGGGCGCAAACACCCTTCAACAAGGTGCAAACACCGACAGGTGCAGGAAGATATGTCAGAGAACGACTCAAAAGTCGCCAGTCAGTTACCCAGACCTACCGGGTACAAACTGCTCATCGCTCTCCCCGATCCAGAAGAGAAAACAGAAGGTGGCATCCTCAAGGCTTCTGCAACATTGGAAGCCGAAGAAGTTGGCAGCATCGTGGGCTTTGTTCTTGCGATTGGACCTGATGCCTATAAATCCACTTACCGTTTTCCCTCTGGTCCCTTTTGTAAAAAGGGAGACTGGATCATGATGCGTTCCTATTCCGGAACTCGTTTTAAGATTCATGGTAAAGAGTTTCGACTTATCAATGACGATAGTGTCGAAGCCGTTGTCGAAGACCCGCGTGGAGTGGAAAAAGTATGAGCGCAGAAGCCTCTGAATTGTCTCGTGAAGATAAATTCTTCGGGGTAACCACCCCGCTGCAAATCCCTGACAAGGAGCCTGTCAAAGCACAGGAAAGTCCTGCAGAGCAATTTGAATTAGAGATCATTGATGATTCTCCAAAGAAACCTGCTAAATCCGAAGATGATGATGAGTTGATGAGTTATGGCGAAAAAGTTCGCAAACGCATCGCCAAAGTCAAATTCGAACATCATGAAGCCAATCGTCAGCGGGAAGCCGCTGAAAAGATGCGTGAAGAGGCAATCCGATTCGCACAACAAGTTGTTGCCAAAAATCAACAATACGAATCCTTGATCCAACGCGGGGAGGGAGCCTTAGTCTCCCAGATCAAAGCCCGTGCATCGTTAGCCGTGGATCAAGCAAAGTCTCTTTACAAAACTGCTTATGAGGCCGGTGATCCAGAACAAATCATCAATGCCCAAGAAAAACTCTTAAACGCTCAGACAGAGTTCCGTGAAGCCGAAAAGCACGAACGAGTGCTTCAGTCTCGTCGCCCTCAGCAAGCAACGCAGGCTGCACCTCAACTTGCTCCGCAGAACTATGTCCAGCCGCAGGCTCCACAGCCTAGTAAAAAGGCTTTGGAGTGGACCAAAAACAATCCATGGTTCGGACCTCAAGGTAACCGCTCCATGACTGCTTTGGCTTACGGCATTCATGAGACACTCATCCGTGAAGAGGGCGTTGAATCTGACACCGATGAGTACTATCAGAAGATCGACGCTGCCATGAAACAGCGTTTCCCTGAATACTTTGAGAAGGACGAGGAAACCCAATCGGTCCCTTTGCCAACTCAACGCACCCCAGCAACCGTGGTCGCTTCTGCAAATCGTAACAACGGAGCCAAACCACGCAAAATCCAGTTGACTGCTTCACAAGTTTCTCTCGCTAAGAGACTTGGCATCACCCCCGAGCAGTACGCCAAACAACTCATCAAGGAGAGTTCAAATGGCTGATGAGCGCAAAATTCGTATTGACCGTGCAGCCGAATCGCGTCCCAGCGACTCTTGGTTGCCGCAATCCGCACTTCCAATCCCGGAACCATTAGATGGTTGGGTATTCCGTTGGATTCGCACTTCTTCTTTGGGACGTTCGGATAACACCAACGTCTCTCGTCAAATGCGTGAGGGCTGGGAACCTGTTAAGGCAGAAGATCATCCTGAGTTGAAGATCAGGTCTGACATAAATTCTCAGTTCAAAGGCAACGTCGAAGTCGGTGGTTTGCTCTTATGCAAAGCCCCTCTTGAGAAGATGATGCAACGCCAAAAGTATTACCAAGAACTTTCTGACCGCCAGATTGAAGGTGTGGACCGTAGTTATTTACGGGAAAACGATCCGCGTATGCCGCTCCTTAACCCGGAGCGTTCAACGCGCACTAGTTTTGGGCGAGGATAATTCCTTTTCTTTCCACTTTTAGAGGTAACTTAAATGGCTTCAGGAACTGACGTTACGGTACCCTATGGGTTCCTGCCGATTAACCTCATCGGCGGTCAGGTGTATGCGGGTTCTACTCGCATGTACCCAATCCAATACGGCTTTGCAACGGACATCTTCTACGGTGATTTCGTCAAAGTTGTTAGAGGTTCAGTGACTCGTGCAACAATCGGTGCCACCACGGCATCGAATGCCATCACGGGTGTTTTCTTTGGTTGCTCCTATACTGATCCGGTCACGAAGACGAAGCGTTTCAGCCAATACTTTCCTGCTTCGACTTTGGCTGGTGACGCGGTGGCCTATGTGGTTGACGATCCGGATGCTGTCTTCAAGGCGGCGGTCTGCTCGGCAACGACGGTGATGGCTTCTGGCGCTTACGCGATGGTCGGAACCAACCTCTCCTGCATCGACAACACTGGCAGCACTAGCACAGGCAACTCCAAAAACGCGATTCTCGCGCCAACGGCGACCCCTGTGACTTCGATTCTGCCGTTGCGTTGTGTCGGGGTGGTCCCGGAGACGGCTCTTGCGTATACGGCTACGGGTTCGTCCTCCAGCACGACCATCACCCTTACGGGTTCGGGTCTTCCGGCGGCGATTCCTGTGGGAACTAGCGTGGCGTACTACGCCAGCAATGGTCAGGTGATTGAGACGGGTTCGTTCGTAACGGCTGCTGCCGCTGCGGGTGCTACTTCGGTCACGATCAACGCGGCCATTGATGTGCCGGGTTCGGTCACGGCTATTCCGGCATCGTCAACGATCATCTTCACGATCTACCGTGAGTTGTTGGTCAAACTTAATGTTCTGACCCACGGCTATTACAGTAGCGTAACCGCTTAATTAGGAGTTCTAAGAAATGGCTATTTCACGCGCACAAATGCTGAAGGAACTCCTGCCGGGGCTTAATGCCCTTTTTGGCTTGGAGTACCAGAAGTACGAAGACGAGCATACGCTCATTTATGAGACCGAGAACTCTGAAAAGGCTTTCGAAGAGGAAGTCAAGTTGTCTGGTTTTGGCACAGCCCCTGTCAAACAGGAAGGTCAAGCCATTGCCTACGACAACGCGCAGGAGGCTTGGACTGCTCGTTACAACCACGAAACGATTGCTATGGGCTTTTCGATCACTGAGGAAGCCATGGAGGACAACCTCTATGACCAACTCTCTGCTCGTTATACCAAAGCACTTGCCCGTGGTATGGCAAATACGAAGCAGGTTAAGGCTGCGGCCCTTTTGAACAACGGCTTCACCACCTTCCAATCGGGAGACGGTGTCACGCTGTTCAACACGGCTCACCCGCTCGTCAACGGTGGCACCAATGCCAATCGTCCGGCGGTCGGCGCAGACCTCAACGAAACCTCGTTGGAAGACGCAATCATCGCGATTGCGAACTATGTGGATGAGCGTGGGCTTCTGATTGCCGCTCGTCCTCGTCGTCTCGTTGTTCCCTCAAACCTGATGTTCGTGGCAGAGCGCCTGATGGAGACCACTCTCCGCACGGCAACCGCTGACAACGACATCAACGCGATCCGAAATATGGGCGCGATTCCGGAGGGTTATTCGGTCAATCACTTCCTGACTGACACGAATGCCTTCTTCCTCATCACGGATGTCCCGAACGGTATGAAGCACTTTGTGCGTACCCCGCTCTCGACTTCCATGGATGGGGATTTCGATACCGGAAACGTGCGGTACAAGGCTCGTGAGCGTTACTCCTTCGGTGTCTCTGACCCGCTTGGAGTTTATGGGTCACCGGGTTCGACCTGATAGCCCACAAGGCAAAGCAAGGGGGGGCGAAAGTCCCCCTTTCTTTCTGTGTATTTGTGATGTTTAATCGACTTACCGGGATAATTGAGCCTGCCAGACAGACCCGGCTGACGGTATGCAGACTGGCAGGCGACTCGCATACGAGGTTTAAACATGGCTCAGACAAAATTTTCCGGTCCAATAGTTTCGACTAATGGATTCGTTGGGAGCGTGTCAGGCACCGTTCTGACCGCCTCTTCCGGCACGATCACCAACCTTCTTTGCACCTCCCTGACGGTTGGCAGCACCAAGATTGGCGTAGTGATCAATGCGGCTTCGGGCGCAGTGTCGGCCCAGCAGGGCTACATTCAGGTTCTGGTTGGCGCTACGACTGCTTATATTGCCCTGTACAAGAGCGTCACCGTTTAATCCTAAAACGGAGGATTCTCTATGGCACAGTATGATATCTGGGCGGTTAATCCGACCAGCGACGATGACTATTTCCGCGCATCTGCGACCATCGCGGCTTCCGGAAACATCGCCCTTCTTGCCAACGATGTTGGTCAATACGGCACAGGTTACAAAGTCTCCATCACTTCTGATGGGGCGGATGCCGGAAAGACCTTCACCATCACTGGCGTAAAGGTGGGTGCTACGGGCTACGATGGTGTAGTGACAGAAACGGTCACTGGCCCCAGCGCGACCGTGGTCTATTCGACCAACTTCTACACCCGCGTTAACAGCATCAGCATCAGTGCAGCCTCCACGGGCGGCATCAAGATCGGCTACGGCGGAGACTTGGCGTTCCCGCGCACCCGCATCAAAGGCGTGTTCTATATTGCTTCGTCTGTGGAAGGCAGCATTGTCTTCACGGCAAAGCCCAATAACACCACGCTGCTTAAAATCTTCACTCCAGCCGATAGCACTGCGAATGACTCAATGATTCCTCCTGAGGGAATCTTGACCACGAAGAGTGGTAATCAAGACTTCGCGGTGTTGACGCTGGATCAGGTGTCCAAGGTCACAATTCTCTGCGGGTGAAACATGGCGAAAACCCCAGCATGGCAAAGGAAAGAAGGTAAAAACCCTGCTGGCGGCTTGAACGCCAAAGGCAGGGCTTCTTACAACCGCGCTAATCCCGGCAAGCCGGGTTTGAAGCGTCCTCAACCTGAGGGCGGTCCCCGAAGAGATTCTTTTTGCGCCCGGATGAAAGGCATGAAAAAGAAACTCACCAGCGCAAAAACGGCTAACGATCCGAACAGTCGCATCAACAAATCACTCAGAGCATGGAACTGTTAAACCATGGAAATGATGATTTGGAACATGGTGCTGACGCTCATCGTCGCCATCTTGGGGTGGGTTGTGAAGGACAAGTTCGCTGAACTACAGCGTCTTGGCATTCTTCTTAACAAGACCCGCGAAGAGGTGGCAAGAGACCACGTTACCCGCGCTGAAGTTCGTGCGGATAATCAAGCCCTAATGGATCGTCTGGACCGACTGGAACAAAAGATCGACCGGATCGTGACCAATGTTATTTCTGGAGAGCGCCGTGCCTAAATCCAAAAGCAAAGTAAACGCCTCAGGGAATTACACAAAACCTGAAATGCGTAAACGTCTATTCAACCAGATTAAAAGTTCTGCAGTCCAAGGCACGGCGGCGGGTCAGTGGTCTGCAAGAAAGGCTCAACTCCTTGCAAAAAGATACAAGGAGAAGGGCGGTGGTTACAAATCATAGGAGATCTTAATGAAAGGCAAGACAGAGAAAAAGATGGGTCGTGGTGGAGACACTATGAAAATGGGTCGTGGTGGCATGAGCAAGATGGCTCGTGGGAAACCCATAAAGAAAGGTAAGAAGTAATTCTTAAAGTGCCTTTGTATGGCTCGTGGCAACAAAGCGGTAGGTCAGGCTCTTGTAAGAGATTACAAGGATGGTGATGTATGTCCTGTTGCAACCGTTGATATTTCCTTAAATATCAAGAATAGAAACATTGCCATCAAAGAGCGCGGATATGGTCCCATGAATCCCGGTGAATCAAATCCAAAATTTTGGAAAGGCATTGCGGATTTATGGGGCATTTCTATTTCTGAAGCCAAGACTTCCCGATGTGGAAACTGTGCTGCCTTCATTCAAACTCCTAAAATGTTAGCCTGTATTCAAAATCACCTTGGTTTGGATGACGATTACGAATCTGCAGAGGACATGGCAGAGAATCGCTCTAGAACCCTAGAGTCTGCAGATCTTGGATACTGCCAACTTTTTGCTTTCAAATGCGCCGCAGATCGTACCTGTAGAGCATGGTTGTACGGAGGTCCAATCAAGTGACTGATTGGATAAAAGATTGGGTGTACAAACTATCTGAGCCGAATACGGAGACCGGCTTGGCTGAGTGTCCTTTTGCCAAAAAGGCTTGGAGTCAAGGTCAAGTCAAAGTGGTGGAAAGTCAGAATCTCTGGGAGACCGTGCATCGCGAAGTGGATAACTTCGGAGATCATAAATTAGTCAAAGACGTTTTATTAAACAGGATGTAGGTCATGCGTGAACCTCAACGATCACTGAAAGCATGGGGAGATCAAAAATGGAGGACAAAAAGTGGAAAACGCTCTTCTGATACAGGTGAAAGATATTTACCAGAGGCTGCGATCAAAAGTCTCAGTTCTCAAGAATACGCTCGTACAACGGCTGCGAAACGTCGAGGTAAAGCGCAAGGTAAGCAATTTGTCTCGCAGCCCAAAAGCATCGCGAAAAAAGTAAGACCGTTTAGACAAAGAGGCAAATAACGTGGCGATCTCAAGAGCGAACATGGAACAGCAGATTACAAAACCGGGTCAAAGAAAGAAGGTTGGCACGGTGATGCGCGAGTTTAAGAAGGGTGAACTTCACTCTGGCAAGAAAGGTCCAGTAGTAAAGAAACCCAAGCAAGCAATTGCTATTGCTCTGTCAGAGGCAAGCAAGATCAAAAAGGGTATGGGTGGTTCTATTGATGGTTGTGCTATTCGTGGGAGGACACGAACATGAAACATAAAGGTGGACCAATGATGGTCATTGCTATTGGTGTAGGTAAGAAAGGAAAAAATCCTGATATGGAAAACATGAAGAAAAAACGCACCGCAAGAGGTGGCGGGATGATGGGTTACGAGGAAGGCGGTAGCCTGAGAATGGTTAAAAAGGACGGTAAAGAAGTGCCGTTCTTTGCTGCTGATGGCAAAGGGAAAATGATGCGAGGTGGGATGTCTTATGGCAACGGCGGCATGACCGGCGGTGGTCGTGACGGCTGTGCGATTAAAGGTAAGACCAAGGGTCGAATGATCTAATGTCAACTAGCGGTACATCAATTTTCAATCCGGAGTTTCGAGAACTCGTAGAGGAGGCTTTCGAACGGGCAGGTTTGGAGTTGCGTACTGGTTATGACCTTCAGACTGCCCGTCGCTCCATGAACTTCATGTCGCTTGAATGGGCGAATCGGGGCATCAATCTCTGGACTATCGAGCAAGGCTCTCAAGTTTTAACCGCTGGTACGACAGAGTACACGATGCCTGCTGACACGATTGATCTCTTAGAGCATCAATTGCGAACAGACGCAGGCAACCAATCTAGTCAAACGGACTACACGCTGTCGCGCATTTCTGTATCGGATTACGCTCAGTTGAGCAACAAACTCACACAGGGTATGCCGCTACAGATCTATGTGGATCGACAGAGAGCCGCCCCGGTGGTGTATCTGTGGCCTGTCCCGGACAACACCCAGACATACACCCTTGTGTATTGGAAGATGCGCCGCATTCAGGATGTTGGCAGCGGTGGTGCCAATACCATCGATATCCCGGCACGGTTTCTGCCTTGTCTTGTTGCAGGTCTTGCCTATTACGTTGCGATGAAGAAACCAGAGGCTGCTGATAGGCTTTCGTTCCTCAAGCAGGAATATGAGATTCAGTGGGACTTGGCGGCTGGAGAAGACCGTGAAAAGGCTTCTGTGCGTTTTGTTCCCATGAATGGTTATATCGGCAGGAACGTCTGATGGGAAAACCGTTTTCATCAGGCAAGAATGCCTTTGGGTTCTGTGATCGTTGCGGTCAGCGTTATGACTTGCATGATTTAAACCAGCAGTACGAAAACCTGTTGCCCATCGGCATCAGGGTCTGTTTTGAGTGCATGGATGTGGATCACCCCCAGTTGCAGTTGGGACGGGTACCCATGGATGACCCACAAGCCCTTCGTAATGCGCGACCTGACAACACTTTCTTTGCGCCGGGTAACCAAGGCGCAGGGGGTAGTCGGATGTTCCAGTTTGGCTGGAACCCGGTCGGAGGTGCAGAAGGATACGATACAGATCTCACCCCGAATGACTTGATCTCAGTCACATCCGTGGGAACTGTGACGGTGGCAGTCACATGAATTACACTCAACTGGTTAGTCTGGTTGAACAATATACGCAGAACGAGGAAACCTCGTTCGTTGCAAACATTCCTGTTTTCGTTCAGTTGGCTGAAGAGCGTATTTACAACGCAGTCTTCATCCCGGCGATCCGAAAGAACCAGATTGGAACATTGACCCCTAGCAACAAGTACCTAACCCTTCCTGCGGACTGGTTGGCGAACTTCTCTCTGGCGGTCATCACTCCAGCAACCAATGCACAGACGTTCTTGCTGGACAAAGATGTCAACTTCATTCGTGAGTGCTACCCGGACCCGGACGATACTGGGGTTCCGAAGTACTACGCGATCTTTGACAAGAACACCCTGATTTTGGGTCCGACCCCCGATAGTAACTATCAGGTCGAACTGCACTACTACTACTACCCAGAGACTATTGTAACTGCGAGTACTTCTTGGCTTGGTGATAACTTCGAAACCGTTCTCCTGTACGGCACCTTGAGAGAGGCATACCTCTATATGAAGGGTGAACAGGATATGATTACTTACTACGAGCAGAAGTATCAGGAATCGTTAGGTCTCCTCAAACTCCTTGGCGAAGGTAAGGATCGTCGCGATGCCTTCCGATCTGGTCTTGCTAGAGTTCCGGTCACATGATCTATCAGACTCTAACGACCAGTTTCAAAGAGCAAATCCTAAAAGGGGAACACGACCTTTTGACCGATACGCTCAAACTGGCTTTGTACTATTCCACAGCAGACTTGAGTGAAGACACGTTGATTTATACAACTACTGGCGAAGTGGTGGGAGGAGGTTATACCGCAGGGGGAGTCACCCTCACTGGGGTCACGATCAACAAGTCTGGCAGTGTTGCATATGTAAATTTTAATAATGCTGCGTGGAGTCCTGCGAGTTTTACTTCGGCAGGTGCGTTGATCTATAACTTTAGTAAGGCCAACAAGTCCATCGCGGTTTTGAGTTTCGGCAACAACAAAACGGCTACTAATTCGTTCACGGTGCAGATGCCTGCTAATACATCAACGTCTGCTTTATTAAGGTTAAATTAGGAGAATCAACAATGCTTACCAAAGCAAAGTCCGCTGAGACCGTTGGTGCAAATGTCCACAAAGGAAACGGCACCAGTGAACGTCTCAAAGGCGGTGGTATTTTTACTGTTCGTTGCCATACAAAAGATGGCAACCTGAAATGGGAAAAGAAGTCGCACAATCTTGTTGTCAATATCGGTCTTGCCGATATGAACACTAGATACTTCAAAGGCTCAGGCTACACAGCGGCATGGTATATCGGTATCTACGGGTCTGCTGCAAGCAATAACCCCTCGTCCACCGACACTATGTCAAGTCACGCTGGTTGGACAGAAGTGACGGCGTACAGCAACGCGACCCGTCCTGCTGCGACTTTTGGTGCAGCCACCACGGCTGATCCCTCTGTCATTGCAAACTCTGCTTCCCCGGCGCAGTTCTTGATCAACGCCTCAGCCAATGTTGGCGGAGCGTTCTTGACGAGCGGTGATCTGCCGGGTGGCACATCCGGGACTTTGTTCTCTGCGTCTGACTTCGCAGCCCCCGGTGATCGTGTCGTGCAAAACGGCGATGTTCTCTTTGTCACCTACACCTTTAGCCTTGATGCGGCATAAGGAGTTTAAACATGTCAACAACTTTCAAAAAAGGCGAATCGGTAAAGGTCAAGGTCACTGTTCCTGAGGGGTCAGTCAAGGCATTGAGGATGGATGAAGACGGCAACGTCTGGTACCTCCTGCCTTGGAAAGATCAAGACGGTCACAATCAGGAACGCTGGTTTATTGAGGATCAACTTGAGAAGGTTTGATGTCTGAAGGCGGATACGGATCAGGCACATGGGGTCAAGCAGGATGGGGGATGTCGGTTTACAACCGCGCCTCAGACGACACTTCGACTGCTAGTGATGCCAATACTGGAGCCGGTACGCAATTCAATGCGCCGGTCTCTGAAGTCGTTTCCGCTCAAGATGTTGTCGGTTCCATCTACAGTCTTGGTTCTAGTGTCTCAGAGACTGTTGTTGGGACTGATGTCACCCTTGGTAACGTCAATCTCGGCGGTGTTTTTGTTACTGAGGCGGCTACGATATCTGATGCCGTACTGTCTGTTACAAACTACAAAAGTATGGTCAATGAGTCCGTCACTGGGACGGACGCAAGCATTTCAGGGCTTAATTTCAAATCTGAGATTCTAGAGTCGGTCATCGGGCAAGACGCATCTGCTTCAGTTTTTGTGTTCCCAGTGAACACAAATGAGTCTGCCGTCGCCCAAGACAACGTCCAGTCTATTTTCTCAATAGGCGGCAAAGTGTCGGAAAGTGCCTCAGCGGCGGACGTAGATACTGCCCTGATGAACTTCAAGGTCATGATCAACGAGATCGTGACCGCAACCGTGGTCAATATTGCATCAGGGATGACGTTTGATTCTAAGGTTACCGAGTTGGTTACCGCCTCAGATGTCATAGCCGGGGCTTACCTCTGGAACCCTGTAGATGACGATCAGACCCCAAACTGGCAGAATTTAAACGATGATCAGACACCGGGATGGTCCACCGTGGATGACTCGCAAACCACAACTTGGACTAATATCCCTACGGTGAATTAGGAGTTTAAACGTGGCAAGTACATATAGCACTAATCTGGCAATTGAACTCATCGGTACGGGCGACCAAGCCGGTACATGGGGCAATACCACTAATACCAACCTTGGAACCCTGATCGAACAGGCGATTTCAGGTTACGTCACCCAAGCCGTTTCCACGGGAACGGATACCACGATCACCATTCCAAACGGTGCCACGGGTGTCGCTCGTAACATGTACATCGAACTGACGGGTACAGGTGGGGCTAGTACGAATCTAATCGTTCCGTCCAACAAGAAACTTTACTTCATCTTCAACAACAGCACCGGAGCGGTGACGGTGAAGGTGTCCGGTCAAACGGGCGTATCAGTACCACAAGGTAAGAAGATGGTGCTGACGAGTAACGGCACGGATGTGGTGAATGGCCTTAACTATATCGCTGATTTTGCCTCTAACTCCGCAACCATTACTCACCTGTCAGCGACTTCTGCGACGATTACAAACCTTACGCTGACGAGCCTTGTCATCAGCAATCTCAGCATTGCTTCAGCCAACATTACAAATCTTACCGCCACCTCCCTCACCGTCTCCTCTGGCTCAACCCT
>Ga0194121_10005256_pt1 | contig 18090 bp, 13 predicted proteins | sample TA2MahCa50mmetaG_FD_148609 | JGI IMG/M metagenome (GOLD analysis project Ga0194121, IMG submission 148609) | Freshwater microbial communities from Lake Tanganyika, Tanzania - TA2015020 Mahale Deep Cast 50m | ecosystem: Environmental > Aquatic > Freshwater > Lake | place: Tanzania: Lake...
AGCTCCGCCGCCTCGCGCAGCAGGGCCTGCGCGAAGGCGCGGTCGAAGACGCGCGACAGCGACGGCTCGTCGAGCGGCAGCGCGTCGAGTTCCACCGACTCGCCGGCGGTGCCGGCGCGCCGCGCCGCCGCGCGCTCCTCGAAGCGGCGGGCGACGTTGCGCGCGACGCCGTGGAGGAACGCCTGGAACGGTCCCCGCGCCGGATCGGCGCGACCGAGCGCCCCGCCGTCGCGAAGGCACTCGAGGAAGACCTCCTGCACCGCGTCCGCCGCCTCCTGCACCTGCGGCCCGCCGCGCCAGCGGGCCGTGAAATAGGCGCGCAACGGTTCGGCGTAGCGCTGGGCGAACGCCGCGCGCTCGGCGGCCGCGCCGCCGGCGGCGGCACGGATCACCGTCCAGCACGTGGGCGCGTCGGCATTCATCCGGCGGCGTTCAGCGACCCCGCGACCCGGTCACTTCGGGATCGCGGCGAAGACGTTCTCGCGGCCCTTGACGAACACCTGCTTCGCCAGCGCGTTGATCTCGGCCAGCGTGACCTTCTCGAAGGTCGCCTTGAACGCCTTCATCTCGTCCAGCACCTTCGGCTGCGCGTGGGCGCGCTTCAGCGCCGCGAACCAGACGTCGTAGCTCTTCAGCTGGGCGTCGACGTCGCCCAGATGCGCCGCGCGCAGGCGGTCGAGCTCAGCCTGCGTCGCCCCCTTGGTCCCGAGCGCCTCCATCGCCGTCGCGCACGCCTTCGCCATCGCGTCGACCTTGCCGGGATCGACCTGCAGGTCGAGCGTCACCCAGCCGAGCCCGCGCCACTCGTCGCTGCCCCAGATCGAGGCGTTGGGCGAGTAGGTGCCGCCGAGCTTCTCGCGGATCTCGACGCGCAACCGGTCGCCGACGATGTCCTCCAGCAGCGACAGCCGGCGCGCCATCGCCGGGTCGACGGCGTCGGGGCACGGGTAGATCAGCTGCAGGTGGGCCGACTTCTCGCCGCTGTCCACGGTGTGGCGCGCCTGCACGCCGGTCTTCGGCGGCGCGACCGTGCGGCGCTTGTCATCGACGCCGCCGGCGCGACGCTGCGGCAGCGACGAGAACGTCGAGAACACCGCCTTCTCGAACTTGCCGGCATCGACGCCCGCACCGGTGATGCGCACCGGCCCGTCGAGCTGCGATTCGAGGAACGCCTTGACCTCCTCGAGCGTGACCGCCGCGACCGCCTCCTTCGTCGGCCGGCGCAGCCGTGCATCGGTCGAGCGGATCTCGTCGTGGAACCGGCCGAGCAGGCGGCCGGCGCTCTCCTTGCCCTCCGGCTCCTTGAACTCCTCGTCGAGCTTCTTCTTCCACTCGTCCCACGGCTCCGCGGCGAAGCCGGGGTCGGTGAGGAAGGCGCAGATCGTCTCGAACTCGCGCTTCAGTTCGCCGCCGAAGAGGACGTTTCCGCGGAACACCAGTCCGTCGGCCTCGACGTCGAAACCGGTGGCACCACCGGCCGCCTGCACCGTCTCCCAGTCGTTCTTGCCGAGCCCGCCGCGCAGGAAGTACCGCGCGGCCGCGTACGCCACCGCGTGCTCGGCCGGCTCGAGCGCAGCCTCGCCCTCGCCGACGCGCACCTCCCAGCGGCCGAAACCGCGGACATCGCCGTCGGACTTGCGGTAGTGGACGCTGACGCCGTTCTTCAGCGCCATCGAGACGACCCGCATGTCGTCGTGGCGCGTGATCGTCGCCGTCACGTCCTTCACCACGTCCGGACGCGCATAGGCGAACTTCGACGGGTCGACCTTCTTGCCGCTCTCCTCGGGCTTGGTCTCGCCTTCGGCGGCGCCTTCGGTCGTCGGCTGCTCCGGTTCCGCCGCGGCCGTGATCGCCATCGGCTGGGCGAGATCGGTCTGCTTCGCCGCGTCCCAGATCTCCATCAGCTCGGCCTGCGGGTCGGCGCCGAGATCGATGCCGCCCTCGGTCCAGATCACCAGCTTCCCGGCGTTCCACTCCTCGCGCAGCACCTTCATCACCACTTCGGCCGTCACGCCCTTGGCGCCCGGCCGGATCGCCTCCTTGCGCGCCTTGTCCTCCATCGGCACGTAGCGCAGGTTGCACGCCTGCAGCAGGTTCTGCACGTACTCGAGCGTGTGCGGCGGCGGCGAGATCGGCCGCTGCGCCAGCGTGCGCTGGAAGTCGGTCCAGCCCTTCTTCACCTCGTCCTCGGTGCAACCCTCCGTCAGCAGCCGGCGGATCTCGCGTTCGGCGGCCATCAGCGCGTCGCGCCACTTGCCCGACTCGCAGAAGACGCGCACCAGCGGACCACCGAACTCGTTCTGGAAGTCGTAGTCGTCGGCGGCGGCGCCGGTCCACGGCAGCTTGTCCTTCTCCATCCGCTCCTGCAGGCGCGTCGCGACGACGTTCATCGCGATGCTGAGCGGCACCGCCTTGGCAGCGTTCTCGGCGTTGTCGCGCGGCTGCTTGCGCTTGCGCAGCTTCGCGATCGAGATGTGACCGTGCGTGCCGCCGGTCTCGACCGCGAAACCCTGGTGGCGGAAGGTCGGCTCGCCGAGGTCGGGCCGCTCGTCCGGCTCGCCCTTGGCGGCGGGGATGGTGCCGAGGTGCTTCTCGATCAGGGCGGTCGGATCGAGCTCGCCGAGATCGCCGGCGATGATGAAGGTCATGTTCTCCGGCCGGTACCAGCGCTTGTAGAAGGCCAGGCAGCTCTTCGAATTGAACTTCGCCCGCACCTCCTTGGTGCCGATCGGCAGGCGCTTGCCGAAGATCGTCCCGTCGGAGAGCTTCCCGAGCTGGTCGACGAAGGCGCGGAAACCCGGCACGTCGCGCGAGATCTGCTCGGAGTCGATCACACCCTTCTCGGCCTGGACCTCCTTCTCGTCCATCTTGAGGCCGCAGGCGATGTCGCGCATCCACTGCATCCCGAGATCGAGACGCTTGCTCTCGGCGTCGGGGAGGTCGAGCTCGTAGACCGTCTCCTCGAAGCTGGTGTGCGCGTTGACGTCGTAGCCGAACTTGATCCCCTCCTTCTGGAAGATCGCCACCAGCGAGCCGGCCTTGAACTTGGTGGTGCCGTTGAACGCCATGTGCTCGACGAAGTGCGCCATGCCGAGCTCGGTGTCGGTCTCCACCAGGCTGCCGATGTTCACGTGGAGCCGCAGGAAGATCTGCTTCGGCGGCGTGCGATGGGAGAGCCAGACGTAGCGCATCCCGTTCTTGAGCGCGCCGAAGTTGAACTTCTCGTCCGGCGCGAGGTCGGAGCGCTCGTGCTCCCACTCGCGCGGCTCGATCTCCACCGTCTCCACCGGCGCCTTGGGCTTGGCCTGCGGCGTGGCGGCGGCCGGTGCGCTGCCGACGACGCCGGCGGCGAACACGGCCGCGCAGAGGGTCAGGCGGACAGGGCGGCTCGACATGAGTTGTCCTCGTGCAGCGGTGCAGGGGGTCGGGGCGAGACGGTAGCGCCCGAGGGAGCCCGTCTGCCGGGCCGCTCCCCGGGGAGCCGTCGTTGGAACGAACCGACCGCCCGGCCGTTCCACCATTTGCATCCGAAATACCCATACCCGGCATCAACTATTCGCGCCGCGCACGCCCCTCACTCTGGAAATCCGCCCCGGGCTGCTCCCATCATCCCCGCCGCGTCGTACCGAGCGGACCGCGACCTCGAGGGGCTGTTCGGCCCGCCCGGACGACGGCGTTCGACCCGAGTGAGAGCAATCGGCCGCGGCGGCGACCCGACCCCGCGACCCGACCTGAAACGGGGATGAGAGGAGTCGACTCCGATGGTGAAGTTCACGCTCGTGGCGGCACTGCTCGCCAGCGCTGCGCTGGTTCCGGCCGAGCCGCTCGCGGCGCAAATTGCCGCCGGTGGTCAGGCCGCTGGCGAGGCAAAGGCCGAGTCGACCGGCAAGGTCGGCGAGGTACTGCCGAACGTCTCGGCCAACGTCGTGCGCGGCGACAAGACCAGCACGGTCGAGACCGCGAAGATGGGCAAGCCGACCGTGTTCCTGCTGGTCGGCGTCACCTGCCCGGTGACCAAGCCGTACGCCGAGCGCATCGCCGCGCTCGAGAAGGCGTACATGGAGAAGGGCGTCGACTTCGTCCACGTCTACACCAACGTGCCGGAGAAGGCGGAGATGAAGGCCGCTTTCCACAAGGAGATGAAGTTCGCCGGCGCGTTCTGGAACGACGAGAAGGCTGCCTTCGCCAAGGCGATCAAGGCCGGCAAGACCGGCGAGGCGATCATCGTCGGCAAGGACGGCAAGGTGATGTACCGCGGCGGCATCGATGACAGCCCGGGCGACGCGACCAAGGCGAAGGAGAAGTACCTCGCCAACGCGCTCGACGAGTTGCTCGCCGGCAAGGAGATCACCAAGCGGAACACCATGCCGGCTGGCTGAGGCATCAAGATGTGAGAGCTGCCGGTCGGCAGCTCCTGAACGGACCCGCGCGGCGCACGGCCCGCGGTGCCGTACGGTGAGTGACCTGCGGGGAGGCGCGACGCGCCTCCCCGCTTCTTTTTTCCGCCGCCTGCGCCATCCTCCGGGCATGCACCTGCCGCCCGATCGCGCATCCGCCGCCGCGCCGCGCCGACGCCGCTGGCCGGGCCGCCTTGCGCTGCTGCTGGCGGCGCTGGTCGGCGTCCTCGCCGCCGCCGAGATCGGCCTGCGCCTGACCTATCGCGGCGACGTGCGACGCGCTCTCGAGTCGCGCCGGCGCGAGCTGGCGCCTGACGCGCAGACGGTGCTCTGCGTCGGCGACTCCTACACGTTCGGCCTCTACTACCGGCCCGAGGAGTCGTATCCGGGCCGGCTCGAGCAGCTGCTGTGCGCCCTGACGCCGCCGCGCGCCGACGGCCGGGCCGGCTGGTTCGTCGAGAACGGCGGGATCCCGGCGCAGAACACCGCGCAGATGGCGGCGCGACTCGACGAACAGCTGGCGCGGCTGGCGCTGGCGGGCGGTGCCGCCGACGGTTCCCGCCTGGCCGAGTTCCGCGAAGACCGGATCGCGCTGCCGGGACGGGACGGCGCCGGCGGCGGGTCGGGCGGGACGCCGATCAGAGCAGCAGCCCGCTCCCGTCGCCGAACGCCAGCGCCGCCGAACCCATCCGGTGCAGCAGCGAGGCGTGCAGGTTGCACAGCGGCGTGCCGGCCGGTGACCGCAGGTGACGACCGCTCGCCAGCGGCGCGAAGCCGTTGCCCGCGCCGCGACCGCCGAGCAGCAACGGCAGGTTGCGCGACTCGTGGCGGTTGCCGTCCTTCAGCGCCGAGCCGAACAGCACGAGGCAGTGGTCGAGCAGCCGCGCGCCGCCCTCCTCCCGCGCGGCGAGCCGCTGCAGGAACGCCGTGAACTGCAGGACATGCCACTGGTTGATCTTCTGGTACTGCGCCGTCTTCTCCGGCTGATCCTCGTGGTGCGACAGCTCGTGATGGCCGCCGCGGACGCCGGGCAGGAAGCCCATGTTCACGCCGGAGACGGCGTTGCCGAACATGAAGGTCACCACGCGCGTGGCGTCGCTCTGCAGCGCCAACGCGATCAGGTCGAGCATCAGCGCGACGTGCGTCGGATGGTCCGCCGGCAGGCCGGGCGGCGGCACGACGCCGGCGACGGGCGCCGCCGGCGCGGCGACGCGGTCGATCCGCCGCTCGAGCTCGCGCACCGCATCGAGATACTCGCCGAGCTTCGCTCGGTCGCCGCCGCCGAGCCGCGCGGAGAGCCGCTGCGCATCGCCGCGGACGACATCGAGCACGCTCCGCTCGCGCACGCCGTCGCGGCGCTCGCCGGCGCGGAACAGCCGATCGAAGACGTGGCGCGGGACGATCTCCTTGGTGCACGGCGTCGTCGCGCTGCGCCAGCTGATGTGGCCGCCGTAGACGGTCGAATAACCCATGTCCTCGACCGGCCGCACCGGCTCGCAACCGAGCTCGAGCGACGGCAGCGGCGTGGCGCCGCGCTGCGCGTGCGCCGCGACCTGGTCCATCGACACGCCGTTCAGCAGGTCGCGCCCGCCGGTCCGGCGGATGCGCGCGCCGGTGAGGAATGGCGCCGTCTTGGCGTAGTGGCCGTCGCCGTCGCTGCTGTTTTGGTTCTCGAGCCCCGACAGCACCAGCACGTCGTCGCGCACCGGCTCGAGCGGCGCCAGCGTCGGCGACAGCGTCCAGCCCGGCCCGTCGTCGACCGGGTCCCACGCCGGCGGCCAGACGCCGTTGGCCATGTAGAGGACGACGAGGCGATTCGGTCGCGCCGCCGCTGCCCCATCCGGTGGCGGCGTCGCCGCGTGGTGCGGCCGACCGCCGAGCCGTGCCGCCGCATGCGCCAGCGACTCGAGCCACGGCAGCGCGACGCACGCTCCCGCACCGCGCAGGAACGCGCGGCGGTTGCGACCGGCTGGAACGGGAGGCGGCGGCGTCATCGCGGAGCGCGAAGGTAGCGGAACGGCCGGCTGCTGACGATGCCCTCGACGAAGCGGCCGAAGCGGGCGCCGTCGGCGCGCGCATCCGCCACGATCGCGCCGATCGTCCCCTCGTCGAGCCAGCCGGGCGGACGTCCGACCGCGAAGGTGAACAACCGCCGGGTGAAGGCGCGCAGGAACGCCTGCTCCTCGCCGCGCAGCCAGTCGCGCAGGCCGAGCGGACCGTCGATCACCGACCCGTCCGGCAGCGTCGCACGGGCGTCGATCGGCGGCAGCGGCGCGGCGGACGCGGGCGACTCCGGCGCGGGTTCGTGGGTGGCGCGCCAGCCGCCGATCGCGTCGTAGTTCTCGAGCGCGAAGCCGAGCGGATCCATCGTCGCGTGGCAGCCGGCGCAGCCGGGGTCGGCGCGATGGCGCTCGAGCCGCTGGCGCAGCGTCAGCGCGTCGGACTGGCGGTCGTCCTTCGGCAGCGCGGGGACGGCGGCGGGCGGCGGCGGCGGCTCGCGGTCGAGCAGCGTGCCGAGGATCCACTTGCCGCGCAGCACCGGCGACGTGCGCAGCGGGAACGAGGTGGTCGCGAGGATCGCGCCGAGGCCGAGCAAGCCGCCGCGGTGGCGCTGTTCCGCGGTCAACGGCACGCGCTGCAGGCCGCCCCCCGCCGGCGCCGGCAAACCGTAGTAGGCCGCCAGCGTGGCGTCGGCCATCGTCCAGTCGCTGTCGATCAGGTCGCGCACGTCGCGATCCTCGCGCACGAGGGTGGCGACGAACTCGAGCGCCTGGGCGTGGAACCGCTCGCGCAGGCCGAGGCCGAAGAAGCGGCCGAAGCGGCGGATGTCGACGGCGACGTCGGCGATGCCGCCGAAGCCGAGCCACTGCGCGGCGAAGTGCTCCGACAGGGTGTGCGCGCGCGGATCGGCGAGGAGGCGCCGCGCCTGCCGGCGCAGGCCGTCGGCCTGGTCGAGCTCGCCGGACTGCGCCGCCGCCAGCAGCGCGTCGTCGGGCGGCTCCGACCAGAGGAAGTAGCTGAGCCGCGTCGCCAGCTCGAAGCCGGTCAGCGGGCGGACCCCCTCCGACTCGCGCGCCGGGTCGCCGCTCTCGGGTCGGAACAGGAAATCGGGCGCCATCAGCAACGTGCGCAGCGCGGTCGCCAGCGCGTCGACGGCCGGGGCGCCGGCGGCCTGGCGGGCGCGGAACAGCTCGAGGCGCGGCGCGAGTTCCTCCGGCGCGACCGGCCGGCGGAACGCCCGTTCGGCGAGCGGAGCGAGGATCGCGTGCGCCGCTGCCGCATCGAGACGGCCGCCGTTCGCGAGCGCCGGCGCCAGCAGCCGCTCGCGCTTCGCGTCGTCGGCGAGCAGGCGGGCGACGATCGCGCGGCTCGCTTCGTCGTACTTCTCGAACAGCATCGACGGCAACGCCTGCACGTCGCCGAGGTCGTCGATGCCGTGCGCGATCGGGTCGGCCGGGAAGAGGTCGCCGGACGACCAGTCGATGCCGAGCAGCGCGCGGATGGAGCGGTCGTACTCGAAACGGCCGAGGCGACGCAGGGTGACGACGCCCGGATCGTCGACTTCGTCCGGCTCGCGCGCCGTCAGCGTCTCCTTCAGCGCGGCGGCCAGCGCCTCCCGCTCCGCAATTGCCAGCGGCGGTCGCGTCTTCGGCGGCATCCGGACCGCCTCGATCCGCGCGATCGCCTCCTGCCAGAGTTCCCCTTCCTGCCGCGCCGCGCGTGCGCCCGCCGGGCCGTCGAGCCGCGCCAGGCCGCTGCGCGCCGCCGCGCCATGGCATTCGAGGCAGTGGCGCTCGAGCAGAGGCCGTGCGATCGCGGCGAACGGATCGCCCGGAGGCGGCGGCGCCGCGGCCGGCGCCCCCGCCGCCTGCGCCAGCCCCAGCGCCACACCGGCCGCGATCGCGTTCATCGCCGACGGTCCTCGCGTCCACGCCACCTGGATGGAAACGACTCTGCCGGCCGGGCGTAATAACAGGTCGTTCCCTCGGGCCGCACCCGCACCCTCCGGATCGGGCTGATCCACGACAGGAATGGAGTCGACATGAACCGCTCGAAGCTCGCCGCCGCCGCCCTCGCGCTGGCGGCCACTTCCGCCGCCTTCGCGGCGCGCCAGCCGGTGACGCCGGCGTAGGAGGGCGGCGCCACCTGCCGCGTCGCCTGCGGCGGACTCTGGCTGGTCACCGACTTCGAGGGAACCATGATGGGCGGGCCTTTCTCCGGCCACGAGGTCGTCGGCTACGACGCCACGCAGAAGAAGTACACGCTGACCTGGGTCGATTCGATGACGCCCACCGCCCACACCGGCACCGGGAACTTCGACGCCGCGACGAAGACGATGCACACGCAGGTCAGCGGCGTCGATGCCGCCGGCCAGCCGAGCAAGTTCCACGGCGTCGACGTCTGGAAGGACGCCGACCACCGGACCTGGTCGATGATGATGGCCGGGCCCGACGGCAGCGAATTCCCGGCGATGACCATCCGCTACCAGCGACGGAAGTGAGCGCCGCAACGCTCGAGTAGCGACTCCCGGACGGCGCGCCGCTTGGAGCGCGCGGCCGGCCGTGCCACGATGGCGTGCCACCCGGCGCGCTCCGTGGCGCGCCGTCCGGGGTCGAGTCGATGAAGCTGCCGCCCGCCTTCGCCCGTTCCGCACCGCGCGCTGCCGGCGCCGCAAGTTCGCCCCCCGCGGCGGACCCGCCGACGTCGCGCTGGTACATCCGACTCGCTTTCGCGCTGACCACCTTCCTCGGCGGCACGGCGCTGACGCTGCTGGTCGTGCTGCTGTTGCGCAAGGCCGAGGCCAACCGCTTCACCGAGATCTTCCACCGTCGTGCGGCGCAGGCGGTGGGCGAGCTGCAACGCGACTTCGAGCGGGACGTCGAGCTGGCCTTCACCATCGCCGCGCTGTGGGACTTGAGCGAGTCGTTCCGCACGCCGATCTTCGAGCGCTTCGTCGCCGGCGACCTCACCTTCGAGTCCGACCTCGAGGTCCTCGGCTGGATCGAGCGCGTCCCGAGCCTCGGGCGCGAGGCGTTCGAGGCGCGCCTCGCGGCGGACGGCTCCCCGCTCCGGCTGATCGAGCCGGGCGCCGACGGCGTCGCCATGCGCGCGACACGCCGTGCCGAGCACTTCCCGGTCGTCGTCGCCGCCGGCCGCGACGGGGCCGCCATCCCGCCCGTCGGACTCGACTTCGCCGCGTTCCCCGATCGGCTGGCGGCGATGGAGCGGGCGCGGCGGACCGGCACGATCCAGGCCATCGGCCACCTGCCGCAGCTGCTGCTGGTCCCGCACTACGCCGGGGAGACGCCGCCTGACGACGAGGCAGCGCGCGACCAGCGGCTCGAAGGCTTCGTGGTGGTGGCGGTGTCGATCACCGACTGCCTCCGGCGCGCCGCCCGCGCCGTCCGCGACGACGCCGAGATCCACCTCTTCGCCCTGGACGAAGGACGGGAGCAGCCGATCGCGCTCGAGCCGGCGAGCGGCGCGCTCGCCTCAGCGACCCTGCTCGAGCAGCGCCATGCCTGGCGCGAGGAGTGGGTGACGGCGGGGCAGCACTGGCGCACGGTGATGGTGCCGACCGCGGCGGCGGAGGCGCGCGACGGCGCGCGCTGGTCCTGGCTGGTGCTCGCCACCGGGCTGTCGCTCTCGCTCGCCGGCGGGCTCGCGGTCGCGCGCGTGACGCGCGAACGGCGCCGCCTCGAACGCGAGGTGCGCCAGTTCTGGGAGCTCTCGAACGAGCTGCTCTGCCTGCTGGACGCGGCCGGAGTGGTGCGGCGCGCCAATCCGGCGTGGGAGGCGCAGCTCGGCGAGGCGATCGCTCCGCTCGGCCGGCCGCTGCTCGACCTGCTGCACGAGGAGGATCGACCGGCGGCCAGCGACGCGCTGCACAAGGCGCGCGGCGGCGCGGCGGCCGCGGGCTTCGATGCGCGGCTGCGGGAGCAGGGCGGGCGCTGGCGCTGGTTCCAGTGGAGTCTCGCGCCCGACGAGGCGCGCCGCTCGTTCCACGCCGCCGCTCGCGACGTGACCGCGCAGCGGCAGACCTTCGAGGAGCTGGAGCGCCGCGCGACGCTCGACCCGCTCACCCACGTGCTGACGCGCCGCGCGCTGTTCGAGCGGCTCGGAAAGGAGATCCACCGCGCCAAGCGCTACGGCACGCCGCTGGCGCTGGCGGTGCTGGACCTCGATCACTTCAAGGAGGTGAACGACCGCCACGGCCACGCGACCGGCGACGAATTGCTGAAGCGGCTCGGGCTACTGCTGCGCAAGGCGCTGCGCGACAGCGACCTCGCCGGCCGCTTCGGCGGCGACGAGTTCGTCGTGGTGATGCCGCAGACGGAGTTCGACGCCGCCCGGAAGGCGGCCGCCCGCATCCTGCGCAGCTTCCACGACAAGGGGGCGATCACGGCGGCCGACGGGACGGTGATCCCGCTGCGCTGCAGCATCGGCGTCGCCTCGCTGGGGCCGGCCATCGAGGACGCCACCGCGCTGGTCGAGCAGGCCGACGCGCAGCTCTACGAGGCGAAGGTGCGCGGCCGCGGACGGATCGAATAGCGCGCGGTGCGCGGCGCTCGGCGCCCGCCGCAACCGCTTCCGCCGTCGGCGCGCTCTCATGCCATGGGAGCCCCATGCCGCCGTGAGTCCGTCGTGATTCGTCCTGCCGCCGACCGCCCAGCCGACGACCCCGCACGCGATCCGGTCGCGGCGCGCGAGCTGGAACCGCTGCTGCGCGAGCGGCGCTGGCGGAGCGGCCGACTGGCCTGCGCCATCCGCGCGCCTGGCTGGCGACGATCGACCGGCCGCTCCACCTCTGCGCATCGAACATCGAGCCGACGCCGCAGGTGGGCGACCCGCGGATGCTCGGCGACGGCGAACTCGACCGCGCGCGCGACCGCTGGGCGACCGACTGGGAGAGCGCCAGGTGGATCTCGCTCTGGTGCGAGCGGACGCTGCTCGGACGGGCGCCGCTCAGCGATGCGGCAGCGACGCCGAGGGGCGCGTGCGGTTCGAGGCGCTGCGACCGGGGCGGTACGAGATCACCGTCCGTGCCGAGGGCTTCGCGCCGCACTTCGCCGTCGTCGCGGCGCGGCTCGACGGCGGGTCGGTGGAGTTCTCGTTGCAGGCCGGGAACGCGACCGTCGCCGGGGTCGTCGTCGATGCGAATGGCGCACCGCTCGTCGGTCGCTGGGTCGACCTGCTGACGCGCGAGGGGACGGTGGCGCTGCCGCATCCGGAGTACCGGGCACTCACCAACGCGGTCGGCGCCTTCGAGTTCGCCGGCGTCCCGGACGGTGACTACGTCGTGGTCAGCAGCACGCCGCCGCGGCTCGAGTCCGCCGGCGGGGCGCCGGCGGCGGCGCTCGCCAGCGCCGGCGACCGTGACATCCGGCTGGTGGAGCTGCCGGCCGTCACGCTGAAGGCGACGCTGCGGTTCCCGGACGGCGTGTTCCCGATGTACCAGTTGCGGGTGCGCGATGAGCAGGGCGCGCCACTGCTCGACCACACCCGTCCGGCGCAATGGACCCGCTGTGCCGGCACCGAGCAGACGCTGCGCCTGCCGCGCGGGGCGCACACGATCGAGGTCTTCGCCCCCCCCGCCATCGCGGCGGTCCGGTGCGGTTCGTCGCGGTCGAGGACGGCGAGGTGGTGGTGGAGGTGACGGAGTTCGACGCGGCGCAGCGGTAGACGCGCGGCTCACGCCGTGATCGGCGAGTACGCGCGCGCCGCCTTGACCTGCACGATGCGCTGCTCCTCGGCAATCCACGCGGTCAGTTGCTTGCCGTAGACGCAGCCCGAGTCGAGCGCGCGCAGCTTCGGGCCGAGGACGAGGCCGCGGCGCGCCCAGTGGCCGCAGACGACGATGCGCTCGCCGCGCCAGAAGTCGTCCCACGGGCGGAACGGCGGCGGCGGCGACGGATCGTCGTCGTCGTCGGGCTCGGCACCGTGCGGATCGCAGAAACGGACCGAGGTGGCGAAAGCGACCTCGGGGAGGCGCCACGGCGAGCGATCGCGGACGAGCGCGTCGTCGAGGGCGGCGCGAAGCTCGGTCGCCTTCCCGGCGAGGTCGGCATCGCGCCAGTCCGGGTGGAGGCCGGCGTGGACGAGGACAACGTCGCGCTCGACGTGCAGCAGCGGGCGCGCACGCGTCCAGGCCAGCAGCTCGTCGTGGTCGGGCGCGGTGAGCAGCGCGTCGAGGGTGTCGCGCTTCCCGAGGTGGCGCCGCTTCGCCTCGATCTCGAGCCAGTGGAGCTCGTGGTTGCCAAGCACCATGACGGCGTCGAGCTGCTTCAGCAGCCGCAGGCAGCCCGCCGAGTCGGGCCCGCGATTGATCGCGTCGCCGACCGAGTGGAGCCGGTCACGCGCCGGATCGAACTTCACCGCCTCGAGCAGTCGCTCGAGCTCCTCCCGGCACCCCTGCACGTCTCCCACGTAGATCCGCCGCATGGCCACGCATCATGGCGCCCAACCATCGAATCGCGCCCCCCTCCGCCGCAACCAACCGGAACAACTGATCCAGGAACAGTTTGTCGGAACAACTGTTCCAGGAACGGTTTGTCCGGTTCGTCACCGCGCCACCTTCGCGCGGTTCTCTTCCATCCAGGCGATGCCCTTCTTCAGGCGCCCCATCGGATCGTCGTGCCAGCCGTGGCCGCCGGTGTAGGTGACCAGCTCGACGGTCGCACCCTCCTTCGCGAGCTTCTCCTTCGCTCGCTGCGCATCCGCGAACTTGCACGTCGCGTCCTCGGGCGAATGGTCGAGGAAGAACGCCCGCCCTTTTGCCCGCGAGAGCCGCACCTCGCCCTCGCGGAAGACCGACTGTGCGATGTAGCTGGCGGCGAACGGCGTCTTCTCGTCGAGCGCCATCCGGTAGGCGCCCGGGCCGCTCGACGACCAGACCAGCTGGTAGGTGCGCTTCGGGTCGAGCTTCACCTTCTGCGCCTTCGCCACGTCGGCGAGCGTCGCGTCGACCTGCTCGTGGGTGGTGAACTTCATGCCCGGCTGGTCGCCCGGGTCCATCGGCCAGATGATCTTCGGGTCGACCACCCACTTCGGCGCCACCAGCTGCACCACGACGAAGTCCGGCGGGCAGCTGCTGTTCCAGATGTTCTTGACGAAGCCGTGGAACTCGGGACCGCCGGGGCCGCCCGGCATCACGACGAGGCAGCCGCAGCCCTCCTTCGGAGCGCGCTTCCCATCGCGCGGCCCGATCAGGAAGTAGCGCTTCATCTCGTCGCCACCCGCGAACAGGTCGCGCACGGGCACGCCGTTCTCGTCGACGGTCGGCTCGACGGGAGCGGCCGGTCGCTTCGCCCCGCCCGCCGCTTGCGGTGCCGGCGCGAACCCGCTCGCCAGCATCGTCAGGGCGAGCCACGGCAGCGCCCGCCGCCGCACCGACCGCCATGTCCGCCGAACTTCCGGAAGAGTGCAGACCATCGGCAAGCTCCATCGACGAGCGCCCGGGCGGCGATTTGAACGCGGCGGGTGTCCCGAACCAAAACGACGACGTATCGTGCCGGCGAACACGAGGAGCGGCGGGACGATGGCGGCGAAGTTGCGATCGGCGGCGGCGGTGGCGGCGATCACGCTGCTGATCGTCGGCTTCGTGCGCTCGTACGATCGCATCCAGGTCAGCGACATGTTGCTGATCTTCGTTGCCGGCCTCCTGCTCGGCCTGTCGCTGCGCGGCACGCGCCGTTCCGGGCTCCCCGCCGCCAGGCCGACGCCGAAGTCGGGGGCGTGAGATGCCCGCTCCGCTCCGCGCCAGCGCCGCCGTCCTCGTCGCGGCCGTCCTCGGCCTCGCCCTCGCGGCCTGCAAGGCCGGCCCGCCACCCGGGCTCGCCTCGCTCGCGCCGCCGGTCGCCGTCCATGGCTCGATGCAGGAGCAGATGCGGGCCGGGCGGTGCGACGAGGGCGTGGCGCTGCGCGACCTGCTCACGCGACCGAACCTCTACGCGATCGGCCCCCTCGCCGGGCTGCGCGGCGAGCTGCTGGTCTGGGACGGCACCGTGTTCGCCAGCCGCGTCATCGACGGCGCTGTGCGCGTGCGCATCGAGCCCGCCGCGCGCGCTGCGTTCCTCGTCGCCAGCCACGTCCGCCGCTGGCGCGACATCGCCGTCCCCGACGACGTCGTGACGCGCGCCGACCTCGAGCGCTGGTTGCCGCAGGCGGCCGCCGCGCTCGGCCTCGCCACCGATCGCGCGCACACCGTCCGACTGTTCGCGGCGGTCGCGTCGGCGCAGCTCCACGTGATGGACCTCGCCCCCGACGCGCCGCTCGACCCCGCCGCCCACGCCGCCGCCGCGCACAAGCTCGAGCTCGGCGCCGCGCCGGTGCAGATGCTGGGCTTCCTCTCGCCCCCCGGCGAATCGACCTGCCCGATCGCCTCGCCCCCGCTGCACCTCCATCTGCGCACGCTGCTCGGCGACCGGGTCGGCCATGTCGATGAGCTGGTGCTGGCTCCCGGTGCCAAGGCCGAGTTCGCGATCCGCTGAGCGCGCTGGCGCGCTCACCAGTGACGTTCAAGTTCCTCCCGCCAGGCCGCCAGCGCTTCGGCGTCGCCGGCGAGCAGCGCTTCACGCGGTGACTGCGCCGGCGGCGGCGCCAACGCGGCGAGACGGGCGAGCACGCGCTCGCGCCACGGGCGCTCGGGCACGGTGAGCAGGTGCCACAGCGGCAGCGAGTCGCGCGGCGACGGCAGGCACGGAGGTGCCCCGTTGCCGACCTCGCCGCCCAGTGTTGTCAGCAGCTGATCGAGCGCCACCGCGGCCGCCGCGCCGTCCCCCCGTGCCGGCGCCGCTCGGGACGTGGACCTTGCGGCCGCCGCTCTCGAACGAGACGCTGCCGGAGGTGACCTTGAGGAAGGTCGCGCCGTCGTCGGCCACGGTGGTCTCGTAGATGCAGCCAAGGTCGACGGCGATCCCGCCGGGAGTGCCGAGCGCGAAGACGCGCGGCGCCGCGAAGATCGTCGCGGCCACCGTCCCGCGCTCGAGCTCGAGCTGGAACGCGCCCGCCTTCTCCGCATCGCCGTGGCCGGCACCGACACGCAGTCGCGTGGAGGGCTGCAGGCTCAACCAGCCGACCTCGCCGACGCGCACTCGCGCCGAGCCGCCGTCGCCGCAGACGATCCGATCGCCGACGCGCAGCGCCCCCGTTCTGTCGGCCGCTCCCGGCGCCGCCGACTCGACCGCAACCTCGCCCTGGCGCTCGGCCAGCGCCACGTCGACCACCGGCGATGAGTCCGGCGTCGATGCGGGCGGCGACGCGGGCGGACGCAGTGCGCGCCAGGCGGCGCCACCGCCCACCAGCACGAGGAGCGCCGCCGCCGCGCGCCGTGACGCGCGCCGTGGTCCGCCTCACGGCACCAGCACGCCGAACCAGCGCAGGCTGCCGGCGGCGCGGCCGGTCACGCGGAGCTCGACCGAGCGTCCGGACGCGAGGCGGCTGATCGGCAGCGAGAGCGTCATGATCCCGGTGCCGTCCTCGGAGTGGGCGGCGCGGCACTCGAATTCGAGCGCGGCCGGCAGCTCGCCGGCGGCCGGAGCGAGCGGGCCGGTGGAGGGCGCGATCCAGCGCGCGTCGTGCACCACCGCGTCGAAGTCGAGCAGCGGCACGCCGTCGAGCGCCAGCTCGAAGCCTGCGGTCGGCTGCGACACCAGGCCCATCGCGACGGCGAAGCGGAGCTGCACCCGCGTCGGATCGCCGGCGACCGGCTCGGCCGGGCCGCTCTTCCAGCGCACGACACCCTTGCCGTCCGACTGGCGGCAGTAGTGCATCAGCGTGGTGCCGAGCCAGCTCGGCTGCTGGAAGTCGTCGTGCCGCTCGAGCAGTTGCGCGAAGCCGTTCAGCGGCCGGGCGGCAAGCTCGGCGCGGCCGGCCGCCATCGCGTCGGGCGGGACGGCGCCGAGCCGGTACGGGCCGCTGCGCGTCCATGCGATCAGGTCGGCGAGGTCCTGCGCGGTGAGCCCTTCTTCGAGCCCCTCCGGCATCAGCGAGAGCTTCGACGCCTTCACCTCCTTGACGTCGTGCCGCAACAGCGGCCGGCGCAGGTCGTTCGCCTGCACCAGCGTGAAGCCGTTGCTCGATTCGCCGCGGATCAGGCCGGAGAGATCGCTGCCGTCGTGGAGCAGCACGCGGTGGTTCACGAACTCGCCGTTCACCGCCGCGTTGGGATCGAGGAGCGCTTCGAGCAGGCGCGCCGGACTCTTGTCGCCGAGCGCCGCAAGGTCGGGCCCGACGTCGTGGCCGGTGCCGCGGAAGGAGTGGCAGCTGGCGCAGAGCCTGGCGAAGAGCTGCTTGCCGTGCACGAGGTCGCCCGGCAGCGCCAGCGCCGGCTGGAACTGCGCGACCACCTGCGCGCGCTTCGCCGTCCCCTTCGGCGCCAGCAGCTTCGCCGCCCGCTCGCGCAGCGCGGGGTCGTCGAGCGCGAGCAGGCGTTCGCGCGCCGCCGCGTCGAGCAGCGCGCGCGGCACGGCGCCCGACTCGAGCGCCGCGAGCAGCTCGGCGCGCCATGCCGGCCGCGACAGCAGCAGCTCGATCGCCGCCGCGCGAATCTGCGGCAGCAGTCGCGGCAGCCGCGGCAGCAACTCCTTCGCCGTCGCCGGATCAGCGAGCCGCTGCAACGCCCCCAACGCCGCCGCGCCGAGTTCCGCCGACCCGTGCGGCTCGACGAGGCCGGCGACGAACCGGACAAACTGTTCCTGGATCAGTTTTTCCGGTTCGGGCAGTGCGGTGGTCAGGTCGAGGGCGGCGATTCGGCGTTCGTCGGGCTCGGTCGGGTCGGCGAGGGCGCGGCGGGCGGCGGCGGTGACGCGGGCGAGGTCGGCCAGCAGCACGTCGTCGCCGGCGAGGTCGCTCGCCGGATCCCTGCCGGCGATCAGCGGCGCGAGCGCGCGCCAGCGCCACGGCTCCTCCGCCTCCGCTTCGAGGCGGGCAGCGAGGCGCGCGGGATCGACATCGTCGGCGCAGCGTTTTGCGCTCCCGAGCAGTGCGGCGAGCGCAGCCTGCTTCGCCTCGCGGCGGTCGTCGGGGAGCGCGCCAGCGGTGGCGACGACGGCCTGGATCGACTGCTGGCGCGCTGCCTCGTACGCCTGCCGCTCGCGTTCGAACGACTCCTTCGTCTTCCCTTCCGCTGGGTCCCACTCGGTCGGCCAGGAGCTCCTCCCCGACAGCAGTGCATCGAGCAGCGCGCCGGCATGCACCGGTGCCGCCGCCACGATCGCGGCGCGGATCCACGGATCGTCGCCCTCGGCGACGAGCGCCTCGCCAAGCAACCTGCCGGCGAAGCGCGTCGGACAATTTCCGAGGGCGATCGCCGCCCCGAGCCGTTCGGCGCGCGTCGGCTCGAACGAGCCGCGCGGGGCGGCGCCATCGGGCAGGCGCCCGTCGAGCTCCTTCCAGTTCGACGGAGTCCAGACGCTCCACTCGGTCACCGGATGCGGCGGCGCCAGCGAGCCGCCGACGTCGTTCGCCGCACTCGCGGCCTCGGTCAGTCCGGCCAGGAACGGCTCCGCCAACGGCATGCAGGCGGCCCGCACTTCGGGCAGGGCATTCAGCGCCAGCACCTCGCTCACATCGCCCTCATCGAGCCAACCGAGCTGCGCGAAGCACCACGCCTCCTGCACCTGCGCCGCCGGCGACCGCGCGCGCATCGGCGTCGCGAGCGCATCGCCGCCGCGCGCGCCGCCTCCCGCCGCCG
>Ga0194121_10005262_pt1 | contig 18077 bp, 10 predicted proteins | sample TA2MahCa50mmetaG_FD_148609 | JGI IMG/M metagenome (GOLD analysis project Ga0194121, IMG submission 148609) | Freshwater microbial communities from Lake Tanganyika, Tanzania - TA2015020 Mahale Deep Cast 50m | ecosystem: Environmental > Aquatic > Freshwater > Lake | place: Tanzania: Lake...
CAATTCATCGAATTTCAATTCGGTCGCCTTTTTGAATGGGATTCGTTTTTGGGGCCGGTACATCGTTCACCAAAATCTTCTGATGTCGAAACAGAGTGTGCCACTGTTGAGCGCCAATCCCATCCGTTCTGTCACGCAGAAATAGCCCCAGGCAGGGGTGGTCTTGTTCAACCCTTATTCGCATATATCGGTGGTTGCGGGGATCCACATCCTCTTCAAAGTGTTGGGGTATAAAGGGAACGGCGCGGCGCATACCCGAGGAATCTTGATTAGAGTAGTGGCTTTCTGATTAGAAGCGCACTGTTGTGATTTCCCCGCTCCGGATGCTGAAGTCCTTGACGAGACTAAAAACCATTCTGGTGCTGGAGGCGGAGCGGTATAAAACCCGATAGTTGCCGGGTTGAAGTACCACAGTTTCAAGACTGAGGGTTGGACTCAAATCGTAACATTTGGTAAGCGAAGACCCGGTTACCGAAAATATAGCCCCATATCCACCCGTATTGCACACAATGTTCACCATTCCGGGTTGGGGAATTTGAATGCGTTCCGAGGCGCCCGGTTTCAATTGCAGGGAACGAACCTGTATGACTGGAGTGGTGGGAATTTCCAGGTCATATATGCCGGCGAGGTACTTCCTGAGCGTATTGAAATCTTGCGTTGCCACCAGCGAGCCATCCTGTGGGTTTCGCAAGTTGGCCCGAAGGTTTTTGTAGCCCGACACCCCGGCCACCACTAGTTCCAGACTCCCTTGTTCGCAGTTGATCTGTACTGTGTTATGCTTACCTGCTTCAATAACAATCCCTTTTTTATAAAGGGGCGGGGTGGTATGAATGGTGAGGTCGTAGCTGCTGGATGGGTCGATTACCACAGTATCGGAATAACCCTTGCTGTTATTCGTGTGGACATAGTGATAGCGGTCCATCTGGGCCTCCCGGGCGTAAAGCGACATCGAAACATTGGTTTCGGTGGCCTTGCCATAAGCGTCGAGCAGGTCGATTTGCAGGGTTGTGGTATTCAAAGCCTGAGCAACTACAGCAGTGAGCGCCTGTTTAAAGGCGGTTTCCTGATGGGCATCGTAGTAGGTGCCCACACAATCGAAGGCCTCGCGCATCGACAAGTCAAGTCCCAATCCGATTACAAATGGCTTCAGGAATACATTGCTTTTCTGGAGCTGATAGGAAACCAGACAGGGGTCGCCGCTGCAATTTTCCAGTCCGTCCGTAATCAAAATCACCACATTTCTCGATAGGGGGTCGTCGGGGAAGTCCATTCCTGCCTGTGACAAGCTATATGCGATGGGGGTATTGCCCATGGGCTTTATGGTCTTTAGTTTGTCCTGAATTTGCTGGTGGCCCCCCTCCGTGAAGGGCACTTCCAACCGTGTGTCCTTGCAATCTCCCAGGTCGCGGAAAGTCTGATGCCCGTAGACCCTAAGTGCAACCTCCACCTGTGGGGTCGCTTTCAGGCTGTCCATGATTTCCGTTAACAGACGTGTGGCCACCTGCCAGCGTGAATTGTTTTGCCAGCGGGCTTGCATACTGCCAGATGCATCCAAAACAAACAGAATTCGGGTTTTTATATCTGTCGTGTCTTTTGTTTCCGACTGTTTTTTCCTCTGAACTTGCCCATAAATGGGGTTGACAGTTGCAAATACAACCAAGCAAATCAGAATAAAAGAATTATAAATAAAGCGGGGCGCGGCCATGCGTTGCAAAAATAGGGAATATCCCAACTCCAAAATGAAGGCGCAGGGGGTCAAGGTGCAGTATATAGGCTTTCGGTCGATAAAGGCCAGCGCGGACGAGCCACCAAATCCTGCCGGGCGAAATGGCCTTTTGTGTAGTAGAACATCGCGGTTTGGGCAATCATGGCCGCGTTGTCAGTACAATATTCCAGTTTAGGCAGATGCAAACGGCATCCATTTTCAGCACACAACGTTGCTGCTGCCTGTTGAAGTCCACCATTGGCCGCCACACCACCGGCTAGAGCAAGATCCGCACTGGGATATAATTGGGATGCAGCCTTCAGTTTCTGAATCAGCATCTCGATAATGGCACGTTGAAGGCTGGCACATAAATCCGCCCGATGCACTTCGATATAGTCGGGCCGCGTGCCTTTACCCTTGTCTAAGGCATTGCTCAGGCTGGTTTTTAATCCACTAAACGAAAAGTTAAGTCCGGGCACCTTCGAAATGGGCAGACTCAGAAAACTTGGATTGCCCTGCCGGGCCAAGGCATCTACATGCGGGCCACCAGGATAGGGGAGGCCCAACATCCGTGCGCCTTTGTCGAACGCCTCCCCCGCTGCATCATCGAGCGTTTGACCGATCACTTTAAATTCGAATGGCTCACTCAGGTACACCAGTTGGGTGTGGCCCCCTGAAACGGTGAGGCAGAGTAAAGGAAATGATGGTTTAGGGGGGTCAATAAAATGGGCCATGATGTGGGCGTGCATGTGGTGCACCGCTATGAGGGGCTTGTTAAGGACGAGGCTGAGACTTTTCACAAAGGAGATGCCCACCATCAGGGCTCCGGGAAGTCCGGGTCCGGCCGTGACAGCAAATGCGTCGATTTGATTAGTGCTTATTCCCGCGAGCTTGAGCGCCTGCCTGGTAAGGGGAAGTAATTGCGCGAGATGTTCGCGACTCGCCAATTCAGGAACCACTCCGCCATAGGTTTCGTGGAGCAATTGGCTACGACCCACATGGGCCAGTACACCCGATTCGGAGGCTATGGCCACGGAGGTGTCATCGCAGCTGCTTTCAACGGCCAAAATGGTAGGCATAAAGTCGAGGTAGGATACTAATGAACGCTATTTTGCGCTAATTTGCATAATATTTACGTACTATTTGCCGATGTTGCTGCTTTCATCATGGGTGTACATGTGATTTTCAGATCGACCGGTCGGTGGGCGTTGCGATTGGCCGCTGTAGTGATGCCACTCTTGTTGGCATGCTCTATGCTGCTGATGCACAGCGATATACAGGATGGAATGGGACGAATGTTCGCCCGCTGGTTGTCGGCCGAATGGGGTACCCGTGTGGAATTAGACGGATTTTACCTAGGGCCGACCGGACGAATGCGGGTTGAGCGCCTGTGCATTTTTGATAAGTCGGATCGTGTGTTAATCCAGGTGAACCAGCTCTACGCATATATAGACCCACTTCGAACAGGAAAAAGGCGGATTACCATTCCCGAAATTGTGGTAGGTCGACTCACACTAAACGCCTTGCACGACTCATCGGCCCGCACCTGTAATTATCAGTTTTTAATTGATGCGTTGCAGTCGGATTCCACACCAGAGGCTGATATGCCCTGGCCACGCTTGCTGATCCGAGACTTCCGACTAAACGAGGCCAGCATCCGCTACCACGATATGCGGGAAAGCATGAGTGATTCCATGCACTTCAATCCCAGTCATTTGGAATTAAATAGACTCCAATTACGTCTTTCTGAAATAAGATATAACAACGGAATATTTAAATCTTCGCTCCGGCAACTTCGTTTCGAAGAACAGGGTGGCTTTCGGCTTGATTCGCTTCAGGCATCTCTTCGGGTCGATTCTACGGGAATTGCCATCGATTCCTGGAAATTGAACGCACCTGGCACCCTTTTGACTGGCAATTTAAACACATTTTGGGCAACAGAAGGAAATGATTCCTCACGTTCACTGGTACGGTATCGGTTGTCGATCAAAGAGGGACGGATCGCTCCTGGACTCATGGCCTATTTTCTGGGTGCATCGGCACCTGCTACTGAACTCGATTTGATGGGCAGCTACGAATTTAGTAGGGGTCGACTCGGGGGTAATTCAGTTCGCATCGCACTGAGCCCCACTTTATTTGCATCGTGTGAATTCCAGTTGACTGATTGGGGGGCAGCCCACGGACCTCGGTTTGTTGTGCGGGTTGACGAAGCGCAATGGGAACGAAGTTCGTGGAATCGTTCCTTCCCCCTTCTCACCCTTCCCTCCGTCTTGGATTCGCTGCAAAATTTCGAATTTCAGGCAGAATTTACTGGTCAACCCGATGAGTTTCGTGTGAGTGGTTCCTTTACCGACGGTAAGGGAACGGCAGATGCAGATCTTGCGATTCGCCTCGCCGGAATAAATTCCACCTATGCAGGTCGCCTGGGTATGCACGGATTTAATCTGGGTCGTTGGTTGGGTGACAAAGAGGTGGGGCAATTGGATATAGATGTAGACATACAGGCTGTGGGCGACCGCGCCGAAAATCTAAAAGCCCGGGTGGAAGGCGCCCTCCACCGATTGGATTACCGGGGCTACCCCTTCGGTCCAATACAAGTGCGCGGTGATTATACGCTGCGAACCTTTCAAGGCCGTCTTGAATCGGATGATCCAAACGCGTGTTTTACCTTTCAGGGATTGGTAGACGCGCAACCGACCGTCCCCCGATATGATTTCGTGGCGAACATCGATGAATTGGACCTTAAGGCCATAGGAATGAGTCAGGAAGATTGGGTTTGTTCTGGCCAGGTGAAATTATCGGGAACCGGACAAAAACCAGATGATTTGCAGGGCAAGCTTAGCGGAACCGACATTTCATTGATTCGCGCGGGTAATCGCATTGAATTGGATTTTGTGTCGCTTGAGATGAAACAGAAGCAACTATTGGATGGCACTCAACTTGTGGCTCAATGCGGTACGCCGTTTGGTACGGCGGTCGTTCGGGGCGATGGAAATATAACTCTGTTGAGCAGCGCCATTCGTTCCGCCATCGGCCTTAAATTATCGGACTCCGAGCGCAGACAGCTAGAGCGCGCGGATTCATCGTCCCGATTCACCTTGGATGCTGATCTGGATCGAGCCGAGAAGTTGACTGCCTATTTTTTTTCCGGTCAACTCAGCCTAGACAGACTCCTGTTCTTCGCACGCCTCAACCCTCGCGATGGTAGTTTCGATTTTTCTGCTGATGCCAGCGATGTGCGCAGCGGCGAGTTCCGGACTGATCGGATTTCTCTATTGGGCAAGCGGCAGGGCACCCACCTGGAGGCCGACATTTTTGCGGGATCAGTCGATATGGGCAAGCAACGATTGGTACAAAACCTGCGCTGGCTGAATACGCTTGAGGGCGACACGCTTCGGTATACCCTGGAAGGCATAGGCAATACTGAGAATCAACTCGCCCGTCTGCAAGGCTGGTCGGTACGTGATTCGGCGGCGGTTCGCATATACATCGACAGTAGCCAACTGGCGGTATTCGACCAGAATTGGACGCTTCATCAACGATTGCCGATTGTGTACGCCACAGATCGGTTATCGCTGGGCGATTTCACCCTGAATTCCGACAGCATGGAGGTGATTTGCAAGGGTGTATTAGGTCCCTCCAATCTCGATCGGGCGGAGCTTTCGGTCGCAGGTGTACCCCTCGCTCCTCTAACCCCCTTTTTACTTCCCAGCGAATACCGTTTGGATGGAAAAATGCAGTTGAACTTAAAAGCGCATTCGGTGATGAAGCGACCAGAGATGACCGGTACTCTCAGCATACCTGGTCTGTGCTACAACGGACAAACGCTGGGTGATTTATCGGCACAGTCGTCAATGGATCCTGTCAGCCGTGCCATGCAACTCAAGGCAAGTGTGCACCGGCCCGACAGCCTAAGCACATTATCTACGCCTGGACTGAGCAATCCGGGTCTTTTGTTGACGGTCGATGGGACGTTCAGCAGAAGAAATGGAGAGGATAGTCTGGATTTGGGGATGAAGCTATCGGGCATCCCAGCCTGGGTATTGAATCCACTACTGCAACCCGTTTTTGACTCTCTCGATGGTGGACTCACCGGACAGCTTTGGCTATTCATAGACGGTTCCAAGACGGAATTGACGGGTTGGGCAGATCTTTCCCAAAATCGTATACACGTTGATTTTTTGGATCAGTCGTTCCGGCTCGGGCGGCGCATTACACTGCTTCCCGACCGTATCCGCTTCGACTCGGTTTCTGTTTCGGACGGGCTAAATGGCACGGGTTGGGTGACTGGCAGTTTGTACCACAACAATCTGGATCGGTTCAAGATCGATTTGAAGGTTGATGCACGCAATATGCAGGTCATCAACACACCGCCCAGTTACAGGGAGGCATTTTTTGGTACGGGTAGGGCTACAGGCAACGCCCGGATTACGGGCGATTTCAATCTGGTCGACATCGATGTGGTGGCTGCCACGGAGCGCGGCACCCGGATCGATTTGCCGCTGGATGGTGAGGGTTCCCGTTCAGCCAGTCAATTTATCAGCTTCGTTTCCGACGATGGGGATCAGCCGAACGACAACAACGACAACGAGTTTCATCCTGAGGGCGTGTCCTTTCGCATGAATATGAACATGAACCGAGATGCTGAGTTCAGCGTTTTGTTTGACCGGGCAGCAGGCGACATCCTCAAAGGCAATGGAGAGGGACAAATGATCATCTCCTATCGGCCCGACGGCGAGTTGCTCATAGATGGGAGTTATACGGTGAGTTCAGGCGATTATATGTTCACGCTGGCCAACCTACCTGGTAAAAAATTCAAGTTGGAATCGGGTGGTACCATTACCTGGTCGGGCGACCCCTACGATGCGCAACTAGATCTGAGCGCTGTTTATCGTCAACGTTGCGATGTGGATCGCCTGCTCGATCCATCACAATTACAGAATGAAGCACGCAAGCAAATCACCGTAGACACCTACCTCAAGTTAAAAGGATCGCTCCTTAAACCCGATGTGAGTTTTCAGTTGAAGATGCCGGGCAACAGCGAAGATAATGCCACGGACCCTGTGGCGGCCAGAATCAGGAGCATCAACCAGAATGAGCAGGAGCTCAACAACCAGGTTTTGGCACTGTTGATTGCCGGACAGTTTTTTCCTGCCGATAACGCTGCCCTAACAGGGCTCTTAGGCAGCACGGGTGCCAATTCTTTGACCGAGGTTTTGAGCAACCAGCTCAATAACATGCTGTCGCAGATTATAGATAATGTCAGTTTAGGTATCTCATACAGAAACCGATCCAATTTAATCAATACAGGTGCAGCGGGTCGGCAGGGTGATTTGGCAGTGGCTGGTAATGTCTCCTTGTTCAACGACCGTCTCCTGATCGATGGTAAACTGGGTAACAATACCGTTCAAACTGCCAATTCCACGGCTCTGGCTGGTGAAATCATCTTGGAATATCTGCTCACCCGAGATGGTGCCGTTCGCATGAAGGCTTTCAACCGGCTTGATGATCGGATACTCAATAACGCGGATTCCAATTACCGCTACGGTGTAGGTATGAGCATTACAGAAAATTATGATTCTTTTTCCAATTTGTGGCTGAAGATCAAGAACCGTTTCCGAAAAGTGGGAAAGAATTCAAAGGGAATCTGATGATGACCTGTTAATTGCATGAGGTGGGGATCTCTAGGGCTTCCGGGGTCTCGAAGTAGCGTTCCGGCATGTTGATTTTTGGATCGGCCCAAACCCTTGTCAGAAATTCGCCTACAATGGGCAAGGCTGAATTGGCCCCGCCTCCAAGGCTGGTGCTTCTGAAATGCACTGCGCGGTCATCGGCCCCCACCCATGCCCCCATGGCTAGTCCAGGCGTAATCCCAATAAACCAACCATCCGAGTTGTTTTGGGTTGTCCCCGTTTTTCCGCCCAAAGGCATCCGAAGCCCGTATTTCCCTCTTAGCCTTGCTCCTGTGCCCCTGTTTACCACACCCTCCAGCATTTTCGTCATCACATAAGCCGTTTCTTCACTGAATACCTCGCGCGACTCAGCATCGAAGCGGTCCAGTTCATTGCCGTCCTTGTCCACAATCCGCGTCACAAAAATCGGTTGCGTCCATACCCCCTTATTGGCAAAAGTGGCGAAGGCCCCGACCATTTCATATACACTCATGTCGAACGAGCCCAGGCATAGACTGGGGTAGGGCTCCATCGGACTTTCAATGCCCATGTTCCGGCTGAGTTCGATTACTGCATCTGGGCCGATTTGCTTCATAAGGTAGGCCACAATACTATTGATGGATTTGGCCAATCCTTCAAACATATTTAAGGTTCCGCCATAGGAGTCGTCGTAGTTGTCGGGCGTCCAGTTTTGGAATTCTTCAAACGTAACGGGTTGATTGGGAATACGCATACAGGGGTCAAAGCCGTTGTCGACCGCAAGGGTATATACGAAGGGTTTGAAAGAAGACCCTGCCTGTCGGCGTGCGTTTTTGTTGACATGGTCGTATTGTGAAAACTGTATGTCGATGCCCCCTACCCAAACCTTAATGTGGCCTGATTCTGGTTCCATGGCCATAAATCCAGTGTGCAGAAACTTTTTTGCGTATCGGATTGAGTCCATCGGACTGATCGTTGTGTCGCGCCAGCCTTCCCAGCTGAATAAGCGGGTTTTCACAGGTTCACCCATTTTTCTGCGAATCTGGCTTTCACTTAGTCCCTCATCCTTCCAGTTGCGGTAGCGGTCGCAGCGCTTCATGGCCATGTTCAGGATCTCGATGTTTTCACCCCAAGGGTCGCCCCTGCCGTTCCAATGCGCGAAAAAGGTCTGCTGCAGCGATTTCATGTGTGTGGTCACGGCGTCCTCGGCGTGGGTTTGCATTCGGGAGTCGAGGGTGGTGTAGACGCGCAAACCATCCCGGTAGATGTCCCATTTTTTGCCGTCGGGACGGGGATTTTCCTTAACCCATTGGTTCAACCACCCCCTTAGGTATTCCCGGAAATAGGTGGCCGCGCCGGCAGCATGATCCGATGGCCTAAGGTTTAGTTTTAAGGGCAATTCCTGCAGGCTATCGGCCTGTTCATCACTCAGGTAGCCATATTTGGCCATCTGTGACATGACCGTATTTCGACGATTTATAGAACGTTCCGGATTGCGGACCGGCGAGTAGAGCGTGACGCCCTTTAATAAGCCTACCAACACCGCGGATTCCTGAATATTCAAATTACGCGAGTCTTTGTTGAAATATGTTCGGGCAGCCGATTTAATCCCAAAGCTGTTGTAGCCGAAGTCGACCGTGTTCAGGTACATGGCGAGAATTTCCTGTTTGGTATAGCGGCGCTCGAGCTGTACACTAATGACCCATTCCTTGCATTTTTGAAGAATACGGGCTGGTTTCGAGCGGGCACGCTTTCCGCTGAACAGGTTCATCGCCAGCTGCTGGGTGATGGTACTGGCCCCGCCTTTCGACCCCAAAAACACGATGGCCCGCATCAGGCTGCGCACGTCAATTCCTGAATGGCGTTCGAAGCGGATGTCCTCAGTAGCCACGAGGGCCTGGATCAAATGGGGAGAGAGCTCAGAATATGGGGTAAATGAGCGATTTTGCACGAAATATTTTCCCAATACGACCCCATCGGAGGCAATAACTTCTGTTGCTAGCAGATTTTTGGGGTTTTCGAGGTCGGCAAAACCAGGGAGCGTACCAAAAATACCGTACGCCACACCGGTAAAAAACAAGACAATCCCTGCCCAAAATGTGATAAAACCGACCCATATCCGCCGAATCCAGGGGTTTGTGGAGGTTGACTCATTGTTGATGTTGTTCGACATCGGCTCGGGTTGGTTAGAAGTTTACGGATTCCCAGACGGCTTGAGTTGATCGCCAAAAAATACCAGATACTCAGTCAGGAGCTTTTTCCCATACACCTCATTATAGGTGTTTTTCGAGACTACAAACCCATGGAATTTGCCTTCGGGGAGACCCTTCAGTAGGGGGACATACTGTTGTATTGATTCAAAATAATGGATCGCCCGTTGCTCGTCGGGCATTTCACGTACAACCAATAACTGATACTGATCCTCGTAGAGCATATTGCTTACTTTCAGCCGACCAGCGCTGAATCGTTCCTGGTTGAAATTCGACAACTTAACCTGCATTTCCTTGTGCTTGCTCCAAACATCCAACGCAATGGCTAGTACATAAAAGTGGGGCTCCTCCGGTTTGCGGCTGAAAAGAGGTTCTTTGGCACGCTCCTTTGGCTTGACCGTCCCGGCCGGTTCATTCCCAGCATTCATCCAGTCGTTGGCCAGTTCTGCGACCGGGTGGTTGGGGTATTTGCCCACCAGGGCAGTGAGTGCATCTCGCGTGGCTATGGAGTCACGGAGTTTGAGTTGACAAATGGCCGATAGGAATTCGAAGTTCGGAATCAACGGATGCTGTCGGAAGCGGGAACGTGCTGAATCGGCAAGCGCTATCGGGGTCGCTGCGTCCCCGTCGATGAATGCCCGATATGCGCGGCGGTACCAGTTTTCGATTCGGGCTTCCTCCTCAGCACCCGGCGGCCTGAAACTCTCCGGATTCAGCAGTAGCTGGGCGAAGTCTGATTCCGGGAACTCCTGGGTCAGGCGATTATGTTTGATTTTTTGTGCAGCTTCCTGTTTGTTTAGTCCGTGCACCAAACCAGCCCTGTAGAGAGCCTCCGGCTCGTAGCGGCATCCCCGATGGCCCGATAGAAGTTGTTCGTAATACTGAAGCGAAAGCGAATAATCGCTCAGTTTTTCATTGTAGATTTCTCCTAGCTTCATCAGCGCCTTGCGGATTATCTCCAGTGATTTGTCTTTGGCCTCTCCGGTGAGGGGGACCTTCGACAGGTAGTAGGCTTTAGGGTCGGCCCGCATCAACGAATCTTCAGCCGCGATGGCGGAGCTGTCCACCACTTCTTTATCGCCCTCTTCCGCTTCGCCCGATTTTTCGCGGTTGGAACGCCTCCAGAAATCAGTCAGTTCACGATTGCCCCAGAGTTGACGGAATTCGTTGTAGCCGCGACTGATATTCTGCTGGTCGTAGAAGTACCATCCACCCGAACTGGTTTGACCGGGCATGCCAGGGTTGTTCATCCCCGGACGGCCGCCGAATGGACTATTCATACCCATTCCCATGCCCATTCCCATCTGGTTCATCATGGGGTTAAAGGGCTGATTCCGACTTTGCTGGGCAAGTTTTTTGGCGTTTTTCGCCTCCTCCTCCCGGCGTTTGTTGTCGCTGATTTTTTGGTCAATCCGGGCAAGGATCTGTTTTTCCGGAAGTTCAGCCAGTTCCAGAAGGCTGTCTTGTACCTGCACCACCGATAAGTTGCGGGCCAAATCACCGAGGAACTGACTCCTACCCTTGATTTCCCGATAGCGGGGGTGGTCTTTTTTTAATAGTTGATAACAGCTGTCGTAGTAAAGTTGCGCCTGCTGGTATTCCCGATCGTCGAAATAGCGGTCGGCAATTGCGGCATAACCCTTGGCTTTCTGAACCGTATTCTTCCCTCCACAGGTTATGGAGGTCAAAAGCAGTTCCATGCCCTCCTCTGGCTGACGCAACATAAAACTCAGCATCGCCAATTCGTAGTAGATCTCATCGAAATAGTCCTGATTGCGTATATCTTTCAGCATTTTCCGAAGAAGGGCCTGCATTTCGCGGTTGCTCATTGACTGACCATCGAACATGCGGGCTAGTTGAAGCCGGGCCTGGAATTGCATCTGGTAGGGAGGATGGAGTTTGAGGCACGCTTCGAATGAGCGAGAGGCCTTGCTTTTGGCCTCGGTACCATACAGTTGTCCGAGAATGAAATGCATACGCGCCCTTTCTGTGTGCTTCCAGTCATAACGCATGGCCTTTTCCAGCGGCTCTATGGCCTGCTCGTAGCGCTTCTGACTGATGTGAAATTCCGCACAAACGGCATGAAATTCGCCCCTCAGGTATTTGGGGAATTTCTTGTTGGCGCTGATTAGTTCTATGGTGGCCTGAGCTTTGGAGTATTGTTTGTTGGCCGAATAGGAGCGAATCAACCAGATCAATGCTTCTTGTCCGATCGGGTCTTTTTTCCATTTGGTGTGCACATATTGGAAACTCTCGATGGCCTCGAAATAATCGCGCTTCATGAAATAAGCCTTTCCGATCAGGAGAAAGCACTCGTCGACCCAACGGCTTACCTCGTGGAGGGAGATGGCCTTTGAGCATTTTTTGACGGTTTCTTCGAATTGGGCAGCGTATCCGGTGGAGGTTTCGGGGGTACCGTACACATAAATGGGCAGAACTGAATTGTAGTCGTCGGTATGGGCCTTGCGGATGTCAATCAGGGCTTCTTCATATTTGATAAGCCCGTTGAAGTAGATGTTGTAGTGGGCGGTGGTGTCGTGATAGAGTTTGCGTGGACTGATATCCCGGTTGCACGACAGGAGCACGGAGATGCACAGAAATAGTGTCGTGAACTGGATGTGGGGAATCCTTTGTTTGGGCTGTGGGAATTGGCCGGCAAACTTCAGGAATGGAGATTTGAATGCTGGGCGAATGGGCATCGACAAAATGCAACCTTGAGATGGCAAAAATATTGTATTTCACTTCAGAAATTGTGCATAATTTCTGGGTTTGTGTCTGGCTGGTCGCCCGGTTGTCCCCCATATTGTACCACTATTTTCAAATCTACAAACCCTGTGGGGTATTGAGTCAGTTTTCGGTGTCGCTATAGGGTAAAAGTGGACTGGGTTGCCTGTTTTCGGTTCCTCTGTATGCATATCCCGCAGATCGGCTCGATGAAGACAGTGGGGGATTGCTATTGTGACCAAAGATCCTGCCCAAAATGCCCGTTTGCTGGGCCAAGGGGTAGATAAGCGGTATTGGGTGCAGGTGCTGGGCCCACCCGGAGAGTATTTGAGACCCTTAATGAGGGGGATGAGCATCAGAATCAAGGGTCAACAGCATCAATGTCTTCCGGCGAGTGTTGATTGGCAAAAGGAGCCTACTTTATTGCCGGAGCGAAATTCTCCGATTCGGTTTTGCTTGTCGGTGCCCGATAACTGGCTGATGCTGACCCTTCGTGAGGGCAAAAATCGTCAGGTTCGCCGAATGAAGGCTGCCCTGGGGTTCCTCACTTTGCGGTTGGTGCGCTGGCCGTTCGGTTCCTTCACTCTCGAGGGTATGCAACTTGGTTAGGTTAGGTAGGGGGGCTGTGATTTATTTCAGACTGCTCATCGGTCTTGAGGATCTTTTCGGTGAGTATTTCAGTACATCTGTTTTAAGAATCGCATTCCGCATCTATTGCGGCTCTTCGGCTTTTAGGGCCCCTTTCCCAATCTATTGCAGTTCATCGACCCTGAGGATTTCGTGGCCCATCTTGTCGCGCTTGGTTTGAAGATACGCGTGATTGTGTGGATTCGAGGGCAATTCCAAAGCAACATGGTCCACTATGGTCAGGCCGTAACCAATTAGTCCCGCTCTTTTGGTGGGGTTGTTGGTCATGAGCCGCATGTTGCCAACTCCTAGGTTCCGCAAGATTTGGGCACCAATTCCATAATCCCTTTCGTCCATTCCAAAACCGAGAGCCAGGTTGGCTTGTACGGTGTCCATTCCGTTTTCTTGCAGTTTATAGGCTTTAAGTTTGTTGAGTAAGCCGATTCCTCGTCCTTCCTGATTCATATAGAGTACGATGCCTCTTCCTTCTGACTCAATTAGCTCCATCGCGCGCTGCAGTTGCTGTCCGCAGTCGCACCTACATGATCCGAATATGTCGCCGGTCATGCAACTGGAATGTACCCGTACTAGTACGGCATCCTGGGGCGACCAGTCACCCTTCACCAAGGCAAGATGCTCGCGTTCGTCCTGGATCTGACGGAATGCAATCAGTCGGAAGTGCCCCCACCGTGTGGGCATGTCCACTTCTATTTCGCGTGTAATCAGGCTTTCGGACTTGAGGCGGAAGGTGATCAGGTCTTGTATGCTCACCAGCTTCATATTGAGGCGATCTGCAACTTCCCGCAACTCGGGCAGCCGGGCCATACTGCCGTTGGGGTTCATGATTTCGCAGATCACTCCAACCGGAGGCAAACCAGCTAGGCGGGCGAAATCGGTGGCTGCCTCTGTGTGCCCGGCACGCCGAAGCACACCCTCCTTCTTGGCTTTAAGGGGAAAAATGTGACCGGGACGGGCAAAATCTGAGGGTTGGGCATCGGGCCAGGTGAGGGCTTGGATGGTGAGGGCTCGGTCGGTGGCCGAAATTCCGGTGCTCACACCATGGCCCACTAAGTCAATTGAAATAGTAAAAGGCGTTTCGTTTGGTGTTGTGTTGGAGTCCACCATAAGGCCGAGCCCGAGCTGATCGCAACGTTCCTCCGTCAATGGTGCGCATATCAAACCGCGGCCATGGGTGGCCATAAAATTGATCATTTCCGAAGTAACACAGGAAGCTGCGGCCATAAAATCCCCCTCGTTTTCGCGGTCTTCATCGTCGACCACAATAATCATTTTTCCCAATCTTATGGCGTCAATGGCCGATTCGATCGTGTCTAGGGGGATGTTTTTCATAAGCCTGGAGTGGCAAAGATACACAAAGGGGTAGATTGTGTAATTTTGGTAGTCTTTTAACGTTTTGGGGCGCCATATGTTTGTTTATTTTTTAAGGTTCACCCACTTATTTTGCCACGGGTTCATCGGTTCCCTCCGGTAGTCTTTTTTTCATAGGCCTTCATGTCCGCAAGCCCATCCCTTTCCCCCACCACGCTGCCTATTGCCTTCCGGTCTGAACAGATTTCCTATGGTCTGTTGGTGTTGATGGTAATTTTTTTACCCTTATCCAAGGCGGTTGTGAGTGTGGCAGAGGTAATGCTACTGCTCATCTGGTTGATTGGATTCTCCGATTCGGACATCCGGAAAAGAAGGATTAAGGTCTGGAAATCGTCGTATTATTTGTTTTTTTTCCCAAGTTTCTATCTGTTGATGGTGCTTGGAATGGGGTATTCGACAGATTGGGTGGAGGGCATGCAGATGCTCAACCGCTACCATTATTTGCTGACTCTTCCGCCAGTGGTGGCGACATTGTCGCTGAGTGGGAGGCGCATCAGAACCCTGCTGATTGCATTTGCCCTGGCACAAATTCCGGTGGCTTTGGGGGTGCTGTATATCGTGGCGACCGGGCAAGAACTTCACCACGGAACGCTTCATATTCCAAGCCCCTTCCACCAGAGGCCGCGTGCAAGCCTGTTTTTGTGCTACAGCCTATTTATCATGGCGGAATATATGGTGACACACCACAAGTCACTGAACGCCGAGTCGCGGACGGCTTTGGGACTGGTAGGCCTACTGAATTTAGCTGCCTTGATCCTGATGCAGGGGAGAATCGGGCAATTGGGATTGGTTTTGCTGACACCGCTTTTCTTGTTGATGTATGTTTACCGTCAGGGCCCGAGGCTTAAGAAAATTGTCTTTTCTGTCCTGTTGGTTTTTACTTTAGGATGTGGTCTTTATGCTTTGTTTGATGGTGTCCGCAGGCCATTCAATGAAGCTGCCGTTGAGGTGCAGGAGAGCCATAGCGGATACCCCAACAGTGAGCCAAACTACTCGTCGATGGGCCGAAGATTGGCTTTTTATGAGGTGTATTGCCCCCTTTTTGTTAAGAATTTAGGATTCGGTGTGGGCACCGGTGATTTGCCGATGGAGGGCAAGCCCCTGTTTGCGAAGCAGCCACACGGAATCACATACGACCGACCGCACAATCAATTTCTGGAGGTTGGAATCTTGTTGGGATTGTTTGGGCTGCTTTTTTTTGTTTTTGCTTGGTGGGGTAGCATCCGCTCATTCGACTTAGCGTTTCGACAGCTTGGTTACCTATTTGTATTGCTTTTATTTATGAGCATGTGGAGCGATTCGACTCTCGCCACACAGGGCGGCGTTTCCTTTTTCATGATTTTCACGGCTCTGTTTATGTGTCGCCCCGAACCTGAACCCGATTCTGGCAGCGAACGTTGGTTGCTGAGTACGGGTGGTCGTACTTCGATGGCCAAAAAACTATTGGAATTGCCCGAGACTGCCCGCAGCTGAGTTGTGCGGGTGTTGGCTATTTTTATACCCCGATGCGCATCCCGCTTTTATTCATACTGACCATCGGGTTCACGCTTTTTTGTGTGCCGATATGGGCTTATTCGGTTGATGCGCGCATCCAAAACATAGATATTGACGGGGAACCCCTTATGCAGTGGATCGCGATCGATTCGGAATTGAAGGGGGCTATTCAACAGCGCGTATTCGGTGGAGATGCCGAGGGGTTTTATATCTATCAGTCGAATGGACGCGATCGTCTGATTGAAAAGTATTCTTTTGAGGGTCGCCGGATCTTTTCCCACACCCTTCCATTTCAAGACAGAAGTGTGGAGGTGGTGGAGTTGGTGGTGAGAAAGCAGGATGTTCTTGCTTTTTTCTCCATCTACAACCCGACATACCGCCGGCATGGCTTGTTTGTGCAACGATATCCGTTTTCGGGTGAAACAGTTGGAGAGCCAGAGCTTTTGCTTGACCGTTTGGAGGTGAACAATCCCTCCCGATCCGAATTTCATGTGTCTGCTGATCCGCTCAACCAGGGTTTTGTGGTGATCCACCTTCACCATAGCGAGGTGCTGGAAAGCCAGTTGTTTGTTGCGGATTTTGGTGTGGATCGACAAAAACTTAGTGAGGCGTTGTTTCGGATTCCGACCGAGGCTGAAAGACCCGCGATCGAGGATCTACAGCGCGATACCTCTGGTGGGGTCATTCTGTTAGTCAGGCAGGAGGGGAAGACACACCGTCGGTCACCATCAGGTGATGGAAAATCCGGGGTGGACACGCTTTGGAGACTGTGGGGTCTGGAACGGGGTAGCCTCGAATTCTCCGAGCAGGTGGTTACCTTCCCGGGTTATGCCCTGCCTGAATTGTCTATGGCGGTCGATCGCACAACTGGGCTGATCCGCCTGACCGGCTTGTTGCTCCTTCCCGGTGAAAACACACCGGCGGCTATCGGTTCGCTGGACTGTTCATCGGCGGGTCTAGAGGTCAAAGGAAAGCATGTAGTTGCCCTCGAACCGGATTTTTTGCAGAGTCTGAACCAGATTCGGGGGTCTCTGCGCGAAAAGCAGCAAACCCCCTATCGGATGCTCCCGCCTGTGCTGCGCAGCGACGGTGGATGGGTGTTGATGGCTGAGGCAGTCTATCAAACTGTGCAGACTTTTGTGCAGTATAGTCAGGGTTTCCCGGTCTATAGAGAGACTTCGCGCTTCCATAACGATGAGATGATTTTGGTTTCGGTGAAGGCTGAAGGGAGCATCAGTTGGCGACAAATCATCCCCAAGAAACAGGTCGCGAGTCAACCCTCCCCCTATCATTCCGCAGCCCGCCTGGCAGTCGGCTCCAACATTCATCTATTGTATAACGATGAGATTAGCCAGCACAGCCGTATGGTATTGCAAGTTGTAAAACACCAGGGCGATGTAGAAACCCGGATACTCAGGGATCCTGTGCTGGATGAATTAATGCTGATTCCAGTCGACGCATGTCAACTAAGCCCAGAAACCCTCCTTATTCCCGCTCAGCGGCGCAAAAAACCAGGGGTACTGCGCGTAAGCCTCCTGGGTTCGTGATGCGGTTAATTAATTTGTCAACCACTATGGGGGTTGGATAGACTCGGCCCGGGTAGCTTACATTACCCTACTTATTTTCGTCTTTTTCTGTAAAAAAGCATTCCTTTTTTGCCCGAGCCAGCTGAAGGCAAGGGATTTTTTAGGACATTACAAAGACAGAGATGTCGAAGCGTTGGCATTTTATCGGATTTAATACGACAATGAATAAATACAATCCCAAAAACCACAACCGCAGATCGATCCGGTTAAATGGTTACGATTATTCGCAGAGGGGACTTTATTTCATAACCATTTGTTGCCAAAACAGGGTTTGCCGTTTCGGACAAGTTGTAAATGGTGAAATGATCTTGAATGATGCCGGAAAAATTGCTGATGGATGTTGGACGGACATACCTATACATTTCCCGAATGCCGTTTTGCATGAACATGTTGTCATGCCCAATCACGTTCACGGAATTATTGAATTGTTGGATGACAAATTTTACAGAATCAACAACGACTTGGATGACGGCGACGTGGATGATGGCGACGTGGATGATGGCGACGTGGATGATGGTGACGTGGATGATGGCGACGTGGATGATGGTGACGTGGATGATGGTGACGTGGATGATGGCGACGTGGATGATGGCGACGTGGATGATGGTGACGTGGATGTAGGGGCAGAAAATTTTCTGCCCCTACGTCGGTCCCACCAATCAATCCGCACCCACGGTATCCGCACCCACGG
>Ga0194121_10005264_pt1 | contig 18067 bp, 15 predicted proteins | sample TA2MahCa50mmetaG_FD_148609 | JGI IMG/M metagenome (GOLD analysis project Ga0194121, IMG submission 148609) | Freshwater microbial communities from Lake Tanganyika, Tanzania - TA2015020 Mahale Deep Cast 50m | ecosystem: Environmental > Aquatic > Freshwater > Lake | place: Tanzania: Lake...
TCCGCGCCGACGGCACGCGCGCCTCGACCTCGCGCGCCACGCCGTGGCTGCGCGCGGCGGCCGGGACCATCGTCCCCGGCGCCGGCCAGGCGCTGAACGGCCAGCTCCTGCGCGGCGTCGGCGTGCTCCTCACCTGCTGGCTGATCGTCCCGTGGATCTGGGGCGTCGCCGATGCGTGGCGCACCGCGCACCGCATGGCGCTCGCTCCGGTTCCCGCAGTCTCGGCATCCCGTTGACCCATCTCCCGTTTCGGAGGATCGATCCCATGTTCAAGTTGCTCGGCAAGACCCTCGTGCTCGGTGGCCTCGGCGCAGGCGCGCTCGGCTGCCTGTACGGCAAGGACCAGGTGCTCGCCTGGTTCCACCAGGGCAAGCAGGAGATCGTCGCCAAGATCGACGAGCTCCAGGGCATGAAGGGCGAGCTGCGCGCGATCGAGACGCGCGTCCATTCGCTGGAAGGCGAGATCCGCGAGCTGCGCGAGCACTCGATCGGCGAAGAGGTCGAGGTCAAGCGCCTCGAGCACGAGGCCGCCGACCGCCAGGGCGCCCTCGAGCGGCTGCGCAAGAACCTCGAGAAGGCGCAATCGCTGCTGGCCGGCGCCGGCGACCGCTTCGTCATCGGCGGCACGAGCTACTCGCGCGAACAGGTCGAACGTGACGTCGCCGAGAAGCTCGACCTCTGGCAGGTGCAGCAGGACACGCTGGCGCAATTGCGCCAGACGCTCGAGGTGCGCAGCGGCGCGCTCACTCTGGCGCGCGAGAACGTGGTGCGCGGCGAAGCTCTGCGCGGCGAGCTGACCGGCAAGCTGCGGCTGCTCGAGGCGAAGCTCGAGAAGCACCGCGCCCGCGAGATCTACGCCGAGGCGGTCGCCGGCGACTTCGATGCCGCCGAGTTCCAGACCGTCATCGGCGAGGTGCGTCAGGCGTGCGCGAAGTTCGAGGGCAAGCTCGAGGTGAAGGGGCGCATGCTCGACGAGCGGCTCCGCGTCGCCTCGGGTGGCAAGCCGGAGGGGATCGACTACGAGTCGCCCGCGCCGGCCGCCAACGACGTGACCGACCGGCTGTCGCGACTGCTCGGCCCCGCGGTCGAGCCGCAGCAGCAGGTGGTGTTCGTCGACCGCGACTGATCGCCGCCCCTCCCGTTCCCATCCGTTCCCCATGGTCCGCCGCGCGTCTCGGCGCGCGGCGGACCCGCGGAGCACCGAAATGCGCGCCAGCACCTGGATCTTCTTCGGACTCGTCGCCGCCTTCGTCTGCTTCGGCGGACGCGGCATCCAGATCCGTCGCACCATCGCCTGCGAACATCGCCCCTGCCGCGCCGAGCCGGTCGCGGCGGTCGACCCGTCGCGCAGCAGCCGGGTGCGCGCGCTCGAGCGCGAGCACGCGCAACTGCTCTCGCGCGGCCGCGAGCTCGATCTCGCGCTGCAGGCGATCGACGGATCGCTGCGGACGCTGCGCCAGCTGGCGAAGGACGGCGGCGCGGCGATCGCCTCCGAGGCGGCGGCGGTCGAGGCCGGTCGTGACCGGCTGCTCGCGCTGCGTCAGGCCAATGCGGCGCAGGCGGCCACCGCCGCTGCGAGGGCGCAGCTCGCCAAGGCCGGCATCGAGGACGCGCTGCCGCCTGCCCTCACCGCGGCCGCGGCGCCGGGTGATCCGCTGCCGGTGGGGCCGCTCGAGGCGCTCAATCGGCTCGATGTCGAGACCGCCACGAACGCCGCGCGGCCGAGCCGCGGCGGGCGCGACGGCCGCGTCACTTCACGCGAGCGGTGATCCGCAGCTCGCTCGGCTGCGGGCTGAGCGAGGTCTTGAGCTTGACCACCCCTTCGACCTTGGCGGGTGCCGGGGCGTTGTACTTCAGGTTGAGGACGATGCAGCGCTGCGCGGCGTCGACCTCGTGCGCGACCTCGAGACCGGCCACGTCGCACTCGATCGACTCGACCGCCGGCGCTTCCGCGCTGGGATAGAAGAAGCGCATCTCCTTCTCGACCGCCTTGCCCACGTCGACCGAACCGAAGGCGACCACGCCGCGCTCGAAGTACCAGGCCGGGACGACTTCGCCGGTCACGCGCATGACGAGCTCGCGGTGCAGCAGCTTGTCCTTCGGGATGAAGCAGAGCTGGGTCAGGAATTGCTCGAGCGGCTGGCTGCCGTCGAGTTCGAGATGGAGCATCGCCACCCAGTCGCGCTGGCCGCCGGCCGTGGCGGTGATCACCGGCTCGTCGAAGCGCAGCTTGATCGGCAGGTCGTGCGAGATGAACGGTTCGAGCTTCGGGACCGTGGTGATCGTGGCCGGCAGGTGCATCGTCACCCGGATCGAGGCGGTCGCCGTCTTGCCGCTCTCGACCCGGCCGAAGCCGACGCCCTTTGGCTCGACCAGGATATCGGGCACGATCGCGTAGTGCACCTCGACGCGCACCTTGGACTTGGCCTGATCGGACAGATGGAGGATGGCCGCGGTCTTGCGCTCGTTCGATGCGTTCGCGACCACGCGCACCGCGACCTTGATCGAATCGCCGGGCTTCAGCATCTTCCGGTCGACATCGAGCGTCATGCACTTGCACTCGGTGGTCACGTAGACGACGTTGAACGGCCGGTCGCCCTGGTTGACCACGCTGAACTCGAGGTCGTGCACCGTGTTGGAATCGACCACGCCGAGCTCGAAACTCGGCGGATCGATGCGGTACTGGCGCGGCCCTTCGTGGATCGAAGGAGCGTCGGCCCGGGTGACGAACTTCGGCGGCAGGTCGGCCGGCAGCGCAACGGCGGAGGCTGCGGAGGAGGTCGTTGCCGCCGGGTCCGCCGCGGGCTCGTCGACCGGGCGCAGCGTGCGCTCCGGTTCCTTGCCGCAGCCACCGACGGCGACCGCGGCGACCAGTACCAGCACCGAGAGACTTTCACCGACCGTTCGCATGGCGTTCCTCAGCGGACCCTGGCCCGCACCCGCAGCACCAGCGGGTCTGGCAGCTGCGCGAGACGGACCGTGACGTCCCCGGTGAACTCACCGGCGACGCTCGGCTTGAACTCGACCTGGAGCCGGAAGGAGCGGGCGCCCTCGTCTCGGAGCGCCTGCGCCGTCAGGTCCGGGCTGGAGCAGGCGATCTCTTCGACATCCACCGGCTCCCGAGTCCAGCGTAGCCGCACGGTCCCCCGGCGGACGCCCCCGATCTCGCCCACGCCGAGGTGCAGCTCGGCCGGCTCGATCCAGGCCCCGCCGTGCACCGCCCCGGTGACGGGGAGGACTGCCCGCCGGTAGCCGGCACCGGCGAATTCGAGATGCCCGCGGAAGGGCGCCACCGGCTTGGCGGCGTCAAGCCGGAGCAGGAGCGGCTGCTCGATGGCGACCAGGCCGCCGATCGGCGCCGCCGCGGTCACCGCTCCCAACTCGATCGTGACCGGCGCGCCGACCTCGACCTTCGGCGCCAGGCGCAGCGGCGCGACGCCTTCGGGCAGGCGATAGCGGATCGAGAGCTCGAGCTGCGCCGGCGTGCCGACGATGCGCTGCCCGAAGTCCGCGCGCAGCGGCAGGAACTCGAGGTCGGGTTCGATCGCGTAGCGGATCGAGACGTGGCGCGTCGTCACTTCTCGATCGCGCGCCTGCACGAAGGCGTCGAGCACCTTGTTGCCGCGGTTCTCGGCACTCACGACCACGTCGACGCGCCGGCGACCTCCCGGCGGGACGTCACCCGGCCGCCACTCGAAACCGACGCAATCGCACGATCCGTCCACGTGGAGGAGGTCGAGCGGACGGCGATCGCGATTCACGATCTCGAACGTGCAGCGGGCGGATTCGTCCGGCCGCAGCACGCCGAGATCGATCGTCTCCGGCTCCAGCACGAAGTCGAACGGAGCGGCATCGCTCTGCACGTAGACGCCGCGCGGGACCGCGCCGCCGTCCGGCGGCGGCCGCGGAGCGGGCGGCGCCGGAGCCGGCTCCGGCACCGCCTCACCGCCGGTCGCGTCCGACGGCGCCGCGGCGGGGTCGCAGCCAGCGGCGAGCACCACCACCGACGCGAACCGGACGAACGCGCGTGCTGGAGGCCACCTGTTCATGCCCAGCCGGCACGCTCCCGTCGCCGCGGCGAGGTCGCGGCCGAGACACGGCGTCAACCGCCGGGCCCCGGCGCGAACCTGCCACCGCGCACCCGCGATCAGTCGGGAATCACGAGTTCCTGACCGACGCGCAGCACATCCTTGTTCGGGATCGCCGCCGCATTCGCCTCATGGATCTTGCGCCACTTCGTGATGTCGCCGTTGTAGTACCGGCGCGCCAGCTCGAACAGCGTGTCGCCACGCCGGACGACGTGCGTTCGGACGGCCGTCGTCTCGGCGCCGCGCGTCATCGTCTCGTCGACTTCGGACGAACGCGGGCTGACGCTGTCCCGCGAGTCGTAGGTCGCCGGCTCTTCCGGGATGTCGTTCTCGACCGACGGGCTGTTCCGACAAGCTGCGCAGGCGATCATCGCCGTCAGCCCCGCCGCCGCCCGCAACTGAAGCCACGCCCTCATCGCCGCCCTCCCCATCACGCGCCGCCCGACCACGAGCCGCTGCCGCCATCGTCACGATGACGGCAATCCGGCCGGCGTCGGCACGGTACCGCCCGGCGCACCGGGCACCTCGAAACCGCCAAGGCGCGGGAGTGTAGCAAAGGTGCGCACGCGTGTCGGCGCAGGCGTGCGCGCGGTCTCCCGCGATCAACGCTCGCTTTCGCCAGCCCCCAGCTCCGGCCGCTCGACCTCCTCGCCGATGAGGTTGCGCTTGAGCCGCTGCAGCAGCTGGATGCGCGCCACATCGCCGCGCGACCGGTGCATCTGCACGAGGTTGCGCATCATGCGCAGGAGCATCGCGCCGTCCGTCATCGGCTGCAGGAAGCTCGGGTCGAACTCGATCGATCGTTCCTCGAAGTAGCGCCGGCACTGCCGCTCGCCGAACACCTGACCGCCGTGGAAGGGGTCGGCGAAGATCCCCGGCGCATCCCCGACGTGCTTGACCAGGAAGTGGCCCGGCAGGCCGATCCCGACCAGCGGGATCTCGAGCCGCCGCGCCACGAACAGCCAGATCGCGCACAGCGACAGCGGGATGCCGAGCCGCCGCGCCAGCACGCGGTCGATCAGGCAGTTCTCCGGGTCGTAGTAGTTGCGCTGGTTGCCCTGGAAGCCGAGTTCCCGGGCCAGCAGGCGGGCCATGACGTCGACCACCACGGCCGGCTCCCGCGCCGTCCCGAGCCGCATCCCGAGGTCATCCGCCATCGCGTCGAGGCCGGCGCGCACGGCGTCGGCGTCCACATCGGGGGAGCGCGTCCGCGCCAGCAGGATGCACCCCTCCTCCAGCGCGCCGTCGTCGTGGTCGATCCGTTCGCCGAGGCGGCGCATCTCGGCTTCGAGCGACTGCAGCCGCAGCTCGTCGCGCAGGAGCCGCGCCCGGGCGCGCACGCGCGCGTCGCCCCCCTCGACGGCCTCGTCGAGCACGGCCGTGGCGTACGACCCGTGCTGAAGCAGCGCTCGCCGTGCCTCGGCGCAGACGCGCGGATTCGCGTCGGCAAGCAGGGAGACCAGGGCCCGGAGGCGCGCAGGGTCATCGAGCGATGGATCGGGGGGAGGCATCGAGCGTCTCGCTGCGACACCGAACCAGGCAGTGACCCGATCTATAACGCCGCTTCGCGAGCCGACAAGACGTTGCGACCGCCGCCACCCCCGCCTGGCCGGGTGCCGCAGGAGCCCCCCGGCGTCGCCGCGCACTCTCACATCCCGGCGGCCTTCGCCGCCTGCCAGGCGCGCTCCATCTCGGCCAGCGTCGCTCCCGGCAGCCGGTCGCCGAGCCGCCGTTCCACCTCGCGGTAGCGGCGCTCGAACCGGCCATTGGCCCCCCGCAGCGCCTGGTCGGCGTCAAGGTCGAGCTTGCGGGCCACGTTGACCACCGCGAACAGCAGGTCGCCGAGCTCGGCCTCGAGCCGCTCACGCGGGCCCCCGCCGGTCCGCTCGGCCTCCAGTTCGGCCAGTTCCTCGCGCACCTTGTCCAGCGCCCCCGCCGCCTCGGGCCAGTCGAACCCGGCCTTCGCCGCCTTGCGCCCGAGTTTCTGCGCGCGTGCGAGCGGCGAGAGCCGCAGCGGCACCTCGTCGAGCCGCGAGCGCGGGTGCGCCGCTCCGGCGACGGCCGCCCGCTCGGCCTCCTTGATCTGGTCCCACTGCGACAGAGCCTGGTCGGCGGTCCGCGCCGTCGCGTCGCCGAAGACGTGCGGGTGGCGATGGACCAGCTTCTCGGCGATGCGCCGCGCGACGTCGGCGAGGCCGAAACGCTCGGCCTGTTCCGCGATGCGCGCCATCAGGAAGACATTCATCAGCAGGTCGCCGAGCTCCTCGCAGATCGCGTCGGCGCCGCCGTTCGCCACCGCATCGGCGACCTCGGCCGCCTCCTCCTGCGCGCACGGCGCCATCGTCGCGAGCGTCTGCTCCCGGTCCCATGGGCAGCCGTCGCGCAGCCGGTCGACGATGGCGGCGAGACGCGTAAGCTCGACGACGCGCGGATCCATGGGGCGGCTCCCGGGACGGTGACGGGCGCGGATGCGAGGCCGATGATGCGGTTCGACCCGGACAGTGTCGATTGGCCGCCCTCGCGCCGGCCCGGGATCTCGGTGCGCCTGCTCTGGCAGGACGAGTCGAGCGGCGATGCGGCCGTCCTGATCCGGATGGAGCCCGGTGCGACCTACCCGCGCCACCTGCACGTCGGCGACGAGGACGTCCTGGTGCTCCAAGGCGGCTTCCGCGACGAGCAGGTCGAGCTGAAGTGCGGCGAGTTCCGCCGCTTCCCGGCCGGCTCGATCCATGCACCGGTGGCGATCGAGGGCGGCCCGCCGTGCGTCCTGTTCGCGGTCGCCCGCGGCGGCATCCGCCTCGTGCGCTGATCGCGCCGTCGCGCTCCGGTTCGGGCAGACGAACTCACTGCCGCCAGCGCAATGCCTCGGGCGTGAAATCGACGCGCGCGACGCCCGCCGGGGCGTCGCGCCCGGTCAGCTCGCCGTCGCCGTCGAGGTCGAGACGGCGGAACACGGCGTCGCGGCCGGGGAATTCGCGTCTCCCGATGCTGCCGTTGCCGTCGATGTCGTAGCGGGTGAAGAAATCGTCGAACGCGGCGGCAGGCCCTTCCGCGCGGCCGGCGGTGACCGCCGTCTCGAGCTCGATGGCGTCGAGGCTCGCGTCGGCATCCTGATCGAATCGCTGCAGCGCCAGGCCGAAGCGGCCGAGTTCCGAGGCGGAGAGCCGACGATCACGGTCGCGATCGAGCAGTTCGAGCGCCACTGCGGCGTCGCCCACCATCAGCAACGGGAAGGGCCCGCCGAAGCGGCGCGATGCCGGCAGTTCGACGCGGTCGAGCTGTCCGTCGCCATTGCGGTCGAACAGCTGCAGCAGCGCCGTCGGCGTGCCGAGTTCCTTCAGGCTCACGCCACCGTTCTTGTCGCGGTCGAGCTTGCCGAAGAGTGCGCGCCGATCGACCGTCAGCGGCAGCAGCGCGAACTCGCCGGGCGAGAGGAGCTGGTTGCGGTCGAGGTCGGCGCGCTCGTGCGCCAGCCGGCCGAGCTCGCCACCGTCGAGGCGGCCGTTGCGGTCGCGATCGAATTGGTGGAGATCGCCACCACCGACGACCATGCCCCACGCCGCGGCCGGGTCGCCGGTTCCGAAGCTCGCCACCGCCAGGGCGACGCGATCGCGCAGGTCGCGCAGCCAGTCGACCACCGCCTTGGCGTCCTTCTCGCTGATCTTGGCCTCCTTCTTCGCGCGCATGGCGCGAACGGTGTCGGCCCAGCCCCGTACGTCCTTGGCGACGCGCTCGACCCGCGTCTGATCGTGGCAACCGAGGCAACTGCGCCGGAACGGCTCGATCAGGTCCGGCAGGTCGCCGATCGCCACCGCGATCCGGTCGGCGTCGGCGGCCGTGGCGGCCGCGGGCGGCGCCTTCGCCGTCTTGGTCAGCTCGGGTCCGGTCAGCCAGCCGTCGCGGTCGACATCGAGCACGAGGAAGGTCGCACCGCTCCAGCTCCACTCGTCGCGCCCGACGAAGCCGTTGCCGTCGCGGTCGAGGCTGTTCAGGAACTGCGCGGCCGCAGCGCTCGAGGGCGGCGCCTGCGCCCGCACCGCGGCGGCGGCGGAAACCGTCGCGCAGAGCGCCGCCGCGACGACGCGACCGGCGGCCCGCCACGCGCCGTGCGCCGACCGGACACGGGGTGCGAGCGCCGTCATCAACCGCCCTCCCGGAGCGCGAATCCGCGGACATCCTCGGCGGCGAGCGGCACGCGCAGCAGTCGCGTCGCCTCGTCGATCCCGAAGTAGCGCGACCGCGGATGCGAGATGTCCTTCAGCTGCCGGCCCGACTCGTCCACCATCCGGTCGAGCGGGAACTCCTCGACGACGAGGTCGCGCACGCGCAGCCCCTGGCCGAAGAGCGTCCCCACCAGGGTCGGCTTGTCGCTCGCCGAGGTGTCGACCACCGCCACCGCCTCGCGCCCGGCGACCAGCGCGTATCGCCGCAGGAAGGGCGGCTGGTACCAGGCGGCGGTCGTGAAGCGGAAGGCTCCATCCGGCGCGGGAGCGGCGGAAACGACCTTCGGCAGGTCCGGATCGGTGATGCGCACGGTCAGCAGCGCGCCCGGCGTCATCGTCTCCTCGAGCGGCTGCACGGCGAAGAGCGCGTAGTCGCTCTCCTCGGTCGGGATGTCCCCGCCGGGACTGCCGAGGTCGAACCGCGACAGCACGCGCACGTCGAGCAGGCGGTTGGTGTTCTCCGGCTGCGACGAGGTCGCCGGCCGCGGCACCGGCACGCCCGCGGGCGGGAACAGCCGCTCCGGCGCCGCCGGTTCGGTCACGTCGACGACGAACATGCCCTGCACCCCGCCGGCGACGACCGCGAGACGCCGCGCCGGGATCCGCTCGCCGAACCCGTTGTCCGGGCGCGACGGCTGGAACAGGATCGCCACGGCATGGGCGTCGTCGAGGAACGCCGGATCGCCGTTCAGGTCGACGTGCCCGGCGAGGTCGGCGCGGCCGGCCGTCGCGACGTCGAACACCTTGAGCCCGGCCGGGCCATCGGCGACGTAGAGGTGCGGCCACGCAAGGTCGATCCCGCGCGCCTCCTTCGTCGGCAGCTGGTGCGTCGGCTTCGGCTTGCGCGGATCGGCGACGTCGAACGCACGCACCCCGCCGGAGCCATCCGCCACCCAGAGCGTGTCGGCGCGCACGATGAGGTCGCGCGGATCGTCGCAATCGATGAACGCCACCACCTCGGGGAACGCCGGGCGCCGGGCGTCCACCACCGCGACACCGGCCTCCGCCAGCGCCACGAAGATCGTCTGGAATCGCCCCTGCAGATCGTCGCACCGCGCGGCGAGCGCGAGGCCGCCCGGAAGGGGCACGGTCGCCAGCGGCGTCGCGCCGTCGAGCGCATCGCGATCCACCGCCAGCAGGTGGAGACCGCGCGTGTCGAGCACCGCCGCGAGCTCGCGCGACAGGCCGAAACTCGGCGAACCGAACCCGAGCGTCGCCGACGACCGGTGGCAGTCGACGCAGCCGCGCGCCGCCCCGCGCGTCGAGTGCAACTGGTGGTGGATCATCGTCATGCCGGACATCCCGGCCGCGGTGACCGGCAGCGACTGGTCGAGCGCCAGCTTGCCGGCGGCATCGTGGACGCTCCCCATGGTCGAGAAGCCGACGAGGTAGGGCGCGACCATGCCCTCGTCGTTCCAGCCCAGATAGAACTGCCGGAACGTCGCGAACACCTTCTCCTGCGTCGTGCAGCGCCCGGCCGTGCGCTTGCCCGAGAAGTGGTCGAGTTGCGTGAACGACTCGTTGCGATCGAAGTGGAAGCCGAAGAAGTTCACGTTCCAGCCGGCATGGCACGCGTAGCACTCGAGCTTCTGGTGCTGCGGCGTCATCGCCCGCGCCGCCTTCGGGTTGTATTCCGGCCGCGCCGGATCGATGACGTGCGCCGCTTGCGGCACGTAGTGGCGCTTGCCGTCGACCTTGGACACCAGGACGAACCGCCCGTCCTCGATCTTCAGGTGGTCGAGCTTGCGTCCGCGCGACGTCTCGAGTTGCGTCACCTCGTCGAACGTGCCGTGGCAGTCGCTGCACTCGATCTCGACGGCGTGCTCCATGAAGCCGTAGATCTCGCCGTCGCCCATCACGTCCCGGACGGTGTGGCAGTCGACGCAATGCATTCCGCGCTCGTGGTGCACGTCGGGCGGCACCACCTTCGGATCGTTGACGTAATAGACGCCGTTCAGAAGCGAGTCGGTCGTACCCGGGACCTCGGGTCCCGCCGGCATCCCCGGCACCAGCTGGGCGAGGCCGCGGAAGTGCAGCCCGATCGACGCGTCGCCGAAGTGGCAGCGCACGCAGGTCTGCGTCGGCGCCGCGGTCACCATCTCGTGGCGCAGCGGGTGCCCCGGCTCGAACCGATCGACCGTGGGGTCGGCGCTGCGCGAGATGCCGTCGTCGGCGTAGGTGACGTGGCAGGCCGCGCAGCCGCTGCCGCGGTAGTTCCCGTCCTGCCCGAGACGGCCGCGCACCGCCGTCCCGCTGCTCCAGAGATGGCACTGCATGCAGCTCTTGCGACCGAGGTCGGCGACATGGCCGGCCAACTCGTCCGCGCGTGCGCGGTCATCGCCGGCGGGGAACTGCGACAGCTCCGAATAACCGTGCTCGCCGATGCGGCCATCCGTGTCCCTGACCGGGAAGATCGCGTAGCGCGTCGTGCGATCCCTGGTCAGGCCGTTCTCGTAGAGGCTGTCCGAGAGGTGGCCAGCGGTGGTCGCGTGCAGCGACTTGAACAGGTTGTCGCACTCGGTCTGGTGGCACGTCCCGCAGGTCCGACCGACGACGCGGAGATCGCTCGGGTTGACGAACTGGACCCAGGCCGGGTCGTAGTCGCGCGGCAGCAGTCGCTCGTCGTTCGGCGGCGGCGAACGCGGCTGGACGTGAGCCTGCTCCTTCTTCGTCGCGCGCGGGTCGCCGCCGTGGCACGCGGTGCAAGAGAGCTCATGCCACGGGTGAATCGACTCGATGCCGACGTGGCAATCGATGCACCGCTCGGCGGCGGCAGCGCCTGCGGCCGCGACCCCGGCGCCCCCCGCACCCCCGGCGCGACCGACGGCATGCGTCGCTGCGGCGGCGGACACGAGGAGCGCGCTCGCCGCCAGCAGCCAGCGCCGCCGGATCATCGGTCGTCGCTCAGCCCAGCAGGCGCGGCAGCGGCTTGCCGCGCGCCAGCGGCGCCTCGACCCCGAGCAACCGGCAGATCGTCGGGCAGAGATCGATGGTGTCGCAGTCGGCGGTGATCGTCTTGCCCGGCTTGAAATCGGGGCCCCACGCCACGCATGCCACCTTGTTCAGGTCGTCCGAACCGTCGCCGTGGTCGAGCCCGTTGCGCTGGTTCAGGTTCTTGTCACGACCGAACTCCGGGACGACGAAGATCGAGGTCGAGTCGCGCAGCGTCGCGTCCTGCTCCACCGCATCGAGGATGCGACCGAGCTCCTGGTCGTTGCGCTTGATCACGTCGACGTAGGCGTTGTAGGAGCTGTGCGCGACGTCGGCGTTGGTGAGCGAGACGCAGGCCAGCGTCGGCTTGAAGATCTGCAGGATGTTCCCGGCGATCCGCAGCGCCTTGGCGTCGCCCGCGCCGGGACCGGTCATCGACACCGTCTCGCTGCGGGTGATCTCGTCGACGATGTACTTCTCGACCCGCGCCGCCGTCGCCTCGTCGTTCAGCGCCTTCGCGTCGCCATCGACCCGCACCGCGCCGCGCAGCCGCGCCAGCGCGGCGGCCTCGGCCGGCGAATCGCCGCGCGGCGTCCCGAACTGCGCCAGCACCTCGCGGAACTCCTGGTTGAAGATGCCGTCGCCATCGATGACGTTGGCGCCGAACGGGGCGCCCCACTGGCGGTGGAGCCCGTAAGCGAAGTTCACCCCCTGCGAACCGTTGTTCGCCGACAACCAGACGCCGCTGGCCGGCAATGCCAGCGACTTGCGGACGTACTCGAACACGGTCGGGTTGTAGCCGCGCGAGTTCTCGCGGATGCCCATGTACTCCGGCGCGCCGGTGAGGATCGAGAGCGAAGCGCCGTAGTGGCCGAGGTTCGCGGAGCGGCAGTTCGGCAGCACCACGCCGCCCTTGGCCATGCGCATCAGGTTCGGAACGTTCGCCGGCGTGCCGATGGTGTCACGGCTGCGCACGCCGCCGGCGAACAGCACCAGCAGCACGCGGCGCGTCTTGTACGCGGGGGCGAGCATGGCCCACGCCGGCCCCGGCAGCGCGGCGACGCCTGCCAGCGCCACGCCGGCCTTGAGGAAGCCGCGACGACCAAGCGCCGGAACGAACGGCGAACCGACTTCGCGTTCCATCGTCATCTCCTCGGATCCACCGGAGCGGGTTGGCGCGTCCCGCTCAATAGCCCTGATACTCGCCATGGGTGAGCAATGCGCGAACGACCAGCTTGCGATCGGCCCCCTGCGCCAGCTCGCGGATGAAAGCCCCGCTCTCGGTCTGGGTGGGTTCGCGGGCGAGGAAGCGCAGGTAGCAGGCGCGCACCAGCGCCGCCGGCTCCGGATGGGCGGCGAGGAGCTGCTCGGCACCGCCCGCGTCGAGCATCAGCTTGATCAGCACCGACCGCAGGGGGCGCGAATCCGAGAGCGCCAGCAGCGCGTTGCGGCAGCGGCGGAACTCCTGGTAGTCGGGCACCCGCTCGTGCAGGTCGGCGTAGAGCCCGCGCACGAAGACGCGATCGCTCTTCGGCCGCGCCGTGACGAGGCGCTCGTCGTAGGCCTGCGACAGGATCCAATCGGCGACGATCGCCGACCACGCCAGCGGATCGGTCCGCAGGCGCGCGGCATCGGCTGCGATCCGCTTCTTCGGCGCGTCATCGACGAAGATCCCGGCGAACCGCCGCGCCAGGAAGAACGGCTCGAGATTCTCGTGGTCGATGGCGATGCGCACGAGGTCGGATTGGTTGGCGCCCTTGCTGCCGAGGAAGGTGGCGGAATACCCGTCGTACATCCGCTTCCCGGCCTCGAGGATCGCCGGCTCCTTCTGCACGGTGAATCCGAGCAGTTGTTCGAGTACGACGGTGACGAACGTGTCATTGCCCGGATTGCGCGAATTGAAGAACTGGCTCGACACGAGCTGCCGCAGGAACTCCTTCACCGACAGGCGCCGCTCGGCCAGCAGGCGCGGCACCTCGAGGAACGAGTCCGTCGATGGCCGGAAGTTGTCGATCAGCAGGAAATAGAACAGCTCTTCCTCGAGGAAGCTGTCGGCCGCGGGAAGCCCCTGCGCCAGCTCGCGCACCCATTCGGTGCGCGGACGGCCGAACGCGCGGCCCCATTCGTCCGGAAGCGGGGTCCGCCCGGCCAGATCGATCGTCACTGCGCGGATGAAGCGGCGGTCACCCGGCGCATCCGCGAGCGCAGTGGTCGCCAACGGGCTCGCCGCCTCGAGCGCAGCGGGCGACACCGTTCCCGGCCGCGTTGGCTGCATGGCACCAGACAGTGGAAGGTGGACCATCGCCGATCTCGACTGCCTGAGGGGCCGAGGGGGGGCGCCCGCGCTTGCTAGTGCGCGACGTTACCTCGCATCGGCCGGGGCGAGCGTCACGCCGCTCTCCTCCTCGAACTGCGAAATGGACGCACCCAAGCGCGTCACCGTGAATTCCGGGGGGGGCGGCGCGGCCCGGCGTCGGGCGGAGGCAGGCCGAAACGCGAACGGCCCGGGCGTCGCCGCCCGGGCCGTTCGATCTTGCACGATGCACCGAACAAGGAGCGTCCGGGATCCGGACGCGTCACCTCACGCCTTGGCGACCTTCTTTTCCTCGTTCCACTTCTTCTTCAGCGCGAGCTCGCGCGCCTCGACGGCCTTCATCTGCTCGTCGAGGGCGGCCTCTTCCTTGGCCCACTCGCTCGTCTTCTGCTTCGTCGAGCTCGCCTTCTTCGTGGCGAGGGCGGCGCGCTTCGCCTCGATCTGGTCGATCTCGGTGAGGATCGTCTTCGACTCTTTCACGATCGTCTCGAGGTCGGTCTTGTAGACCTTGCTCGCCGCGCGCTTCATCAGGCCGAACACCTTGGACGGCGAGATGTCCTGCGCCTCGACCGCGCCGACCTTGGCGCCATTGTGGTCGACGACGACCATGCGCGGCAGGCTCTTGCCGCCGAGGATCTTCCAGAACGGGTTGGTGTCCTTCACCTTGTTGCCGTTCATCTTGAGCTGGTTGAACATGCCGACGCCGATCTGGACGTTCTCGTCCATCAGCGTCGTGCCCTCGATGTTCTTCATGAACTGCGCGTCATCGGCCAGGTCGCTGGTGAGGAAGACCAGCGTCGGCTTGCCGGACTTGTAAGTGTCCGGCAGCGCGGAGTAGAGGTTCTCGGGGTTGGCGCCCTCGTAGCTGTTGAACTTGGCGTCGTCCCACTTGTACTCGATGCGCGCCATACTGGCGCCGCAGCGTCCGCCGCCTCAGCCACCCTTCAGGTCGGGCGTGATCGCGAGGGCGGCGACGACCGCCATCGCGCCGGCCAGCACGAAACTCCGCATTGCAGACTCCTCATCTGGAAAGGTTCGGCAGCGTCCGAGCCGCGGACAGGGGGCAAGCGTCCGTCGCCACCGAGGTCTTCGATCGAGAATTACGCCGCAGCGACTGAATCGTTGCAAGGGGCCGGCCAAAAAAATCCCCGGGGGACCCGCCCGGCCGGGTCGAGCGAGTTCGCGCCGCCGCCACGCCTGTCACTTGCATGACGGCGATGACGGCGGGCCGGCTGCGCCTGCGGCGACCCAACGCGCCGAAATGGCTCGCCAAGGAGGTTCCAATGCGCTCGCCGCGCGGACTTCACCCGCTCGCTTGCTGCCCCTGCCATGTCGCGACCGCCGCCGACCGGTCGGGGGAAACAACGCGAGGCGCCACCCGTTCAGGTGACGCCTCGCGCGACATTCGAGCGGTCAGGGCCGTTCAGGACCGTTCGATCGCCGCCCGGCGGCGATCGAACGCAGCGCTCAGCCCTTGGCGACCTTGCGGTCGTCGCCGAACTTCTTCAGCAGCTCGGCATCCTTGTCCTGCACATCCTTCAGCGCCTTCGCCAGCGCCGCTTCCTCGGATTCGATCTGCTGCAGCTTGGCGGCCTTCGCGCTCTTCTTCTGCTCGGCCAGGAGCTTCTGCTTCGACTCGATCAGGTCCATCTCGTCGAGCAGTTCGCGCGTCGACTTCACGACCTTCTCGAGATCGGTCTTGTAGGTCTTCGACGCGGCCTTCTTCATCACCTTGAACAGGCCGGACGCCTTCAGTTCACCGCCCTCGAGCGCCCCCGCCTTGTTGCCGGCCGCATCGAAGACGACGACGCGCGGGAGTTCCTTGCCGCCGATGTCGCTCCAGAACGGATGTTCCTTGGAGACCTTGTCGCCCTTCAGCTTGATCGCGCGGAAGAGCCGTGCACCAACGGCGACGTTCTCGTCACCGAAGACGCTCATGTCGAGGTCCGACATGACCTTCGCGGCGTCCGGCACATCCGTGCCGAGGAACACGATCAGCGGCTTGCCGGACGCAGCGTAGTCCGACGGCAACACGGAGAAAAAGTTCTCCTTGTCGACGCTGTCGTACATGTTGAGCTTCGGGTTCTCCCAGTTCATCCGGAGACGCGCGACGCTCGACGTGCCCTGGCGCGAAAGTCCGCCGCCGGAACGCATCCCACCACCTCGGGCGGCCCCGCCGCCCCCTCCGCCGCATCAGCCGCCGTTCAGATCCGGCATGAGCGCGAGCGCGGCAAGTGCCGACATCGCGACGCCCAGCATCAGGCTCCGCATGGTGAACTCTCCTGGCCCAGGGTGAGGCCCGTTCGCGACTGGCCGATCGCAACGCAGGACGGCGGAGAACCAGCACTGGCCAGCTGGATCGCCCGACCGCCGCTGAATGACTTATAGCGGTCTCGGTCGCCCGCCTCACAAAGCTGTGGCGGCGTGGGCCGAACGAGGGGCGAGCGCACGGCGCGCGACGGGCGCCGGGAGCGGGAAGGTGGCGGCGACCACATCGAGCAAGCCGGCGATGGACATCCGAACCGCCGATATGAGCCTGATCGAGTTCCGCGCCCCGCCGTCGAATCCGCTGCCGCCACCGCCGATCGCCGACGCGCGACCACGCCGACGGGCGTCAGTCGCCGCCGATCGCGGTGCGGGCATAGGCGAGTTCGGCCACCAGGGCCGCCACCAGCGCGCGCGGCTCGGCGCCTGCGGGCAGCGCTGGAAAGGTGTAGGTCTCGACCTCGAACACCGCCGGCGGCCGTATCCGCGTCGCCGCCGCCACGGCGTCGAGGTCGCGCCGGGTCGTCGCCAGGACGCCGAAGTTCGCGCGATCGATCGGCACGTGAAAGTGGACGCGCAGTTCGGCTCCATCCGGCGCAGCGGCGAGAGCCGCGATCCCGAGGTCGAGGTCGAGGTGCCCGGTGAGCGTGCCGTCCGGCTGCCGCAGGAACGCCTGATGCAGCCAGCGCGGTTCGCGGAACGCCGCGAGCGCTGCGAGGGTCTCCGCGCGCGCCGCCGCGCCCTCGGTCCGCAAGGCGCTCGACAGCTGCACCTTGCCGATGCGGATGCCGGCGGCGTCCAGTCGCGCGATCGCCGCGCCGCCATCCTCGAACAGGACGGCCTGATGGCAGGTGTCGTAGCAGAGCGCAAGGTGGCGCCGCAGCGCCGACTCGGCGGCGGACGCGACGCCGCCGGCCGCGACGAAGCCGCGGCGCGCGGCGCTGTCGCGCGCCCACACCTCGCGCTCGAAGAAGGCGACCGCATCCGCCACCGTCTCGAGCAGCGTGAACGGCTCGGGCTCGAGGCACAGCACCAGCTCGCGGCCCGTCTCCTGCTCGAGGCGCGCGAACTCGGCGGCGACCCGGCCGAGGTTGGCCCCGATCGCGGCGACCGTGGCGGCGCCACCGTCCACCCGGCCGGCGCCCGCCAGCGTCGAGATCGGCACCACCGCTCCGGGGGGCGCGAGCCGTGCCGCCGCCCGCGCCGCCTGCAGCGTGTAGTCGACGCGCCGCGCATCGCGCCAATCGGGCCGGTAGACCGCCTCTTTCACCGCTTCGGCGTGGAATCCGCCGAACGGGAAGCAATTGAGCGTGGCCAGCGCGAGGCGATTCGCGGCGAGGAACTCGCCGAAACGGCGGCAACGGTCGGGCGCGGCGAGTTCGGTCGCGCTGCGCGCCGACAGCCAGAGCCCGACGGGAAAGGCGCCTTCGGCGCCGGCGAACGCCCGCGCCACCGGCACCGTCCACGTCGCCAGCGAGCGCTCGACCTCCGCGAGATCGGCGCCGGGATGGACGTTGGTGCAGTAGGTCAGCGTCGTCACTTCACGGCGACGTTACCGTGCCCGGGATGCCGACCGACCTCGCCGCCCGTCGTTCCGAACTGCTCGCGTGGTACCGACGCGCGCACCGCGACCTGCCGTGGCGGCGGACGACCGATCCGTGGCGGATCTGGGTCTCCGAGATCATGCTGCAGCAGACGCGCGTCGACACGGTGCTCGACTACTACGAACGGTTCCTCCGCCGCTTTCCCGACGTCGGGACGCTGGCGGCCGCGCCAGTGACCGACGTGCTCGCGGCGTGGTCGGGACTCGGCTACTACCGTCGAGCGCGCTTCCTGCATGCCGGCGCACGCCTCGTGCGCGATCGCCACGCCGGCCGCTTTCCGCGCGACGTCGCTGCCGCGCGCGAACTCCCCGGGATCGGTCGCTCCACCGCCGGCGCGATCGTCTCGATCGCGTACGGCACGCACGCGGCGGTCCTGGACGGCAACGTGAAGCGCGTGCTCTCGCGCCTCCTGGCGCAGGACCTCGCCGACGGCCCCGCGCTCGAGCGTGCGCTGTGGCCGCTGGCCGAGGCGCTGGTCGACTGCGCCGACGCCGGCGATGTCAATCAGGCGCTGATGGAGCTGGGCGCGACGATCTGCCTGCCGGGATCGGCGGCGCGCTGCGACGCCTGCCCCTGGCGTGCGCGCTGCGCCGCTCGCGCCGCCGGTCGGGTCGCGGAGCTGCCGCGGCTGCGGCCGCGCGC
>Ga0194121_10005273_pt1 | contig 18050 bp, 20 predicted proteins | sample TA2MahCa50mmetaG_FD_148609 | JGI IMG/M metagenome (GOLD analysis project Ga0194121, IMG submission 148609) | Freshwater microbial communities from Lake Tanganyika, Tanzania - TA2015020 Mahale Deep Cast 50m | ecosystem: Environmental > Aquatic > Freshwater > Lake | place: Tanzania: Lake...
TGGGGCGTAGATCGAGCATGGCCTCTCTTACGCCGAGAGGTAGCGGCTTTCCAGATGCGTCTTGAAAGCGGCAGTCCCAAGCGGGCCGCCTGTCGCCTCGATGAGCACCTGGTCGGTGCTGGCGAACGAGCCCGCGCTGTGGACGTGGGCCCCCAGCCAGCCCAGCAGCGGCTTGAAGTCGCCGCGCCCAATGGCAGCCAGCAGGCCTGGTTCGGTGCGGCAGGCGGCGGCAAAGAGCTGAGCCGCCGCCAGCGCCCCCATTGTGTAGGTCGGAAAATAGCCCCAGCCACCGTCCGGCCAATGAATGTCCTGCAGGCAGCCCAGCGCAGCGTCGGGCGGCACGATGCCCAAAAGCTCGCGCATGCCCTCGTTCCAGGCGCCCGGCAGATCGGCGAGCGGCAGGTCGCCCGCCAGCATCGCCTGCTCCAGCCGATAGCGCAGCATGATGTGCAGCGGATAGGTCGCTTCGTCGGCGTCGACGCGGATGAAACCGGGCGCCACACGGGTGTACAGGCGGTGGATGTTGTCGGCCGTCCACGCCGGTCCATCCTTGCCGAAGGCCGCGCGCAGGCGTGGCGTGACGAAGGCGACGAACGCGTCGCTGCGGCACGCCTGCATTTCCATCAACAGCGACTGGCTTTCATGCAGCACCATGCCGCGCGCATTGCCGACCGGCTGGCGCCGCCACTGACGCGGCAGTCCGGCTTCGTACAGGCCATGGCCGGTCTCGTGCAAAGTGCCCATCAGAGCGCGGGCGAAGTCGGCCTCGTCGTATCGCGTGGTGATGCGCACGTCGTCGGCGGTGCCGCCGGTGAAGGGATGCGCCGAGATGTCGAGTCGGCCATGAGAAAAGTCGAAGCCGATGACACGGATCAATTCCTCGCTCAGCCGGCGCTGTTGCTCGATCGGGAACGGCCCGTCGAGCGGCAGCGGTGAACCGGCGCGCGCCTGATGCTCCATCACCCGCCCCAAGAGATCGGGCAGGAAGGCGCGCAACTCGGCGAACAGCTCGTCGATGCGAGCCGATCGGCCACCCGGTTCGAACTCGTCGAGCAGCGCATCGTAGAGCGAGGTTCCAAGCGCGGCAGCCTTGGCCTCGCCGACACGCCGCATGATGGTCAGCACCTCCGAGAGCGACGGCAGCAGCGCTTTGAAGTCGGCGGCCTTCCTGGCCTCGCGCCAGGCCATCTCGCAGGCCGCGGTGGCCCGCGTGCGTGCCTCGACAAGATCGGCAGGCAACGCGCTTTCGTGGACCCAGGCACGCCGCATCTCGCGCAGGTTGGCGGCCTGCCACGGGTCGAGCGTGGGCGCGCCTTGCTCGGCCCGCGCCAACAGCTCGGCCATGTCGGGGGCCACCAGGAGGTCGTGGGCGATCACGCCCAGGGTCGCAAGCTGATCGGCTCGATCCTCGCTCGCGCCATCCGGCATCATCGTCGAACGATCCCAGTTGAGGATCGCACTGGCGCGCTGCACGGCGCTCAGACGCGCGAAGCGACGTTCGAGCTCGGCGTAAGGTCCGTCGACGGCCATCGCCATCACACGGCCTTGGTGCGACCGGCAACGGTCAGGCGCCCGTTCTGCCAGTGATAGGCCAAGTACACCCCCGCCAACGCCAGCGCGATCAGGAACCAGGTGATGGCGTACTGCAGATGATCGTTGGGGATGTTCAATCGGGTCTGACCGCCGATCGGCAGGCCGCCGGGATTGGGCGCGGCATCGGCATCCAAGAAGAAGGCATCGAGCTTGGCATCGGGCGCGCCGCCGGCCATGCGGCGCATCAACGGCACGTCGACATGGAACCAGACGTTGCGGTCGGGCACGTTCTCTGGAGCAAACTGGCGTCGCTCTTGATTGCGCCGCACGATGCCCACGAGATCGACGACACCGGCGACCTGGCCCTGGGCGCGCCGCTGCGCGTCTTTAGCTTCCTGGGGCACCCAGCCGCGGTTGAACAGCAGGATTCGTCCGTCGTCGGTGCGCAGCGGCGTCACCACCTGCAGGCCGACCTTGTTCTTGAGGTTGCGCGAGGCGAGATAGAATTCCTTGTCGTTCAGCAGGGTGCCAGCGATCTTCACGCGACCATATTCGTGGCGCAGCGGATCACCCTGCAGCAGCGCATCGAGGGTGATCGGCGCGGCCGCCTGGTTGGTCTCGATGCGCTGCAGGATGTCGCGCTTCCATTCGCGGCGCTCGATCTGCCAGACGCCGAGTCCCAGCGCCACCACGAAGATCGGCAGCGAGACGAGCGTTGGCCAGAAGGCGGGCCGCAATCGGATCATCGTCATTCCCCTACTCGTCCAACGCCGTCGAACATGGCGGCTCGTAGCGGAATTCCACCCGGAAGACGAGCATCATGATGATGCGGTGCAGACGCCGCTCGGGGCATTGGCGACCGGCGACGGCCACTCGGTCACCACGGTCTCCCAAAGGCGAACCGCCGGGCATCGCCCGGCGGTTGCAAGCACGGTCCGGCGCGCAGCTTCAGTGCAGCGCGACCGGCGCGTTCCCAGCTCCCCACCAATAGATGCAGAAGAACAGGAACAGCCACACGACGTCGACGAAATGCCAGTACCAGGCGGCGGCCTCGAAGCCGAAATGCTGGTTGGGCTTGAAGTGACCCTTCATGGCGCGGAACAGGCAGACGACCAGGAAGGTCGTGCCGACCAGGACGTGGAAGCCGTGGAAGCCGGTCGCCATGAAGAACGTCGAGGAATAGATGTTCTCCCGGAAGCTGAAAGGCGCGTGGATGTACTCGTAGGCCTGGATGCCGGTGAAGCAGATGCCCAGGATCACGGTCAAGGTCAGGCCGCGCACGGCGTCGCGCTGGTTGCCCTCGAGGATGGCATGGTGCGCCCAGGTCACCGTGGTGCCCGACAGCAGCAGGATCAGCGTGTTCATGAAGGGCAGGTCGAACGGCGCGATGATGCTGATGCCCTTGGGCGGCCAGATGCCGCCCACCGCCTCGGTGCGCACCGGCATTTCCGGTGAGTTGGGATAGAGCGCCGCATCGAAGAACGCCCAGAAGAAGGCGGCGAAGAACAGCACTTCGGAAGCGATGAACAGGATCATGCCGTAGCGCAGGCCGAGCTGGACCACAGCCGTATGGTACTTGCGCGACTCGACGATGACGTCGCTCCACCACCAGAACATGACAGCGAAGATCAGCAGCAGTCCGGGGGCGATGATCCACCACTCGACGCGCTTGACGAGGTTGCCGATCCCCGAGCCCAGCATGTCGGGATGCATGCCGAGCGCCGCACCCAGTGCCAGCATCAGCGCGCCGAGGGCGCCGACCGCCGGCCATGGGCTCGGATCGACCAGATGATAGGGATGCTTGGGAGTGCCGTCGGCCATGATCATCCACCCTTTCCATTCGTGGCGGCGGCAACGCCGCCCAGCAAGGTCTTCGCCCGTTCCGTCTTCGCCTCGAAGAAGGTGTAGGACAGCGTAACGGTGCGGACGTTGTCGTAGCGCCGATCCTTGTCCATCTCGGGATCGACGAAGAACATCACGGGCATGTCGACCGACTGCCCGGGCAGCAGCAACTGCTCGGTGAAGCAGAAGCATTGCAGCTTGTTGAACCACGGGCCGGCCGGCTCCGGCGTCACATTGTAGGTCGAAGTGCCGACGATCGGGCGCTGCGAGACGTTGGTCACGCGGTAGTAGGCGAGCCGCTCCTCGCCCAGCCGCACCTTGACTTCACGCTCCAGCGGCTGGAATCGCCACGGCAGGTTGATGTCGACATTGGCATCGAAGCGCACGTTGACCGTGCGGTCGAGCACCGGGCGCTCGCCTGGCTGGGCGACCAGCGGCGTGCCGCCGAAGCCGGTGGTGCGGCAGAACAGGTCGTAGAGCGGCACCGCGGCATAGGCCAACGCCAGCATGCCGCCGACCACCCCGACCAGTCGCCACGCCAGGCGCGCATTCTTGCTCGCAGCGCTCATCCCTGCGGCCCCATGCGCACGATGCTGAGGATGAAGAAGACGATCACCATCACCAACAGGAAGCCCGCGACAAACAGATTCTTGCCGCGCTGGCGGCGGTGCATGTCGGTGTCGCCGGGGCGGCGGTCCTCAGCCATCGCGGCGCTCATCCGGCCAGCATCCGGGCCGCAAGATGATCGAGCGGCAGTGCGGCGAACAGGACCGCGAGGTAGAGCAGCGAGAAGCGGAACATGCGGCGGGCCGGCGCATGGCCCTCTTCATCGTCGGGCGCACGCCATACCGCGACCGCGTGGCCGACAAAGGCAAGGCTCAACGCCACCGCGACAGCGCCGTAAAACCAGCCGACGGCACCCAGGAGAGTCGGCGCGAGCGCCACCGGCGCCAGCAGCAGCGTATAGATCAGCATCTGGCGCTTGGTCTCGCGCGGCCCGGCCACCACCGGCAGCATCGGCACACCGGCCCGCCGATAGTCGTCACTGCGATACAGCGCCAGCGCCCAGAAGTGCGGCGGCGTCCACAGGAAGATCAGCCCGAACAGCACAAGCCCGACCGTCGAGATGTCGCCGCTGACGGCGGCCCAGCCGATCATCGGCGGAAAAGCGCCGGCGGCGCCACCGATCACGATGTTCTGCGGTGTGCGGCGCTTCAGCCATATCGTGTAGACGAAGACGTAGAACAGGATGGCGGCGGCGAGCAGGGCGGCGGCCGTGAAGTTGGTCGACACCGCCATCAGCAGGACCGAGAAGATCGACAACAGCACGCCGAGACCCAACGCATCGTCGGGCGCCACCCGACCGGCCGGCAGCGGCCGGTTTGCCGTGCGCGTCATCAGAGCGTCGAGATCGCGCTCGTACCACATGTTGATGGCGCCGGCGGCGCCGGAGCCCAGGGCAATCGCCAGCACGGCAAGGCCGGCGGTGAACGGATGCAGATGGCCCGGCGCGATCGCCACACCGACCAATCCGGTGAACACGACCAACGACATGACGCGCGGCTTCAACAGATCGAGGTAGTCGCGCACGCGCGCCGCTGGCGCCTCGTCGAATGCCCGGGTCAGGATCTGTGTCGTGTCGCTCATGCCATCAAGACAGAGGCGCCTCGTCGGGGCGCCTCCGCTCCTGGATCAGTGGTGCGTCGCCGCGGAGATGTGCGGCAGCTCCTCGAAGGTATGGAACGGCGGCGGTGACGGCACCGTCCATTCCAGCGTCGTAGCGCCGTCGCCCCAGTAGTTAGCGCCGACCTTCTTGCCGTAGAGCATGCCGGCGGCCACCACGAAGATCAGCCAGAAGATCGTCGAGCCGAACGAAAGGAAGGCGCCGAGCGAGGAAATGTAGTTCCAGTGCCACATCGCGTCGGGGTAATCGACGTAGTGACGCGGCATGCCGGCAAGGCCGCTGAAGTGCATCGGGAAGAAGGTCAGGTTGACGCCGATGAAGGTCGTCCAGAAATGGACCTGCGCCGCCCACTCCGGATACTGCCGGCCGGTCATCTTGCCGAACCAGTAGTAGAACCCGGCGAACATACCGAACACCGCGCCGAGCGACAGCACGTAGTGGAAGTGCGCGATCACGTAGTAGGTGTTGTGCAACGAATAGTCGACGCCGGCGTTGGCCAGCACGACGCCGGTGACGCCGCCCACCGTGAACAGAAAGATGAAGCCGATCGCCCACAGCATGGGTATTTCGAGCCTGATCGAGCCACCCCACATGGTGGCGATCCAGGAGAAGATCTTCACGCCGGTCGGCACGGCGATCACCATCGTGGCGGCGACAAAATAGGCGCGCGTGTCGACATCCATGCCGACCGTGTACATGTGGTGCGCCCACACGACGAAGCCGACGACGCCGATCGCCACCATGGCGTAGGCCATTCCGAGATAGCCGAACACCGGCTTCTTGGAGAAGGTCGCGATGATGTGGCTGACGATGCCGAAGGCCGGCAGGATCATGATGTACACCTCGGGGTGGCCGAAGAACCAGAAGAGGTGCAAGAACAAGGTCGGGTCCCCGCCGCCGGCCGCATCGAAGAAATGCGTGCCGAAGTTGCGGTCGGTCAGCAGCATGGTGATGGCGCCGGCCAGCACCGGCAAGGCGAGCAACAGCAGAAAGGCCGTCACCAGGATCGACCAGGCGAACAGCGGCATGCGATGCAGGGTCATGCCCGGTGCGCGCATGTTGAAGATCGTAGTGATGAAGTTGATGGCGCCCAAGATCGAAGAGGCGCCGGCGATGTGCAGCGAGAAGATCGCGAGATCCATGCCGGCGCCCTGCTGCACGGTGAGCGGCGGATAGATCGTCCAGCCGGTGCCGACACCGCCGCCGATCAGGGCCGACATCAGGAGCAAGATGAAGGCCGGCGGCAGCAGCCAGAAGCTGATGTTGTTCATGCGCGGGAACGCCATGTCGGGCGCGCCGATCATCAACGGCACGAACCAATTGCCGAAACCACCGATCAACGCCGGCATGACCACGAAGAACACCATGATCAGGCCGTGCGCCGTCACGACCGTGTTCCACAAGTGACCGTTCGGCGTACCGTCGGCGCCCTGGAAGTACTGGACGCCCGGCTGCAACAGCTCGAGCCGCATCAGCACCGAGAAGGCGGCCCCGATCAGGGCGGCGCCGATCGAGAATACAAGGTACATCGTGCCGATGTCCTTGTGATTGGTGCTGTACAGCCAACGCTTGATGCCGGTCGGCGTATGATGATCGTCGTGCCCGTGGGCGTGGTGGTCGTGGGCGGCGCCGTGCGCGGTGGCCATGTTCGTTCTCCTGCGGCGATGCGCTTAGCGGTTGGTGGGAGCGGAGGCGACGTCGGTCGCTGGCATCAGCCCCGCCGACTTCTTCTTCTGCTCCACCCATTTGTCGAAAACGTCCTTCGAAACCACGCGGACGGCGATCGGCATGTAGCTGTGGTTGTCACCACAAATCTGCGAGCACTGCCCGAAGTAGTAGCCCTCGTTGCGGACGTTGATCCAACCCTCGTTGAGGCGGCCCGGGATGACCGTCTTCTTGATGCCGAAGCCCGGCACGGTCCAGCCATGCATGGACAAGCCCGACGCCGTGCCGACAACGCGGATCGTGGTGCCTTTGGGGATGACCATCTCCTCGTCGACCGCCAGCATGCGCGGCATGGTCGGCTTCTGCTTCAGCCGCTCGGCCTCGGGCAACATGCGGCTCTCGACCGCGAAATCGCCGTGGTCGGGATAGTTGTAGGTCCAGTACCACTGAAGGCCGGTGACTTTGATCGTGAACGCCGCAGCGACCGCCTTGTCGCTGTAGTACAGCAGTCGAAACGACGGGATGGCGATGCCGACCAGGATCAGGATCGGGATCACCGTCCAGGCGATCTCCAGCGCCGTGTGGTGCGTGGTCGTCGAAGGCGTCGTGTTGCGTGCAGCGTGGAACCGCCAGACCGCGTAGACCAGCAGCACCAGCACGAACAGCGAGATCAGCGTAATGATCACCAGCAGGATGTCGTGCAGCGATTCCACGCGATCCATCACTGGCGTGTAGGAGGCCGGGAACCCGACCTGCCATTCATGCGGCACACCGACGATCGGTTGGGCGGCGGCCATTCCCGCAGCGCCCAGCGTCGCGATCACGACGATCCCGAGAATGCTCAAAACACGCGTGCCGCTCATGCAATCGTCCCTTCAGCAGGCCGCCCTCGTCGGGCGGTTCCGACCCGCAAAATCCCCCGCAATTCAAAGCGGTTAGTACCAGATATAGGCCTGTGACGTAACGGGTTTTCGCCCCCAGCCGGTATGTGGCGGCCGGTCGCAGTGCTTAGTCGCCGCCGCTTGTCTTTCCCCGACCGGCCAGTATGGTCGCGCGCCGGCCGCGCCCGGCAAGGTTCAGTGGGAGGGTTACCGTGTTCCGTCTTGGGCTAACGCCGCTGATCATCGCCATCTCATTCATGTTCGCAGGAGCGACCGCCGCCATGGACAAGGAAAACACGCTGTATATCGACCTCAAGGACGGCCGGGTCGTCATCCAGATGCGTCCCGACCTGGCGCCCAACCACGTCGCTCAGATCAAGAAGCTGGCGCGCGAGGGCAAATATGACGGCGTCGTCTTCCATCGCGTGATCGAGGGCTTCATGGCGCAGACCGGCGACCCGACCGGCACTGGCTCGGGTGGCATGGGCGAAACGCTCAAGGCCGAGTTCTCCAAGGAGCCGCATGCCCGCGGCGCGGTGTCGATGGCGCGGACCAACGATCCCAACAGCGCGCGCAGTCAGTTCTTCATCGTGTTCAAGGATTCGAACTTCCTCGACGGCCAGTACACCGTGTGGGGCAAGGTCGTGTCGGGCATGGAGTTCGTCGACAAGATCAAACGCGGCCAGGGCCAGTCCGGTTCCGTCCCCGCCCCGGCCGACAAGATGATCAAGGTTCAGGTCGCCGCCGACGCCAAGAACTAGACGGCGGCAGTGCGATCAGCCTTCCCTCGTTACGGTGTGGAAGGTCTTGGAGATGACCTGCCAGCGGCCGTCGACCTTGAGCAAGGTCAGATAGTCGGTGAAGTAACGCGGCGGCAGCTGGCACTCGACCTTGGCGATCGCCGTGGTCGGGCCGGAGAAATCGATCGACACGATGCGGTCGACCCGGGCGCTGCCCTTGGCTTTGCCCGACGGTCGGCTGTCGACCATCTTGAACCATTCGGCGCGTGGCCAATCGGTCGCCTTGCCGTCGCCGCCGGCAGCGTAGAGGTGCGAAGCGGCGTGGAAGACCTCGCCCAGCTTCTTGGTGTCGCCCTCGTAGAGACCGTCGAAATAGTTCTGCAGCACCTTCTCGACTGCCGAGACTTCCGAGCTCATTGCCTGTCCTCCGCTTTCAAATGGCGCCGTTGGGGCTGACCAGGATCTTGCCGTTGCGGCCGCCCTTGTCGGCATGCATCAGCGCGTCCTTGATTCTCTCGATCGGATAGACCGAGTCGACCGGCGCCGACAACGTGCCTGCCATGACCTGCCGGGCAAGCTCGGCATAGATATCTCGAATCTGTCCCGGGCTGCGCCGGGCAAGGAAGCGCCCGAGCATGAAGCCGGTGAGCTTGACGCCGCGATAGATGAAGTTGCTGCGGCCGGCCATGGGATCCTCGCCGCTCATCGAGCCGTAGTGCACCACCGTACCGTCGGTCGACACGCACTCGACCAGGCGCCCGGTGGCAGCGCCGCCGACCGCCTCGATGCCGAGCCGGACCTGCGCATCGCCGGTCGCCTCGCCGACCCGCCGCGCCAGGTCGTCGCCATCGACCACGACGACGTCGGCACCGAGCGCTTTCAGATCAGCGGCCAGTTCCGGCCGGCGCACGACATTCACCGTGCGTAGACCGCGCTGCTTGGCGAGCACGATCAACAGGCGGCCGACTGCGGAGTTCGCCACGTTCTGGATCACCCAGTCGCCCGCCTCGAGATCGACGAAGTCCGACAGCATGAGCAAGGCGGTCGGCGGGTTGATGCGCACCATCGCCGCCTGCCTGAGGTCGATGCCGGCCGGCAACGGAATGGCGTCGTCGCCTTTGACCTTGCGGCGCTGCGCCCAGTTCTCGCGCTGCAGGTTGATCACGAGATCGCCGGTCTTGACGTGGCTCACCGCCGCGCCGACCGCCGTGACGCGGCCGACGCATTCCGCCCCCGGTGTCGCCGGCAGCGGCGGCTTCAGCCGATAGCTGCCGCGGCAGAACCACATGTCGGCCGGGTTGATGGGAAAGGCCAGCACGTCGAACACGACCTCGTCGGCCGCTGGCGCGCCGACATCGGCCATCTCGGCGCAGCGCGCGACCTCCCAGGGTGTTCCATAGCGGTCGATCAAGACCTGCTTCACGCTGCTCCTCCCTCGCATCCCGCAGTCGACTCGAACTCGTGGGTCTCTGTATATGGCGATTCGGCGGACACAGGAACTTCGCGTCGCGCGGCCGACGCAGAACGAAATGGCGGCTTCCCGGCCCTTAGTCCGGTTACGGTATGCATTTACGGGAAATAGCCCTCGACGCAGCGGCACACCGTTGCCCCGCCTTGCGAAAGCAACATGGCACAAGTACGTTCCGCGCGCTTTTCAACGCCCCGAGGAGGCGCCGCCGCCATGGCTTTCATTGCCGACCGTCTCAGCCGCATCAAGCCGTCTCCGACCAATGCCGCACAGGGCAAGTTCCTGGAGATGAAAGCGGCCGGCAAGGACGTGATCGGCCTGGCGGCCGGCGAGCCCGATTTTCCGACGCCCGACCACATCAAAGAGGCGGCGATCAAGGCGATCCGCGACAACGACACCAAGTACACCGCCGTGGCAGGCACGCCGGCGCTGCGCCAGGCGATCTGCGCCAAGATGAAGCGCGACCATGGGCTCGACTACAAGCCGTCGCAGACCGTCGTCACGTCGGGCGGCAAGCAGATCATCTTCAACGCCATGCTGGCCACGCTCAACCCCGGCGACGAGGTGATCATCCCGGCACCCTACTGGGTGTCCTATCCCGAGATGGTGCTGTTCGGCGACGGCACGCCGGTCGTCGTGCAGTGCCCCGAGCCGAGCGGCTTCAAGCTCCGACCCGAGGATCTCGAGCGCGCCATCACGCCCAAGACCAAGTGGCTGATCCTGAACTCGCCCAGCAATCCGACGGGCGCTGCCTACACGCGCGCCGACCTGCGCGCGCTTTGCGATGTTCTGCTGCGCCATCCGAACGTCCATGTGCTGACCGACGACATGTACGAGAAGCTGGTCTACGACGACTTCGTGTTCGCGACGCCGGCCGAGATCGAGCCCAAGCTCTATGACCGCACGCTCACCATGAACGGCGTGTCGAAGGCCTACAACATGACGGGCTGGCGCATCGGCTACGCCGCAGGACCGCAGAAGCTGATCGACGCCATGATCACCGTGCAGTCGCAGAGCACGTCGAACGCCAGCTCGATCAGCCAGGCGGCATCGGTGGCGGCGCTGAACGGGCCGACCGACTTCATCCCCAAGGCCGTCGCCGTCTTCAAGCAGCGCCGTGACCGCATCGTGTCGATGCTGAACCAAGCCAAGGGCTTGAAGTGCCCACGGCCGGAAGGCGCCTTCTACGTCTACCCGTCGTGCGCCGGCACGATCGGCAAGCGGACACCGGACGGCAAGGTGATCGAGAACGACACCGACTTCGTGAACTACCTGCTCGAAGCCGAGGGCCTGTCGGTCGTGCAGGGCTCGGCCTTCGGCCAGGGCCCGGCCTTCCGCATCTCCTACGCTACGGCGACCGATCTCTTGGAAGAGGCTGGTCGGCGCATCCAGCGGGCTTGCGGGGCGTTGTCGTAAGCGCCGACCGTGGCGCACGACACTTGATGTCGCCGCCAGTCGTCTGCCGTCACAGCGGGTTGGCAGGATAGAAGTCTGCCACGAAGAGCAGAGCGTCCTTCTCCTCTCGGCTCAGCTTGTCGAAGCGCAGCCGCATCTTGCGGTCGAGTCCTAGGAGAACGTTGTGGATGGCCACCGGCAGCGGTGCGATCGAGTCGATTGCGCATTTCGCTTCACGACTATCCCATACGAGCCCCGCATTCAGATCGAAGGTTTCATGGCACTGCGTGGTGACTCGCCGTGCTTCGATTCGATCGTTCGTGACCGCTTCCACCAGGCAGATCAGACTCGCCCCGCCTGGACAGCTCGCATGGAAGATGTCGCCGGGTACGAGCCGGCTGAGCTTAGACTTCACGTCGGTCACATGAGCGGCCCTCTACTTGGCCCTGAGCTCGAAGGGCGCGAGGACCCTCAGCATATCCGAACTCGGCTCATTCTCAAAGCCCAAGCGCTTCACCGCGCACTTGTAGCAAAGCGTCCGACCATGAACTACGTACGCGCCCGTCATGCCCGACGATCGGCCTCCTTTGCAGGCTTCGCACATGCGATCGCCGTGGGCAACGGGCTGAAAGTCCGGCGTCGATGACGACTGCCCGAGAGGATCGGGGTCAAAGTCGAGCGTCGGATTGGCTGCCGGCCGCCAGCGCGACAGGCCGATCGTCGGTGGATCAGGTCGCAACTGTCCCTCCAGTGCACGGCGAAAGCCGGGAACTTCGGGTTCCGGATCTTCCGTGCGAAAGCGCGCTAGCGGGCCTGTCGGGAAAAACCTGAACATCGCCATCCTCCCATAACCAGAGCACTGTATTATAAAGATAGTAATATTACAACAGTAATTATCCACACTCGCCCACGACAGGCTGGTTTTGTGGCGGAGCGTCCAACGAAGCGGACACATTCAGCGCCTTCGACCAAACAACCAGGAGATAGTCCCGGTAGGCGCATTGACTCACTTTCGTCGGGGTGAAACGATTTCCATGGCAAGACTTCGCTCCGGCCGAGTTCCGTAGCGACCCCGTCCGGAGCTTTTGTGCGCCAAAGAACGCGCAGGAGGAGGACGTTGTCATGGCCGACATCAAATCCGAGATCATCGCCGGAGGCAGACCAGGCAGCGGCGCGCATCGCGTGGTGGCGCTGTGCGGGCCGTATCTCTCCGGCAAGACCAGCCTGCTGGAGAGCATCCTCTTCGCCACGGGGGCCGTCGGCCGGCGCGGCTCGACGCGCGCCGGCACCTCGATCGGCGACGGCGCGCCGGAGGCGCGCAAGCGCAGCATGGGCACGGAGCTGAATGTCGCTTCGGTCGACTATCTCGGCGACCAATGGACCTTCCTCGACGTTCCCGGCTCGATCGAGTTCCAGCACGATACCTTTGCGGCGCTGTCGGTGTGCGACGCGGCCGTGCTGGTCTGCGAGCCCTCGCCCGAGCGCGTGGTGGCGCTGACGCCACTCCTGAAATTCATCGAGGACCGCCATATCCCGCACATCATCTTCATCAACAAGATCGATTCCGCCGAGGTCCGCGTACGCGACATGCTGTCGGCGCTGCAGGCCGTGTCGTCGCGCAAGCTGGTGCTGCGCCAAGTGCCGATCCGCCAGACTGCCACCGACGGCAGCGACGAGACGGTGGGCTATGTCGACCTGGTGAGCGAGCGCGCCTACCGTTACAAGTCGAGCGGCGCCTCCGACCTCATCGAAATGCCGGCCGAGATCCTGCCGCGCGAGGCCGAGGCGCGGCGCGAGATGCTGGAGACGCTTTCGGAGTTCGACGATCAGCTCCTCGAACAGCTCATCGAAGACATCGCGCCGGAGAAGTCGCTGATCTACCGCGACCTGCACGACGAGTTCGGCGCCGACCAGATCGCGCCGGTGCTGCTGGGCGCCGGCGACCGCGAGAACGGCGTGCGCCGGCTTTTGAAGGCGCTGCGCCACGACACGCCGTTCGTCGGCGAGACCGCCAAGCGGCGGGCGCTGGCGTCCAACGGCGCAGCGGTGGCCGAGTGCTTCAAGGTCCTGCATCAGAGCCACACCGGAAAGCTGTCGCTCTGCCGCGTCTGGTCAGGCGCCCTGGTCGAGGGCCAGAGTGTCGGCGGGCAGCGCATCGGCACGCTGCTGCGCCCGTTCGGCCAGCGCCTCGACAAGATCGCCGAGGCCAAGGCCGGCGAGATCGTGGCGCTGGCCAAGGCCGACACGCTGTCGAGCGGCCAGACCCTGGCCGCATCGGGCATCGCCGCCACGGCCGACTTCCCGGCTGCCGATCCGCCGGTGTTCGCGCTGTCGATGGTCGCCAAGAACCGCAACGACGAGGTCAAGCTGTCGGGCGCCCTGCACAAGATCGTCGAGGAGGACCCGTCGCTTGCTTACGAGGCGCGCGGCGAGACCCACGAGTTGCTGCTCAAGGGGCAGGGCGAGATGCACCTCAAGGTGGCGATCGACAAGCTGGCTGGCCGCTACAATGTCGCGGTCGACACCGCGCCGCCGCGCGTCGCCTATCGCGAGACCATCCAAGCCGGCACGCAGCAGCACGCGCGCTACAAGCGCCAGACTGGCGGCCATGGTCAGTTCGCCGACATCAAGGTCGAGATCAAGCCCTTGCCGCGCGGCTCGGGCTTCCGCTTCGTCGACAAGATCGTGGGCGGCGTCGTGCCGCGCAACTTCATCCCGGCAGTCGAGGAAGGCTTGGTCGACCATCTGAAAGAAGGGCCGCTCGGCCAGCCGGTGGTCGACCTCGAAGTCACGCTGTTCGACGGCCAGTACCACAGCGTCGACAGCTCGGAGATGTCGTTCAAGATGGCGGCGCGCATCGCCATGACCGAGGGCTTGGCCAAGTGCCGGCCGGTGCTGCTCGAGCCCATCCTAAAGGTCACCGTGGCGGCGCCCAACGAGGCCACACCACGCATCCAGCGGCTGATCTCGGGCCGCCGCGGCCAGCTCCTGGGCTACGACGCCCGCGACGGCTGGAACGGCTGGGACGAGGTCTCCGCCCTGATGCCGGAGTCCGAAATTGCCGACATGATCGTCGAGATCCGCTCGGTGACCCAGGGTGTCGGCACCTACCGCACCGAGTTCGACCATCTTCAGGAGCTGGTCGGACGCGCCGCCGAGCGCATCGTCGAGGAGACCAAGAAGCGGGCGGCGGCCTGAACCCGGCCGGGCCACCATCTGCTCACAAGACGGTGAGGCCGGGATTAGCCGGCTTCACCGCGCGTGCATCTATCGCCATAGTCGGCCCGTGGAACGGTTCCACGGGAGACAAATCGCATGTTCAAAAGAAGGTCTGTGATGGTGGGGGGCCTGGCGATGGCCACCACATCGTCATTGGCCGGCGTCGTGCAGGCCCAGGCGGGCAAGCCGACGCTGGTCTTCGTCGGCCACGAGCTTTGAGGGGGATGTAAGATCTGGCGTGCCCAGTCCGAACCCGAACTCAAGAAATCTGACGCCTTCGCCAAAATCGATTTCCAGGTGGTCTATCCCGCCAACGCCGACTTGATAACGGCCGAAGCGAGTTGGCCAGCCGCCGCCAAAGCGATCCGCACGACTTTCCTCGACGGTGAGGAAGGCAAGACCCGCGCTACGGCGACGCCACGTTTCATCCTTGTCCAGGACGGCAAGATCGTGCTCACCGTCACCGGCAATGCCGGCTGGAAGGACAAGATGTGGCCGAAGATTGCGGAAATGACAGGGACCAAGGCCTAGTGGCCTGATCTTTTCCTCGCCAGACGCTTGGATCATAGTGCTCCCGTGGAGTTATCTGCGGGAGCACTTTCTTTATGATCTCGAGACGCGTGTCCGCGGCCGCCGGCCTTGTGTTGCTTTGCATCGGCTCGATGATGGCGGCAGCCTCCGCGCAAAGCGCGCGCCCGACGTTGATCTACGCCTGCGACGAGCAGTCCGAGCCGTGCAAGGTCTGGCACAGCCAGTGGCAGCCGATGTTCGCCGCCTCCGCCGCCGCCAAGTTGGTCGACATGCGCACGATCACGGCGCCCACCGCGAAGGCGCTGATGATGCCAGCAGCCTGGCCGGCCGACCTTCGTTGGGTGCTGGATACGTTCCTCATGAGCCAGGTCGGACGCTGGGACGAGTACGAGACGCCGCGCTTCTTCCTGCTGCAGAACGGCAAGATCACGGCCAGTACCGGCGGCAACAACGGCTGGCGCGACTTCATGTGGCCTACTCTCGTGGATATCACCAACACCAAGCCATAGTCGCTATGGGAGGCCGCCATGGCCAACGAGCTGTTTCGCCGTCAACTCGCCGCCTATGCTTCGGTGCATCGTGACTGGCGCAATAAGGCGACGCACTTCGTCGGCATACCGGTCATCGTCTTCTCGCTGCTGCTGATCCTGTCGCTGTGGCGCTTCGAGCTGGGCGGCCGGGAATGGACGATGTCGCTCGCCCTCGCCATCCTCGCAGTGCTGGGTTGGACGGCCCTCGACCGCGGCATCGGCATCGCCATGGCAGCGATCATGCTGGTTGCCTGGTATGCGGCCGAAGCGTTCACAGGTGCGCTAGGCTCGGCGCCGGCTGTCTGGGTCGCTTTCCTCACCTTGTTCATCGGCGGCTGGATTTTGCAGTTCGTCGGGCATTACTACGAGGGCAAACGGCCGGCCCTCATCGACAACATCTTCCAAGGCTTCATCGGACCGATGTTCCTGGTGGCCGAAACCATGGTGGCGATGGGCCAGCGTACCGACCTCGCCGACGCTATGGGCGAGGGTGACGTCACGGCGCGGTGAGCAGGGTTGATTTGCGCCAGTCGGTGCCCGACGCCAGATAGGCGCGGGGCGTAAAGGAGAGCAACGCATGTTGATCAAGCGCAGACGCGGCTGGGAACTGGGCGAAAGCCAAGTTACGCCCGAACGCCACTACTTGAACCGCCGCCAATTCGTGGGTGCCATCGGCCTGGGCGCCGCCACCCTGGCCCTGCCGTCGATCGCTGCCGCCCAGAGCAAGGATCCGTCGTCCGGCCTCTATCCGGCCGGGCGCAACGACAAGTATGGCGTACCGACGCCGATGACTGCCGAGCGGCTCGCGACCACCTACAACAACTTCTACGAATTCGGCACCGACAAGAACATCTGGCGGGAGGCCCAGAAGCTCGAGGTCCGCCCGTGGACCATCAAGGTGAGCGGCCTGGTCGATAAGCCGTTCGAGATCGCCATCGACGACCTGCTCGCCAAGGTTCAGCTCGAGGAGCGCGTCTACCGCCATCGCTGTGTCGAGACCTGGTCGATGATCGTACCGTGGTCGGGCTTCCCCATGCGTTCCCTGGTCGAGCTGTGCAAGCCCTTGGGCAGCGCCAAGTTCATCGCCATGAAGACGCTCAGCAAGCCCTCGGTGATGCGTGAGCAACGCGACCTGCTCTATCCCTGGCCCTACACCGAAGGCCTGGCGATGGACGAGGCCATGCACGACCTCACCTTCATCGCTACCGGCCTGTACGGCAAGCCGATACACAAACAGAACGGCGCGCCGCTGCGCCTCGTGGCGCCCTGGAAGTACGGCTTCAAGAACGTGAAGTCGATCGCGAGCATCGAGTTCAGCGACAAGCGGCCGGTGTCGTTCTGGGAAAAGCTGCAGCCCAGCGAGTACGGCTTCTGGGCCAACGTCAATCCCAAGGTGCCGCATCCGCGCTGGAGCCAGGCAACCGAGAAGCCGCTAGGTAGCGACGAGCGCATCCCCACCCTGCTGTACAACGGCTACGGCGAGTTCGTCGCCGATCTCTACGCCGACCGCAAAGCGGAAAAGCTCTTCATGTAGGCCCGCCTTTGCCTTGCCGCGCCGGCCCGCGCTAAAACGGGCCGGTTGCCGGGCAAAGGAGGAGTCGTTTGTCATTGAATCGCCGTTCCGCGATCGCCGGCGCCGCTGCGCTGTCCGTTGCGCCCAATGCAGTTGCGCCCAACGCATTCGCCCAGGCGTTTCCCAGCAAGCCGATCAAGCTCGTCGTGCCGTTTGCCGCCGGCAGCGCCACCGATCTGGCGGCACGCGGGCTGGGCAACAAGCTGCAGGACATCCTGAAGCAGCCGGTGGTGATCGACAACAAGCCCGGCGCCAGTGGTCAGCTCGGCGCATCGGCCGTCGCGACGGCGCCAGCCGACGGCTACACGCTTCTGATGGGCACCAACACGACCAATGCCGCCAACTCGGCGCTGTTCAAGAAGCTCTCCTACGACCCGGACAAGGACTTCGCGCCGATCATGCGCTGCATCACCGGCGTGAACGCCCTGGTGGTCAACAACGACGTGCCGGCAAAGACAGTCGCCGAGCTGATCGACTACGCCCGCAAGAATCCTGGCAAGCTCAACTACTCCGAAGCCAGCGCTTCGCAGCGCCTGTCGGCGGAGATGTTCAACAAGATGGCAGGGATCAAGATCGAACGCGTGCCCTACAAGGCAAGTCCGCAGGCCCTGGCTGACGTGGCGTCGGGCCAGGTCCAGGTGATGTTTCCCGACCTGCCCCAGGCTTTGACCCAGATCGACGCCGGCCGCGTGCGCGGTCTGGGCGTGACCAGCCCCAAGCGCACCGCTGTCGCCGTCAGCCTGCCGGCGATCGCCGAGACCGTACCGGGCTACGTGCTCGTCTATTGGCTTGCCGTGTTCGCGCCGGCAGGTACACCCAGAGACATTCAGAAGAGCCTGGCCGACGCCATCGCCGAGGCGCTCAGGGATCCGGCGACGGCCAAGGCCATGACCCAGGGCCGTATGGAGATCTCGCCGTTGCCGCTGGAACAGTTCTCCGCTTACGTCAAGGAGCAGACGACCTGGTGGACGACCGAGATCAAAGCGGCC
>Ga0194121_10005276_pt1 | contig 18035 bp, 16 predicted proteins | sample TA2MahCa50mmetaG_FD_148609 | JGI IMG/M metagenome (GOLD analysis project Ga0194121, IMG submission 148609) | Freshwater microbial communities from Lake Tanganyika, Tanzania - TA2015020 Mahale Deep Cast 50m | ecosystem: Environmental > Aquatic > Freshwater > Lake | place: Tanzania: Lake...
TGGCGGCCCCAAGGAGCAAATCAAAATCTCCCCAGCGCTCCTTTCCACCTAGCGGCATGCGTTCATAGTCACGCTTGAACATGGCCTTCGTCCCGCATAATGTGTCACTGACCCGTTGGCGCATGATCAGGCTAGCCAAATAACAGAATGCCTTGTTACCCAAGAAGTTGGTGACCTTCATAGCCCGGCCCTGCATGGGATAGACAAGCCTCGTGCCGTTGACGAAATCAGCCGTTCCGTTCTGAAGCGGTTTCAAGAACTTGGGGAGCTCTTCGGGCATGACGGCCATGTCAGCATCCAAAATCATTAGCACATCGCCTCGTGCAGTCTGAAAGCCGGCCAGAACCGCCTTCGCCTTGCCCTGATTTCGATCAACTGAAAGGAGGCGCACCCGCGAATCTTCGCGCATCACGTCCCCGACCCTATTCCGCGTCTCATCCTTCGAGCCGTCATCCACGACAATGATCTCTGTCCATGCGCCCATCGTCGGCACTCGGCGCACACACTCGACGATATTGTCTGCTTCATTGTGACACGGAATAATGACTGAGCACGAGAGGGGTGGCCTCGGTACGCGCAAGCGAGCTGCAATATACTGAAGAGAACACGCATAGCGCAGCCCCGGTAGCTCGGGTAGTACCGTGTTCAGGAGGTCACCTAGAAGAGGAACCCGTCGCGGAACAGGTAAGGCCAATCCCTCTTCCACCACATCATAGCCCTGGAGCTCTAAGACGCTGCTAATGTCTTTATTGGTGACGAAATTCCGCAGTGATTCAGGCGTCCGAAGTCCCATTTTGCTGCCCAGCTTCAAGATCGGAGCCCACAGCGGATTGTTCGTAATCATAATCAACAGGGTCCGGTCGCTGATCACCGGCCTCATATTCTCCAATACGTCCCATATATCGTAGACGTGATCGAGCATGTTGGGCATGACGCAATAGTCCGGTCGGAAATCGTCGGGCACCCGAATCTGGTCAACCTTGACCGTGTCGAATTCGAGGTCAGGATGCTTCCGCCGAGCTCGATCGGTTAACGCCTGTGCCACATTCAGCCCGACCCCCCTGCTGGGTTGCAAGCTGGCCAGGAGATCACCGGTCCCGCTACCCAACTCCAACACCGTCGAACCAGGTGGAACCATTCCCCTTATCAGCACGCGCATCCGTGCGTGGTAGTATCGATTTTTCTCGTGCCAATAGTCCCAGGACTCAGCGATACGCCCATAAAACTCCTGAATGCGTTCCTTACTCAAGTTCGGCCTCCTTCCCTTCCAGGGAAGTCGCGCTCACGTTCGAGCCCACTCCGCTTCAACCATCTCTTTCAGGATGTCATCTAAGGAGCGAGTGATGGACCACTCTGGGAAATGCGCCTTGATCTTCCGCAAGTCAGAGACGTAACAGATGTGGTCTCCCCGGCGGTTTTGCTCCACGTACCGCCACTGAATCTTCCGTCCGGTCAATCCCTCAACGGCCGCAATACATTCAAGAACCGACGCACTGTTCTGACGTCCGCCACCGAGATTGTATGGTTCCCCTTGTCTCGGATTTCTGGCAAAAGCCTCAAACAGCCGTATGACATCCACACTGTGGATCTGGTCGCGTACTTGTTTCCCCTTGTAACCATAGATGACGTAGGGTTCACCGCGAACCGCGACCCTGACAAGATACGAAAGAAAGCCGTGTAATTCGACACCCGAGTGTGACGGTCCCGTCAAACAGCCACCGCGGAAGATTCCCACCTTCAGGCCAAAATACCGCCCATATTCCTGCGCCATGACGTCGGACGCCACCTTTGACGCCCCAAACAACGAGTGCAACGACTGGTCGATCCGACAGCTTTCGCTGATGCCATGGTGGTCTTCCGGTCTCGCATAATCATACCGTGTTGGGGATTCCGTGAGCGGCAATTCGTTGGGGGCATCGCCATAGACCTTGTTCGTGCTCATGTGGATGAACACGACGTCGGGGCAACACTGCCTGGTAGCTTCCAGCAAGTTTACGGTACCGACCGCGTTCACTTCGAAATCCAGGAGTGGAATGCTCGCGGCCTTATCGTGGGAAGGTTGGGCTGCACAGTGGATAATCATATCGAACCGGTGTGTTTTAAAGAGTTCAAAGACCTTTTCTCGGTCGCGAATATCGAGAGCAACGTGCACGAAGCGATGGGTCACCTTTTTCAGCCGTTGCATGTTCCATGTCGTGTCACCAAGAGGACCAAAGAACTGCTGTCGCATGTTGTTATCGACCCCATATACCACATGCCCCTGCTTATCGAAGTGTTCCACAGCCTCGGAGCCGATCAAGCCGCTGCTACCGGTAACCAAAATTTTCATGTTGGTACACCCTCAGTGGCGGACTCACTGCGCTGAAATGGCCGCAATGACGCCACTTCATATTGAAGGTGAGAGGATACGTTTTTCGTCAAAAAGTACAACAGCAAAACAGATCCTCCCTTTCAACTCAATCAAAGGCCTAATGAATACCCTGTCGCACGAGGGAGCAACTAAGAGCCATCTCAGAGGCAAGAATCGAAGAGACACGCGCCAGCCATCAAGCGCATGAGCTAGTGGGACGCCCGCAGGAGCCTGGCAGGATTATGATGTTGGTGCAGCTTGCTCCCTCGATGAGAACAGTAAGTCCTCGCTTCACACGCGGCTGTCTAGCGGCTAGTGGCCTTCGGGAGCCGTGCTATTCGAACCAGATCCGTCCACATCCCGCGCAGGTATTTTCCGATTTTGGTCTTCGATTTGGCTCGGAATGGGTCAACCAACATTTGAGCTAGCCTCCAAGGTCGGCAAAGGAACGACAGGACGAAGAACATCAGCATGCCTGCATTAACAATCAGGCTGAGTTGCCAGTTGGTGAAGTGGTCATTGTAGGATGTCACCCATCGACCATGGTCTGCATACGTGAAAAGGCTGGTAAAGTAGTCGTCGTTGAGTTCTATTTTGCCACGTTTGATTAATTCATCATAAAGCTCAGTATGAGGTTGCGGAGAGAAGGCATTCACGTTGACGGTCGAGAACCCCAGGAGCGCACATTTAATGATCGCCTTGTAGGTCCGCAAAATATTCGGCCACCGTTCACTGGGGAAACCCACGATAAAGAAGCATCCCACGCTGATGCCGGCTGCCATGGCGTCTTGCGCAGACTCATAGAGCTTATCCAGCGCCACTTTTTTCTTAATAATCTTGAGAGTCTCCGGACAGCCAGACTCAGGGGCATAGGAGAACTCGTGGCACCCCGCCGCCTTCATCAGATGCGTGACCTCACCGCTGATTCCCTCGCTTCGAGTCCCTGACGGCAGTTGCCATGTGATACGCAACTGCCTCTTCAGTATTTCATTGCAAAAGTCCACAAGCCAGCTTTTCCGAACAATCGCGGTCAGATCCTCAAACTGAAAGTCCGTGGCGCCATATCGCTGCATGTAGATCTCAATCTCGTCCACTACTTTCTTTGGACCGCGCGCGATCCACCGCTGCGTCCACATTCCTGGACTGCTGCAGAAGGTGCATTCGAACGGACACCCGCGCGTGGCCAGCATCGGCACGAACCGGCCTTGCGAGGCCCCATGCGGTTGGTTGAAGCTCATGTACCGCTCGAGGTCCACAAGATGCCAGGCTGGAAGAGGGATGGCGTCGATGTCCCGGATGCGCTTCCGTGGGCCAGTAGAGACCAACTGGCCATTTTTCCGAAACACGATTCCCGGGATATCTTCTAGGGCTATCTTGCCGGAGAAATGGTCCATCAGATGGACCGCAGTTTCCTCCCCCTCACCCAAAACCACAATATCGAGTGGGGACTGTGACAAGGATAATTCAGGCAAGGCATTGGCATGCTCCCCACCCATAGCGATCGGGGTGTTCAGGAAACATCGCTTGATGTCGGCGATCAAGAGACGAGTAGCCGGCCATTGGCAGGAAAACATGCAGCTCAATCCGATGACATCGGTGCGAGCAGGAATTTCAGCGATGGCCTCAGCATTGCTCGTCCCTCGTAGATAAACAGGACCGAATGGCGTCAAGCGGTCCAACCCCATTGCGAACGCGTCCACGATCGTGACCTGGTGGCCAGCCTGCTCAAGACTAGCCGCTATATAGGCCAATCCCAGTGGGGGCATCGCGACGGTGGAGGCGTGATTCGTGCCTGACACATACTTCTGGGGCTCTATCAGGGTGACATGCATTTCCTGTCCTCCGGGGCAGAGTACTGAAATACTCTACAAACAGAGGGTTTAAGGGTAGCACAGGGCTTTAGTGGTTACAAGCGCATGAACCTCTCGGGGCAGACGGTCCAAATCTCAGCACCATTAAATGAGAGACCGAGACATCTGCTGATTTGTGTCGGTTCCTGAAGTATACGATCAGGTCCGGCAATTCACCGCGTCCGGCGCCGAGATGGGCTCCACATGAACCCTGGTGATACCCTCTAGAAACTGCGTCATCTCCTCAGGCTTGAGAAACTTCAAGAACAAATAATGGAGCGCCAATTTCCAGGCATCAGGGGAAGCCAAGCGGCCACGTTTGATGTTCAAAATGGCTTGACAGCCTGCCGGATCTAGCTCCGAAAGATTAAAGAGCGCATCAACCCATACCTGATCAGCCCGCGTGAAGAATTGTTGATTGAGGCCGACGCGTGATTCTCCGCCCCACACTTGTTTGAACATGGATGACCAATCGTAGGGGGCGTAGTCAAGCGCGCCTTGAAATTGAAATTGATCATCCACCCAAAAAATGGACATCCGCTTGAAGTCGCTCACGTGGGACAGATTGACCATGATGGATCTGTCTTTCACCCATCTGGCCTGCCAGGCAAAATAGTTGTCAATGACGGTCAGGCTGAAGGCCATCACGAGTGTGGCCAACACCGCAAGGGCTGGCTTGGATAGGCCTGTCTCACCCTGAGAAAATATCAAGCGCACAGTTCCGGTGAGGATGAGGGCCATGGGCAAACCCACCAGGAGCGCATGCCGTGTTTCATATCCATGCAGGGATGGTCCTTTACCCACGACCACATAAGGGACAATCCCCAACACGAGCAATACGATGCCGAAAGTCAGCAGTGCATGGGGATCGAGCTGGCTATCAGAAGAGGGAATGGAATCCATCTTGAAGGTCACATAGGCCCAATAAACAGCCATCAATAGGAGCAGCGCGAGGGCCGGCTGTTGCAGCAGCATCACCAACGCGTCGTTCAACTGGCCGTAAATGGCATCGACAAAGAATCGACCAGAGTTCACGATCAAAGTAGTCGGTGAGAGCTGGAACCGGTTATAGGCGGCGTAGACTCCATAGCGTGGGAAGAAGAGCTCTCGGACAATCCAAAACGCGAACGGCAGAAGCAGGAAGTCCAGACGCCGCGGCAGAAACTGGATGAATGCCTGTTTTAAAGTACATCTCTTGAACCTTTGTTCGTGAATCAGCAGGAAGAACAGAAAGCCGAAATAAAAGACTAAAAGCGAGTTGATACTAAAACTAAGGAAAAACAAGACTACTGAACAACCGTGTAAACTGTGGCCTACAACACCGCTGATTCTTCCGGAGCAAATGGCCAAATATGTCGCCAGAATGAATGAGAAATAGCATACTAAATTAACTGTCATAATCGTTATCACTGAGACTTGAAATGCCGGGTATGTCAGACTAATTAGGGCGATTAATAAGCTCTCCCAGCGACTGAGCAGTTTCGATTCAATGCAAATCTTGTAGACCAAAATCGCCGTGAGCAGGATTGATAGGAATGCCACCATTTTATATTTAAAAATTAATCCCGGGAAATAGTCCATAAGCCAGTGAATGAATACATGTCCTGGCAGTCCATTCCGTATAAGCATGGAAGAAAGAAGATCCCAGTTTCTTTCTACAAGTTGTGTATAAAACGGCCAACCGTCCACATAATGCCCATCATTAAGCAGCAGAAGCCCATGGGTCATCAGGGCGATTAATATAATAATTGTGTATGCTACATGACGTTTCATGTACTGACTTGGAGGGAGCATTACATCCAATTCCGCTCCGGAAACGGCATTAACTCATGCGTTAGAGTTAAATGGTTTCGGTATTTCATATCTTTTTCTGTCGATTGACGTCGTCAAATAGATGCGAACTAGTAGCTGAACACTATAGAGGACGTCCTTGAGAGACATTTTTGTGCGCCCATACGTGCGAGCTAATATTGTAATGGGCACTTCCTTAATGCAGAATTTGTTCATATGTAGAAGATACAAGCTTTCAAAGAAGAATGAGTATCCCTTCGAATGAATTAAATCAAAGGCTTGCCGGGGAATTTTGTCCAATCGATAAAGGCGATAAGCGCCTGTCGCGTCGTACGGCATTCCCAATAAATATTTAGTGAGCACATGCCCAAACGATGTCAGGGTCCTGCGAAAGAAAGTCAATTCTTTATCGCTTCCCTTCAGAAGGTGACGTGATCCAACGACAACGTCGTGATTTTCAGAATTTCTAATTAACTCTGGTAGGTATTTAGTCGGATGGGAAAAATCACAGTCCATGGTTATCAACGTCGCATATTGATGATCATAGGCCCAATTAATGCCGTCGAAATGCGCACTCCCGATTCCCAATTTTCCAGAGCGATGAATCACCTTGACATTCGGATATCTCTTAGCGAGACCGTCAAGGACATTGCCCGTGCCATCAGGAGAATTATCATCCAGGAACAAGATGTCGACGTTCAAGCGCAACCCAATAATTTCCCCACAAAGCTTTTCGACATTATCCCTTTCATTGTATGTTGGCGTGAATACCAGTGTCTTCTTACCGTTCGCCATGCGCAGCCTCTTCCTCGGCTAACAACACCCTCACCATCTGATTAAAGTTCACCGTGGGTTTCCAGCCCGTTAAGGTCATCAGTTTCCTTGGATTTCCGACTAAGGCAGACTTTGGTCTTGCAACTATATCTGGATTTTCTTTCACATAAGATTGCCAGTCCAACCCCATGTATCCAAAGGCTGTCTTTACGAAATCCAGCACTGTGTGTTTTTCTCCTGTCGCAATAACAAAGTCATCCGCCGATCGTAGTGTGAGTATTCTATGCATAGCCTCAACATAATCAGGGGCATATCCCCAATCAACCTCGGCGTTAAGGTCACCGACAATTAGCCTATCCTGCATTTTGTTTTTGATATTGACCGCACCGCTAATAATCTTTTTGGAAATGAATTTCGAATGACGGAGAGAGGACTCGTGATTGTAAAGAATCCCCGCTGAGGCAAAGACAGAATAGTTGCGTCTATAAAAACGGCAGGTTAACAATCCGGCCGTTTTTGAGATACCATAAATACAGTTCGGATTAAGTGGTGTATCTTCGTCCTGAAGGCGACCGCTTGCCAACCCGAAGACACGGCAAGAAGCGGCGTAAAACAGTTTCGTATTTACTGAAAACCTGCGTATCCCCTCCAGAAAATTGATTAGCGAAAAAACATTCACACTGTAACTCTGCTGGAATAGCTCGATATCGCCTGGTAGAGTCTCTTCCGATGAATGCTGAAATGCGGCCAAGTAATATATTTCATCTGGTTGAAAGGCGCGAATTAGTTCAAAAACCGTTGCGGTATCGCGAATATCAATTGGGTCAGTCCAACCCGATTCTGTAGTACGATTAAACGTTCGCGCTATTCCAAGAAGTTTATAATTTTTCTTTAGTAGTAGTTCGTACAAAAGCTGTCCATCCTGCCCCTTACACCCAACAACCACCGCCTTTCTCATCGTCGGACAACCTCTAAGGATGGCAATGGGAAAAGCAAGAATTAATAGAGAGTGAAAATGTATCGGGAAGCACCGCTTGACAGCCAGCGGTCTTCATGAGCAGGCATTCTGGGCACAGCGCTTCCATTCTACTAGAATCTTCCACACACGAATAGGATGTTAAGGCACAATGCGGACCACCGGAAGTGGGACGATGAACCTAGTCCCCTTGGCTACCAACTCCGCTTCGCGCCGCATGAAACCTTCCAGAAAGCTATAGGGTAGCGCCAGAAGATAATCCGGCCTGGCTGCGCGCATGGCTGCCTCATCCATAATAGGAATATCTGCGCCAACCACATACTTGCCGAGCTTGAATGGGTTGGCATCTGCCGCAGCAACGATGTCGCTTTTGCCCAGGCTGCAATACTGGAGGATGGTATTCCCCTTCGTCGACGCCCCATAGACCCAAATCGTCTTTCCTTCTTCTTTAATCTTTCCGCATAGCGCACGCAAGCCTGTGCGAGTTTGTTGAATTCGTTTCATAAAAGCCTGATACGTGGCTGGATCAAATATTCCAAGCTCCAGTTCCTCGCGCAGAATCGCTTGATAGCGTTCCGTTTGAGGAAACCTACTGCACCCTTTCCTCTTCACAAACACACGAAAACTACCTCCGTAAACATCATTCAACCTCACGTCGAAAATCTCCAAGCCGACCTGTTTCATTATCCACTTCATGTGTTGGGTGGCATAATAACCGCAATGTTCATGAACGATATTATCGTACATGTTTGTTCTCAACATTGCCGGCAGGTAGGCCATTTGGATGATCCACACCCCATCGTCTGCCAAACACTCCGAAACATCCCTTGAGAAATTGACCGGATCGACTAGGTGATAGAACATCGCGATGCTGAAGATCAATCGGGCCTTCTTTGCAGTAGCGGACGAATACACGCTGGCACCGAAGAAGTCTCGGATGTATGTGTAGTCGCATGAGTCCAACATGGGCTTAATATTTTTTGCCGGATCAATACCGATGAGAGCAAAACCTTGACGTTGGAAATAAGACAGAAGCGTCCCATCGTTACAGCCAATGTCCAGGATTACATCGCCCGGGTGCAAATGTCCTAGTGTTCGACCGCTTTCCGCCACGTCTTGCAGGATGGCAGGCATGGAGGAATTGGTGGAACTCGTATAGGGGTAGGCATTGTACATGGCGCGCAAGTCCAGTTTATGCGCCAGTTGCACAAGCCCGCACGTAGAACCATCTTCTTTCTTCGCGCACAACACCAGATCTAGAGGTAATTGAGGTACTTCCGCGCGGTAATCGAGGCTTGACGGAAACACCGACGACAGGTATTGGACCCCGAGGCTGGCACAGGGAATCAGGGACGGACTTCCGCAGACACGGCACCGTTCCACCACCTGGGGCATCGATTGTACGCCCTTCTCCAGGCCTACTTGTTGCGCAAGCATGGGAACACCGAGCTGGTCAACCGGGCAACCTGTTTTCTGTTTGGACTCTCATGGCATCGAGAAAAGCAAAAACGTCGCGGGCATCGGGATAATCCTCCCCAGGATTTTGTACTTCCTGGTGGTCAACAGCTCCTTCAAATTCCACACCAGCCCTTAGATAATCAGCCACCTCTCGGAGGCTGATTGCATTGCGGGCACCCACTTCCACAATCCCAGAACGTGCCAGGTTGGCCGATATCCAGGAAGCTACAAACTCCAATGGCGCGAAACAATACCTGCTTTTCTCATTCACGAATACTTTCCTGCCCTGAAGCATATCCACCAAAACACCCTTCTTCAAACTCTCGCTGTATGTTGGCCCCAGCCGGACGATCAGATTGTCGCCGAACCCGCAGATCTTCTCCGCCGCTGCCTTGTGCTGCCCGTACACAGTATCGAGTTGGCAGCGCGCGGAGACAGTGCTGATCTGGACGAATTTGCCGAACCGCCAGTCGTAGATCAGAGAGGCCGTCTTCTGGACGGTCTCCTCAAAGTCTTTGCTGGGGTTGTTCTTTGCCCAGAATCTTCCCGACGGCATCGCCGCATTGATAAGAACATCGAACGACCGTTCCCGCATCTCGGCGTAGCTAGCGCGAGTAATATGCGTCAGGGCATAGTTCGCTTTGCGCGCCAGAGCGGCGCAAAGCGCGGCCCCCACATAACCATTTGCTCCGACGACTGCCACGGACATCATTTTGGAACAGGGTTAATCACATCCATCCTGACGATGGGAGGGTTGCAGTCATCCCATGGTTTGGACAACATGGCCACGGCAGTGACTGGTGTAATTGCGTAGAATGCATGGGCAACTCCAATAGGAGTCCGCGTGCACATCCCCTTGCTCATATGAATCACTTCCTCAGGGGCATCCGAGGAATCTTTGGAGACCATAACCCCTTGCCCATCAACCACCAAGAAATATTCATTAAACTCCGGATGGTAGTGGTTCCCTCTCGTCTTTCCCGGCTGGAAATAGAGCAAGTTAATCTCTGCCAGTTTATCCTGTGGGACCCACGTAAAGATCCCACCTCTCCCGTCCCGAACGGTATCTAGATTACAGCTTGGCTGCAGAATCTCGATTTTCATGACTTATTCCTCCATTGTGAGCCAAGACGTTGCGAATCGTGTCGAGGCTAATGGCGTGCGTGAAACCACACGCGACACCATCTGGACGCCAAAACACATTGGTCTTTATTCCTTTCTGAGCTTGGCACGTGTCCTTCCTATTGAATCATGTTCGTTACGCGCGAGGTGACGGCACATCCCTGGCTTATCGGACACGTGAAGGATTGGTGAGTCCTCATCGTCGCTCAGGCCTTCATGAAGGCCACCGATGACGAGGACTCGCGCCTCCGATTTTCTTCTCAATCATTCTCCAGCATGCTCATTTTTGATAGTGATCACTGAACCCGGTGAACGCGATTGACTGCGCATCACGGATGCATCAGGGACGCTCTTCGTCTTTCGAGGGATGCTAGTTGCCACCTCTCGCAACGCGTCACTAACAATGGCTGCGACGACCAGTGTGCCACGGTCGTTATAATGGATGGTGTCAAAATACAGCGACGGGTCTTTTACCCTGCCTTCCAAGTCGACCAGAAGCAGGTGCTCGTCCTGCGCGATTGTGCGCACCTGATCATTGAATGCGCTACATTCTAGAGACCAAATGATATCGCCGGCCTCCTGGTGCTCGACACGGTCACGAGATGGCTCAGTCATGAGCACTGGAACCGCGCCCGTCGCGCGAATCATGGCCACAAGCATCTTCAGACGCAAACTGAACTCGGGCGTAAATTCCTTGAGCGGTACCGACCGACGAATGTTTCCATTAACTGAAGCTGGCTGCGGCGGGTTAGCAATCTCTTTGCCAATTTTTTTCGTAGAATACCGGTGCCGGATGTAGCCCAAGGTTGAGCTGTATGACGTCAAGAACTCATAGAGCCGGCGGAGACTCCACTCATTCTCCCAAGCCGTCTGCACGGACCAGTCGTCATAATTCCCGCGGGACATCAAGAGAAGACAATCGTTGAAAGCGTGCATTGCAACCACGATGTCCGGATGATGCTCTATTATCTTGTTCGGGAATGCGTTGATGCTGTTCTGGAGGTTACTCCCGCTTACACCCGCATTGATTATTCGAACATTCTTTCTTAGAGAATCGGACAACGTTTGGCCCACAAGGAAGGGCCACCGAAGCTCCTCCGTGACCCACAAATCTTCAGTTGTGGAGCCGCCTAAGAATGCAATGGTTACGTCGATTGGGCGAGATGAATCTCCGTTGTCTGGCAGAATGAAGCCGTCCCCATCAGTTCTTATGCGGATTATCTTCTCCTCCTGTTCATCACCGGCAAACCGAGGACGAGAGTAAGCTCGATCCTCATATGGTATATGTTCGGCAAGGCGAACTGCGCGCCGATTATGCGCAAAATAATTGTTCCATGGCACGAACCACCTAAAGCCGACCTCGAACGAAACCGCCACCAGCAAAATACAGAACCCGGCAAGGACAATCCGCATGCGCCAAGAAGTCATCGAAACTTCCTATTCTGTTACCCTTTTTTCAAGCAGCTGTAAACTGAGCGCTCTCGCGTCATGCATCCAAGTACGCGATAGGAATCTCCGGTGAAGAATCACTGGGCGACCCACTTCACGGAACAGTAGCCACGTACCCATTGCCCCTGACACCCCCACACCCTCCCCTCTCGCGACTGCACTGTATGGTATACTCCGCTCGCCAAGGCCCAGGGATTCCTGATCATAGCCTCAGTCAGATGCATACGGTTGCAGCATGACATCTCGTATCCGTGTTCTTCACCTGATAGAGACGCTCGGACGCGGAGGAGCTGAGGGACTTCTCTACACGAACCTCTCCAAGCTCAATCGCGACAGGTTCGACAGTATTGTCTGTCACCTCTATGATCGGGATTTCCACTGGCGCCAGCCCATCCTGGAGTTGGGGTATCCCGTCTATTCCCTGGGAATGACCTCGCTGGCGGATGGAGGGCGGGGTGTCCTCCGCCTTCGGTCACTGTTAAAACGAGAGCCTATGGACTTGATTCATACCCACCTCTACGGAGCGAATCTGCTTGGACGGACCGTGGGTTCACTGATGGGCATCCCAGTCATTAGTTCTGTTCACAGTGTTGAATTCGTGCCGGTTCTTTCGCGGGCGTATGCAGGGATTTCTTCAACCAAGCTGTGGATACTCCACCTGCTCGACCGGTTCTCGCGTTGGGTGGCCGATCCTGAATTTGTGGCTGTATCGCGATATGCGCAAGAGGCGGCCGTTCAATATCTGGCCATCAGGCCCGACCGGATACGCGTCATCTATAACGCCGTTGATCCGGAAATGTATGAACCGCGCGGGGATGACAGCGCGCGCCTGCGAAGCGAGCTTGGGATTGCTGCATTTGCACCTGTTGTTCTTTGCGTGTCCCGCTTCCATCCCGAGAAGGGGATCAGATACCTCTTGGAGGCGATCCCTTCCTTGGCGAGACACTTTTCAGACGTTTGCGTCCTCTCCGTTGGTGGTGGGACGCCAGAAGCGGTTAGCGCTTATCGTGGCCTCGCCGAACGTCTTGGGGTAGCCTCCCGAGTCCGGTTTCTTGGCATCCAAGAAGACGTTCGGCCGTACCTTCGGCTCTGCGATGTCTTCGTCCTTCCCTCTCTGACCGAAGGGTTGGGGTTATCCTTGGTTGAAGCCATGGCGATGGAGCGTGCTTGCGTCGCGACTCGAGTGGCCGCTATCCCAGAAGTTCTCGCGGACGGCCTATCAGGAATTCTGGTCGAGCCCGCCAATCCTGCGGCGTTGGCCGAGGCAATCACCCAGTTACTCAGCGATGCAGACCTCCGTGCCAGGATGGGAGCTGAAGGACGGCGCATAGCCCTGAAGCGGTTTAACGTGGCCGATCGGATCATCGAACTTGAGTCCCTCTACCATCACGTGGCGGGCAAAGCCTAGAAGCCATCCTCACACGCCAGCCCCTCTCCGCGATCACCATGGTTCAGACCCTTCTTTGCCCGCGTTCCCTTTCTGACGCCTAGTTCCTCATTCTGAAGGAGTCGATTACCGGCAAGGAAGGTTAAACGCCACATCTTCAGCAAGAATAGAAGTTCATCTTGCCCACGGCAGAGGCGAAGCACGAAATAGGACCAAAGGAATGTGTATTTTGCAATTCCTAATACCACCGCAATATAGAAGCGGCGAATACAACGCCAGGACCAACACTGGACAACAGAATGCGATGACCTCGTTTGATCAGACCTTTTTCAACTGCATCGCATAAAGCAAGGGCCACAGAAGCATCTGAAGTATTTCCATAGGTCTCCACGTTTGTAAAAGTGTCTGCCATCGACAAGTCTAATCTCGACACCAGAAATTGAACCATTCGCAAATTCGGCGGGTGAAACAGAAAAAGATCGATGTCCTTCATCGAAAGGCCAGCCTTTTTTAAAACCCGCTCAATCATGAGGGGTTGATATTTCATGTATTGTTTTCCCACCGCAATGCCGTCCATTTCGATGTATTGCAAGCTGCTGCCTATGTTTTCTTTGTCTAAGGGAAAACTGGATCCACCACCGCGAAGCCGAATGGCGTCAAACGCCTCGCCATTAGAAAAAGTCTCGGTCTCCTGGATTCCGTAACCTTGAGGAACAAACGACAGGATGACCGATGCGGCACCATCCCCAAAGAGAACAGCCGTTTGGGGATTGCTCCTATCTAAAAATGGCGATTGAGCCGCACACGTAACAATAAGGATATTTTTCAGGGTAGGCTCCGACTTCAATCGGTCCGCACCCAACATCATCGCAATAACGAAGCCGGCCGAACCCGCGGACAAATCAAACGCCCCGGCACGGTTTGCTTGAATAATCTGCTGCACCTTGCAAGCAAGAGGGGGGAATCGATAATCCCCAGAACAGGAACAACAGATGACAAGGCCAATCTCATCCGCTTTGATTTGCGCCTGGTCAAGCGCCCTTTGCGTTGCCAAGGAGGCCATGGCAGATGCGCTTTCATCGGAGCCAAGATAATAGCGGGTCCGTATGCCAGTTCGTTGTTCGATCCAACCTGCATTGACATTGCATTCTTTGGCTAACATTTCATTTGTCATGAGGTGCCGGGGAATATACTTTCCGCATCCTATAATGCTAACGGCGCTAGAACGAGGCAAGAGGGTTACCCCTTCCTCTTTGGAGCGAGGTGCCAGATAAAAGAGCTTGGGATGAGGTTACCTCTGTCATCCTGAATTTCATCGAAAAGTCGTTCGGACTCGATTTGGTAAGGAATGTTTTGCAAAATGTGATGGTATTCTGCCCAGGAAAGAACACCCTGCCTTGATAAATCGTGAAAAAACAAGTACTCGGGCATGAGGCTTTTCTTACAATGTTTGGCTAGCACTTCATTTTCATGACGCACGATTTCACAAATGACCAAAAAAGCCTCCGGAAATAAATTGCGGACGTCCTTCAAGAACTCAATGATGCGCCTGGGATCCTTCTGCGAGATTTCATGAATTAAAAACCACATCGATATCACCAACGTTCTTCCTCCTGTGATTTTCTTAATTGTTGGACCCCAATTGGCAGTATCAGTCGCGTCCGAGCAAACGATGTCAATTTCCCTGCTCGGATACTCCTTGCGTAGATTCTCTTGAGTCATCCGAACCGAGACCGGGGAGTTATCGATTCCAATCGCCGCTTTTCCCGGAATAAACTTTAAAACGGTGCTCAAAAACTTCCCATCCCCGCAGCCGACATCCACGATTACGTCAAATTGAGTACGGCGTTTGAGAAAAGAAGTTGCAAAAGGGAAATATCTCAGGTGTGTTTTCCCGCTTCCAATCACATTTTCGGCACGGTCGACGGATGGTGTCCAGCTGACTTTGCCGGTGAGTTGATCATAGAAATCTTCCATGTAGGCATGGTACGAGTGCGGAACATAAAAGGAACTTGAGCGTTGAAAGATTTGTTTCCCAAGCTCGGAGAGCCGCCAAGTATCGTTTTGAGGATCCATCAAAAGAAGTCCGATTCTTGCTAAGTATTGAAAGCTAGCTTGCAATAAAGTTTTATTGGTTACGGCAGGGAAATCATGGAAAGCAAAGGCAACTTTTGCAAGCATGATTTCAAAGGCTCCCAATCGGCTTAAGGCTGTGATGACCGGGGTCGAGAAAAAACCACGAATGAGAAAGGTGAGTTCCTCAGAAATGTTGTTGGGTTGGTTATCGGCTAATGTCTCCATGATCCCTGTCCTTAATTCGATTGGCTCTCCGCTTCTTTGGAGTCATGCTTGCCCGCAATATGTCTTGCTAGCTCATCCACGGATAACCGGACTTTCGCTGCATCCCTATTCCCGTATAGCTCTTCAAGATTCAAGGTGAATTGCTGCCGGGTTTCGTTTTCCATTTTCTCTTCAAATTCGGTAACAAAAAACGTGAACGCAATTGAATCCATGGGAGAGCCTGCGCCCAGAACAATCGTGCTCTCATTTAACGCCCAATCCTTGGATGCCTGATCCGCATCTCTCACCTTCTCCAAGGCATCAAGCATGAGCTCCCTAATCTTCTTCTCCGAAATCATGCTTCCCTCCAATGCTTCCCTCCAATTGCGCGGGCTATCGGATCAGCCAAGCTCAGTTACTTGGACTTGCTTAAGCGGAGGCACGCCAGGTCCACAAATCCAGGGGGGTTCACACTGACGAAAGTCTTTTGACGGCCTGACAGCGAGCTTGAGCCACTAAATTGTCATAGCTGACGAGTCGGGCCTTATATTGCTCCTGCAGATAGCTGAGACAGTTAAGGGTGTTCTCTATAAAGTCCGCGGCCACCAGATCCTTATCGTGCGCATTCACCACGCCGATGATCTCTCGATAACCCGGGTCAAGGAGGGATGAAAAGTTGCGATCGAAATCCTGCACAAATTTGGTCGGATGGCAACCTATAAAATTTTGAATGCAGATTACCTCACCATGTTCAGTCTCGAGTATAAAAGGCTCACCCGTCCGAATATTATGACGCCTCATGATCGTGTGGGAATAGGCATTGTAAAACCATAATGATTTTGAGAATGATAGATCCACATCAAAGTTGTTCCTCCTCAATATCGCCAATAGCTCAGCATTCATAAACCACCACCCAGGGGCGTAGAAGTTACCGTGACGGATGTTCGTTGACTGGAACCACTGCACCTCCTCATCTACTTGGGTTTCCACCGACGAACGCAGAAAATTAGTGCACCGGATTTCAGCGGCACCATTTCGAAATTCGTCCGGTTCAAACCAAAAATGGCCGTGATAACCAATGCTGGCGTGCTGCGAAAGCAAGCGAACACGCCTGCCGAATTCGTCCCCTGATATTTTGTGTACCCTCATTCCTTCCCTGACTCTAGGGTTAAGCGGTGTCATGAGAGCGCAAATAGGACTGGCATTCGTTAGCCTTCGGTACTCCTTACAGAAATGGAGCAGGTTGTCGAATATAGATTCATCGAAGATTTCTTCCGTATGAAAGACATAGCCAAGAGTCATTACGTGCTCTTTCAACACGTTTTTGAATAAGAATCGATAGCCGATCTGCTTCATCAAGTCTTTGACCATCAATACACGTCCTTGATGCCATCCATGAAGTTGAATTTCGTATGATCAGAAGTTTTTGCGTTTAAGTCATATACTATCAGCGGCTCAAAACAACGGGAATGGATTGGTGCTCCAAAGAGATGCGCCATGCTATGAGAATGATGCAAGATGACCTGCACCCACGTGATCGCGTGTTCCCGGATCAATTTCGCAAAGGTATTTTGCAGCAAGTATGGATTTGCTATAATCATCCCGCCAACTGAAAAGTACGCCAAGTTCAAGAAGCCAACCTTCCTGGTTCGGATTTTTCCCCAGATAAGATTTTCGTCATGAATTATTTTAATCGTGTCGCCCGACTTTTGTTGCTTGAGTCGAAGCAACTGAAAGTCATTTTGCAAGAAGGCATCCCTGACCGATAGCTCCTTTTCTTCAGACCACTTTATGAAAAAGGCGCGCGACAACAGAGTTGATGCGGGTATATTCACCTTGATGCCGAGAAAGTCATCGCGGAACTTGAGGCTCTTCGTATAGACAAGATGAGAAGATCGACTGGGCCATCCAAAAATAAATCCGGCACCGCGCTGTCGCAAAATCTTCTTTGCTTCTTCGATTAAACTAATAAAAATTGTGCCCCTATGCTTTGGATGGACACTCGACAAGCAGGTTTGATAACAATTTACAATCTCGCCATTATAGATCAAATCATGTGAAATGAAACAATTAAACCCAATCAACTCATCATCGTAATATGCTCCCATATATAGCGATGGGAATGCCTTGCTTTTGGTATAGGTTTTCAATTGCAGTTCATCCCGTGAGAAGTCTTGCTCGAAAATAATGTTTAAAAACCGAGAAACATCTTTTTGGGTTTGCAAATCGAAAATGTCCAGCGGGCGTATGTCGTAATTCATATCGGGAATGGATTGCGGAAAAGGTGTCAGGACAGTCCTGAGTCCAGAAAGGATGGTCTGTGGAGAAGAGGACTCTGAGAGCCGCTAACTGCGAAACATGAATTTATTCGCAAGACAGGGCGCGCAACACTCTTGGTAAAATGCCACGGTGTCATTAGACAAAATATATTATTACTTCAGGAGGCCAATTTCGGCCGTACGGTGCATGGTGGTATACAGTCCTCCTCGATCCACAAGTGATTTGTGCCGCCCGCTTTCGGCCACCTTTCCTCCATTCACAACATAGATCCGATCCGCATGCCGCACCGTTGAGAGACGGTGTGCAATCACGAGCATC
>Ga0194121_10005283_pt1 | contig 18012 bp, 16 predicted proteins | sample TA2MahCa50mmetaG_FD_148609 | JGI IMG/M metagenome (GOLD analysis project Ga0194121, IMG submission 148609) | Freshwater microbial communities from Lake Tanganyika, Tanzania - TA2015020 Mahale Deep Cast 50m | ecosystem: Environmental > Aquatic > Freshwater > Lake | place: Tanzania: Lake...
TCCAGCGCGGGCAAAGGATTGGGCATGGGGCCTCCTGTTACCGAGCGTCACACTACGCTCGGTTTATAGCCACAAAAAAAGAAAAACTACTTTGGCTCACTTTGGCGTCGCGCACCCGGCTGAAGCTGTTGTATTGAAACCTGCGCATAATGGAGTCAAAGGTCGAGTCATGACTCCGAAGTTCGTCTCATTCGTATTAGCCTGCGCGCTAGCGTTTGCGCAGCAGCAAACGCCGCAACGGCCGAAGTCCGGCAAGCCGCCGATCATGCCCGTCAGCCAACTGAAACGCGGCATGAAGGCCACGGCGTGGACGGTGTTCGAAGGCACGAATCCAGAACCCGTGCCAGTTGAAATTATCGGTGTTTGGAAAAACGCCAATGGGCCGAAGTCGAACGTCATCCTCGGCAAGATGGGTGGGCGCGCCGAGCGCACCAATGTCGCCGGCGGCATGAGCGGCAGCCCGGTCTACATCGACGGCAAGCTGATCGGCGCGATTGCGCTGCGGCTTTCGGTGTTCTCGCCCGACGCGATCTGCGGGATTACTCCGATTGAAGAGATGCTCGAAATCGACGAACTCGATCAGTCGAAACCGCCGACGCGCGCGGCGGTGGAAGTCCCGGCGGAGTTGTTGAACGGCACGCCCGTTTCGGCGAGCGAGCCGCTGTTGATGCACCCAATCGACACACCATTGACGATCTCCGGCGCAACCGCGGAAACACTGCGTTACTTCGGCGGAATCTTCAAGACGCAACTCGGCGCGACGCTGGTGCAGGGCGGTTCGACAGCGGCGCTGCGGTCGACAACGCTCGCGCCCGACTGGAAGACGTCGCTGCAACCGGGTGACACAGTATCGATGATTCTTGTTTCGGGCGACATCGACATCACTAGCGGCTGCACGGTGACCTACAACGACGGCGACCGCGTCTACATCTGCGGCCACGCGTTTCTGAACGTCGGCCCGGTGAACATGCCGATGGCAAAGGGCGAGATTCTCTGGACGCTCGCATCGGCGTTCACGCCGACCAAGATTTCGAACGCCACCGATCTGGTGGGCGCGTTTACGCAGGACCGGCATCTGGGCATGCTGGGGCGCCTAGGCCAAAAACCGAAGACGATTCCGGTGAATCTGAAGCTGCGGTCGCTTGATGCCAAGGGCAATCCGTTCAAGACGAAGGAGCTGAATTACTCGGTCATCGAGAATCAGAAGTTCACCGCGCAGCTCATGATGATCGGCATGTTCAACGCGATCTCCGGCATGAACGAATTCGCCGACGACACAACGTACCGGATCAAGGCGAACGTCAACTTGTCGAGCGGGCAGAAGCTGGATCTGGCGACACTGCAAGCACCCGCCGATTCGCCGGTGCCGCCCGCGCTGCAATCGGCGCTGTGGTTCGGCGATAAAGTTTCGAAGCTGTTCGCGAACGCGATCAAGATGCCGGATGTCGGGAAGGTCGAGCTTGTTGTCGATCTGATTCCCGAGCGGCGGACGGCGGCAATTGAAGGCGCGTGGCTGGCCAAGAGCGAAGTTTCGCCGGGCGAGGAGATTACATTGAAAGCCTTCCTGCGGCCGTATCGCGGCGGGCGGATCGAGCGCGAGATCAAGCTGAAAGTGCCGCAGGGATTGGCCGCGGGTAACTACCGCATTCAATTGAGCGATGCCACGGCAATGAACCTTATGCAATCGATGACGCCGCTGGCCAACCGCTTCATGGACCTTTCGCAGACCGTTAATCTGCTGAATCAGGAACGCGCGAATAACCGCTTGTACGCGGCGATCGTGCAGCCCCGGCCGACGATCTTCACCGAAGACAAAACGCTGCCGAATCTGCCCAGTTCGGTGCTCAATGTGATGCAGAACGGGCGGTCGAACAGCCGTCTGTTTATCGCCGCGCCGGAGACACCGGTGGCCGAGCAGTCGTCGCAGTTCGACTACGTGATCACGGGTAATCAGTCCCTTCGTTTGACAGTCAAATAACTCATCATCATGCGCCTTCTTTTCTCCGTGCTGGTTGTTGGGGCGGCGTTCGCCGTCGATACTCATTTCTGGACGCTGACCTCGAAGGAGGATCACGATAAAGCGACGCTGACGCGGCTTTCGGTGCGCAGCGACGGACGCGTCACGCTTGCGCCGGCGCTACGCGAGTTGAACGATCCGTCGGTGTCGTATCTGTGGACGATCGCACGCGGACCGGATGGGACGATCTATTCGGGCGGCGGCAATCCGGGCGCGGCGACGACCAAGGTCTTCGCGACGCGCAACGGGCAGACGCGCACCGTGGCCGAGTTGCCGGGCTTGCAGATCCAGGCGATCGCGCTTGATGGCGCGGGCCGTGTTTATGCAGCAACCGCACCGGATGGCAAGGTCTATCGTGGCAGCGACGTCTTCTACGATCCGAAAACCAAGTACATCTGGGCGATGGCGTTCGACAAGGCCGGCAATCTCTACATCGCCACGGGCGACAAGGGCGAGATCCACAAGGTCACGCCGCAAGGGCAGGGTTCGGTGTTCTTCAAAACGGAAGAGGAGCATGCGCGGTCCTTGGTAGTGGACGCCAATGGCAACGTGATCGCGGGCACCGAGCCCGGCGGGCTGGTCACGCGTATTACTCCAACCGGACAAGGTTTTGTTCTATACCAGGCGGGCCGGCGCGAAGTGACGGCGCTGGCGATCGCGCCGGACGGATCGATCTATGTCGCGGCGGTGGGCAACAAACCGGCGGCGTCGCTGCCGACACCGCCACCGGCTCCCGCAGCGGCACCGGTGACAGCGCCCGCGCCCGCTGGCGGTGCAGCCCCGGCCGGTGCGCGGCCGGTTGTGCCTCCGCCGACATTGACGCCGAGTTCGGTGAGCGGCGGCAGCGAAGTCGTACGGATCGCACCCGATGGCTTTCCGTCGCGCGTGTGGTCCGATGCCAGCGAAATCGTCTACGCGATCACGTTCGACAAAGCGGGAAAGCCGATCCTGGGCACGGGCAACAAGGGGTCGATCTACCGCGTAGACAGCGATCTGCTTTCGACCAAACTCCTAAACCTTGCGCCGACGCAGGTGACGGCGCTGACCAACGACGCCGACGGCTCGATCTACGCGGCGACGGGCAACATCGGCAAGCTGTTTCAGATCGGGCCGGGGCTTGAGAAAGACGGCGTGTTGGAGAGCGAAGTGCTGGACGCCGGATGGTTCGCCGAGTGGGGCCGGCTGACGTCGAAGACAGCGGGCGCCGTGACGTTTGAAACACGCAGCGGCAACCTCAACCGGCCGCAGCAGAACTGGAGTCCGTGGGCCGCCGTGAGCGGGCGAATCGCATCGCCTTCGGCGCGGTTTCTGCAATATCGCGCGAAGTTCACCGGCGACGACGCGATGCTGATCAACGCCGAGATCGCGTATCTGCCGCGCAACGTCGCGCCGAAGATCGAGCGGATCGAAATCACGCCGCCGAACTACCGGTTCCCGAGCCAGTCGCTGACGATCACGCCGTCGACGACGTTGACGCTTTCGGCGATGTCGAGCCGCACGCAGTCGTCGTCATCGGCGCCGTCGAGCGATCCGGGCGGCGTGACGATGAATGGCGCCAAGGGCTTTCAAGGCGCGCGCTGGCGCGCGGGCGACGCCAACGGCGACGCGATTCATTACACGGTCGAAATCCACGGGCGCAACGAATCGACCTTCAAGCTGTTGAAGAAAGATCTGACGACTCGTATGTTCAGCTTCGACTCTTCGGCGTTCCCCGACGGCGAGTACGTGCTGCGCGTGACGGCGACCGACGCGCCCTCGAATCCGCCGGGCAAGGGGCTGACGAACTCGCTCGAAAGCGAGCCGTTCCCGATCGACAACACGCCTCCGGTGATTCGGAATTTGGCCGCGACGTCGAGTGGGAACAACGTGACGATTGCGTTTACCGCGGCCGATACGGGTGGGATTTTGACGAAGGCGGAGTACTCGATCAACGCGGGCGATTGGATTTACATCGAACCGACGACGCGGCTCTCCGACGCGCGCGATCACTCTTATAACGTGACCGTGGAGCGGCCGGCGGGCGAGATTAGTGTCGCGGTGCGTGTGACCGATGAGTTCGACAATCACGCGGTTGATAAGGCGGTTGTAAGGCAGTGAGTGGGGCGGGTATCATTTAAGCATGGCTGCACTAACGGCAGAACAACGCCTCGATCGTCTCGAGCGGGTCGTTCATGTGATCGCCGAGGATCAGGTCTCGCTACAGAAACTGATCGCCGAACTCGCGAAGGAAACACGCAAGGGGTTCGAGCTGTTTGAAAAACGTTTTGCCGCGGTGGAGCGGCGAATGGACGCGGCGGAGCGGCGAATGGAAAAGACGGAACGCAGGGCTGACAAGCTGGATGAGCGCGTCGACAAGCTCGTGAGCGCCATGGGCGAGTTCATCCGTCAAAGGAGCTGACTCTTACCTCGCCCACTTGCTTAAGATGGGGCGGAGTTGTTCGGCGGTCATCTGGCCGGGATGGTATATACGCACGATGCCCTTCGCATCGAGTAAAACTAGCGTTGGCGTGCTGCTGACGCCGTAGAGGCGGTAGTTTTCTTCACTGACCGGGATCGGGTATTCGCTCATCCACGGGAAGCGCTCCTTTTGCACCTGCGCGATGTAGGGCGTTTCTTTATCGGGCGGGGCGTCAACGCCCCCGGCAACGTAACCGAATCGCTGCGTCGGCGCGACGATCGCGAGCTTGGGGAACTCCTTGCGGAGCGCTTCGAGGACCGGTCCTTGCGCTTTGCAGTCCGAGCACCAATGCGCCCACATGAAGAGTAAAGCCGGGCGGCCTTTGAAGTCGTTCAGCGACGTCATTTTTACCCCAGTCAGAAACAGTTTTGTTTCCATCTTCGGCGCAGGTTTTCCTTCCAGGCTCAGCAAATGCAGGTTCTTCTGAATCCGCGTGCGTATCGAAGTGGCGTACCAGCGTTTGAGTTCGGTCTGGAGGAACGAAATGCCCTCGCCGAGACGGCCGGTATTGGCCAGTGCGTGGCCCATCACTTCGATCGACGCGCCGAGCGCAAGGGGCAGACTCTTTTCGTCATCGAGCTTACGGGACTTCAACGCTTCCATGCAAAGCTCGCGCGTTTCGATCGACAGCTTCTCGGCTTCCGGCCACTTCTTGGCGGCTTGCGCGCCGCGCCCCATCCACGAATGCGCCAGAAGCAGATCGGGCGTCCAGGCGCCGCCCTTGCGTTCGGCTTCGATGCGTTTGCGCGCACCGTCGAGATCGGCGGCGGACGTGAATTTGCGAACTTCGACGACGATGGGTTGCGCGACGGCGGCAACCGCGAACAGGCCAAAAACCAACTTCATAGCACCTAGAGTAACTGATTGGCGCGCAGCCAATCGATGGACGATTCGAGGTCCTCGCGTTCCAGGGCGGCGGCGCGCTCCTTCGGCGGCGCCGACCGGCTGTCGCGGGGCTTACCTTTTTCGGCGATGGCGGCGAAGCGCGCGAATTCCCAGGCGGGTGTCGTGCGGTAGGCCTTCCAGAACTCGGGCTGGTAGTAAGGAAAGGGCCGCGTGCCGGTGACGATGATCTCAAGCGACATCGCTTTGCCAGGACATAACGCGTTGAACTTCTTAACCCAGTCCAAAATGTTCACGTTGCCTTCGCCCATGCGGGTCCATTGCATGGCGGCGCCTTCGGGCGTGCGCCAGACGGCGCTGTCGCGGACGTGCGAAGTCAGGACATACGGCGCCAGCGTTTCGAGCGTAACGTGCGGATCTTCGATCGCCCAGGTGGGATTGCCGGAGTCGATGCACGCGCCGACGAAGTCCTTGCCGGCGGTTTCAATGAGCATCTTCAGCTCGCGGCCTTGCAGGTCGCCCCCGTGGTTTTCGATGGCGATCTTCTTGCCGGCGTCGAGCACGCGCGACCGCACGGCGCGCAGCGTCTTCACGGTATTTTCAATGTGTTTGTCGAGCGGCGTATCGGACGCGCGATCGCGCCAATCGCCGAGGACCGCGCGGACGATCGGCGCGCCGACGATGACGGAGGCGTCGATCATACGCGCGAGCTGCTCTTCGGCCGTGCCTTGTTTGGGGTCGAAGCGCGCAGCGGTCGGACAGATCGACAGCATTCCGATTTCGACTTCGATGCCGTGCTTCCGCGCGTGATCGCGGACTTTCTCCAGGTGCGCTTTCTCAAGCCCGCCGAGAAAACGGATCTCGGAGAAGTGCACCACCTTGGCGCCGTGTTTGGCGCAGTAGTCCAAGTATTCGAACGCGGTCCAACCTTGGCCGCGCAGGCTGAACAGATCGATTCCGAACTTCAACTTGCCGCTCCCTTGCGCCATCAACGCGGCCGGCGCCGCCGCAACAAAAGTTCGCCGTTGCATCGATATGAGCTTATCGCAACGTGTATAGTGAAAATGCTGTTGCGAAAAAATAGCCGAAAGGGGAGACCCCGGAACGGGAATCTGTATCTCCTACAAAGGCTCGCTTTCAGATCCGTCGCGACTGAAAGAGGCAATCGCGGAAATCAAGAGATTCTGCGTACGCGCCGCCTGGCGCTGTGAAGATTGGGAAGAGAGTGTCGAAGGCATCCTGCTGCTATCGACCGGCCGCGCGAAGCCAAAGCTGATCGAAGAGGCACTGCGCGGCGTTTACGTTCACCCGCCGGAGACCGAGAGCCTGCGTTTGGTGTTCGACCGCAAGGGGCGACTAGCGTATTACTTGCCGCTCCTGGACGAGATGGTGAAAGAGCCGATTCCAGGAACGGTGCACTATTTGGCGATGCCGCATTTTTGCAAGACGACGGGGAGTCCGGTGGCACACATGCGGATCTGTCTTCTGCTGCGGCTGTTGGAAGCGAAGTTCATGCCGAAGCTCAGGGTCCAGGACGATACCGATTATTGGAAGACCGGCGATTTCGAGAAGTTGTGCATGGAGCATTTCACGATGGATGCGTTTATCCAGTCGATGAGCGATCCGAAGAAGGCGACCGAAATGCTGCGGTCGCTGGGCGTGAATCTTGGCGATGGCGAGATCGTTGAGGTGCTGGATCCGAGAATTCCGATTCCGCTACCGCCGAAGAAGAAGGCCAAGGGGGCGGTGAACTGAGGGCGGCTTGAACGAAACTTGAACTCCTCTTGCACGCATCCATGCCGACGATTCGCGCGCGGTGGCGGAGAATGGTTCGTAGCGTGCGCGCGTCCTCTCACTGGCGATCTCATCAGCCGCTGGCGTGGCTCTTCGTGGTTACGATCGTGCTGCCGGCGTGTGCGCTGGCGGCGTTCGCGTGGCGATCGGCCGATGCCGAGCGGCGGTTGAGCGAACAGGCTTGGCGAGAGCGGGTCGATGTCGCGGCGCGGCGGGCATTCGGACAGATCGAGCGGCGCGCGGTGCAGGCTCGCGAGTATACGGAGGCATTGGCACGCGGCGAGTCCCCGGCCGCGCCTCCCGGTATCGCCAGTTTCGTGTTGGGTCCGGGCGCCAAGCCGCAACCGGCCGCTTCGTTTGCATGGATCGCCGATGGGGGCGCGGTTATCGCGCCACCGCAGGAGTTGGAAGCGGCTGAGACGCGCGAGCTTCGCGCGGGATCTCCCTTGGATGCCGCGGAGACGTACCGGCGCCTTCTCCCATCGGCGCCGCCGCAGTGGAAAGGCTGGGTGCATCTGCGGATCGCGCGCGTGCTCGGAAAGGCCGGCCGCGCCGCGGAATCGAGAGCCGCGCTCGCAGCAGCCGCCCAACTGCCGGACGCACCCGTGCAGCCGCCGACGCGTTTCGCCACGCGGTTTGAGTTGGCCGCGCATTCCGCCGAGGCGGCGCGCGGCCTTTATGCCGAACTGGAGCGCGGCGAATGGCTTTTGGAAAAATCGTTGTACGCCTTCTATGAGCCTCGATTGCGAGAAAGCGCGCACATTGCAGCCAAGGCGAAGGAGCGCGAGGCGATGTCGCGATTGCTCGAACGGGCCGTGGCTGGCGAGTCTGGCTGGCTTAGCGATGGAGACACACATGTGCTTTCGTTACGAGTGACGAAGGTGCGGACGGTGATCGTCCTGTTGCCGGAACCGCTCTGGCGAGAGTGGTTGCGCGACGCGCCCGCGGAAGCCGGCGTGACCGTGCACATGGGGCCGCGCGCGCCCGAGGGTTCGCTCTCGATCGCGAGCTTCGGGCCACCTTGGGCGATTTGGGCCGTGCAGTCGAATCCGGCGGCGGCGGCGTTGGAGTACCAAAACCGGCGCAAGTTCTTCGTGGCGGCGCTTTCGCTCGCGGCCGGCGTACTACTGTTCGGCGCGTTCACGGCGCTGCGGCTCGTGCGGCGGGAACTGGCGATCGCGCGGCTCCAGGCCGATTTCACGGCGGCCGTTTCGCACGAGTTCCGATCCCCGCTCACCGGCATCCGGCAGCTCGGCGAGATGTTGTTGGCGGGGCGCGCGGCGAACGATGAAAACCGGCGGCGTCAATACTACGAAATGATCGTGAGCGAGTCCGACCGGCTGACACGGCTGGTCGAAAACGTACTCGACTTCGCGCGCATTGAAGAGGGCCGCAAACAGTTTCGCGCCGAGCGCATCGATACCGCGCCGTGGCTGGTGGAAATGGCCGCCATTGCGGGGCGGAGGCGAATCATCGACTGCCTGATTCCGGACACGCTGCCCGCCATCGAGGGCGACCGCGACGCGCTTTCGACGGCGGTGCTGAACCTTTTGGACAATGCCGTGAAGTACTCGCCCGCTGAAACGCCTGTCACGCTGCGCGCCACGGCCAGCGGAGACGGCGTGAAGATCGCGGTCGAAGACCACGGCTGCGGAATTGCGCCCGAAGACCGCGACCGCATCTTCGAACGGTTTTATCGGGGATCGAAAACATCGGGCGGGCCGGGGCAGGGCGTAGGGCTTGGCTTGGCGCTGGTGAAACGAATCGCGGACGCGCATGGCGCGCGGCTTTCGGTGGAGAGCGAACCAGGGAAGGGCAGCGTGTTTTCGATAACGCTGAAGGCGGCGGTATGAAACGTATTCTGATTGTGGAAGATGAGCCGGTGATCGCGATCGCCTTGCAGGACGATCTCGAAGCGGAAGGTTACGAGGTAGAGGCGGTGAGCGATGGCGCGACCGCGGCTTCAAGGCTTCGCGATAGCTCGTGGGACCTGGTTCTGTTGGATGTCATGCTGCCCGGCAAGGATGGATTCACGGTGCTGCGCGAAATGCGGAAAAGTGGCAATCGGACGCCCGTGATTCTGCTGACCGCTCGGGGCCAGGAGCAGGACCGCATTACCGGACTTTCGCTCGGCGCCGACGATTACGTGACCAAGCCGTTTAGCCGGAAAGAGCTGCTGCTGCGCGTGCAGGCGGTGCTGCGACGGTCGGCGGGCAAGGCGGCGGATGGTTATTCGTTCGGCGACGTTAAAGTGGATCCAACCCGCGGCGAGGTGCGCCGCGCGGGGAAGCCGGTCGATGTGACGGCGCTGGAGTTCAAGATTCTGCTGCTGTTCCTTGAGAATCGAGGAAAAGTACTGAGCATTGACACGATCACGCAGCGCATCTGGGGCGCCGATACGTTTCAGTCCGACCGCGTGGTCTACACACACATCAACAACCTGCGCGGGAAGGTTGAACCGCTTCCGCAACAGCCTAAATACATAGTGAGCGTGCGGGGAATGGGGTATCGCTTCGATGGTTGAACGAAACTTGAACCAGACTTTGCTCGGGCCTGAGGCTCTTGAACGGCGTCTCCGGTTACTCTGCCTGTGAGGCAAACATGAAACCCATACTTCTCGCCCTTTGTATCGTGACCGCGCTCGCGCAATCGCCCGAAGCGCTGCTTGGTTCGGCGCTGCATCAGGAGCGCGTGACCGGAAATTTGCAGGCCGCCATCGACGGCTTTAAGAAGGTGCTGGCCGCCAAAGGCGTGTCGCGCGCGACGGCCACGCAGGCGCAGTACCATATTGGACTTTGTTACGAGCGGCTCGGTAATCAGGAGGCCCGCAAGGCGTTCGAGTTGGTCGTTCGCAATTACGCCGATCAGCAAACGATTGCGGGCCAGGCCCGCGCTCGGCTGGCGCCTGCCGCCGCTGTTGGAGATCGCGCTGTTTGGACCGGTCCGGACGTCGACATCTTCGGGCGCATTTCTCCGGACGGCCGTTATCTGACTTACGTCGATTTGGAGAAAGCCGGTAACCTGATGCTGCACGATTTATCGACAGGTGAAGATCTCCCGTTGACGGTGAAAAAGAATTGGGAAGATCTCGAAGGAGGCACGGCCGGTTATTCCACAATTTCCCGCGACGGCAAGCAGATCGCCTACAAATGGGACGGCGAACTTCGGATAACACCGTTCACGAGGTCGCCGATCACGACATTCAGGCTTCTGTCCTCGAACGTCATGCGTCCCTTCGACTGGTCTCCGGATGGAAAGTGGATCGCGGTGCAGGTCCGGCAACCGGGACCATCCTACGAGGTTGGATTACTTTCCACGCAAGATGGCTCGTTCAAGAAGTTTCGAGATACGAGCCACGCGGGTCCGCGCAACATGGTCTTTTCGACAGACGGGCGTTACGTCGCCTTCGACATGCGTGGGGCGACGCACCCGAACCGTCTTGATATCCATATAGCCGCCGTGGACGGATCGGGCGTCGAATCGTTAGCGGAGCCAAGCTCCGATGAACGAGTTGTAGGATTTTCCGCCGACGGTTCGTACCTGCTTTACACGAGCGACCTCAACCGTACCGTCGATCTGTGGGCGCGGCGTTTCGTCAACGGCAAACTCGAAGGGCTGCCAATCAACGCTAAACCCGACTTTGGAAGAGCGTGGATTCAAGGGATGTGGAATTCCGGAGTCATCTTCGCCACGAAGAGCGTGAACGGCAGTGACATTTATGTAATGCCGCTCGACTTGAAGGCCGGCGCCGCGGCGGGTCCAGCCAAAGCCTTGGGAGCGTTCCCCTATCGGGGGCGGCCGGCTTGGAGCCCGGACGGGCAACAACTAGCCATGGTGGATTGCGGGCAGTTCGGCGCCGAAGGCTGCTCGATCCAAATTTGGTCGAAAGCGACCGGTAGAACGCGCGTATTGGAGCACGAGTTGGGGGAAGTCCAATTCCCTCGTTGGTCGTTGGACGGAAAACAGTTGGTCACAGCCGGACAGGAGCACTCCGGCAAACAAGGCCTCTTCAGGATCGATGTCACGTCGGGCGCCACGACGATGATCGTTGCAAACGCTTCTGGAATGGGCCTAGGGCGGGCCGAGGATCCGGGAAAATTTCTTCAGATCGGTCGTTTTGGGAGGCCGGTCGTTGAGATCGATCTCGGCAGTGGCGCGCGCCGGGAGTTGGGCCGCATTCCAGCTCGCCAGACCCAGCCGGGCGTATCGCCCGACGGCCGGTCAATCGCCTACGTGACCGATGATGGCGTGGTGGCGGTCGTTCCAACTGCCGGAGGTTCGCCCCGCGAGATCTATCGCATCGCCAATTCGAACTTCGCGGAGTTTGGAGGCAGCGTAGAGTGGACCCTCGATGGTACTGCGCTGTTCGTCACCACCGGCGGCCGGAAGCCAGGTGGCGCGGAGTTCTGGCTGGCGCGTCTTACCGGGGAAGCGCGAAAGCTGAACTTGGATACAAGAGCCTTGAATTATCCCTACTTCGCCAGCATCGCAATCAGCCCCGACGGCAAGGACTTGGCCTTTGTCTCCGGCAATAAATCGGACGAACTCTGGGCGATCTCGGTTTCGCTGCCGAAACCGTAACCATCAGCCGCGGAGGCTCGAGGCCAGTTCGAGAATCCGATCACTCGAAAGCCCCTCCCCCAACTCAAACCACAGGCGCCGGTTCGCCCCGGCGCCTATGGCTTCCAAGACCGCTTCCGACATCGCCGCATTGCCGACGACGCCAATCAGCGCCCCGTGGGCGCGGGCGGCGCCGGTCAGTTCTTCGACGCGCGAGCGCAGTTCGACCAGAGGCTTGCCCGCCGCTTTCCACTGCACGCTGGATACGATCTCTTCGGGCCAGCCGGCCATATCTTCCCACTTCGATGGATACGGCACGCCGGGCTTGCAGCCGAGTTCGACGAAGGCCACTTGCACGGGGCGGCCGTTTTCGCGGAGGCGTTCAAGGCGCTCGCCGAGTTCGGAAGCTTTTGTGAAAACGCCAGGAGCGTCGAAAACCACGTCGATGTCGTGCGTGCGGCCATTGACTCGCCGGGCGATATCGATCTTCTCGTCGAGTTCTTCGGGCCTCATCGACGAGCCATCGAAGCGGCAGCGCGAGCAGATTTCGCTGTCGCCCTCGAGTGCAAAGCCTTCGCGCCAGCCGTGGCGGATCGCCCCGTAAACGCCCTCGTGCGGCGCGCCGGTGTAGGCGGCGACGGAGAGTCCATACTTGCGCTGCACCGCGCGGAACTGGGCGAACGCGGTGTCGGCATCGGAACGCGCGGCGATGTAAAGCGTCTCGACGCCTTGCGGGCCGGGCAACAGAGACCGATCGACCTGCGTGGCGTAGGTGAGAATTTTCTCCTCGTCGCCGGGGCCGAAGGGAATGGCGTTGACGACAACTTCGAGTCCGCGCGGGGTGCGCATGCGGCCGACCAGAATCTGCCCGTGGAAGAGTCCGCTGGCTGGAGCGCTCGATAACGCGATGTGCAGCAGTGCGGACACGCGGCCATCGACGGCGACATAGTAGGTTGAGTTGGCGACAGGATCGGGCGCGAACGATCCCCAGTGAACGCGCATACTTTCAAACGGCGTCTGCGAGGCGCGGGACTCGAGCATTCGCCGCAGCGCGGCGTCGACCTTGCGGTTCTCCGCGAATTGAAAAATCAGATCGGCGAGCTGCGACGCTTCCGCAGCGCGAACGGGAACGTCGAGCGTCACCGGGATCATAACGACAGGCTCTTCAAATATTCGCGGAACTGCGTACCGAGGTCGTAGCGCTTCAGCGCGAATTCTACAGTGGCTTGCAGGAAGCCGAGCTTGTCTCCGGCGTCATACCGCTTGCCCTCGAACTTGTAGCCGTAAACGGGGCGGCTGCGTAGCAGATGCTTGAGGCCGTCGGTGAGCTGGATTTCGCCACCTTTGCCGGGCTCCACCGCTTCGATCGAAGTGAAGATCTCGGGAGTGAGAACGTAGCGTCCGATGATCGCGAGGTTGCTGGGCGCGTCTTCGGCCTTGGGCTTTTCGACCATATTGCGGATGCGGAAGAGACGCCCGCTTTGGCCCATGTGATCGACGGGCTCGGCGTCGACGACGCCGTAGGCCGAGATGTTCTCTTTCGGCACTTCCATGAGCGCGACGACCGATGCGCCATAGAAATCGTGAACGTCCATGAGCTGGCGGAGACAGGGAATTTCGGCGTCGATCACGTCGTCGGAGAGGACGACACAGAAGGGCTCTTTGCCGACGAGTTCCTTGGCGCGGAGTACGGCGTGACCGAGGCCAAGCGCCTCCTTCTGGCGCACGTAGGCGACGTCGATCATGTCGGAGATTCCGCGAACGAGTGCAAGCAGATCTTTCTTGCCGCGGGTTTCCAGCAGGTGCTCCATTTCGAAGCTGACATCGAAGTGGTCTTCGATGGCGCTCTTGCCGCGCCCGGTCACGATGATGATGTCTTGCAGGCCGGAGTGGATCGCCTCCTCGACGCCGTATTGAATCAGCGGCTTGTCGACCAGGGAAAGCATCTCTTTGGGTTGCGCCTTCGTGGCGGGAAGAAAACGGGTGCCTAAGCCCGCGGCCGGGAACACGGCCTTTCTAGCCTTTGGAATCATGTCCTTCTATTCTCGCCCATGAAATCGTACCTGTAACAGCTTCCTTTGGTACCAGGACTTTTCGCGGAGAAAACTCCCCCCGCAGGTTCATTGCCGCGGGGGCGGGCGGCGGGCGAAACTGGCAACAGCACAAATGGAGAGACCTGCCACGCACCGCTGGTCGTCTCAGGAAGTCGCCAAGATTGTGGCGCTTTTTGACGCGGAACGCAGATTCCACGAACAGATGGCTACCCTTCTGCCCGTCGCCTTGGCGACCGTCGGCGAGGATGGGAAACTGTTGGCGGCCAACTCAGCGTTTCTGAAACAGTTTCAGATTCCGGCGAGCGAGATTGATTCGCGATCGCTGGAAGGGCTGTTTCAACTGAAGGCGCCGGAGTGCCTGCAGAGGCATCAAGCGACGGTTGTTGATGTTTCCGAAGGTGTATTGCACTTTACCCCGCTGCCGCGCTGGGAGCGTGGCGAGACGGAGTGGATGGCGGTGCTGGTTGCCGGAATGGCTGCCGCGCCGGCTTCTTCCGACGTTTCTTCGAGCGGTGCGCAGGTGCTGGCGACGCAGCGGTTGGCGCAGGTAGTGACCCATGAGGCCAACAATCTGGTGATGATAGCGTCGGGCTATGGCAAGGAGATTCTGACGCAACTGCCGGGCGATTCGCCGATACGGGAAGACGTGTCGATGTTGCTCGATGCGACCAAGCGGATCGAGGCGATGACGGCGTTGTTGGCCGAGTATGGCAAGCCGCGGAAATCGACGATTGGGGGTTTTCCTTTGACAGCGGTGGCGCCGGGTGTGAGCGATGCGGTGGCGGTCGATATGGGGGCGTTGCAGTCGGCGATTGCGGCGGCCGGAGCGTTGGCCGGAGGGGGCCTGAAAATTGAGGCTCTGCGACAGCCGCCTAACGTGGTCTTGGTGTTGACTGGATTTTCGATGACGCCGGAGGCTCTACGGCAGGCGCTGGAACCGCTGTCAAAGGCGGCGCGCGAGGGCGACGCGACGGCACGGGGCGCGGCGCTGATTGGGCCTTTGCTGTTACAGGCCGGGGTGCAGTGGCGTGTGACGGATGCCGCGGCGTTGGAGATTCAGGCGCCGCTTTCGGCGGCTGCGCCCTTTGTTTCGAAGCGGTCGGCGTTAGTGACGGACGATCAGCCGGGGATTCGACGGCTGGTGCGGCGCGTGCTGGAGGGGATGGGGTTTGCGGTGGACGAAGCGGGATCGGGTGAAGAGGCTGTGGCGCTGTTGGAGCGACGCGGCGAGGCGGTGACGTTGCTCGTGACCGATATGCAGATGGATGGGATGACGGGGCGCGATCTGGCGGACCGCGTGCGATATCACTACCCGTCGACGCGAATACTGTTCATTAGTGGCTACACCGATGATCCGGGCGTGCAGAGCGGGGCGTTGCAGGAAGGGACGGCGTTTTTGGAGAAGCCGTTTGATCCGGGGCAGTTGAAGGTGGCTGTGACGGGGTTGGTGGGGTAGGCTGCGGTGGCGCGCTGGAAGGTCGCCGACTCGCATTCATCGAGCTTCGAGACCGAGCCCGAACGGCGCGACCCTAGTCGTCCTCGGACGCCTCAAGGCGGCCTTCGAGTTCTGGAAGAATCAGCAGGTCTTTCGGCCTGCCCGCAGCTTTCTTCGCTCGAATCAGCGAAGGCAAATCCAGCGCACGCAACCGTCGGCCGAAGGCGTCGACCTCGACGGAAATCGCGCGAACTTCCGAATAGCTTCCGACGCCTGCGACCTCCGCCAGCAGATCGATGATGCCGAGATCCGTCGTCAGCGTGAACATTGTGCCATTTGCCAGCGTCTCCGAATCCCAAAGGAAGGGCAGGCCATCTGGAAATCCGCGCGGGCGCGGGTTATAAGGCGCCAAGGAGGCCGCTAGTGTAGTGCGTCAAACGGATTGGGCATTATTCAAAGCCTTGCGGGCGCGCTTGACCTTTTCCAGGATGTCGTTGGCCTTGGCGGTCCAGATGAACGGCTTGGGGCTTTCGTTGTGTCGATCGATGTAGTTTTCGATGGCCATGATGAGGTCCTCTACGTCACGGAAGATGCCTCGCCGAAGCTGGTTCTCGGTGAGGTCGCGGAAGAAGCGTTCCACCATGTTCAACCACGAGGCACTTGTGGGCGTGAAGTACATGTGAAACCGCGGATGCCGCTTCAACCAGCGCTGCACCTTCGGATGCTTGTGCGTGGCATAGTTGTCGGCGATCAGGTGCAGTTCCTTGTCGGCGGGCGTCACCTGATCGATCGCTCGCAGGAATTTCAGCCATTCCTGGTGGCGGTGACGTTCCTGGCACATTCCGATCACCGTGCCGTCCAACGTGTTCAATGCCGCAAACAACGTGGCTGTGCCGTTGCGCTTGTAGTCGTGCGTCATCGTGGCGCCACGGCCCTTCTTCAACGGCAGCCCGGGCTGCGTCCGGTCCAACGCCTGAATCTGGCTCTTCTCGTCTACGCAGAGCACGATCGCATGCTCCGGTGGATTCAGATATAGGCCGACAATGATGTCCAGCTTCTCGGCAAACAGCTTGTCGTTGCTGACCTTGAACGTTTCCACCAGATGTGGTTTCAAGCCGTTGGCGTGCCAGATCCTCCGCACCGTGGCTTCGCTGACTCCCATTTCCGCGGCCATGGTGCGCGTGCTCCAATGCGTCGCGATGGCCGGCTTGGATTGGGTTGTCTTTTGAATCAACTCCAGCTTCCGTTCGGTCGCGATGGCCGGTTTCCTTCCAGGTCGAGGAGCGTCCTTTTCCAGACCGGCCAAGCCCAACGTTAGGAACCGCTTACGCCAGCGCGCGGCATTCTTGTTGGTCATGCGCAGGCTGCCGGCGATCTCCAGGTCGGTCTTCCCGTCGGCGGCCAGCAGGATCACCTTGGCCCGTTCGACTTGTCGCGCCGGCAGGGAGCGTGACCTGGTCCATTGCGTCAAGGTCTCTCTTTGCGAATCGTCGATCTTTACCAGTGGAGCAACACGCATCGGAACGCCTCCTCCATCGTAAGGGCGCCGGCGTGTCGATAATGGTTACCATTTACGACGCACTACACTAGCTTGCGTAGATTATCTTTGTCTCGCTCGAAACAGATGTCCAGGTCGTTGGTGACGTGCGCGCTGCCGTGGAATATCGCAGCCCAGCCGCCTATTACGACAAACTCCACGCCGGCGTCGCAAAGCTGCTGGATGGCACGCTCGAAGTTCATGCTCTAGTCTTGGCGGCCCGGCCACGCAGGGACTCGGCGGCAATCGCCAGTTTGTGCATGCGATCGGCGCGTTCGGCCGGCGACAGCTTCAACTGCTCGATCAGCAACGTAACATCGACGCCGAATTGACAGGCTGCCTCCACTTTGCCGCCGGGTTTCGGGTTCCGCAAACGCTCGATGGTGCGAGCCAATGCTTTGTCGTTTGCTTCCACGTACTTAGTCTACCGCTGGCGGTTACGCAAATAGACTCATCTGCGCCGGCACATATTCGCTGCCTCGGGAGCCCAGGCCGTACTTGGCGCGGACAGCGTTGGCGCGGTGCTTGACGAATTCAACGTATGGTCCTTTGAGATAGGCCGCGTCGCGGAATTGGGCGCGGTACTTGGATTCAAGCGCAGGGAATTCTTGTGCGAGCCACGGGAAGAAGACTTTCTGCGCGCATTCTTTCAAGAAGAGCGGCTGCGCCCAAAGATACTTCGCGCCGGCGCGTGAGGCGGCTGAGGCCAACGCATCGAGGTTTTCGAGGCTGTCGGTGATTCTCGGCATCACGGGCGAGATCGCTACACCGGTTTCGATGCCCGCATTCGCGAGCGCTTTTACAGCTTCCAGCCGGAGGTCGGGCCTGGGGGCGTAGGGTTCCAGTTTGCGTGCCAGAGCGGTGTCTAGAGTCGTGATCGTCATGTTCACGCGCACGTCGTTTTTGCGGTTGATGGCGGCGAGCAGGGCGGCGTCGCGGGTGATCAAGTTGGATTTCGTGATCAAGAATACGCGGATGCCGCTAGCGGAACGCGCGACTTCTTCGAGCATTTGGCGCATGACTTGGAAGCGGCGCTCGGCGGGTTGGTAGCAGTCGGTTGCGGAACCGAAGGCGATCGACTCGCCGAGTTTGACGCGATCTAGTTCGCGGCGAAAGAGCGCCTTGTCGAAGCGTTTGGCGTAGATCTTCGTCTCGAAGGCCTCGACCGGAAGCTCCATGAACTCGTGCGTGTACCGTGCGTAGCAGTAGCGGCAGCCGAACTCGCAACCCCGGTAGGGATTAACGGTCCAATCAAACATCGGGCTGCGCCCCGCGCACGTTCCGATCAGACTGCGTGCTTCCATCTCCAAATAG
>Ga0194121_10005284_pt1 | contig 18009 bp, 16 predicted proteins | sample TA2MahCa50mmetaG_FD_148609 | JGI IMG/M metagenome (GOLD analysis project Ga0194121, IMG submission 148609) | Freshwater microbial communities from Lake Tanganyika, Tanzania - TA2015020 Mahale Deep Cast 50m | ecosystem: Environmental > Aquatic > Freshwater > Lake | place: Tanzania: Lake...
GGATTTCCGTGCGCTCGGCCTGTGTGTACCCCAGCCGTGTGAGCGCTTCCGGCACGGTTTGATTCACGATCTTGAGCATCCCGCCGCCTACCAGCCATTTATATTTCACGAGCGCAATGTCCGGCTCCACGCCGGTCGTGTCGCAGTCCATCAAAAACGAAATGGTGCCGGTCGGGGCGATCACGCTGATCTGCGCATTGCGCAGACCCCAGCGGCTGCCAGACTCCACCACGCTGTCCCACGCCTTGCGCGCTTCGGTCAGCAGGTCGGCCGGCACGCCTTCAGACGAAAGGTCGTAGGAGGCATCGCGATGCTTGCGCATCACGCGCAAACAGGGCTCCTCATTCATCTTAAATCCGGCAAACGGCCCGATCTTTTCAGCGATTTTGGCGCTCTGGTAATAGCAGTGACCGCTCTGGAGCGAGGTGATCGCTCCGGCAAGGTTGCGCCCTTCGTCGGAATCATACGGAAGTCCGCGGCTCATCAGAAGCGCGCCCAGATTGGCATACCCGATGCCGAGCGGACGGTAATCAAAACTGTTCTGCTCAATGGCCGGCGTCGGATAGACGCTGTTTCCGACGATGATCTCCATGGCGGTGATGATGATTTCGTTCGCTTTCTTGAACGCTTCCACATCAAACACCATCTGGCCATTCACTTCTTTGCGGAATTTCATCAGGTTGAGCGACGCCAAGTTGCAGGCACTGTCGTTCAGGAACATGTATTCCGAACAAGGATTTGACGCATAAATCCGATCCGTATTGATGCACGTGTGCCAGTCGTTGATGGTCGTGTCGTACTGAACGCCCGGATCGCCACACTGCCAAGCCGCGTCCGCCATCTTTTGCATGAGTTCTCGCGCCTTCCATGTTTTCACCGGCGCGCCATTCGTGACGGCGTGGGTCGTCCACTCGTCGTCCGCCTCTACCGCGCGCATAAACTCGTCGTTGACGCGCACGGAATTGTTCGCGTTTTGGAAAAAGATGGAAGCGTAGGCCGGACCGTCAATGGAACCGTCATAACCGGCGTCCATAAGCGCCCAGGCCTTTTTCTCTTCCTCCACCTTGCATGTAATAAAATCGTCAATGTCCGGGTGGGTGACGTCCAAAATCACCATCTTGGCCGCGCGGCGCGTTTTTCCACCGCTCTTGATCACTCCGGCAAACGCATCCAACCCTTTCATAAAGGAAATGGGGCCGGACGCCTTGCCGTTGCTCCCCCCAAGGTACTCGTGCTTGGAACGCAGGCGCGAGAGATTCGTACCGGTGCCGGAGCCGCCCTTGAACAGCATTCCTTCGGTGACGCACAGGTTCAAAATGGAACGCATGTCGTCTTCAACGGAATTGATAAAACAGGCGCTGCACTGCGGTGGGCGTGGTGTACCCACATTGAACCAAACCGGCGAGTTGAATGCCGCCATCTGATTGACCAAAATCGCATGAAGCTCGTCCTCATAGGCTTGCGCGTCGCTTGCCGTCTGAAAATACCCGTCTTTACGGCCCCAGTCTGAAATAGTGCGCGCCACGCGCGAGACCAGCTGACGCATGGAGAATTCGCGGTCATCTTTGCCGATCGTGCCGTAAAAATATTTGGAAACGATGATGTTCGTCGCTGTCTGTGAATAAAACTTCGGAACCTCAACGCCCTTTTGTTCAAACACCACCTGACCTTTGGCGTCTGAGATCACGGCGTCGCGTGTTTCCCATTCCAGTTCGTCATACGGGTGCACCCCTTCTTTGGTGAAATACCGCCCGACCGTGAGCCCGTTGCCATAGCGCTCCGAGGGCGTCTCCTCTTTCCCACGGTATGCCAAATATTTCTTCGCCACATGCAACAAGTTGTGGTCGATGAAGGTCAGCTGAATCACCTCACGTACATCGGCATACGAAGGAATGGAATGGCCATCAAACTGGTGGGTGAGGCGCGAAAGCGCTTGGGAGGCGATCTCCTCGTACAGCCGTCCCGGCTTCATCCCTGCGGCACGAAGCGCACCCTCAATGGAACGCGCAAGTTTGTGCGCGTCAAACGCCTGTTCCGACCCATCCCGTTTGCGCAAGGCTTTGACGGATGTCATAAATTGCCAGATGGCGTCTGAAATAGGCGTGGCGTCCGTGGCGGAATGTTGGACGCGTGGAAGGGGGGAGGAGGGCATAAGGAGGGATAAGGTAAGTGGTTCTAGATACCAAGGCAGAATAAAAACAATCCCGGCGGGATCATTCTGTTCACTCCTGAGAGGTTCGGCTGAAGATCTATCACCACTATATATAGTGGGTACCTTCTATTTTAGACCACCACATCTTGTGCGTCAAAGTAAGAGTTATCCACAGTAAAACCCATCCCTAGAGCCCCATGGTTAGGTTGATTTTCGGCGAAACAGCCTGTGTTTGGCTGAAATTCACAGGAATACCGCGGCGCTCCCCCATCCTATCTACGTAGGCCAGTGCGCCATACTTCCGTCCGTACTCGTAGACATCCCGTGTCACCTTTACATCCTGCAGGCAATAGTCCTTGATTTTCTGAATCTCCCCCTGTTTCCACCACTCAACCGCTTGAAGCCCATGGCCGGCCTTGCGCGTGCCGACGGTTGCGGCGGCCACATCGTCCAGCTTCAGACGGAATCCAAGCGCCTTGTGAATTTCCTCGAGCAGGTCAAGGTTTGAAAATGAAAAAAAATCCCCGTTGTAATAGTTGTTCATCACCCGCAGATCAAAACCTTTCGTATTATAGCCGATCAGCCGGTCGGCATGTTCCAGCCGTTTAAACAGGGAGGGAAACTCCTCTTCCTCAAACACCTCGTAGGTATCTGACTCGTAAAAATAACAACCGATCACACTGATCCGCAGTTTGGACAAGTCCGCGAGCGCGGCGGATTGGGTCTCAATATCCAGGACGATTTCACGGGACATAGAAATGGTTTCATTCTAATTGCATCCCCGACGCGGCGACCGCCACGGCTTCGCTAAACGTCGGATACGCGTGAATCATGGTGGCGAGTTTATCCACGGTTGCGCCCACATGCATCGCCAGTGCCACTTCATGGATCACTTCCCCCGCCCGCTCGCCGATCATGTGGCCGCCCAACACCTTGCGTGTTTTGGGATGCGCGACGATTTTCATCAGGCCAAAACGGGCATGATCGGTGACGCTGCGTCCCAACGTCGCCATCTGGCACCGTCCGATCAACGCTTTTTTGTATTCCGCCGCGGCTTCCGGCTGTGTCATCCCAACGCTCGCCACCTCGGGCGCGAGAAACGTGGTGCGCGGCACCACCCGTTCATCCGATTTCATCCGCGCCGAACGTTTTTTCTTTGCAAACAGCGCCGCATTGTACCCGGCCACAAAGCCCTCATGGTGGGCGGTGTGCGTAAACATCTTCCCGCCATCCACATCGCCTGCCGCAAATACCTGCGCCGCGCTCGTTCGTTGTTCGCGCGAAGTCACGATCCATCCGCGCTCGTCCGTTTTCACCTCCACCTCATCCAACCCAAGCCCTTTGGTATTCGCCCGCTTACCCGCGGCGACAATTACCTGCTCCACCGCGTGCATCTTCCGGTTCCCTCCCACCTCTGCTTGCACGCCCACCACGCCCGCTCCCCCGCTCTGCACATCCGTCACACTGGCGCTGGTGAACACTTCCACTTTCAGCGCCTCCAGAGCCTCGCGCGCGAGCGCGGAAATCTCTGGATCCTCGCGGCGCAAAATCTGCGGAACTCTTTGAAACAGGACGACCCGTGTGCCAAAGCTCGCAAAAAAAGTGGCGAGCTCACAGCCAACGGGCCCGCCGCCGATAATCGCAAGCGATTTTGGGACATGCCCAAGCCGTAACGCATCACGCCACGAAAGCGTTTTTACGCGGTCAATCCCGTGAATCGGGGGAATAAAATCCGTGGTGCCGGTCGCGATCACAAACGCGCGGCCTCGCACATGTTCCCCCGCGACCTCTACGGTATCCTCGGCCACAAACTGCGCACGGCCTTTTTTCACCTCCACATCCAGCAGATGGAAACTGGCAAGGTACTGGTCCCCAAACGCGCCGCCGCCCGTGAACGTCTCCACAACGCCTTGGCGATACTTCCCCACCTCGGCAAATGAAAACGACACTGGCCCGGTGTGCACGCCAAAGGTTCGCGCCTGCTGGGCAAGCCGATAGGCCTGCGCGACTTTGAGCAGCGCTTTGGAGGGGACACAGGCATCGTTGGGACACTCACCGCCCAGGCGATCCATCTCAATCACGCACACGCTCGCGCCCTGCGCGCGCGCGGCTTCGGCCGCAGAAAAACCAGCGGAACCGGTGCCAATGATCACGACGTCGTAGGTGGGAAGTTTGGGCATAGGACGAGGCACAAGGGGTCAGACACCTGGGCCAGAGGACCGCGAAGAAGCAAAAACATTTTTGGCCACATTCCACAACCGTTCGTCGCCGTTCTCTCGCAACAACAGCCACCACTCGGCGCCCCAGAGATAGACCTCTGGCAAACGCGCGTCCTCCACGAACCGGATGTTGTGCTCAAAAGCCTCTGCATCAAACGCATTATACCAGACGGAAAGCGGGCGGCTCGCGATGGGTTCGGGAAACCACGGCTCGGCCTGAAGCTCGGACACCACCACGCGCTCCACCTGGTCCTCTACCAGTGACGCTCGCAGGTAATAATACTCCGGCGTGAGCGGATAGATGAAGTAGCCAAACAAGTCATTCCAGGTGAGGCGATACATGGAGATGCCGAGAATATCCGCCGTTTCCACTTCGGTCTGCCAGGGGCCGACCTCCCCGCTGACGGTCACCTGCACTGGGCGCGCGCCGTCCAATGAGCGCACGAGATCCACGCGCTGTTGAAACTGCGCGGGCGTGATGGGCCGGCAATCGCCAAACGGAAAAAATGGCTCGTTCTCCACCTGCCACCGCTCAACCGAAGCAAAATGGCGATAGCGCTCCACGACGCGTGTGATCATCGCGAGAGCCGCCTCATGCTGGGCGCTTGGATCCAGCGTCTCGGCCCAATCTGGCGGAAAACATTCCGGCCATCGCGGGACTTTCACACCAACAACCAGCGTTAATTTCACACCCATCGCGTTGGAATACTCAATCAGCCGGTCGTACAGGCCAAAATCAAACTCCCCGCGACGCGGCTCAATGTCCAACCAGTACAAGGGCAGACGGACACTTCTCACGCCCAACTCCTCAACGAACGTACGGTACGCCTGCTCTGGATCCAGCCCCAACGCTCGCGCGTACACGGTGGAAAACGTAATCCCCCAGCGCGCGGGTTCCTCCGGCGCCTGGGCAAGTCGCGCGGACATTTTTGAAAACAAAAACACTCCTAGGACTAAAACACCTATCAGTGCCCCAAGCAGTCCAAATCGGTTTTTGTGAGAAGACATGTGTATCCTCCTTAGGCAAAAGGGATGATCATCAACCCTCTGACACCGTCGCCGCTGGTGTCTTGTGTTGACGATCTCTGCGATCCTGAAGTCAAACCTGGGGAGAGATGGTCATGGGTCCCATCAAATCTCCTCCCGCTTTTCCCGCAAAAACGCCACCCAGCTCTCCATCACGCCAATCGTCGCCTTAAACGGCGCCTCCACAATGAAATCAAAAAAGAAGAGGAAGATATTGACCTTGGGAGCGCGAAGCGCGATCCAGCGGCCGGCGCGTACAATCGGCAGAAAGACCATATCGCCGAAGAGTCCAAAAAAACCCGCGGCCGTATCAATGACCAGATATTCGCGGCGCGTATTACGGATGCGCAGGCCGAAATAGGCAACCAGCGATAGGAAAAACAGGAAGAAGAAAATAGACAGACTATTAAAGCCGAAGGATCGCAGGAAACCGCCGATGAAGACAACCAATGCGACAAACACGGCGATGTAGAAGAGATTAAACAGAACGGATAACGGGCCGGTGCTCCACGGCCTCTTCTGCTTGAACAAAAATGCCATGTCGTCTCCGGTTCCCAAGAACGCATGCGTTTCTTCTAAAATCTTTTGCGTGTTGCGCTGTTTGGGGATCCTCACGCTCAAGCCCACGACGGCAAGCAAAAGCGGCGGGAACAGGATGTTGACCGCGAGCGGCAAATAATCCGTCGTCTGGAGCACGAAGACTTCGTAGGGATACTCCACCAACACAGCCAGGATGCTTTTGGTCAGCAGAAGGAAAAACGCGGCGCGCACGACCGTGCGGGTGAGACGCGCGCGGAACACGCCGTAGCGCTCCTTTGCGGCGGCGGTGATGGCGGAGTCAATCTTTGCGGTGTTGCGGGAGGAGACGGCCAAAGCAAATGCGTCCGGGTTGTCCTGGGCGATGTCCGCGATCAGCGAAAACACGATGGCATGACGGCGGACAAACCGATACACAGCGTCGGCACTCGTATGCTCAATTTGGCCGTCCACGGACGCAACGACTTTTTTCAACTGGGACGATACCTCCTGCACCACGGCGTCTTGTGCGCCTGCCGTGCGCCATGCCGGATAGTATAGGGTGAGCAGGCGGTACCGCAGGGTTGCACGGTTGGATTTGAGGATGGCGCGGTGCACAGCAATGTACAACTGCAAGTCGCGGTCTTCCTCACGAATGTGGTTTGTTTCAAACCGTACGCGCTCCTTCAGCGTCTGGTAGGCGAAACTTGCCAGCGACTCGTCCACGCAGGGTGGCGCGACCTGGTATTCAATCTCGGTGGACAGGACGTCCAACAGCCAGTCGTAGTGTTCCTGCCCGTCGCGCGTATCTTCCTCCAGCGCGGTAAACATCGCCTTGTACTTTTCCAGAATCGTGCCGACCACTCCGGTCTGCGTGTTTTCAATGCGCTTATTTGGAAGGTACTTGGCCCAGATCAATTCGCGCAGGAGTTTTTCCGCCACGGTATTCGTATCCGTCTCGCCCAGCCGCCGCTTCAAAATCCGCCGAATGGCGTTGCGCCGCAGAAGGTGTTCATCGTCGTACTCAAGTGTGTTGCGCACCACCTCGTACGCACTGGCCGCCACGGCGACCGTATCCGAAACCTTAATGACGTCCTCTTCGGAGCGCGTTTCAGGCTCGTCGCGTATTTGCTGAATGGTGTGGATGAGATGCTGAAGCGTCGATGTCATACGATAAGCGGTAACGGATGAATCTCCGATTTCCTTCCCAAAAGAGTATCTTCAATGCGATACGTTCCGTGCGTGGGCGCCTCGGCATATCCATTCCATGCCATGCGCGCGACGCCGCCGGACTCGATCCAGTCAAACAGCCACTCGTCTGTGTGCTTCGGATCATTTTGCGGCACGCCGCCGCCCACATAATCCAGCCAGAGGCGGTTGAACTCCTCCTGCGACCCGATCGGTTCAGCCATCACGACGGCAAGCCCGAGGCCCGTATAAAACGAAAGTTCACTCGGCTTTGTCCACAGGATATCGGTCGTTTTCAGAAGCTCGTTAAAGCCGGCAAAATAGTCCGCGCGCGAGTGAAACTCCGGCACCGATACCCAGGTGCCCATCTGCTTTTTGAGCCCCGCTTCCAACACGGCCGCGCGCAGGTATTGCACCGCATCCCGTCGGATACCGGCCACAAGATTCACCCGAATCTTCTGTTGGACAATCTTTTCACGCAAACTGCGGACGATTTGCGCCCCGAGCTGGCGTTGCGCGCCCGCGCCGCCCACGGCGAAGGTGAGGGTGAGCGGACGGCTCGCCTTCTGCCTGGCGCACAGGGACGGTCCGAGCTCCACGCGCAACGTTTTCGCGTACCGCTGAAGAAAAATGCCGTTTGGATCAAGAGCGCACAAACGATCCCGTAGCAAATTTTTTGCGACCGTTGCTTTGGCCCCGCCGACCAGTTCTTTGGGCAGGGGAAATCCGGTCAGAACGATGTGTTCGGAATGCACGCCGTATAATTTCAGCCGTTCCACCACACGCCCATTGCTTGCAAAATATCGGATACGGCTCCCCTGCGGGTCAAGCGGCGCCCATGTACGCGAGACGTCCGCGTCTGTGGTGACGCACCAGATGTCGCCCGGATACCCGAAATAATCCGCCATGAACGCCGGCACAAAAAAAGTGGTGACAAGCGGTTTTGGATCCTCCGCGAGCCTCTCCATGAGATGCCTGCCCCACCCTTTCTTGATGAGGTGATAGAGCTGGCGCACCTGCAGGTTCGGACGCGAAAGGTCGCGGCGTGGATAGAACGCCGGAATTTCCTGCCACCGGTCCAGCGCTTCAAACAAAAAGTTCCCGATGACGGGCAGAGGCTTCAGCCGCGAAATGGTTTCGTAGATCTCGCGGCTCTGTCGCCAGATGTTCTTATCGCCTGCGGGAATCCCCTTGTAGGCGTTTGCCGAGAGCACTTCCCCTCCCGAGAGGTCCTTGAGAGCGTACGCGGCGCGAGAATGGCCATAGCCCATGTTGACATCCACGACCCAGGCGTCGCGCTTACCGTTGTTTTGATGCGAGTGATTCACCATAAAGGAAGGGCGCGGGGGATGCCCCGCGATGTTCCCATACCGACCTCTGAAAAACTGGCGCCTGTTCGTTGAATGGGCTGCCAATCCACGCGAACCCTACGAACTGGATGGTGAGCGGGGTTGGTGGGCGTCCATGAAACGAAAAAATGCGGTTTTGCAGAGATCTCCATCCTAGAAAAACAGCCGTTCCTCCGACTTGGCAATAATCTTATACGCTTCCTCGGCGCTGTCCACAATCGTCACAAGCTCCACATCCTCGCGTTTGACGGTCTTGAATGTGTCGCGCTGGACCTTCTTGATCCACGCGAATAATCCATCCCAAAACTCCTTCCCAACGCAGATGATGGGCGTCTTTTGCATCTTGCCGGTCTGGACGAGCGTGACGATTTCAAAAAACTCGTCCATCGTCCCGAACCCGCCCGGAAAAAACACATACGCCTGCGCCGAGGCGGCCATCATCACCTTGCGCGAGAAAAAATAATGAAACGCGTATCCTTTGTTGACATACTTGTTCAAACTCTGCTCGTTTGGAAGATGGATGTTGAACCCGACAGAGGTTCCTTTGCCCTGTTTGGCGCCTTTGTTGGCCGCCTCCATGATGCCAGGACCGCCACCCGTGATGATCGTAAAGCCGTCCTTCGCCACGCGCTGTGCCAACTCTTCAGCCACCTTATACCACTGACTCCCGCGCTTGATCTGCGTGCCACCCCAGAACGTCACCTCCCGCGAAGTCTCGGAGAGGAGCTGAAAACCGGCCACAAACTCGGCCATGATGCGGAAAATCCGCCAAGAAAGCTGGTGGATATCCGTCGGTTCCTTCTGCGCGCGCTCCTCCTCAACGGTGAGCGGGATTCGGCAATAGTCCTGGCGTAAACTCTCTTGGTGGGTAGATTTCATACTGGGGATATTCTAACACACTGGACGGATTTTCCCATACGCGATAGAATAACGCGGCCTGATGCAACCTGGCGCCTTTCCCCTAAAACCTATCCCCTTATGTCTAAATCCTGCCTCATCACCGGAAAAAAGACGACCACCGGCATGCATGTTTCCCATTCCCACCGCCGCGTCAAACGCAAGCTCCACGCCAACCTCCAAACCCGCCGCCTGCTCAATCCGGCGACTGGACGGATGGTCACGGTTACCATTTCCAGCCGCGGATTGCGCACGCTGAAAAAGTGGGACCGCGAAGGCAAAGCGTACGATTTGAAAAAGATCAAGATCTAGGCCAGTTCCCGTTCCACGTGATCCACAAGGGCTTCAAGCCCTTGTTTTGTTTCGGCTGATACCCAGATGTGCGGAATCTCGGCAAGTTGCTCGTCCACAGACGCGCGCCGCGCGGCGTCCACACGATCCGCCTTGTTGAGCACAAGCAGCCGCGGCGTCCCGGCCACGCCGAGCCGCTGTAAAATCTCCTCGACCACGTGGAGGTGGCCAAACACATGCGGGTCTGAACCGTCCGCAAGGTGAATCAACGCATCCGCGTCCACCGCTTCAGAGAGTGTGGACGCAAACGCATTTAACAACTCCGGCGGCAATCGTTTGATGAACCCAATCGTGTCGGACACAAGCGCGAGCTTCCCGGAACCGGGTAGATACAACTGCCCCACACGGGTATCCAGCGTGGCAAACAATTTTTCTGCCGCATATTCGCGCCGACCAGTCAGGGCATTGAGCAGGGTGGTCTTTCCGGCGTTCGTGTATCCAACGATCGCAACGGTCTTGAGATTCGCCCTCCGACGCGCGGCACGCTGAAGGCCGCGCCCGCGCTCATACTTCTCCAGTTTCTGTTTGATCGACCGTTCCTTTTCGCGTAGGTGCCGCTTCATGCGCTCAATGTTGGTCTCGCCGATACCAACCGTCCCGATGCCGCCGGCCTGGCGCGAGAGCTCCATCCCCATCCCGAAAATGCGCGGCCCCATATGCCGCACGCTTGCCAGTTCAATTTCCAGACGCGCCTCGGTCGTACGCGCGTGCTTGGCAAAAATCTTCAGAATTAAATCAATCCGGTCCCAAACTTCCACTTTTTGTTTGCGCAACGCCTCGCCAATTTCAAATGTCTGGCGCGGCTTCAACTCCCCGTTGATGATGACAAGATTCGCCCCAAGCGTGCGCGTCTCGTCGCAAAGCGCCCGCACCTTGCCTGTGCCGATGTAGGTTTTCGGATGGGGCGCAAACCGTTTTTGCCAGGTCTTCACGACCACGATTCCTCCGTAGGTGTTTACCAGTTCTTCTACCTCCCCCAATCTTTCCAGCGCGTGATCGCGAAGCATCCGTGGATGGATCAGATCAATCAGGATCGCTTTGAGCATAACCAAAAGCCGTGACCGTTGTGCGGGAGGGAACAAGGGTCTGTATCCCTTGGCCCGAAGGCGCAACAGTCACGGCGATGTCCATGACAGCTGTTCGTTAAAGAACCGCGTCCTTGGCCTGCTTGGCCACCCGGAACTTCACGACCGTCTTGGCCGGGATGGAAATGTTCTCCCCGGTCATCGGGTTGCGCCCGGTGCGTGCGGCGCGCTGTTTCTTCACCAGCTTACCAAGGCCCGGAAGGTTGAATTCCTCGTGGCTCTTGACCTCGCGATACGCCAATTCTACGAACTTATCCCATCCTTCGGAGGCCTCTTTTTTCGCGACCCCCATTACTTCAGCCAATGTATTCACAAATTGGCTTTTGGTCATCTTTGCCATATAGCGTTGAGATCTTTGAAAAACGCATGGATTTTCGGTGAATGGACGACCGAGCCCGCGGGTCTCCTGTCAGCGGAGGATGAGCGGAGTTGGCTGGAATTCTTGCCGAAAAGACGCCGTTTTTCAGAGGTCTCTTGGAAAAGATTAAATATAACGGGAGTATTTTAGCACCCCCATTCAATTTTGGGAAGATTTCACAAACCAATCCTTTGCTTTTGTCAAATCCCCCGCAATAATTTCAGCCATTTCCTGCTCTCCTGGGAATGGGATGACTTCTCTTATTTTCTCAAATAAAACCACGGACAAGTATTTCCCGGAAAGATCAATCCCCTTCTGATCAAGAAGATGGACTTCCATTTTGAGGTTAGATCCGGTGCGTCCGTCACTAATGCAAATAAGCGACGGATACCGCTTCTCGTCCATCTCGGTTTCGCCGACATAAATCCCAAGGCCCGGGATGATAGCCCCTTGTTCAACGGCAATATTGGCGGTCGGACACCCAAGATTCGTGGCCATGCCTTCGCCCTTTTCCACACGCCCCTGTAGTGTCAAATATCGCATAAAAACCCAAAAAAACCTTATCGCATTGTTCTAAGAAAGTCGAGAGCCCGGCGTAAAATCGGCACCAAGTCCGGATAACTGGACTCCTTGAGCACTTGGGAGACGCTCACCCAACGGGCCGCCAGCACGTGCTCGCCAGGATCGGGATGGAGCGCCGCATTGCCAGGCGTTTCAAACAAAAAGTAGTGGATGTCCTTGTGGATAAGCTTGCCCTTCTTCTGAAACCGATCGCGAAACCAGATGTCAATCTTGCCCAACTCCTCCAACAGCCGTATCTGCTCAAGTCCAAGCTCCTCCAGTGTTTCGCGCGCGGCCGCCTCCTCCAATTCCTCGCCCTTTTCCACATGTCCCTTTGGGAAGGTCCACTTCTCATAGGGATCCTTCATCATGGCGATCCACATACGCGTCCCCTTGCGGCGAAACACAATGCCGCCGGCAGACACCTCTCGCTCAATCTGTTGGGGCTTTGTCGCCTTCATATCGTTCCAAAATCATATCAATGGCCGCGTTAAGCTGCGGATCAATCCCTTGCTCGTACTCCTGCGCCGTGAAAGGCACTTGGATATCCGGCTCAATTCCGGTCTCGTCAATACTGCGCCCATTGGGGGTGTACCAGGCGGCCGTTGTGACCTTGACGGCCGAGCCGTCCTCCAGTTCGCGATAATCCTGCACAGATCCCTTCCCGAAGGTTTTCGTGCCCACCACCTTTGCCACCGTATAATCCTGCAGGGCCCCTGCGACGATCTCCGAGGCAGACGCGCTCCCGCCATTGACTAAGACAACGGTCGGGATACCAGCGAGGCGCGGCGCTTTCACGCCGTTGAACGTACGGGCGTCGTCCTTGGTGCGTTCAATGACGACCGCTTTGTAGCCGACCCAGGTGGAAGCGATGTCAATGGCCGTGGAAAGCAAACCGCCCGGATTGTTGCGCAGGTCCACAATCAGACCGCGCACATCGCTCGTGAGTATCTCCTGCACGGCGTCTGCAAAGAGTCCGGGCGTGTCATGATTGAATGTGGAAATGGAAATGCGCATGATCCTGTCTTCATCCAGTTTCCACTTCACCGAGTCAACGACGATTTTGTCGCGCATGATTTTCACCTCGGTCGCGGTGTCCAGACCGTTGCGACTGATCGTGAGTGTGACTTCGGTTCCTTTCTCGCCGCGGATACGGCTGACGGCCTCCTCCACGCTCATGCCCGCCGTTTCCATTTGGTCAATCGCAATGATCCAATCGCCTGGCTGGAGCCCGGCGCGGTCGGCCGGAGAATCCGAAAGCGGGGCAACGACCACCAGTTTATCCTCGCGAATCCCTATCTCCGCCCCGATACCGCTGAAAGACCCCTCTAAATTCGCGGTAAACTGCTCGGCCTCTTTGGGATCAAAATAGACGGAATACGGGTCGTCAAGACCGGATACGACCCCGCGGAGAGCCCCATAATACAACTCTTTATCCGACACCGGTTGCTTATAATACGTATCTTTGACAAAATTCCAGACATCCCAAAACTGGACGAAATCCACATCCTCTTCAAGATGCGCGGGCGGCTCGCCCTGCATGGTCAGGCGTCCTTCCCCTTGGGGCACCAGCTTGCGCGTTGCGCGCGCGTCGCCGATATAAAAACCAACCACAAAGGCAAGCGTGACAAAGACTGCTCCCAAAAGAATCGGGAACGTTTTGAGCGTACGTTTTTGAACCGTCATACATGGTAGAATAGCGCATGGCGTGAATGATGTCCACGATTCCATCTCCTCTATGATCCACCGCTACTGGCGTTCCATGGTCTTCTTCCTGTTCCTCGCCGGCTTTCTCTTGAGCGCGCCCATTGTTGTGCTCTATACGGCCGGCTATCGTTATCATTTCGGTGCCGGCAAGATCGTGAAGACCGGAGTGTTAAGCGTTTCCTCCACTCCGCGCGGCGCGGACATTCTTCTGAATGGAGCGCGGACCGCTGAAAAAACGCCGGCTGTCGTCAGCAATGTCTTACCCGGGGCGCACAAGGTGCGCGTGGCAAAAAACGGCTACGCGCCGTGGCAAAAAACGCTTGATGTGTACAGCAAACAGACGACGTTTGCGCGCGAGATCGTGCTGTTTTTGGACGGCGAACCCGAACGCACGGAAGCGAAAGCGCTTGACGCTCCCTCCCAACCAACGCGCGCGTGGCAGACCGTTCCCATCACCTACACCTTGCAACATGTCAGCGACCGTTCTGTGCTTTCGCTCACGGACGAAAACGGCGTCGCGGCCATTCTTGCCTACCTCCCGCTCGGCTCGTATGCGTTTGAAGACGCGCCCGCGCCGTACCTGCTCCTGCGCGATGAGCTTCGCGGACGGCTGATCCTTGTGGACAGCACGGATACGATCCAGCCGATCCTGCTCAATACGGACGCGAAGGAATGGGCATGGTCGCGCGAAGGGGACGCGCTTCTGGTGAGTGATGGGTTTGACATTGAAGCGTACGCGCCGTCGCTACATCGGCGAGAGACGATCACGCGGCTCTCAACGCCCATCACCGGCCTGGTATGGTATCCGCTTGGACGGGTGGCTGTCTTTGAACACGGCGGAAATGTGTACGCGCAAGAATTGGATCGGCGCGGCGAACCAAACACCACGACCCTGGTGCAGGGATTGGAAGTGGCTACATTCTGGTTTTCTGGCGACGGGGCGTGGATTCTCGGGACACTGCGGGACGGCATGGGCTTTCGCAAACGACTGCAGAGATGAAATCCGTACGGTGAGCGTGGTCGGTGGGTGCCCGTTGGACGAACAGACGCCGTTTTAAAAAAAGAGACCCCTGAAAAACGGATGGATGTTCGTCAAACGGGCTCCGATCCATGCGAGCCCTACTGAAAGGTAGGGTGAGCGTGGTCGGTGGGTGCCCGTTGGACGAACAGACGCCGTTTTGCAGGGGTCTCTATAATTCTACCAAGCTGTTATCTCCCACCACTAACCGATGCCCCGTCTTTGGATGCGATCGACGGTAGTCCACAAGCGTCGACTGCAGGCCGATGAGTGAATTGACGATCCGGCGGGTGGTATCAATCGTTGCCCCGTCTAAGACCACGGAGTGTTCCACTTCCGTGTTTTTGATGGTGACATGATTGCCGATCGCCGTGTACGGACCGATGTAGCTTGATTCAATCGTACAGTGTTCGCCAATGACGACCGGTCCGCGTATGAGACAGTCCGAGCTGATCCTCGTGTGTTTTCCAATACTCACCAGTCCCTGAATGTGCGTCGCATCAGGAATCTCGCACTGGACGCAAAACTGTTCGCGCGGGAGGTCGTCCATGATGAGCGCGTTGCCTTCAATGAGCGCGTCGGGCGTGCCCGTGTCTTTCCACCAGCCGGTGATTTCCTCGTGGCCGGTTTTCCCATTCTGGATGTACCAGGTGATCATGTCCGTGATCTCGTATTCGCCGCGCGCGGAAGGAACCATCGTCTTGAAGGCCTCAAAAAAACGACCGTCAAACAGATAAATGCCTGTCACGGCAAACGACGAGGGCGGATGTTCCGGTTTTTCTATCGTGCGGACGAGGCGCCCGTTTGCATCAAACTCCGGCACGCCGAACCGGTGCGGATCCTTCACACGCGACAGAGCGATCATGCAGTCCAGTTGTTCGTTTTGGAAACGTTCAACGAGGCGGCGGATACTGCCGAGAATAATATTGTCTCCGAGAAAAAAAAGAAATCGCTCACCGTTCAAATGCTCCTGCGCGTTGGCGACGACATGCGCCAGGCCCTTGGCGCCTCCGCGCTGTTCCACGTAGGTGAAGGTGGCTCCATGCTCGCGTCCATCGCCGAGCGCGTTGGCCATAAGCGGAATCTCGCCCGGATTGACATTGATGAGGATGTCCGTGATGCCCGCGTCAATGATTTTCTTGATCGGAAACAGGAGCATCGGCTGATTCGCGAGCGGGATCAGATGCTTGTTGCGAGTCCAGGTGATCGGGCGTAGGCGGGTCGCGTGCCCGCCGGCGGCGATGAGAGCTTTCATAGGGGATGGAGAGCTTGAGAACCCATGCATTGCCAGCAACGTAGCAGGCTGGCCGGTTCGGGTCAACCCTGTGTCAGTACGTGTGGGCCGCGACAACCATGTGTACCTATTTGCCAATCTTCTCGCTGTTCACGAACCGCATCACGTCTTTCGCGCCATCACCGTCGCCGTGCCAGTCGCTTGGCGAGACCTGCGTGAATCCGAGCGACGGGACCGATGGGGACGAAGCTCATTCTTCTTTCACAATGCCGAACGGGCGCGGGCATACTTCTCCATCGTCTCGCGCAAGGCGTCTTTCACCGGCCGCATGGTGATGCCAAACTGCGCCAGTCGCGTGCTCGCCAAAAAATTATTTGACCGGCCCTTCTTGGCCAGACCCTGCCCGACCAACTCCTCGCTGGAAATCCATTCGTTTGTATGGCTCGGATCCACAAGTTCTTTGTACAGCGCGAGCAACTCGCGGTGCCTCATCGTGCCTGGGTTTGTCACATGAAAAATCCCCATCGCTTTCTTTTCAAGAAGCTGGCGGAACACATCCACCATGTCGTCAAGAATGGTCACGGAATTTTCCACGTCAATAATCCTTGGATAGCTCGCGAGTTTGTCAATCAAATTGCCAGGTGACGGCTTCCAATCAATGGGCATGCGGATGCGCGCGATGCCGACGTTTGGGAGCGTGGAGAGAACGAGATCCGCCGCCCATTTTGCGCGCGAATACACGGGCGCGGGATTGCCAAAATCGTCCTCGCGCCACGCGTGGTCTTCATGGGGCGAGTCGCCGTAAAAAATACATCCCGACCCCATGTGTAACAGGTACACACCGGCTTCCTGGCATGCCTGCGCGAGCAGAATCGGCATGAGCGTGTTGCCGTCCACCGTTTCCACCTGATGGTCTTCGCACCAATCCACATTGGGCCGGCCCTTCACCCCCGCGGCATTCAACACCGCGTCCGGTTGGTGTTTGCGGATCTCATCCAGCGCGTCATGTTTGCTCTGGACATGCATGCGTGAAAGAACGGCCTCATCTCCCCACGCCTGCTTACATCGGTTGCCGATGTATCCGTTTCCGAAAATAAGAATCTTCATACGAGAGGCTGTCCTAATGAGGTGTCCGCTCCGCCATCGCTTCGACGGGGCTCATCATGACAACAGACCTTAGCGCTCCTGATATTGTCTTTGATAATACTGCTGATATTCCCCGGAGCGGCAACGCGCAACCCACGGTTGGTTCGTGCGATACCATTCCACTGTTTGCGCAAGCCCGTCGTCAAACGCCATCTGCGGCTTCCATCCCAACTCGCTTCGCAACTTCTGACTACAGAGCGCATACCGCCGATCGTGGCCACGCCGATCCTTCACAAACACCATGGATGCATCGTCGCGTCCGGTAAGCGCGAGCAGTTTGCGGGTCACCTCTAGATTCGGCAAACGCTCACCCGTTCCGATGTTGTAGGTCTCACCAGCGTTTCCCTTTTGAGCAATGAGATCAATCGCTCGGCAATGGTCCTGTGTAAAAATCCATTCCCGAATCTGCTGGCCGTCGCCGTAGATGGGTACCGTTTTGCCCTCCAGTAAGTTACAGACAAATAAGGGAATCAACTTTTCGGGAAACTGGTACGGCCCGTAGAAGTTTGCGGAATGCGTCACCATCACCGGCACACCAAACGAAATGTGATAACTATGGCAGAGATGGTCCGCCGCCGCCTTGGAAGCCGAGTAGGGACTGCGCGGCTCAAACGGGCTTTTCTCATCCGACTCCCCTTCCATCACCGCACCGTACACCTCGTCCGTGGAAATCTGCACGAAGCGCGGCACCTCGTATTTTTTGGCGGCTTCTAACAGCGTGTGCGTCCCGTATACGTTGGTATGGAGAAACGCACGCGGATCCATGAGGGAACGGTCCACATGGGTTTCGGCGGCATAGTTGAGGAGGAGATCCACTCCTTTTGACACAACGTCTTCAACGGCTCGTGCATCGGCGATGTCGCCTTTGACAAACGTATAGCGAGGATGGTCTTGAATATCGGCCAGGTTCTCCAGATTTCCGGCGTAGGTGAGCAAATCAAAATTGATGACCTCAACGTCATCGTATTGCTTCAACAGATACTGGACCATGTTGGAACCCATGAACCCGGCTCCACCTGTGAGAAGGATGCGCATACCTACGGAATCCTTCGCGCGCCGTGGGCTCGCTCAGGATGGCAAAGAAAGGCCTTTACCTTATACCAGCATGCGATCGCCTGTCCATCCCACATCGTGCCGTTGGCGATTGCCTCATCTATGTGCGCGGCAGTCATCTCCACGACTTCTATCTGCTCCATCGCGTC